>Ga0206912_1025_pt1 | contig 52832 bp, 47 predicted proteins | sample Alteio_BWOrgHeat_75_FD_152933 | JGI IMG/M metagenome (GOLD analysis project Ga0206912, IMG submission 152933) | Enriched cells from forest soil in Barre Woods Harvard Forest LTER site, Petersham, Massachusetts, United States -... | ecosystem: Environmental > Terrestrial > Soil > Temperate forest >... | reverse complement strand
ACGATCTCCACGCTGTTTTGACTGCGCAGCGCTTGTATTTTTTTGGTTGGATCGTTCGCGGCGTTTCTACTTTCAGGTGGGATATCTAGCTGCGGAGCTTTGACGGCTAACTCTTGGTCGACATCTGTAGGTGTTAAGGCATCGCTTGCGCTGTCTAGCTGCGCTGCAAAATATTCGCTCTGGATATTGGTAGAATCATATTTAAGGGTCTTGTTTTCTTCGCGCGGTCTTTCAATCTCTTTAAAAATAGCCGCCAGTTCTTCATTTTTGCGCTGTACCTCCTCTTTGGAGGCAGTTAGATCCTTCTCTACGCTAGGGGCATGCTGATTTTCCCAGAGGGGTTTGGTTGAGGTGGCCACAAAATCGATGCGTCTATCTTTAATCCAGTAGATGGCGCTGCCATGGACAATGAGTGCAACAAGCACCGCGAATAGAAAAATTGCCCTTTGGCTCTTGTGTCGACTGATTTGCGCCATATCTACCTCATTGTTTCGGATTTTGCATGATCAACAAGATATTTGGAAACTGCAAATTTTCCATTGGTAAGGCTTTTGTATAATGATTTTGACGCTTCGCGCTTGGCTTGCACTTCGCTAATAGCACCCTTTTGTTCAGCTAGAGTCGCTTCTAGGCGCAAAATCTGCGCATCGATGAGAATCATATACGCTTGATAAATCAGATCCTTATCCGGCTGCTCTTTTCTGCTGGCGTAATAGTCTTTAGAGTGCAAATCCGTGCGGCTGGTAAAATCTTCCTTTGCCCTCAGCAATAAAAAGCGCTGTTGTTCGACCTGGTTTTCTTTTGGTTCAATCGCACTGCGGAAGGCAGCATAATCGATCGCAGCTTCGAGGTGAAGGGGCTCTTGGTTGAGAATTTTTTTGATCTGAAGATCTTTTAGAGTTTTAAGAATGGCGACCATTTCAGCATCTTCCATATTGCGCTTTTCGTTCGGCAGAAGCGCAAAAGATAGCCTTGCCCACTCCAACTTGGCTGCACTGGCAACGCCATGATCCTTGGGTTTGCTTTGTGTCATCAGTCCTTGATATAAATCGAGGGCTTGCTGGGCATTGCCTTCCAAACGGTGGGCATTGGCAAGTGCAAAGGCGGTGCGGGAAGGCAGCGTCCAGGCCCATTCCTTGTGACTATTTTGCTGCGCATATAGTTGCTCAAAGACTTCTCTCGCATCCTTGGGCTGGTTTAGCCAAAGATAGAGAGTGCCTAGTTTGAAGAGCTCTTGCTCGAGTGCAAGCGTTTCTAAGTTAAGTTCTGGTGTTTTGGACAGTGCGTACACATAAACTTTGATTGCTTTTTGAGCGGCATCTTTGGCTATGGGGTCTTGAATGGTCTCAGTGGCAAATTCATTGCCTTGCTGCTTTGCTTTTAGGTAGAGGCGATTGGCTAACCAGAGCGCATTTTCTTGTTTGAGATTGTCGATATCTTCGATCGCTACCGCATAGAGGTGGTCGGCTGCTTTTTCATGGAGGCTTTCAGCTTCTTTTGGATTGTTTTTGGCGAGCTGTAGATAGGCGCCAAAGAGATTGAGGCGCAGCTTTTGCTTGTCAGGATAGTCTGCATGGAGGAAAAGCACCTTTTCAGAGTGTTTGACAAATTGGGTAAGATCCTGTTTGCCTTCGCGGTAACAAGAGGCGAGCAAAAGATGGCCTTGATAAAGGGAAGGGTCTTTGGGAAATTGTTTCACATAGGCATTTAAAGCCACAATTGCCTCGTCATAGTTTTTTAGATCGTAAAGCGTTCTTGCAATTTTAAGTTGATACTTGGCTTTAAGGTCGCTTTTTAGGCCCTCTGGATGCTTGAGGACAAGCATTAAATCGGTCAGCAATTGCTTACGAAGAAGGGTTTTATCTTTCTCCTCGCTGAGCTCTAAAGCTTGCAAAGAGGCGTTGGAGATATACTGTAAAGCGGTATTGATGAGCGGGGATTGCGGATAATCTTTGGCAAATGCCACAAAAGCTTGGCGACTTAGGGACCATTTCCCTTGCTTATAGAGTGCTAAAGCGCGTTCAAAAGCGGCTGATTCGGCTTTTTCATACGTGGGATGTTCTTTCAGTAGTCTTCCAAAGAGGCTTTCTGCTGCAGCGTAGTGATCGCTGTTTTTAAATGCTAACGCACGCAAGTAGAGGATGCGCGGTTTGGCTTCATCATCTGGGAATTTTTTTTCGTAAAGTTTGCCCCAATTTTCTAAAGAATCTAGTTGATTGAGTTGATAGGCACTGGCAATCAAAGCAAGCAGAAGGGCTTTTTGCTGCTGCTCATCCTTCAAAGGCTTTTTAATGTAGGGTTCGAAGAGGGCAATCACTTCTTTGTATTGATTGAGGGCGAAGTGGCTGCGCCCGACATAATAATCGACGATCTCTTGCTGCTCCTTTGAGCTGGCTTGCATGAGGGCTTTGGCTTCAGAAATGATTTGTGCATACTTTTCCATTTCGTACATCAGGGCCATTTTGTTTCTCGCTGCTTCATTGCTAAAGTCTTTTTCTTCAAGAAGCGTCGCATAGATCCGCAAGGCATCCTCGGGATCTTCCTTTGTTTGAAGTTGCGCCGCCAGCAACAACATTGTCCCTTTTTTTTCCGGAATGAGGAGGGCTGTCTGCTTATAATTTTCCGCTGCCTGCTTGAGGTTACCAAGCGAAACTAAGATTTCTCCTAAGGCCAAACGCGCATTGAGCTTGTGCTCTGTCTCTGTGAGAAGTTCAAAATACTCGCGCGCCATATCGTGAAAGTTTTGGACTTGCAGGGGATCTTTAGCATTTTTAGCCTGGTCGAGAAGCGCTTCAGCGTAAAGATACATCCAGAGGGCTTGTTCGTTGGTTTCAGGAGGCTTCTTGGAGATGCGAGGAAGAATCATGTCCGACAAAGTTTGATAGCGCTTGAGATGAAATAGGCAATCGATACAGTTGTTGAAGACCTTTTCCTTATGCTCTTTGGATTGAATATCGCCATAAGCGCTGAGAGCCTTTTCATAATTTTTTTCGTTCCAAAAGATATCTCCCACGAGGACAAGCAGGCTATCATGGTAGCTGCTGGAAGGGTATTGTTGCAAAAATTGCTGCACTTGTGATTTGACCAGTGCATTTTCTTTATCTTTCCAAAATTCGAGGATTCGCCTGACAAAGAGGGCTTCTTCAGGAGAGACGTATTCTTGAGCTGTACAAAGGTTAAAAATCAGGCAAAAAAAGCAAAATAGGCGCAACACGTGTTACTCCCAGGGTAAGATCTGCCTCCCTTATGCCTTAAGCGTCTATTTTTACGACAATGGATTCGACTTGTGAGAGATGCCTTTGCGCATTTTGTAAATACACGCCATCTAGATGGCTAGCTTGCAATAGAGGCGCGATATCGACGGTGTTTTCAGGAATGGATCCCAAAACATTTTGGAATGGGCCAGCTTCATCGACTACTTTGCGAAAGAGGGAGAAAGATTCGATGAGCTTTTCACGGTCGGGACGGAACTCTTGAGACGCCATCCCTGCCGGATCATAAATAAGAGAGAGTTTTTGCTTCTCTTCGGGTTTCAGTTCACCTAAAGAGCTAAGTTGCTGGCGAATAGCTTCTTCAGAATCAGCTTCTATCACAACAAAAGGAGGCACTCCCGCTTTCAGGGCATAGCGTATTTTGGGTACCGCCTGGTTTAGCCTTAAAATCACAAACTGAGCCTTCGCTTCGGTTAAAATTCTGGCTGCAATGGGAGCGGTGAACGCACCTTCGTTTATATCAAGCAGGTGATCTACGCCAAAAGAGACTTCGGGATACTTGGGGGCAAACTGATCTATAAACCCATAAGGCACAGCCATTAACAATTGGAACTCGTTGGGATTCAACCGTTTAAGTATCGGTTCCAAAAGCTCGCTTGTCTTTTCGAGGGAAAGATCGCTCGCCAGTTGCGTTAGAAAAATGGGTTTGCCGGCCATATCACTTTAATAAAGGAAGGCGACGAAAGGAGTCAACATTAACCACCACACCAGGAGCACAATTAGACGCAAAGACGCAAAGACGCAAAGAGAAACGCAAAGCTGCAAAATGGGAAGGCAAGACCTTAGGAACTACCTTAAAAAGCTTTGCGTCTTTGCGCCTTTGCGTCTAAGGTGGTCCTGGTACTTAGGTCTTTTGCGCCTTTGCGTCTAACCGTGTTTCTCCGTTAAAAGGCGAAGATGGTTTCGACTTCTAACTTAGAGTAATGGTGGGTACCGCCAATTGTTTTGTTGAGCTGTTGAGAGTATTCGAAAATTGTATCAACGCTCAATTCATCGGTGATAGCGTACAACCCTTCGAATTTCCACCCCTTGTAGTTCGTGTTGCCACGCGCACCAACAGCGGTGATTTGATCATCTAAAGTGTTGCCTCGCCCAATCCCTGACAAGTCATTGTCGGGAATCGAAAAAGCCTGGACCCATTCGTAGCGCGCTTCGAACGACCAGTCCCCGCGTTTTCTCACTTCACCCAAAAGCACGCCGACATACCAAGCTTTGTTTTGGTCATGCGCTGTTTTTTTGTGCAGGTGCTTAGGCGTTTTTTCATGACAGCCTTTCGACACAATCGCATCACTAGCAGTGCGGCAAACTTTATTCTTAGGGTGGAAATTGATATAGTGCATGCGCTGTCCTTTGTGGTTGTACACAAAAGCCCCGAAAGCACGCGCTTTGACACCCAGGAATTCTGGTTTAAAATTATAGCCAAGCGTAACTTGTGAGTTCAAAAACTTGAAACCTTGTGGATTGCAAGCGTGGCAGCGGTTGCGGCCAAATTTTTGCCAATCGATAATCGAATACTTTATATCAAAACCCGCTTTGGCAATATTTAAGAGGCCCACCTCTGTGATCCAGGCAAAGTGATTGACCCTTTCATCGACGACAAAGCCGGCTGCGTACCAGTAAAAGTCGCCCAAGCAATCCCAGCAGTTGTTGTACTTCAACGCCACACCGTCAAAGCGGCTCAAGAATTGAACGCGAGAGTCAAAGAGGTTGTAGAGGTTACGGCGGCCAAGTTCAATGTCAAAACGTTCACATCCATCTTCGTAAAGATGCATGCCCCAGAAAGCCTTTTTCAAGCAGAGATCATCGCAAATCCCGCTGCCATGGTAGCCAATCGGATCAAAAGGACAATCGATATCGCCATCGTCGACCCCGGCGCTATTGTCATATTGAATATGCACCACTGCCCAAGAGCATTTGCCTTTGTAATCCAAGCGCAAGTTGGCTTCGACGTCAAAGTCATTATTCGAGATGGGAAGACCAATGCGATGACCAGCAATACATTTGTTGGCATGGCGTCCGCCGCGCAAACGATGTCCCTCTTCTTTCTCATGGAGATTGCGATATTCAAAACGCACATCGCCACTCAAAAGCACCGGAATTTTTGCTCCTTTTTTCTCTTCTTCCTCACGCTTAGATTTCAAATATTGGCGCAGAGCTTCAAAGTCGCGTTCATTCAATTCTTCAAGATAGCGCGATCCATCCTGAACTCGATTATGCTGGGAATAAGCTGGAATTGCAGCTATGCAAAACAAAAGAATAAGGGAAATAATTAATTTGCGTTGGGTCATTTTTGATATCTCCATCGGGAGTGTAAGTTTTCGCTGAAGTTATATGTCTTAGGAGTAATTTAAGTCAACGCCAATACTCATAGGGACGTGTGTAAACACCCCAGGTGCGGTCTTTGCGATGGCCGTACAACCAAGGTTCCCACACAGTCATGGGAGTCCCTTCCGCGCCATAAGGGTCTAAGCGCCAGAATTCGACGCGGCCAGTTCCAGGGCTGACGACAAAGCCAAAATCCTCGCGCATCCAATTTGTATCAGCGATTAAAATGGGGGCTGCAACAGCATAGCCTGCTTTCCTTGCACCTTGCAAAACAGCCTCGTGATAATCCAACGAAGAGGATGTGTGCAAGAGTGTCAGCGCAATTAACGCTTTGCAGATCTCGCGAAACTGTTTAGAGGTAATATAGCCTGTGCCTAAAGAGATGTCTGGAACGCTGTCCCACAATTTAGGTGCCTCGTTGCGAACAACATCGGGGATCTGCATATCTTGAAACGTTTCATGCAAAGCCTCCCTTATTTTATGGACCGGCAGGAGCGGCAGTGTACTGTACAGATAGCTGTCGACCTCTTCAAGTGGCAGCACAGGCATACCCTGTAATTGAAGGCCTCGTTCGCCTTGCATCCCCTCCATCAACTGCTGCCTAAACTCCTGCGAGGTCAATTTTCCTCGAAATGAACCGGTAAATACTTTTTTAAAATAAAAGCGAAAGTTCTCGGGCACACTTGACGCAAGTTGCTCAGTGAGAAATTCGCACATGTCGGGTTCTAAAACTAATTCATCGACGCGTCGCAGCATCGGCACGATCATTTGATCGCGCACCCAAGTGTAGGTGAACGCATCGCTTTGCCAAGCCTCGTAAAAGGGCCCACGCTTAAGCTTAAGCAAAAAAGCGTGCGTCGGGGAGTGAATCAAAAGGGATTGTCGCTTGAGTTTTTGAAAATCCTCCATGATCTTAGGCGGAATTTGTTTGAGGGTATCGACCAGAAAGACAAGCAGTTCCATCGGGTTTTCCACCCAGCGCGCAACTTCGGTTGGGGCACTTTCAAGGCGAAAATAATTGCTCACCAAAGAACCCATAGTGCCACCCGAAGTATAGGCCCAGGGCTTCTTATCGACCTTTTCGAGGTTCTCCAGCGGGTCTTTAATCAAAGGCGTTTTATGAAAGGCCGCCATGCGCTGAAAAGCGGTCTCTAAAAACTCCACAGTGCGGATTTGAGCCGATACAGCCGTAATGATTTCCGAAAGTTCTTGCTCTAGACCCGTAAATTCTTGTCGCGAGGACATCTCGATTTCAGTGGCATTAAAAAAGCTATGCAGCGCATCGATAAATTCTTGTGCATTATAAATATAGGTCCACTGGGAAGTGTTAAGGCGCCCATATTTATATAAGAGCCTAAAACCCGCTGGACTATCGTCATATGGTCCTACGGCCACTTCATGCATATCCGCATCGTAGACTTCTTGAAAATATCGTGGAAAAAGTTCGAGAAACACCTCCACAATGGCATCAAACATCCCTGCAATGCGCTGGGCTTTGTGGTGGGCTTTATCGCGCATCTCCTCTAAAAGGCGAAATTCGTTGCTTTGCGTCTGGTATTCGATCTTCATCCATTGGATTTCCTTTTCCGTAGAGGCCCTTTGCAAACGGCCCTCCAAATACTTCACATGCGCAAACATCTGCTCATATTCCGCCTGAAGGTCTTGCACTTTGCGGTTGTACTGATCCAATCTTTCTTTCAGAGTTTCGAACATCGCAAACCCAATACCGCCTTTTTCTTCGGGCTTTAAACCTAAACTGGAATAGAGATTCCAGGTTGAAAAAGTGGCTTTGGTTTCTGCAAAGGAGGCGAGCGTGAATTCCCAAGATTTTAGCAAGGCATTATCTGTTAATATCTTGAATGCATTTTCAGCGAGCTCTTGCGCGGCAAGCATCTGGGCGATGGCTTGGTTTTTTCCAACGGGGGTGGTCTTGGCAGCTGCTTGGAGCATAAAATTGGCTTGCAAGGGCGCCTGAGGACGATGGTGATATTCGCGGAGCTCTTCTTCGCTAATCCCTGCCTGCTGCATCAACACTTTGCGAATCATGCCTTCAGCACTGACAAGAACAGCATTTCCCGTGGGAAGAGCCCTTTGAATCAACAATTTAACCTTTTCGAGGCGCAGTTTGAGAGCTTCTTCTTGGTTGATAAGACCCGCTGCTTCAAAAGCGGCCATCAAGCCAGGGGAGAGCCATAGTTCTGATTTTTCAAAAGCCTCTTCTCCTTGTAGAACGAGGTTCCTTTTTAAATCACCTGCCCCCCAACTAATGCTGAGCGGTACAGTATGTTCAACTCCTCCAAATGTCCGCTTTAAGCGCCCTGTTCCTAAAAGATCGTTCAAATCCTGCAAAAATTGAGCCGGTTCCTCATCATGCACGATGATGGCGGGGGCGGTTGCAAAGCAGGAGCCGACATTTTGGCGCAAGTAACACATCCAAGCCGCTAACGCAGCTCGGCGCGCATTTGCATCGCTGATCTCAGCGTGAGGAGGTAATGCGAGGGTATGCCTGATGATCTGCTCAGCCTGGCGGTGTGCATGGGGACGACTAATGCTTTTCAGTAGGCGGAGCGCTTCTTTGTTATCCTTGAGATGGGTGAGCACTTGCAAAATGTGGGATTGCCTGCGCGCATCTGCTTGTCGATTGGGCCCTAAGGAATAGGAGTGTTGCTCAAACAAGGGAATCGCTTGTGCGACAAGATCGCTTTGAATTTCTCCTTGATCATTGATGAGAAGATGCGCAAGACGCCTCGTGCGCAAAACGTTACGCACGGCTAAACTATCTTGTAAACGACTGCGATCTAGACGCCTGGAAAGTTCGTCATACTCTTCCGTCACCACCCTTTCTAGGCGACGTGCATCCGCTGAAAGTTCCTCTTTTTGTGCGCGCGCAATGAGGCTAAATAGGCGTCCGCCAAATTGGGGATCATTTGGGGGAATCTTCAGGGAGTCTAAAATCTGTTTGCGTAGATCTGGCGCCACAAGCCCTTCTCTTTTTTTCCACAATCTATTATACTAAATCATCAATATAAAGAGTTGTATATGTTTGTATTTTTAAAAGATCGCACCCAATTTGAAATCCCCCAAAACAGCACCGCCAAAGACCTGGCAGAAAAGCTCAAGCTGACTAATCCCCATCAAGCCTTGGGAGCTAATATCAATGGAAAAAATAGAGATTTGGCCACCCCTTTAAAAGAAGGTGATTCTATCATTTTTTGGTCCTTTGATGATCCTGAAGGAAGGGAGATTTACTGGCACACCTCCGCGCACGTTCTAGCTCAGGCCATTTTGCGCTTATGGCCCGATGCCAAGCCGACCATCGGACCGCCCATTGAGCAAGGGTTTTATTACGATTTTGCCAATCTCACTCTATCTGACGAGGATTTTCCACGCATCGAAGAAGAGATGCAAAAGATCACCAATGAAAATTACGTATCCAAAAGAGAAGAATTCTCCAGCAAAGAGGAAGCGCTAAAAGCCTTCTCCAGCAATCCCTACAAAGTCGAATTAATTCACAGCTTTGATACCAAAGAAAATCTCTCTGGCTACCGCCAAGGGGAGTTTTTTGACCTTTGCCGGGGTCCTCATCTTTATAGCCTTGGAAAAATCAAAGCCCTCAAAGTCACCAAAACATCCGGAGCCTACTGGCGCGGAGATCCAACCAAAGAAATGCTCACACGGGTCTATGGAATCACTTTTCCCGACCGCAAGCTGTTGAAAGAATATCTTCAGCAACTAGAAGAAGCCAAAAAGCGCGATCATAAAGTGTTAGGCCCCAAACTCGATCTTTTCTCCCTAAAGGAAGAAGCTCCTGGCATGCCCTTTATTCACCCTAAGGGCATGATCATTTGGAACCAGCTGATCCATTATCTCCACGAAATTTTAGATGAGGCCGGCTACGTCGAGATTAAAACTCCTCCTATGATGATCCGTGAGCTATGGGAAAAATCCGGTCACTGGAGCTATTACCGCGAAAACATGTTCACATCGCAGATTGAAAACCGCGAATTCGCCCTCAAGCCCATGAATTGTCCAGGTTGCATGTTGTTCTTCAAGGGACACACCCACAGCTACCGCGAACTTCCTTTGCGTGTCGCTGAGATTGGCAATGTCAACCGCTATGAGCCTTCGGGTTCTCTTTCTGGCTTGTTAAGGGTACGCAGCTTTCACCAAGATGATGCACACATCTTTATGCAACCAAGCGACATTCAAAACGAGATTCTCAAAGCCGTCAACCTTGCCGAAACCATCTACAAGACCTTTGGGCTGCAATATCATTTGGAACTATCCACACGTCCTGCCAAAAATACCGTGGGCACTGATGAAGAGTGGACCGTTGCTACTGCTGGACTTAAAGGGGCTTTGGATCAAACCGGCCTTCCCTATAAGGTTAACGAAGGCGATGGAGCTTTTTATGGGCCCAAAATCGATTTTCACGTGCGCGATGCAATCAACCGCACATGGCAGTGTGGAACCATCCAGTTGGATATGTTCCTTCCCGAAAGATTTGACTTGGAGTATACCGCAGCCGATGGAAGTCGCCAGCGCCCCATTATGATCCACCGCGCGCTTTTAGGCTCGATGGAGCGCTTTTTTGGTATCCTGATCGAACATTTTTCTGGTCGCTTCCCCCTCTGGTTAAGTCCTTCACAGGTGCGCATCTTGACTGTGGCAGATCGCCATCAGGCTTATGCTGACCAAGTCGCCGCGGAAATCAAAAAAGCAGGCTTCCACGTAGATGTCGATCATTCCAACGAATCTGTCAGCAAAAAGGTGCGCAATGCTCAACTCGCCCAATACAACTACATGTTAACCATTGGCGACCAGGAGATGGAACGCAAAACAGTCAATTTGCGCACCCGCGAAAATGCTGTTTTGGGCGAGGTCTCCCTAGAAAGTTTCATCGAAAAAATCAGCAACGAACGCAACACAAGGCAACTTCAGTCAACTTATGCAACTTAAGATTTATCTATTTTTTTTCACCTGCCTTCTTTTCCTGCAGGTGTCGGCAGCCTCTGAGCAATATTTGAAAGACCGCATTCCCCCTGAAAATAAGCGCTACAATTCCATGGTGCGCGTGCTTGAGCTGATGCAGCAACGCAAAGCCAAAATTCTCGTCGAAACGGGAACAGCGCGCTATGGAGACGCCAACATGCTCCTCGATGGTGGGTCGTCGATTATCTTTGCTCATTGGGCTAAAACACATCGCGCACAATTTTATTCAGTCGACATTTCGCCAGAGGCGGTGATGCAAGCAAGAAAGGTGATCAAGCCCTATTCCTTGCATGCTAAAGTGATTTGCAGCGATTCTATCGCATTTTTGAAAAATTTTAAAAAGCCGATCGACTTCCTCTACTTGGACAGCTTTGACTATGACCTAGGGGACCCGCTTCCTTCGCAAACCCATCATCTCCATGAGATAAGAGCTGTCTATAACAAACTTCACTCTAAAAGCATTGTGATGATCGACGATTGCGACTTACCCGGCGGTGGCAAAGGCAAATTGGCGATCGCATTTTTGCAAAGCAAGGGGTGGAAGATTGTTTTCGAAGGGTACCAAGTGATTTTGATCCGCTCTTAAATTGCCAAAACGAGGGGGACTTACAATGAAAGCAATTGCCATCAGCAGTTTTAAGGGAGGAACAGCCAAAACCTCCACCACCTTGCATGTGGGGGCAGCGCTTGCCAAGTTTCACAAGAAAAAAGTTTTGCTGATCGACTTCGATGCTCAAGCCAATTTGACGACCGGCCTTGGGTTTGACCCCGACGAAAACGATAGCTTAGCTCCCGTCTTGCAAGGGACAAAATCGCTCTCTGATGTGATCGTGAAGACGACTGTTAACAACCTCGACTTAATCCCTGCAGATACTTGGCTAGAACGCGTGGAAGTGACCGGCCCTCTAGCAGCCGATCGTTACTCCCACGAGCGCCTGAGAGATGTCATCCGCGACTTAAAGTATGATTATGTCATCATCGATACGCCTCCCTCGCTTTGCTGGTTGACAGAATCGGCTCTGATTGCCGCCAAACACACGCTCGTCTGTGCCACGCCTGAATTTTACAGTGTCAAAGGGCTAGAGAGGCTTTCGCAGTTTATGGGCAGCATCAGCCAACGCCACCCTCTTAACATTTTGGGCGTCGTGCTCTCTTTTTGGAATGTCCGCGGAAAAAATAATAATGCCTTTTTAAGGGTCATTGACAACACCTTTCCAGAAAAGATGCTTAAGACCAAAGTGCGTCGCGACATCTTAATTTCAGAAGCCTCCATTCACGGCAAACCCGTCTTTGAAGTAGATTCTGGTTCTCGTGCAGCAGAAGATTACACCTCTCTGACCAAAGAAATTATCAAGCGAATGTAAGGAGGGAAAATGGGAAGAGATATCTTTGAAGAAGTTGTCGAAAAATTAAAGAAAAAAGCTAAGAGAAAAGCTGATAAAAAAAAATCCAAGACTGCATTGAAAGAAGAGCCAAAAAAAGCTGAACCATTAAAAGTCTCCGAGATTGTGCTGGAAGCACGCATGAATAAGGAACCTAGTGCTAATTCCAAAATGGCTGTAATGAGTCAGCAAACCCTCAGTGGACAGCTAAGTAGTTACGGGGGCATTTTTAAGCCAGTAGAGTTAACATCTGATGAGAAAAAACAGCTGAAGAAGATTTTGGAGAAATCCAAAACCGAAGATGTGAGAAGTATCGAAGATGATCTTAACCGCCTCATCAACATTACAGTAGAGGTCAAATCGATAAACAACCAAGCAGCTTTGTTGCATGGCGAGCTCATCAAAAAGGCTCATCGATTATTAACTACTTATAAAAAGGGTGCTTTCACAAATTGGATGATAGCCGCTTATGGCAATAGGCAAACGCCTTATAACTTCATGCAATATTACGACTTTCATTGTCTCCTTCCACCAAACCTGCGCAAGATCGTGGAGGCAATGCCCCGGCAAGCTATCTATAGTCTTGCTAGTAGAAAAATGACCCATGAAGAAAAACAAACGATCGTGGAAAATTTCAAGGGGGAAACAAAAGAGACCTTGATGGAAAATCTTCGCGAGGTGTTCCCCTTAGAAGAAAGAGATCAAAGAGCGTTACACAGGGGCGACAGGGCCATTAGGGCGTTAGAGAAGGTTTACGAGATGCTAAATCGCAAACGGTTGCGCTTGACCTCTTCACAAAAAGGGCGTATCACTGAGTTGTTAAAAGAAATTGGCAATTTAGCAAAATAAGATGTCCATAAACACCTATCAAAGTCCCTTGTCAGAGCGCTATGCGAGTCCTGAAATGGGGCGCATTTTTTCTGCTCAACATAAATATTCCACCTGGCGGCGCCTTTGGCTGGCACTGGCTCAAGCAGAAAAAGAGCTTGGGCTCCCCATCACAAACGAACAGCTAGCAGAATTGTCCGCGCACCTAGATGATATCGACTTTGACAAAGTGGCGCAGTACGAAAAGGTGATGCAGCATGACGTCATGGCCCATATCCATGCTTACGGGGCCCTTTGCCCAAAAGCACGCCCCATCATCCACTGGGGAGCCACCTCTTGTTACGTCACGGATAACGCGGATCTTATTCAGATGCGAGAAGGTCTTGCGCTTCTTCTCGATAAACTGAAGCGTCTCAACAAGATCATCGGCCAATTTGCCAGCAAGCATGCTCGTTTAGCCTGCTTAGCCTACACCCATTTTCAGCCCGCACAGCTCACAACGCTAGGAAAGCGCGCCTGCTTATGGCTGCAGGATTTTAGGGAAGACGCCAAGGAGTTACAGCTGCGCTTGGACAACATGCCTTTTTTGGGGGTTAAGGGCGCCACAGGCACACAAGCTTCCTTCTTAGCTTTGTTCCACGGGGAGCAAGACAAGGTGAGTCAACTCGACTATCTAGTGGCTGAGAAAATGGGTTTTTCTCACCTCCTAACGATCACAGGACAAACCTATCCCCGCAAATGGGACTCAATCCTCTTAAATGCGCTTGCAGGCATCGGGGTGAGCGCTTCTAAATGCGCAACCGATCTTCGCCTATTAGCCCACTTAAAAGAGGTTCTGGAACCCTTCGGCACGCAACAAGTCGGCTCGTCCGCAATGCCTTACAAGCGCAATCCAATTCTTGCAGAGCGCGTTTGTGGACTGTCCCGCTTTATCATCTCGTTAGCGCAAAACGGAGCCTACACAGCCGCCACGCAGTGGCTAGAACGCACTCTAGATGATTCTGTCAATCGCCGCTTAACCCTTCCGGAAGCTTTTTTGACCTGTGATGCTATTTTGGATCTCCTGATCAAAATTTTCGATGGCCTCGCCGTAAATGAAAAAGCGATCGCCGCGCATGTTGAGGAGGAATTGCCGCTAATCAGTTTAGAAAATATATTGATGGCTGCTGTAGAAAAGGGGGGTGACCGGCAAAGTTTGCATGAGAGTTTGCGACAATATAGCCTGAAGCACGAAAAACAGAATCTGCTCGATGCTGTTGCACAAGATCCTGCTTTTAACTTAAAGGCCGATGAAATTGGACAGCTGCTGAGTGTGGATAAACTCGTGGGGCGGGCACCTGAACAAGTCGAAGAATTTCTAAAAGAGGGGTTAATATGATTGGCAGCGGCGAACTCATCGTCATTCTATGCGTGATTTTGGTTTTATTTGGCGGTAAAAAGCTTCCAGAGTTTGCGAGAAGCTTAGGAAAAGGCATCCGCGAATTTAAAAAAGCTTGCGCAGGCATCGACGAGGAAGATGTAAAGACCCTCGAAGACAAAAAGCCACCGCGCGATGAGTGATGACATCCAGGCTTCCTTTTGGGGGCATGTTGGGGAGTTGCGGCGCAGTCTCATCTACTCTTTTTTCGCCGTTGCGGTAGGAGTCATTGTCTGTTTTTATTTTTATCAGGATATTTTTCACCTTCTGACGCGTCCCTTGCAGCAAAAAGGGAGCGTTCATGTTGCGGAACTAAAAACGTTACGTGTGGCGAATTCTGGCGAAGACGACCTCCATTATCTCCACGAGGGCACAGCGTATCTTATCCCCGCTAAAAGTCATGTGGATTTGGAACAGAGTGTACCCAATGGGGGTCTGGTTGTTTTTGGCCCCATTGAGGGGATGCTAATTGCCCTAAAAGTTTGCCTCTGGACTGGGTTTGTAGCCTCTTCGCCCTTCTGGGTCTTTTTTTTGATGCGTTTTATCCATCCTGCCTTGCGTCCCGATGAAAAGCGGTGCATTTTGCCCTTTTTACTGCTCTCCGTTTTATTTATGGGTACAGGGGGTCTGTTGGCTTATTTTGTCACTATCCCGTTGGCAAACAATTACTTACAATCTTTTAATGCGACTTTAGGGATTAATCTTTGGTCGTTAAACCAGTATCTGGACTATACCCTCTTTTTGCTTTTGGCCAATGCTTTCGCTTTCGAGATTGCGGTGGTTTTACTGCTCTTAGTCCATTTTGGAATTTTATCGGCGGCAATGATGGCCTCCAAGAGGCGCCACATGATCGTTTTGGCTTTTATACTGGGAGCTTTGTTAACCCCACCCGATATTTTGACACAGGTGATGCTAGCGATCCCGCTGATCATTTTGTATGAGCTAACTTTGCTTTACGCTAAGGTTGTCTCACGTGGATAAGGTCTTGTTTGCCATGCTCATCCAAGTAGTGACGCCATTCACCGGCTAACCAGGTGAATTCTTCTAACAACTCTTTAAAGCGCTCGCCATTCATATGGTCTAAACTGCCTAGGTAGCCGAGCCAGACCTTGAAATTGGGCTCATCTAGCGTCAGATGCGTTTTGATGGCACCCACTTGTGCAAAAGGGGCTTTTTGTGAGACACAATGACGGACGCTTTTGGGAATAAAGTTTCCGCCTAGGTAGACAGGTGTGGATAAGGAGAATGTTGAAGCTTGATCCATCATACGCACTGTAATATTAGAACCACCCAATTCTATTTGAGCCATTTCTTCTTTATGCAATTGATGAAAAAGTTTCTTTAAATCTTCTTGTAATACCATATATCCACCATTATTGGTTATTAACAAAAACCCTAATCTTATTATATAAAAGATTCAAAATATTTAAAAGATTAAACTCGCCAATCGATTGATTGTTGACCTGCTTTTGTCAGCAAAGCATTGATTTTGGAAAAATGGCGGCATCCCAAAAACCCTTGATGCGCCGAGAGGGGCGAGGGGTGGGGAGCCATGAGCACAGAGTGCTGCTGTGCATTTAAACCGGGGATGCGCCGGCACTTCTCTTGGGCTGATTTCCCCCATAATACAAAGATAACGGGATCCCTGCGCTGGGCTAATTTATGAATGACAGCGTCTGTAAAGCGTTCCCAACCCTGCCCGTGATGGGACATCGGTTCCGCCTGTTTGACTGTGAGGGTGGCATTTAAAAGCATCACCCCTTGTTTCGTCCAATTAAGCAAACACCCATGCGTCGGAATGGGGAGGCCAAGATCCGCGTTCAGTTCTTTGTAGATATTTTGTAATGAGGGCGGGGAGGGAACACCCACGGGGACGCTAAAAGATAATCCGTGCGCTTGTCCAGGGCCATGGTAGGGGTCTTGCCCCATAATCAAAACCTTGACCTTCTCGTAAGGGGTCTGCCAGAAGGTATTGAAAATTAGTTCTTTTGGGGGATAAATCGCCGCTCCAGACGCTCTTTCGCGCTCGTCAAAGGCATTTAATTGCGCGATGTAGGGCAGTTTTAGCTCTTCTTCCAACACTGCCAACCAAGAGGGTTCTAATTCAAAAGAATGCATTAAAAAACCTTAAGGAAGAATCACTTGCGTAAATTAAATAATTTACTTTATAATTAGTGAAAACTCTTTCCTTTTTGGAGGCATTATGAACAAATTATCATTAATTCTCCTAGAAGAAAGAATTGTGCTAGATGGAGCCGCGGCAGCGGTGATCTATGTCAATGCCCATGCAGCTTCTGGAGGCGATGGATCAAGCTGGGCGCATGCCTACAATAACTTGCAATCTGCCTTAACAAAAGCCGCGAGCACGACCGCCGCAGAACAAATTTGGATTGCGCAAGGCACTTATACCCCGACTCAAATTTATTCTCCCAATGGCGTGTTGGGTGGTGCGTCGGGCTTAAATGACCCTCATCTAGCTACATTTAATTTGCCTAACAACGTGTCCTTATATGGGGGATTTGCTGGAAATGAAACATCGCTTTCACAACGCAACCCCACAATCCATCCTACAATTCTAAGTGGAGATATTTTGGGGAATGATGCTAGCCCTGGTTCTGCCAATTTTGCCTCAAGCAAAGCTGACAATGTTTGGCATGTAGTCACTGCAGGCAATGATATTGCTGATACTGGCGTGAAAGCAACTTTGGATGGTTTATCTATCGTTGGCGGTTATGCAGCTGGACCAGATTCAGGCAATGTAGATCCCAATGGAGTCGTCTTAAGCTTAGCTTATACGCATGATTCTGGTGGGGGATTATACGCGCGATTTGGCTCAAATCTCTCCCTGAACAACGTTTCCTTCCTTGGAGACTATGCCTCTGTGAGTTCCACTCCTTTGCCTTTTGTAACAGGTGGAGGGGCTATATTCGCTACAGATACGGGCACCTTTATTTCCATCAATCACTCCCTTTTAAAAGGCAATTCAGCGCCAGGGGCTGGCCCCACGACAGATTCAGGACAAGGCGGTGCTATCGACCTTGAAGTGGGGGCTGGTTTGACAATAACCAATAGTACCTTAGCATTAAATGCAGCCCTTCGCGATGGAGGCGCTATTCGCACCGCTAATGCCAGTGCAGTCACCCTGACCAATGACGTTTTTGATCACAATACGGCCTCTGGTGGCATTCCCACTAGCTCTGGAGGGGCAATTAGCGCGCTGAATACAACCTTAACCATCGAATCCTCTAGTTTTACAGGAAATACTGCCGTGACAGATCCTACAACGCCTTCAGCGAGTGCTGGTGGTGCTCTTTTCATTCACAACGTCTTTGAAGGACCAATAGCTCATCCTACGCTGATTGATTCCTCTACATTTACGAATAATAGTGCGACGGGTTTGGGCGGTGTGGGAGCGGGTGCCTTTGGTGGAGGGGCTATTTTTGCCTTGGGAATACTGCCAAACCCCGGTTCGGTGCTAACCTTAACAAATTCTATTTTCACAGGTAACTCTAGTGGTGAAGGAGGTGCAGTTCATGTGGATTCCCATCCTGCAACCTTAGTAAACGACATCTTCCTGAATAATAGTTCCACACAATTTGGTGGTGCATTAGCCTCATCGGGTTTTTTTAATGATTTTTTTGGGGCTCCACAGTTTACAGTCAACGTCTCCAATTCTTTATTCTCAGGGAATAGCGTCACGCTCGACCCATTCTCACCCGTGGCATTTGCGGGGACCTTTGCCGCCTTTGGTATAGCTTACGACAATGCCACAGTGAGTGGTGGAGGCGCTGTCGTGAACCACATGGACGGCAATTTGATGATCGATAGCAGCGTCTTCCTCAACAATACAGCGAATAACTTAGATGCAGGTGCCATCTTGAATGGAGGGGCTCTGGGGCATCCCTTTAGCAATTTAAGCGTTAATACAGTCCAAGGAGGCAATTTAACCGTTACCCATTCTATTTTTACCCTGAATAAAGGATTAAGCGGTGGAGCAATTGAATCCATCGGCCTCGTACCCATTTCCGATGCAAAAACTCCCACACTATCGGTTACCAAATCCATTTTCTCTTTGAATAAAGCTACCTTAAACGGTGGAGCGTTTAGCATTAAGTCGAGCGTTGCCACGATTACAAAAAATATTTTGATTGCTGATAGTGCAAATGGTCTTGGAGATGAAGTTTTTGGTTCCACTGCGCGCATTGATGGTGGTTTGACGAGCGATCCAAATACGGCGAATGCACTGAAGTTGCTTAATACTATCATCGGTTTAGATTCCGACGATATTGTACTTGCTTGAAAAGGGCTTTAGGGTTATATTTTGACTCTTTTAGTGAGTTTTACATGAAAGATATAGCCCAAAATAATCTCATTCGTTTCATCACCATTTCCAAGAAAAAAGAGGGCATGTTTGCCAACTTTAAGGTCAAAGGGATCAAGGGGGGCACTTCCTTTACTGCCTCTATCTGCGTCGACATTTCCGCTGCAGAGGTAGATCCTGGCGATTCTTTGGAAAAGATCATTGAAGAGTGCGCCCGCATGGCTGCGCGCGAGTTCAAAAAGTCCGAGCTCCAATTTGAGGGGCTCTCTGCAATCTAATATCAGGGTGTAGCGCAGCTTGGCTAGCGCACTTGCATGGGGTGCAAGGGGTCGGAGGTTCAAATCCTCTCACCCTGATTCTTTTATGGTAAAATCTATTTGACCCTTTTTTGTTTCATTTTCTAGCTGTCCTATGCTTTTTTTCGCAGCAGGTAAATCCTCGGGCATGGTACCTCCCAAATCTTTAATCGTTTGGCGCACCTTTTTGCCCACTTCGAAGTGTGTCTTATTGGCTTTGGTTTTTCCTTTGATCTCATCTCTGCGAAGTTTTTCTTCCGTTTGCGTGGACCTGAAAAGATTGGCAGCCAGTTCTGTACTTCCCATATGGTCTAAGATCTTTTGGCTCCTTTTCAAACCTTTACATTCATGAATACCCTTCGCATCTAAACCACCATAAAGCCCTTTGTAGCCATGGTTTTGAAAGACCGCGAAGTCGATAGGCGTCTCAACACCAGCCTGTTGAGCTGTTTCAACTAATAATTTATTATGCTCACAAAGCTCGTTTCGAAGAAGAAGTCGTTTTTCATCTTCCTTCAACTTCTGAAAAGCTTGGTTATCCGCCAATTCTTGTCTGCGAGTTTGAATTGCGAAGTAGGTTTGACCATTAGCGATAACCGGTTTTGCAGGATCGCCATTCTGAACAATTAAGTAGCAAGCATAGCGGGATAGCCTTACATCTTCAACCTGTCGTAGCCCTCCCTTACCAATGTCGATCATATCGTTGGCGTCAACGAAATGATCTACAATAGTGTGTCCGCTATTTTGACATGCTTCTTTTGCTCTTTCTATAACGAATATAAAATTACGGTAGTCTTTATATTCCAATATCTTAGCTAACTTCCTGGCACTCCAAGATTCGCAACCATCCTGCTCTTCTTTTAGTGATTCAAAAGTTTGATGATGGGTTTTTTCAACTAGGTTTTTATTCATTGCAAGGCTCCTCGTTTAAAAATTTTGGCCCGCTCTTTTAATAAATCTGGAATTATTTTGCAACAAAAACAGCTAGGGTTTCGAGGTGGTTGGTGCCGGGGAAAAAGAGGTAGGCTTCTGCTGCGGGGAGTTTCCAGCCACCTTCGAGGAGGGAGAGACAATCGCGCTGAAAGGAGTTCCAGCCACAGCTGATGTAAATGAGTGTCTTGGACTGGGAAGGGTTCTTGAGGGCAGCGACAAGGCTTTTTTCGAGACCTTTGCGCGGCGGATCGACGATGATTACGTCGCCCTGTTTTAGGAGGTTCAACAACTGATCGGTAGACCCGGTGACGAAAGATAGTTTCTGCGCATCTTGTGGAGGCAAATTCTTTCTCGAAACTTCAAAACACTCTTGGCTTTGCGGGTTAATCTCACTGCAAATAATGCTCTGACAATAGCGCGCCAGGGTAAGTCCAATGACACCAGAGCCTGCATAGTATTCTACTACCTTCGAAGTTGGGGAAAGATGACGAGGAATAGTCTCAAGCATCTTTTCGAAAAGATCGAGATTGGCCTGCTTAAAACTAGCGGGTAGATAAGCGACAGGCACATCGAGCAGTGTCTCCCACAGATATTTTTCGCCAGCGAGATGCTGCCACTCCGTCCCAAAGATCACATTGTCGCGCCGCGTATTGACATTGTTCCATAAAGAATGCCAAAAGTCCGGCTGTAATTCCCAAAGCTCAGCAATTTGGGGACACCTTTCTTTAGAAACCACGCTCAACTGCACCTTTTGAGTGGAACGCTGCACATCCAACTGCACATACCGCAGATCGCCACTGCCTGTCTTTTCATCATAAGGATCGAGCTTTGCTTTTTGGATAAACTCCTTAAGATATTGAACAGCTAAATTAATTTTGGGGTGATGCATGGGACAATGCGGAATCTCCACAAGATCATGCGTGCCTTCTTTATATAAACCGATAAGAGGGCGCTCCCTATCCCCTCTGATCGCCAACTTAGAACGCAGGCGCCACCCTACCGGATTTCCTCTATGCAAGGGCAAAGCAAGCAAACCTAAACCTTTAAAAAACTGCTGAGCTTCTGCATAAACGGGCGGAAAATCTCTCGGTCCCAAGACACAACAACCCGCGCCCTCTTTACAGTGCGGACAAGCGATCTCTTTAGGCGTTGGGGAAAAGCTGTTCATAAGGTGGCTTTTTTTTGTTGATCGTTTTGTTTGCAGCTCTGTTCATAAGGCAAAAATGTTGATAAGTAGAAAGTTATCATCCTCTCTTCAACAACTTATCGACGTTTTTTTCTCCTCTGCACATCGCTCAATTATAAACATTTCCACACCGCCTGAAGAAGAAGAAAAAAGATATATATAATAATATTCTTCCTTTACCGAAGCAGCTTTTCCGTTTATAATACGCTCAATGCAAGAGCTCTCCCCTAGCTATTACTTCGACCTCTCAAACTATAAGCACGCGAAGCTATTTTCAAACATCGATCACGTCTGGGACGTGCTTCTTTCTGTTTCTACTTATCTTCGCAGCAACAAGCTTGGCGTCATCGAAATCGCGATTCCCCCTGGTGTCCATCTAGTCAATCCAGAACTCATCTCAATTGCTCAAGGAACCATTGTTGAGCCAGGCGCTTATATCAAAGGTCCTTGCCTAATAGGAGAGAACTGCACCATTCGCCATGGCGCCTATATTCGCGGCGATCTCATCTGCGGCAATCACTGCGTCATTGGACATGATACCGAAATAAAAAACAGCATTCTCCTCGATCATGCTCACGCCGCTCATTTTGCTTATGTAGGCGATAGCGTGCTTGGCAACAAGGTCAACCTAGGGGCCGGCACGAAATGTGCTAACCTTAAGCTCGACAATGGCCCTGTCAGCATTAATTTCCAAGGTAAGCATTATCCTACAGGTCTGCGCAAATTCGGCGCCATTATCGGCGATGGCGTTCAAATCGGCTGCAACGCTGTCACCAATCCCGGCACGCTCATTGGAAAAAACAGTATCTGCCATCCCTGTTTAAATATCAGAGATTTTATTCCCGCCAATCACATTGTCAAAAATGGCGTCGCTCCCATTATTTGCGAAAGACGCCCCAAAGAAACAAAATAAAAGAACATGTTAGCCTATTACCAAAAACTTCTCGCTATAAAAATTGCTGAAAATAATGAGGCGTTGGGGAGTTCCTCCCTTCTACGCGATGCCTGTGACTATGCCCTCACAAATGGCGGAAAACGCATTCGCCCCGCCTTGGTGTTGATGATTGCTGATGCTTTAGGAAAGCAGCGCGACGCCACACAAGCAGCCTTAGCCATCGAATATTTTCATACCGCTTCACTCGTTGCCGACGATCTTCCTTGTATGGATGATGACGATGCCAGACGCAACAAGCCCTCTGTGCATAAAGTTTACGGCGAGGCAGCTGCCCTCCTCGTGAGCTATGCTTTGATCGCTGCGGGATATGCCTGCATTGAAAAAGGCACCAAGAAGTTGCCCAATGGAGACCGCGTTTGCGCTCTAGCCCTCGAAAATGCCACCTATAACACGGGGTTGCACGGCGCAACGGGGGGACAATTTCTCGACCTCTATCCTCCTAATCTCGAAGAAACGACTCTGCGGGAAATCATCCATAAAAAGACAGTCTCGCTCTTTGAAATCGCTTTCGTTTTTGGCTGGCTCTATGGGGGTGGCGATCCGCGCCAACTGTTTCTCGTAAAATGCGCCGCTGCACATTTTGGCATGGCTTTCCAAATTGCGGATGATTTAGGGGATGTGGAACAGGATGCTGAAAACGGAAGAGTTGTGAACTATGCTAATTTGTATGGGCATGCACGCGCACTTGAAATTGTGCAAGAAGAACTAGAGCTTTACAAGCAGGCGCTGAAAGCTTTAAACCTTCATGCACCTGCTTTATATGACGTTGCTGACGAGTTAATTACTCTCCCGCTTCAGCAGCAACTTCGCCCTTAGGCGCACCCTTAAGGCCCTTGTCTTTTATATGTGCAAGGATCAGGTTTTCTAACTCATCGAGAAGGGGAGCATTCTTTTTGAGATCCTCGCGCACAGCCTCGCGTCCTTGTCCTAGACGTTGTCCTTTATAGCTAAACCAGGCCCCTTTCTTGTCGATGATGTTGTATTCTGCGGCCAGGTCGATGATAGAACCAGCGCGGGAAATCCCTTCATTGAAGAGGATGTCAAATTCCCCGATTTGGAAGGGAGGCGCCATTTTATTTTTGACCACTTTGACTTTGACGCGGTTGCCAATTTCGCTGTTGTCGCTGCCTTTAATGCCTGTCATGCGGCGAATGTCGAGACGGATTGAAGAATAAAACTTCAAGGCACGGCCCCCTGTCGTTGTTTCAGGACTGCCATACATCACCCCGATCTTTTCGCGGATTTGGTTGATGAAAACGGCGGCTGTATTGCTCTTGGCTAGCGTGGCGGTGAGTTTGCGGAGGGCTTGCGACATCAAACGCGCTTGCAGGCCGACAAAAGAATCGCCAATCTCGCCCTCCAGTTCAGATTTGGGCACCAGGGCGGCGACGGAGTCAATTACAATCACATCGATCGCATTGGAGCGCGCCAGCATTTCGGCAATATTTAAGGCTTCTTCGCCACAGTCTGGCTGAGAGATGAGCAGCTCATCGATATTGACCCCAATTCTAGTTGCATAACCGGGATCGAGAGCATGCTCTGCGTCGATGTATGCAGCCACACCGCCATTGCGCTGGGCGTTCGCAACGACATGCAGGGCAAGCGTCGATTTACCCGAAGATTCGGGACCAAAGATTTCGATGATTCTGCCGCGCGGGAGCCCACCAATTCCCAAGGCGATATCTAGGGTAGGAGCCCCCGTTTTTATCACGCTGACTTCTCTGTCGGATGAGTGTTTGCCAAGTGACATGATGGCGCCATCGCCAAATTGCTTTTTGATGTGACCGACGGCTAGGTCTAAGGCTTTTTTGCGTTCTGTATCTAATTGTGCCATGGAGAGACTCCTCTGTAAATTTATCTACAAGGGCCCAGATGATACACAAATTACCTTAGAGAGTCAATGAGACGATCTAAGAAAAAGTCGGGTGAGAGGTCAGCTTTGCGCTTTAGCAAGTCTTTTTTGATGACTTGTGCCTCGCTGTCGCTGATCGCTTTGCCATACTGGCAGAGTTCGCGCAGCTGAATATTGCCGATCATGGGGTCAAAGGGTTTTTCAAGCGATTTAGCGCCATGGTAAAGATAGCCGACGAAGGGGATTTTTTCTGCGGCCAGCGAATTTTCCACGGATTGCAGAAAAGACGCTTGGTCATCGATCATGACGATTTTGGTGGGACGATGTTCAATTTGGTGCAAGAAATCGACTAAGACGGGGCCTTTAGGCGTCCAGTTGGCAAAGAGAATGCCATAAGAAAAGGCTTCCGGAGGGTGACTAAGATCGAGTTTTGCTCCAAAGGGCGCGGAGGTGCGCTCAAAGTCGATGCCCGCACCATTTAAGTGGCGCTTTGTCGTCAGGTCAAAGGTGGGGTCCCAAGGCGCTTTCTTGAGGCGTCCGGTAAAGGCCCAGACAGTGTGCCCACGGTCCTGGAGGGAGCGAATAAGATAAGGCGTCGTCGTCTCTACAGGGACGTGAGGGGCATAAGCTAAAATTTTGCAGATGTAGGGTAAAAAGCGGTCTTGCGATACTTTGGCTTTTTTCAGTTTTTTGTGAAGGTGGGCAAACCATTCCGGCGACCCCAGCACTGTGGAGGGCATGACAGCGGTATGATCGATATCGAATAGAACAAGTGTGTCGGGTTGGATTTCATCCAGGATATCGCTGACGGTATGTGTTTCCACAATGCGTGCAGCAATTGGTTGTCCGATAAAGGACAGGAACACAAAAATGTAGATAGAGCCTTTTGCAAAACTCCATTTGGGGCCAAATCCGCGCTTTTGTCCCCGGATTCGCCTCCTTAGCAAGTTGCCTACTTTACCCAAGTATGTCAACTTGCTAAGGAGGCGAACCGGTGCCAAAATCATCGAATTTGGCCTACAAAGCGAGTTTTGCAAAAGGCTCATAGTTTTTTTAATCAACTGGAACTCCATTGATGTAAATGACTCTGCGTACAAAATTTCCATCGGCATCATAAAGCGTGGCCATGCCTTTGCCGTCTGAGATACTAGTCTGGGGCGTTTTGTCCCCGCGTTTAAGGTATTGGCCGCGCATGAGCTTACCATGGTCATACTCTTCGATTAACATGAGATTGCCATCGCTGTACCAGCCTGTGGCTACGCCATTTTTTACGTTATTGCTCCACTCGCGCTGGCTCTCTTGTATTCCATTGTCATACCAGGTTTTGACAATTCCTTGTATACGTCCTTCATACCAATTAATCGTAAGGCGGGGTTGTAACTCTCTGCCTGCGACGGGTCGATCAAAATATTCGATTTCTTCGCCATGCTTCAGCCCATTTTTGACTTTGTAGACGCGGACAAGGCGGCCACGCGCGCCAAAAACGCGCACGCTTCCTTCTGGCAGTCCTCGTTTAAACTCTTGCAATTCTGCAACGGAGTCTTTGCCAAAAATGGCCCTAAACCCACCTCCATCATCGATATTGGAGATCGGCTCCCCATTGCTATTGTAGTAGATGCCTGTGATCAATTTGCCTTCGCTAAACATCTCTTGGCTGGCGATCTTATCTTTGCCCCAATAGCGTATGGAGGGCCCTTCGCGCTGGCCGACCACATACTGAAGCGTTTCAAGAAGCGTTCCATCCTCCAAAAATATTTCCGAAGTGCCCTGCAACTCATTTTTCTCTAGGGCGACGCGCTTCCAAATGGCACCGTTGGGGTGGTAATAAAGGGCGGTGCCATGGAGAATCCCTTTGCAATAGGGAATTTCAGCTTCGAGATGGCCGTTTTCATCCCAGGCTTGGGCAATGCCTTCAAACAACCAGCTTTTTTCAGCAGCTGTCGTGATATCGGGCATGCCGCCTATCACATGCGCTTCCACCTTTAATGTGCCGTTGGCAAACCACTCACGGTATAGTCCAAAAGCCCTGCCATTGGCTATTTCAAGGTATTGTTTCACTTGTCCGTTGGGGTGATAACTCGTGAGATAGGCAAGAACAGCCCCTTCGTCGTTGCGGCTATAGACGCGCAAGACCTTTTGGTAGGGCTGAGAGCTCAAAAAGTCGACATTTTCAAACTTAGCTAAGCGGTCGGCATTGCTAAAGGTTTCGGACATCCCATCGCGGTCGATGATATTGATGCTAGCAAGGCTAGGTTCATACACATATTGCGTGCTCATGCACCCAGCAAGGCAAAAAAGAAGAAACAAGCCAATCCAGCGCATTAGAGAAATTCCCTTTTCAAAAGTTTTAGATTGAGCACAAAGACGTCGTTGCCTTCTGTGACTGTTTTCTTTTCAATTTTAAAGTCGAGAATGATCAACTGCGGGCGGTTGGGCCCTGCTGTTTCGTTGCCGATGTTAATCCCTTCAATCTTGGCAAGGAGGGTGCGAATGTCATGCACATTCATCTCTACGGGGTGGACGAGCGTTTCGGTGGTTTCTTGAAAGACGGGTGTCGATTGGACGACCCCTTCTGTGAAGATCAAATCATTGTCTGGCCCGTTGAGTTGTTCTAAGCGCTTTTTGATATTCTCATCGTCTGGGAAGCTTTTATTGGTGACCACCTTTTGGAGGCTTTCAATTTCTGGTTCTAGAAAGGGAAGCGTTTCTAGGTGTTTGTCGATGTAAAAGTGGTCGGCTTCGCGAAAGTTATTGCGCACAGCGAGATTGACTGCTTGCTTCTTTTCGCGGGCGCTTGCTAGCTGATTGATGTAAAAGATATTATTGGTGAGGTTATCGATGCTGCGCATGCCGCTCATGATATAAAATCCAACTAGCAGTACGGGCAAAAGGCCTCCTAGTAGAATGTAGAGCAGAAGGCGCTGTTGGGGAATGTTAGAAAACATCGCGTGACCTCATGAGGATGCTACAGGGTAGACGGTTTTATCTTTGAGGAAGAAAGAAGCGCGATAAAGGCCGCGGTTGGTATTCCACTTCACTTCTCCTTTGGGGTCCACCAAGGCATTAGGGGCAATCAACGCATCGTGAAATTCGCGCGCAAGCTTAGGTGTCGGGCTGCTGAATTCGATCTCCACCTTGGCTTGGTAGTGTTCTTGTTTTTTGGTCATGTCGGGTCTTTTGACCAGGGTGTAAGATAGGTTCTCAATCTGAAGGAGAGGCTTCTTTTCGCCTGTTTTTGGGTCTTGCAGCACCACCTTGGGGTGGGTAGAAAGCCATGCTAGCACATCGCTGACGGTGGGAATGTTGGCCCAAAGAGGGTAAATATCGGGTGTGGACTGGAGATCCTTCTCCAAGTAATTCAGTCTATCGGTGATATCTTGCTCGTCTAACTGCTTGATGTTGAGGACTTCACCTTCTATTGGCCTTTTTGCAGAGGGGTTTTTTGCTGTAAACTCCTTCTCAAACTCATCATAGGGCTTATGCATGTAGTCGAGAAGTTCTGCGTATTCCTTGCGTAAGCCATCTTCTTTGTATTTTAAATAGGCGTTTCCCATGTACCACATCGCTACTGCTAATGCGATGCAGAGAGCTCCATAGATGGCTAGTGGGATCTTGTAGCGCTTCCAGGGGTTAGGATAGGCGTAATCGCTCTGGCGGAAATTGACTTGATCCTTGCCATCGGGAAGGCAGGTCAAGGCCGCTCCGAGGGGGAGTGCCCATTTCTGCAATTGCGGGATTGTCAAATCGAAATTGGCGTCTGGCTGTGGCGTCAGCAAAGTTTTGTTGAGATTGCGGCATACCACTGCGCCCAGCTGGTTCAGGGTGGCGCCCTCTCCTGTGATTAAGATCGTAGGGACCTCTTGTCCTTTCACCTGTTTGGCAAGTGCATAGGCTGTGCGCGTGACGTCCAATTTGAGATTTTCCAAAGCATCGCTGAGTGCGGGATTTTCCTCTTTGGTAATAGCGCTGAAATCAAGGGTATCGAAGTTTTTTTGCCCATAAGCTTGCTTGAGGTGCTGCATGCCTTGATGGCAGGCCTGTGCCGCCAAAAGTTTGCCCTCTTTGACCAAAATGCAAGTGGTATGATTGTGTGCAAAATGGACAACGAGCTGAGGCTGGTCGGTGGGGGCAAATTGTGCGGCAAAGGCAGCGAGGGCTGCTGGAGCGCATGAAATGACTTCTGGTTCTACTTGGAGGGCATTCCAATGTTGTAGATGCTGTTGGATGTGGTCTTTGCGCGCGGCTATGACCGTCAGCTGGGTGCCTTCAGAGGTGGTTCCAATCTTGATTTTGTCGATGAGGGCGTTTTCCACCGGGTAAGGAAGGAGCGGTTCTGTCTGAAAGGCGAGCACTTCGTCGATATCTTTATCTTTCTTGAGTTTGACTTCCAGCTGCCGCACCAGCACTTCGTTGATGTTGAGGAAGGTGACGACGAGGGCTTTTTCGTAAGCTTCTTGCAGAGCGGGTCCATCGCCATTAGCGTAAAGTTGGCTGACGGTGTCTGGGGAAGGAGGCGTGTTTTCTTCAAAGGGAAGTTCATAAATGCGTTCTAAGACAGCGCGGCCCTTTTTTTGGGAAAGCTGAACGCCAAGAAGAGTATGGGGCAAAAACTCCAAACCCAAGGTATGCAGGGCGTTGGGTTTATCAGTCATAAATCATTCTCATTCATATATGGAGATCCATAATACTCCATTTTCTCTGTTGGTTCAAGCTTTAAAAAAATAGCCCACTCCGTTATTATCAATCTGTTTATAGGTATAAAAATGATTATCACACTCATCGATCGCATCTTCTTGGTCTATATGATCATGCTATTTATCAGGATTTTGGGATCTTGGGTGCCCGATTTGCAGCAGACGCGCTTCATGCAGTTTGTCGCTTTTTATACCGACCCCTATCTCAACATTTTCCGTCGCTTAATCCCGCCCCTAGGGATGATGGACATTAGCCCCATTATCGCCTTTATCTGTTTGTCCCTCATTGAAGGCATGACTAAATATGCAGCCTCCGTCCTTCTAGGAGCCATCTTGCGATGAGTTTTCAGCGTCCCTTTCAATTAGGCAAAAAGACTTTGCCCTGCAACGTCTTGTACGCGCCCTTGGCCGGCTGCTCCGACTATCCCTACCGCAAAATGTCGGCTAAGTATCGCCCAGGCTTGGTCTATTGCGAAATGGTCAAGATGGATGCCATTGTGCGCCACGACCAGGGCACTTTCCATATGCTGGACTTCGATGCTGATATGCATCCCATTGGGGCTCAGCTGTGTGGGAGCAAGCCCGAAATTGCTGGCAAGGCCGCCAAAATTCTCGAAGAATTGGGCTTTGACGTCATCGACTTAAACTGTGGCTGCCCTGTGGATAAGGTCACCAAGGATGGCAGTGGCTCGGGGATGTTGAAGACCCCACAGCTTATTGGAGAGGTGATTGCCAACATCGTGGCTGCTGTGAAAATCCCTGTGACAGTGAAGATCCGCGCAGGGTGGGATGAAGAGAATATCGTCGGACCAGAGATCACGCGCATCGCGGAGAAAGCCGGTGCTCAGGCTATCTGCGTCCATGGTCGCACGCGCAGGCAGGCCTACAAGGGGCCAGCGAACTGGGACTATATCAAAGCCTGCAAGGAAGCAGCCAAAACGATCAAGGTGATTGGCAATGGCGATGTCCTCGATGGCCCCTCCGCGGAAAAGATCATGGCCTATACCGGTTGCGATGCCGTTCTTGTTGCACGTGGGACGATGGGACAGCCGTGGGTGGTAGAGGATATCGTGCGCCATTTGGAGGGGAAAGCTCCGCTCAAGCGCACGCTTGAAGACTGTCGCCAAGCCCTCTACGAACATTTTTTGCACACCTGCGATTACCAGCAGGAGCGCCGCGTCGTGGTGGATATGCGGCGGGTCGGCTGTTGGTATCTCAAGAAAGCGGGAGGAACACGAGCCTTTCGGGAGCAAATTAGCCGTGCTGAAAGCTTGCACGTCGTTAAAGACTTGATTCAAAACTTTCCTTTGAGCGAAGCTGCGGAAATTGAAGAGAATTTCGAAGATGGGGAGTGTTGCTGATGGAAGAGAACGTCGAGATCCATGCGATGGTGAAGGGATTTGTACAGGGGGTAGGCTTTCGGGCCACTGCGCGCCATTATGCAACGAAGCATGGCATTAAAGGAACCATTCGGAACCTAGCGGATGGCGGCGTAGAAATTTACGCTCAGGGCAACAAGCACACTCTGGATAAGTTTTTCCAGCATCTCCTCGAAAGCTTTGGGGACTATGTGGAGATCATCGACAAGCAACCCATCTCCCCCAAGCAATACGATGACTTTCACATCTTAAGATAGATGTCCTTGCATCGGCATTCTTCCTTCATAAACACGAAGGTAAGCGGTGCATCTACCAAACAACCCTTTTACTCGATGCATTGTGGAATCAATTCGATCCTTATAAACGGATTCTAGACCTTGGGTTTTTCGGGCAAGTTCCTGACCAAGTTGTTCTATATATTTAGTGAAGTGATCCAATGTTTGGATAGAGGCTGCAATATTCCGATCACCCGTTTTAACAACATAAACCCTTCTATTGCCCATATGCCCGACGTGATGAGGGGATTTCTTTTCGATCTCTTTGGCGAGTTCATCGATATCTTGATTAATCCCTGCGATGGATGCGTCGATGACCTGGAACTGTTGATCTTCACATTCAAACTTAAGGGATAAAACTTTATGCTTAAGATCGTCGATCCTTCTCCCAAAATAGCCCTCCTCATATCCTTCGATCTCTTTTTCAACCTTCATCTGGATGAGTTCAAGCTGATGGATACATCCCCTAAAAAAGCGAATGCTGCGCTCGGAAGGATCTTCGGGTCGATCGACAAAATCTGTTATCGCTGGAAATCCTTCAGGATCAGAAAGATGGCGATTAATTTGTCTATCGATATCCGCCACTTCCTTCTCGAAGAATACGATCGCTCTCTCCACGCGTTGAGTCGTCAGCGCCCAAAAATCGATGGGTTGATAAAGAATTAAAGAGGAACTTTGAGTACTATACATTTTATTTTCTCCTTTTATTAAAGGATTATTTATACACAAAACATAATAAAAAGTCAAGATCCATCAATCTCCAAAAAACGTGAAAAATTTCACGAAATTTCCAAGAAAAACGTGAAATTTTACACATTTTTTGGAGATAGATTAGCTTATGAGAAGAAGCAGCTTATACTTTTCCTTATCTCAGGATTAATCCTTGAGAAACATGATGATTTGCCTTAAACTGGTTTAAAAGAAAAGTTGCAGTGAGTCATGGTAAAATTCCCCATAGGAATTCAAGATTTTCCTCTTATGAGGAAAGAAGGCTTTTTATATGTAGATAAAACTGAATTGATTTATCGCATGATGACGAGTGGGGTTGCATATTTCTTGACTCGTCCTCGACGCTTTGGTAAATCGCTTTTAATCTCTACGTTGGAATCTCTTTTCAAAGGTGAGCGTGAACTCTTTACTGACCTATGGATCAATTCCTCTGATTACGAATGGAGGGAATTTCCCGTCATCCGTTTAGATCTATCAAAAGCTGTTTCCTCTACTCCTGAAGCCCTTTCAGCGTCCTTGCAAGAGCTTCTTCAAGAAAGTGCTAACAAGTATGGAATTAGTGGAATCAAGCGACAGTTTCCATCTCTTAGCCTGTCTGCTTTAGTTATTGAGCTTGCTAAGAAGGGGCCTGTCGTTATCTTAATTGATGAATACGACAAGCCTCTCGTTCATCAACTTCCAAATATGGAGCTTGTTGCAAAAAATCGCGAAATACTGAGTGAATTTTACACCACCATTAAAGCGCTGAGTCAATACATTCACAGGGTCTTTATCACGGGAGTAAGCAAATTTTCTAAAGTTTCCTTGTTTTCAGGAATGAACAATTTAATAGATATTTCCATGAAAGCTGAATATGCAACCTTGCTTGGACTGACGGAGAGTGAAATCGGACATTATTTTAAAAGAGAGTTAAATCTGATTGCTCACAAAAAGGAGTCCACAGAAGCAATCGTAAAAAAAATGAAGTTTTGGTACAATGGTTATTCTTTTTCCCGTTCTAGAGATACGGAGAAGGTATATAATCCTTTGTCTGTTATGCAGTTTTTGCAATCAGGTGAGTTTGACAATTATTGGTTTACAACGGCGACTCCTACCTTTGCCATCAAACTTATTAAAGAAAATAACTACTTTATTCCTGATCTTGAAAAAGGCATCATTGTTGGCAAAGAAATTGAAACTAGCCATGAGACGGATATCATCGATCTCCCTACCTTGCTTTTTCAAACAGGTTATTTGACAATTGACAGTTATGATGAAAATAGTTGGACTTACTTTTTAAAGTTCCCAAATGAAGAGGTAAGGCGTTCGTTTCTCGATCATCTTCTCTACGAATTTGCTGAACTTAAACCATCAGAGGTACATACTTTTTCTTTTTAAGTTGTCCAAATATCTCTCTACTAAGAACCTTAAAAGTTTTTTTGAGACATTCAATGTTTTGTTGGCATCTGTTCCACACCACATTCATATTGAACAAGAAGGCTACTATCATTCATTGCTCTACTTAGTTTTAAAGGCTCTTGGATTTGTTGTAGAGGCCGAAGTTTCCACGAGTCGGGGCAGAACAGATATGATTCTGAAAGCAGAGAAATGTATTTTTATTTTTGAGTTTAAGCTCAATAGTACAGCTCAAGTTGCTTTAGAGCAAATTTTGGATAAGAAATATTACGAGCAATATCGCGAAGATTCACGTGAAATTATTTTAGTTGGCGTAAATTTTGATACCAAATTGCGTTCTATAAATGAGTGGAAAATGCAAGCGATATGGTCAAAATCCCCACCCTAAGCTGTAATTTCTTAAATCTTCCGCCTATGAAAGCTGTCAGACGTGATAGCCGTCAAAGTTTATAAAATCTTAATGTAAATTTGCTATAATTATTCCTTTAAAAGGAAATTCGTATGCAAACTTCAGGAGCCCCATTTCCTATATCTTGGGGCGGAACGCTGCAACAAAATGGCTATTATCAAGTCCCGAAGGATGTGATTTTCCTTATATTTTCTCATTGCTTGGCACAGCTTCCAATCTTGGCAAGCTTATGTCAAAGATGGAAGCAGCTTACCCGGGAATATGGCGATAAATATCTCCTACCGATTGCCTTCGGGAAGAAACAATACGAAGAATACATTGGTCAAGTTCCTGACGAGCCCCCCATTCCTCTGGCGGCGGTAGAATATATTGTCAGGGATCCCATAGGTTATCTCCTTACGCTGATTCCAAAGACGATCAATGGCAAACCGGTCACGATGAATTACATAGATGCGCTGGCCGAGAAGCCTCTAAAAGGTCATTCAACAGGATTTAACTGTGTGGAGAAAGCAGTTAGAAAAGAATACGGAAATGTCCCCAACGAAACAGCCTATTGGATGTTGTGGAAAATCAGTTTAGTGGGAGCGGCTCTAGATGAACAAACGCAGGAGGCTCTTGTTAAGCAAGAGAACTTAAGGTCGCCGGAGCTCTTAGGAGCAATTACGAGCATCTTTATGCAGCGGATTAGCAAGGGAAAATTCGCTCTTACAGAGGCAGGTAAGTCATTATTTACACTAGTAAAACAAAGCATAAATGGTCAGCGAGTATTTATTGGGGATTATTCCGAGGCCGGCCTCGATGTCTGGGCCACGGAAATTCACTTCCGCAACGACTTTGTCTACACTAAGGGCATCGCTGGTGCACGGAAGTCCAACGGGGTGTGAGACTATGCAAACCTCGCAAGCTACGAATTCTGGAGCCCCATTCCCTATATCTTGGGGCGGAACGGTGCAACAAAATGGCTATCATCTAGTCCCGAAGGATGTGATTTTCATTATTTTATCGCTCTGTTTCCCTGCAGACCTTCCCAATTTGGCAAGGCTGTGTAAGCGATGGAAGGAGATTACAAGGGAATATGGCGAAAAAATTCTTAGACCTATCGCCTTTGGCAAGCAACAATACGAAGAATACATTGGAACAGTTCCTGAGGAGCCTCCTATCCCTTTAGCGGCCGTAGAATACATCGTCAAGGATCCCACAGGCTATCTCCTAACGCTGATTCCAGTGACAATCAATGGTCAACCCGTCACGATGAATTACATCGAAGTGTTGGTCATGAATCCCTTAAAAGGCAATCCAACAAAATTTCGCTTTGTTTATGAACCAATTAGAGAAGCATATGGGGATATCCCGAACGAAACATCTCATTGGGTATTGATGAATATCAATGTAGTGGGAAAAGCTAAGAATGAAGGAACGCAAGAAGCTCTTGTTAAGCAAGAGAACTGGCCGGAGTTCTTAAGTACGATTATGAGCGTGTTTATGCAACGCATTAGCAAGGGAGAATTTGTTCTTTCAAAGGGTACATATACGCGATTGAAACACAAGATAGCAGGTTATCGAATAATTGTTGGGGCCTATTCCGCCTCCGGCCTCCATGTCCACTACCTCAACAACTCCGACTACAGCAATGTCGGCATTGCTGGCGCCCGAAAATCCAACGGGGTCGCCCGGCGCCTGCAGGTTGAATATCTTGACATTGAGGGTTACAAGAGCAAGTTTTTCAGCTTTGTCCCTGGCATCCTGGCTAGACAAACAGTGGCAGCAGAGCGTGTAACAGAATTGTTTATGAATACTTTGGAAACATTTTTTCCAAATACAGATACAACCCTCTCAAATCGCAAAAGTCTAATTCTGCAGTTACTTAAGTCTGTGGAGGTTTTCACAACAACTATTAATGAACAAAACCAGAGAGTAATAACTCTTTATCAAAAGATGCAAAGCCTATCCAATGAAGAGTTAGAAAGCGATTCCACTAGCGATCTTATTTTTGAATTAAACGAAGCCGTTAGGGACACATCAGCCAAATTTCGCACTCTTTGGAAGGAAGCTCACTCTACCGGAGTTTTTCAATTAACTGAGGACGATAGGAATTTTTTAGGGTATCAAGAACAACAACTCACACTCGACTTTAGTCTTGACTGTACCGAGTTTGCCTTACTTAAAACCCGTGAACGCCAAGCTCTCCCCTGGTTAAAATCTATTTTTGAAGGAAAAGAAGCCAGTCTCGATAAAAACAAGTTTTACTGGGAAAGTGCCATTTCCCTTTTGGAAAGTTGGGGGTATCGGCGAGCAAATGAGTTAAATAAATTCGATTTGATCGTCTATTTTATTACTCAACCTAATCTACGCGTTACTCACACGAGCTTATATGTGGGAAATGGAAAAGCTTTATCAAAATTAGGCCCCATAGATCCAAATATTTATGAACATGATTTTGCGGATGTCCCTAGCTCATATGGGAATCACTTTTTGATATTTCGAAAAACTCAACAGTGACAACCGTCATCAAGTTTATAAAATCTTAATGTAGGTTTGCTATAATTATTCCTTTAAAAGGATAGGTATGCAAGCTTCTCAAGCTTTGAATTCAGGAGCCCTGTTCCCCGTATCTTGGGGTGGAGGGGTACAACATAATGGCTATTATCAAGTCCCAAAGGATGTGATTTTCTTTATATTTTCGTTTTGCTTGGCGGAGCTTCCTATGTTGGCAAGCTTGTCAAAGCAATGGAAGGGAGTTACAAGGGAATACGGCGAGAAAATTCTTAGACCTATCGCCTTCGGCAAGAAACAATACGAGGAATACATTGGAACAGTTCCTGAAGAACCCCCTATTCCTTTGGCGGCAGTTGAATATGTAGTCAAGGATCCAACGGGCTATCTCCTTACGCTGATCCCAAAGACAATCAATGGCCACCCGGTCACGATGAATTACATAGAAATACTCGTCGCACATCCCCTAAAAGGCAATCCAACAGGTTTTTACTTTCTGTATGATCCGATTAGAAAAGAATATGGGAATATACCTAACGAAACATCCCATTGGGTATTATCGAAAATCAAGTTGGTGGGATGCGGTCAGAATGAAGAGACCCAAGAAGATCTTGCTAAGGAAGAGAAATTAGCCTGGCCAGAGCTCTTAGACACAATTGTCAGCGTGTTTATGCAGAGCATTAGCAAGGAGACATTTGTTTTTTCAAACAGTACATATACTCTATTGAAACAAATGATTGAAGGTTCTCTAATTTCTGTTGGGAACTATTCCGCTTCAGGCCTCTTTGTCGGCAAGCTCCACTATTGCAATACCGATATCGGCGTAGCAGGCGCACGCAAGTCCAACGACTTAAGCCATAAAGCCTAGGTACCAAGCGTCGGAGGGGGTCGAGTGGATTTTCTTCGCAAGATCTTTGGCGCAATCGGTCTCTAGGAAAGCTTCGCACCTCGCAAACCATTGGGGGGCGCGGGTGTTGCCGTTTTCCTGCTCGCGTCGCAAGAAGAGGAGGAGCTCGAGCTTGTCCGCATCGTGAGCGAGCTTCGATTCGAGAGATTGGCCGCTTTTAAGCTCCTCGAGGAAGGTCGCAATCTCTTCGCCAAATGGATAGGCTTTGCGAATATCTTGCACAGCCTGCGCTTCATTCGATTGTACGTACTTCTTGTTGAGATGGTTCAGATCGCCGGTGCGCGCTTCGGGAAGATCGTGCAGAAGACACATCATCATGAGTTTATGCTCATTTATCTTTTGATCCTTGATGAGTTTAGCAAGAGTATAGCCGATGAAGGCGACGCGAAAGCTATGCTCGGCAACCGATTGCTGGCCAGAACCGAGGAAGGGGAAACCCGAACGCGGTGTATGCGCTAGCATTCCTACTTCATGCAAAAAATTGACGTAATCACCTAATTGATCTTTTTGTTTCATAATCGCGAAATTTGCTCTCAATTTTTATTTTTCGCAATTCAAAAAATTGATTCCCTTTGTTACAGTGCTACCTATGTCACAAGACGATATTGTTAAAGCCTACAACGAGATCTACGACGTCGTCATTCCCGACCTAGACTACTATTTACGCCAAATCGATTGCCGCGATGGCTGCCCCGTCAACACAGATCCACGCGGCTACATGGTGGCCCTGCACTCAGGGAACTTTCTCGAGGGCTACAAAATTGCCCGCGGTCCCAATCCCTTCGCTTCCATTTGTGGCATGATCTGCGGCGCCCCCTGCGAAACCACCTGCCGACGGGATAGAGTGGATAAAACGCTCACCTGTCGCGCGCAGAAGCGTTTTTTAGACGAATGGTTCGGGTTCAGCAAGGAAGCCCACGTCAAGTCGTTAGAGATGAGCTATGCGCGCGGTTCTGTCCACCCCACCCCAAATGGCAAAAGAGTTGCTTGCATCGGCGCTGGCGTTGCTTCCATGACCTGCGCCCACGATCTGCTTCGCTTAGGCTATGCTGTCGATGTGTATGAAATGATGCGCGCCCCCGGTGGCATGCTGGCCTACGGCGTTCCCACCTACCGCCTGAAGAACGAAATCGTCTTCAACGAATGCTACGCCATCGAATGGCTGGGTGCAAAAATGCACTACAACATGAAGGTGGGCCGCGATATCACTCTGACAGAGCTGCAGAAGCAATATGATGCCGTCTTCATCGGCGTTGGCCTGTGGAAGTCGCGCGATCTGCCCATCCCAGGTGCAGATGGACCTGATATCATCCGAGGAATCGAATATCTCCGGGTGCGCTGCATGGATGAAGAGTGGAAAATCGGGGAAAATCTGGTCGTCGTGGGCGGTGGCAACGTGGCCTTCGACGTGGCTCGCACTTCTGTTCGCAATGGGGCCAAGAAAATCAGCATGGTTTGTCTGGAAACACGTGACGAGCAGACAGCCGATGAGTTTGAAATTGAAGATGGCACGGAAGAGGGCATCAAAATTATCAACCGCGTCATGCCGATCGCCGTCGAAAGAGATAGCGCTGGCAAGGTCACGGGCTTGCGCGTGCAGCAGATCTATTCCCTTTTCGACTACACCGGCAGGTTTGCGCCAAACCCCATTCCCGACTCCCAATATGTCATCCCCTGCGACACGATCGCTCTAGCCATCGGTCAGGCCATGGACCTCAGCATGTTCAATGGCTGGGATAAGAAAAAAGAGCTCACCCTCGATCGTGGGCTCATCAAAACGGAGCGGGGCACCGGACGCACAACTGTCAAAGGGATCTACGCAGGTGGCGATGCTGCCTTTGGCGCCGCTCTCTTTATTACAGCCATTCGCCACGGACAAGATGCTGCCAAGTCGATCGATAGCGATTTAAACGGCACACAGCCCTACCAGGAGTTTATTGGGGAATTTACCGAACTTTCGCCCATGCGCAGCAAAAATTACCTCCGCACCAAGTGGGCCCTTCCCAAGATGCAGTCGCCTTCTCTTCGCATTCACAACCAGGAAATGGTGGAAGACAACTACACAGAAGAAGCCGCCTTTACCCAAGCGAGTCGCTGCTTACAGTGCCATGTCAACCCTGTCTTTGATGGAACTTTGTGTATCAAATGCAATGGCTGCGTCGACGTTTGCCCTTGCAACTGTTTAAAGCAGGTTCCCCTATCAAAAATAAATCTCGATTTAGGCGAAGGAAATTTAAGGCGCGCCGTCGACAACCTTTACGGCATCGATTCAGCTAAAATGCAACAAGAGGATCTTGATTTGATGGGCTCTGCCATGTTAAAGGATGAGGACCTCTGTATTCGCTGCGGTCTTTGTGCAGAGAAATGCCCGACCCAGGCGGTGACGATGGATGCGATGAATTACAGTTTTAGATGGCTGGGCTAATATGCTTTGGCTGATTGCTAGCTCCATCGTGTTTGGTTTATGCGGAATGTTTATTTATATTTATTACCTGCGCAAAGGACAGTTTGAAGATCCTGAAGACGTAAAATATCAAATGTTTAGAGAAGAAGATCCTTAAATATTATGCCTAAGCACCGTAACTCTCTCAATATCGATCCCGATAGTAAAGATCCCATGATCTCTCGTCGCTCGTTTCTCGCCCTCGTGGGCGTAGGAGCGTGCTTACTCGGCGCTGCCCAGATGGTGAACGTCTCACTTTTGGGTTTTCTATATCCCAACGCGATGAAAGTCCCCCCTAGCGTATTTTCCCTTGGGCGTCCGGAGGAACTTTTATCACATGAAGGCAAGGTGTTTAACCCCAAATACAAGGTATTCGTCGAGGTTAAAGAAAGCAAAGTGCGCGTCCAGACTGCTGTCTGCACCCACCTTGGATGCACTGTGAACCTGGTCGACACAGGGTATGCCTGCCCTTGCCATGGTTCTACTTACGACACCCACGGACGCAATACTGGGGGGCCTGCGCCTCTTCCGCTAGTCTATTATCATGTCTTCAAAGGGGCTTCTGGCGATGTGATGGTGGATAAGTCAAAGACAACGTTGGATTGGGAGGAAGCATGGTACTCTCCCACGGCTTAAGGAGTATTTATGGCGGTTTTTAAAGGCAAACCAAGAGAAAGTTGGGCGGAATACATTCTCCACTTGCCCTCCCTTTTTGTCAGGTCGATCTTTCGCCACAACTACCCCAACAACGATGTCGACCGCTCTGAGGTCGTCTTTAAGAACTTTTTCCTCCATTTTCATCCCGTCAAATGCCATAAGCATTCGTTGGACCCTTTTTATACTTTGGGGCTAGGCACCATCACGACCAGTTTATTTTTGCTGCTCGTGTTCACGGGGATTGTTTTGATGTTTTATTATATCCCGACGGAAGACCGCGCCTACGACATCATGAAGGACTGGCAAGACACGACGCCCTTTGCTCAACTTTACCGCAATATGCACCGCTGGGGTGCCCACATGATGGTGTTGTTTGTCTTCTTGCACATGTCGCGGGTGTTTTACACTGGTTCCTACAAGGGCACGCGCCGTTTTAACTGGGTCATCGGGGTCATGCTGATGTTTTTGACGCTGCTGCTTTCCTTCACGGGCTATCTTCTGCCCTGGGATCAGCTGGCCTTCTGGGCCATCACCGTCGGGACCAATATCGCTGGCTACGTCCCCAACTTGCCAGGCTTTGAGTACAACGTCAACCGCGTGATGCTTTTAGCCTCCACACAGGTAGGACAAGATGCTCTCATTCGCTTTTACGTCCTGCATGTCGCCTTCCTACCCCTGCTAGCAGGGACTTTAATTGGCGTCCACTTCTGGCGCATCCGCAAAGATGGCGGCCTGTCGCGTCCTCCCGATAAAATTCGTCCCGATCCCTACAGGGTCATTCAGCGCTCAGACACCAAGGAATCGTTTGCACCCGGGGTCAAGCGCACCTATGGCTTGATGGAGCTCGTCCGTGGAACATGCCCCACCGTGGATAAAGGGCCCTACAACTTCGTCTTCACTTGGCCGCATCTTTTGCGTGCGGAACTGGTCGTTTTCTTTCTTACACTCGTTTTACTGCTTGGTTTGTCTTTCATCGACGCGCCTTTAGAAGAGCCGGCCAATGCAAGCAAGCCCCCCAACCCCTCTAAAGCGCCCTGGTATTTCTTGGGGTTGCAAGAGATGGTGGCCTACAATGCTTTCTGGGGTGGTGTGGCCATTCCCATGGGCATCGTCGTTGGCTTGATGCTCGTACCCTATCTCGACCGCAATCCACAGGGCGAAGGCTACTGGTTCCATCGGAGCCGCTATTTGGCGATCTTTTTATGGACCGCCTTCATGACCTGGCAGGGCATCCTGATTATCATAGGGACTTATTTTCGAGGGGCGAACTGGGGATGGATTTGGCCTTGGACTGAAACCTATTCAAGGCACTGACGACGATGTACAAGGACCTCTATCAATACGCATTGATCGCTTTAGGAGTCATCGTTACGGCCCTATTTGGCGTATTTTGGATGCGCGAGCTTTTTCCCGAGTACAAAATTTATCAAAAGGATTATGTCGCGCTGGAGCAATTCCGCTCCACCTATACGCATGAACCCCCTCCTGATTTTCAGCTAGGCGTCAAGCAGCTTGTGCTGGAAAGAGACGACAAGGGCCCACCGCTCATCGACCGCTGTATTTCGTGCCATGTTGCTTTGCAGTTTCCTCACTTTTCTCCGACGCGTCTCGCCAAGGATATCAACGGCAACATCGAACTCGACTCAGAAGGCCATCCCGTGCAGGTGCCTAACGAGGATTATGTGTGGGCTAAATTAGACCAAGAGATTGCCAAGCTGGAACAAGCTAACCAGCTAAAACAAGCCGAAAGATATAAGGCGATCAAGACTGCTAAAGTAGAAGAGCATGTTTACGATGTCACCAAAGTGCTGCGCATGCACCCCCTGATGGGTCGTGAAACCTATCCTTTTGAATACCATCCTGTTGAAGAATATGGCTGCGTGACCTGCCACAGCGGCAATGGGCGCGGTCTCACCACAGAAAAAGCTCACGGACCTGTCTTTGATGGCGAATATGAAATTGAATACACCGGCCCCGTTCCCAAATTCACCGAGCAAGATCCCGCCAACGACCCTGCCTTCGCTAAGATGTTCAACCACAAGCCCGGCCCGAAATTGCTTTTCCAGACCTCGCCCATTTTGATCGGGCCGTTGATTCAGTCGCGCTGTATCTCCTGCCACCAGGAAAGCGCCACAGCATTGCAACGGGTGGTCAACGCAGTCGATACTTTGGAAAATAGGCGTCAGAGGCAAAGCGCCGCGATCCAATCCGCGTTAAACCGCGAAGTAGAGGCACTCGCGTCTACCGTTGAGATTTACACCGATCTTCAAAAGAATGGCTTAGCGAAAACCTTGCAAGAGCTGCAACAACAAGCCCAAAATTATACGCTGCCACAAGAAAAATTGAACTCCCTGCATGCGCAGATTAAGACTTTGACTGCACCTGATGTTAACCAACAAAAGCTCCTAAAAAAATTCCAAGACGCCATCACCGCGAGTCTTGGCGATGCGCAATTAGCCGAAGAACTCGCTCAGCAAGCCGCTAATACAAAAGGCGATAGGAGCGACCTTGTCCAGCAGTTCCTCGTGGAACATCGCGGGGAACCTCAAGCCAAAGGGTCAATTTTCGAAAAAGAAAATGCCTTGAGCCTGGATCAAGCGCTCATGCACCATATTCAAGAAACGCAAAACTCCTTTCAAAAGGCGGCCAACGATCAGAATGTCATATCCGCCATCGTTTCTGACATCGACGACCTCACCGCTAATTACCATCGGGGTCAACAACTCTATCTTTCGCAAGCCTGTTACGCTTGTCACCGCATTGCGGGGTTTGCACGCGGGGGCGTCGGCCCTGATTTGACGCGTGAAGGCAGAACCTATCCCTGGTTTTTAAAGGAATCGATCGTTTGGCCCCAAGCCGATCTTCCAACCTCGACGATGCCTAACTATCGCCTTGATCACGAGGAACTTAGGGATTTAATGACCTATCTTTTGGGACAGACTGGCGAAAACCACGCTGTTTCTTCAACTGCTTATAAAATCTCCATCCAAGATTGGGAAGCTGGGAAAAAACTCCCATGGGAAAAGCCCGTGCAGCCCGACCAAATTCACGATTTGCGCTTTGCTATGACAGTCTTTGCGGAACAAGGCTGCTCAGCTTGCCATCGCTTAAAGGGCTTTGAGTCGAATGTGGGATACAGCGTGGAGAAAGAGAAAGTCGATTTTGACAAACGCTACCAGGAGAGCGAATGGTTCCAAAAGCTATTCCCTGAGCAGATTTTGGGCTCAGAATTAGTGAAAGTGCTCGAAACAAATAGCGCAGAAATCGATCGACGCATTGTCAACGACGTCCGTCAGGGGTCCATCCTCGAGGAAATCGATCGCGCTATCCCAGGAGAACTGGATGCCCTCTACACTCCATTCAAATACGCCGCTCGCAGCAAAAATGATGCCCATTGGAAAGAGCGCGTCCACCGCGTACTCATGGTCTTCATTCAGGAATATGGTCTTGGAAGGCTTGTAGGGCCACGGCCCAACTGGTCTGGGGTTTATCGCAGCGATGAATGGCTGATGGAGCACTTCAAGGCCCCCACGAGTCATTCTCCCCGTTCCATCATGCCCGTCTTTCCCTTTGACGATACGAAATTTTATGCCCTCACCAATATGTTAGATGTGCTCGGCAAGCGCAACCGCGATGAGGTGCGTGCCATCTGGGAGCATCGTGGCTTTAATCCTGAGCAGGCTTATAAAATCCACTGCTCTCAGTGCCATGGAGACTACATGCAAGGCAATGGGCCTGTGGCGGCCTGGATCTATCCGATTCCGAAAAACTTGCGCAACGCCGATTTCTTGCGCAATCTGACCAAAGAAAGAGTGGTCTATTCCATCAAGCACGGCGTGAAAGGCACTCCGATGCCTCCTTGGGGTGAAGTGGGCGAGAATAAACCCCAGAATGGCCCTCCAGAATTGACCAACAGCGAAATCAGCCAGCTTGCCGACTGGATTTTCTCCACGCTACCTGGCGGCAATATCATCCGCAGCTCTGAAGATGTACCTAAGTGGCAATATTCCCCCGAAGATGTGATGAAGGAACTCGCACAAGAAGGAAATCAGCCTATACTTGTACCCGATGAAAAAGCGGATACCAGCAACTTTTTTGATGTCATCCCCAATCCCAAATCCGATCCCGATAAAGATTCCTACTACATCAAGCAAAAGTATTACACAGAGGCGAACATTGAAGCAGGGCGTGCATTTTTTGTCTTGAATTGTGCCCCTTGCCACGGCAGCGACGCGGATGGGTCATCCCTACGCGCTGAAGCGATGCGCGATGCTAAGCCGCGCATGCTGACAAATCTAGATTGGATCGACACGCGCGATGATTTACGCTTATTGCGCTCGATCAAATTTGGTGTGCCTGGCACAGCCATGAACCCATGGGGCGATCTGACAAGCTCTTTGCAACGCCTGCAGCTCGTCATGTTTATTCGCAGCTTAACACGCGAACAGCAGATGAGAGAAGAGCTCAATGCGACCCTTTATCAAGTCTATGCCCATGAAATCTTGATTGTCGAGGATGCCAGGGCTTATCACTTCAAGGAAGGCGAAACAATTGACGCTACGCTGCGCCAGCTAAAAGAACAGATCATAAAAGAGCGCAACATTTATCAAACGCTTGGAAACACCCTTGTGTCCTCTCTACCCAACGAAGAACTGTTTAAAATCTATCTTAAATTAATTAAGGTCGATGGTAGATTTACTTCTCAGAATGGCGAGTTAAAAGCGCAGTTTTCACTGGAAAGAGAAAAGGAAAAGGAAGCCCTTGGACGAGAGATCATCGCCTCCATTTCTGACACAAAATTAAAACATAAGATAGTTTCCGACTTGGCAGAAGCCGTGAGATCAAGACAAGAACAAAAGCGGCTCTACAATGATTATGAAGAGAGGAGAAAACAAAAAACATGACCACGGCCACAGCCACCGCCCCACAACAGTATGACGATAGCCCTGTAAAATGGATGCTCTATCCAGCGATCTTATTTATGATCTTGGGGATGTTGTTAGGCGTATTCATCGCCTTTAACACCTTTGTCTTCCCCGATTACTATTCTGGGGAGTATATCCATTTTGGAAGAGTGCGTCCTATGCATGTGAGCACGATTTTATTTTCTTGGCTAGTCTCAGCAAATATTGGACTGTTTTATTATTTCGTCCCAAGGCTATGCGGCGTGTCCCTCTGGAGTCCGAAGCTAGCAAAAGCTGATGCGCTATTGTGGTGGTTCATCATGATCTTCGGCAATTTGTCTTATGCTTGGGGCACAAATTTTGGCTGGGAATACGCTGAATTACCTGTCTGGATTGGTTTTATTCCGATGAAATTTCTCTTTTTGATCTCCTGGAGCTTAATTGCTTTCAACTTGCTGATGACAATTGCCACAAGGCGTTATGAGAAGATGTATGTATCGCTTTGGTACACGATGGGAACATTGATATGGACGACATTCACGGTCATTGTGGGTTATTTTGTCATCAATTGGGTGTCGATGGGGCTATCTAGAGTCAATGTCAGCTTCTTCTATGTCCACAATCTCGTGGGGTTGGTTTTTACTCCCATGGGCCTAGCGCAAGCCTATTACTTTCTACCCAAGTTGGCTAATACGCCTATTTATAGCCACAAGTTGTCGATGATTGGATTTTGGTCCATCGCCTTTGTCTACGCCTGGATTGGAGCTCATCACATCATCCACGGGCCGATGTCGCAATGGCTACAGACGACAGCCATCGTTTTCTCCTTATGGCTCTTTATCCCGGTATGGACGGTCGTGACCAATATTTTTGCCACTTTGACTCCGCAATGGCGCAGTTATACGCAGAGCGCCCCGATCCGGTTTATCATGATGGGCACCGTTTTTTATTTGATCACCTGCGTCCAGGGCCCTCTTATGGCTGTGCGCAACATCAATGAAATTACTTCCAAAAATGATTGGGTTATCGGGCATTCGCACATCTCGCTGTACGCCACTTTCACTTTCTTTGCGATTGCGGGTATTTATCAAGCTATCCCCGTCATCACGCGCAGGCCCTTATGGTCTCAAGCCTTAGCGGATTGGCATTTTTCGCTAAATCTATTAGGTAGCGTGCCCTTCTTAATGGCTCTTTGGGTCGGGGGCTTTTTGCAGGGGATGGAATGGGCGACTTGGGCCGATGGTAAGACCTATGAAGAGTTTCACAACAATATCACCATTTTGCCCTTCCTTGAAACTGTAGCCAATATGCGCATCTGGTGGATCTGGAGAGGCATTGGGGGCTTGATTATTCTCTTTGCCAATATTTTATTTGCGGTGAATATTTTCAATACCATTCTTCTCAACCCCGATGAAGAAAGAGAGCGCCACACAGCCCCAGCTAAGGTAATCGCATGAAGCTACACCGTTTTGAATTATCCGCTGTCCTCACCTTCTTGGGCGTCATTTTGCTCTTTTCCACCGCGATCTTTGTGGTTTTGATTTCGCCAAGCTATATCGACTCTACCTGGACCGAGCCCACAACCCCTTATCAAGTGCAGATGTATGAGGTGGCGGACCCCAACTTTTATATCGGCAAAGCGACCTCTGCAAGCAACGATTTGGAGTTTGTCTACCATCTGAAGAGGGATTTCACCCTTTTAGCCTTTAAGGAACGGGCAAGGCTTCGCTTCATCTCACCAAAAGAGCTGGAAAAGTACATCACGAAAGAAAATGATCCCAAACTAAAGCTTACATCTCAGCTTTTGATGCTGCGTAAACCGGTAGGCGAGGCCGAAAACAAAGCTAAGGAGATGCAAAATGATCTCCAAGCTGCGTGGGAAAAGGAAAACCCCAAATGGAAAGAGCAGGATCTTCCAAAGCCGCACTTTGACATTTTGGAATTGTATGCAGTTGAGGGCGATGAGGCCTTTGCCAGTGCTGCTACAGATGGAATTTTGGAGGATTGGGTCGAAAAAGATTTCGTCATTCTCGATGAGATACAAAAACACCCCTATCACCAAAGCTATGGTGTCATCTATGTCAACAATCCACGCGAATACCGCATCGAACACTACACTTTTGGTGGGGTAGACGGATGGCGCTATAATCCCGAAGGGGAACCGATCGAAAGCCTCGCACAGCTCAAGAGCCATGCGCTTAGCTTCCGCTCTAGGGAAGAGTTGATTAGCCTCGGTGAACATATCTTTGCCATCGAAGGTTGCTGGTACTGCCACACAGACCAGACGCGCACCTTAGTCCAGGATGTTGTCCTTAACGGTTCGGCCAATTATCCTGCGCCCCCCTCTTCTGCGAATGAATACATCTATCAAAAAATTACCTTCCCAGGAACGCGGCGCATTGGGCCGGACATCTCGCGCACAGGAGTCAAGCGCCCTTACCGCGATTGGCATAAGGGGCATTTTTGGGCCCCCAAGACAGCAAGCGCTGGTTCCATCATGCCGGCCTTTCGCCATTTTTTTGACAATGACCCACGAGGACAAGGTCCAGCTGCAATAGGCATTCCAAATTATCGCTTCGAGGCGATTTATCAATATTTAATGACTAAAGGCACCCGCATCACTCCGCCGACGGAAGCGTGGTGGCTAGGGAAAGACCCAATTGATACAAAAGCAATTATTGAAGGGAGAAAGGTCATCCAATGAATCCTATCGATGTCAATGGAGAGTGTGGAAGTTTGGTCCATTATGCGTTTGTCATTGCTTTGGTGGGCAGTGCCTTTCTCATTTTTCTTTACCTTTGGAGAAAAGATCGTTTAGATATGGATGAGGAACCCAAGCACACCATGCTGAAAAAGGACGATGAAGATGAGAGATGACCAAGAGATCGAAACATATGGGGATGAAAACATCGCTTCTTATAATGGTGAAGTTCCGCGCTGGTTAATTTGGAATTACATTTTTTGGCCGTTAGTAGGCTTAATAATATTGTACTTTTTTTGGAATGGAAGTTATGGATGGTTAGATAGAGGCTATTGGAATCAGCTCCAGCGGGCTGCAAATACGACGTTTCCAATCATGAACCAAAATGATTTACAACAGAAGCAAACAGAGGTTAAATTATGACAACGCCTTCTAATGAGCCCAACAAAAAGCAAGATGAGGGTGGGCTCAAAGATAAATTTAAGCAGTCGGTCGAGTCGTTCAAAAAAAATGAACGCGTCGAGGAGATTTACAACTACGCGAGCAACAATCAGCGCGATACGATCGCCTACGTGGTGTTGCTAGTAGGCCTTATCCTCATGCTTTTTGGTTCGCCTTATTTTGGAGCCACTTTAGTCGGCGTCATCTTTGGGCTCTACTTCTCCATCGAGATCGCCACATTTTTCAAGAATTACAAAGAGTACGTGGATCGATTTGGACAAGTGCGCAGCATCATTCTGGGCGGCTCGCTTCTAGCCCTGCTCATTGCCTGCCCCTTCTTCTTTATCGGTGCAGCAGTAGCCGTGGCGCTCCGCGAGTTTATCCGCGCTGAAAAAGGCTGATCCATATTTAGACGCAAAGGCGCAAAGACGCAAAGGTTTCTAAGGTACTTAACCTAAGTACCTAGGCTATTTTAAAACTTAGCCTTCCTCTTTGCGCCTTTGCGCCTTTGCGTCTAATCGTGGTTTTGGTGCTTTGGTCTTGGATTGATTTTATACGCCTTAGGGGGTATTCTCCTCCTTTTGGTTTTTCCATGCATGCACTCATTCTTTTCCTGATCGCGCTCGTTTGTCCCATTCCCGTCTGCGCTGAAGATGGCCTGATGCGCGATTTGATGATCGTCGATTATTGGAACCGGCGCATTTATGATCGCATGCCAGTCTATTTCAATAACTTACTTCTCGGCGGCTACTTCAACATGCCCTCGGCGCGCATGGGCGAAGATGGGGAACTCGGGGCCGGGTATGCCTGGGTCGACCCCTATATCCACTACAATTTGCGCATCCAGCTCATCAAATATCTCGAAATTTCAGGCAATTACCGCATTTTTAAAGGCGTCGATGACCCGATTTTGACGCCGCTTGGCTTCGGCGATTTGTCGGACAAGGGCGCAAACGTCAAATTTTCCCCATTTACGCCAGAAGACAGCGGCTATAAATTGCCCGGAATCGCCTTTGGGTTTGAAGATTTCCTTGGCACGCGTAATTTCAAGGCGCGCTATGTCGCTCTGACAAAGGTATTTTTGGATTATAACGCCGAAATCACTTTAGGTTATGGGCAGCAGCGCATCAAAGGCTTCTTTGGAGGCATTCACTGGCTGCCTTTTCGCCAAACCTGCTGCGCTTATTTAAAGAATTTTTGTCTCTGCGCCGAATATGACGCCATTCCCTATCACGACAGCCAAGTGGAGTTACACCCTAAAGGGCGTAGGAAAAAAACGCCCATCAATTTTGGCATCAAATGGCGCCTATTTGATCAGTTTGATTTATCGCTGAGTTACATTCGAGGGCACAAGCTGGCCTTCTCCGCCTCCACCTTTTATAATTTTGGCAATACAGAGGGCTTTATACCGAAAATCGACGATCCGTTGCCCTATAATGCCCCCGTCAATAATCAACCCATCGGGTTTTTGCGACCCATCGACGTGTTGGTCCAAGACCTGATTCTGCCCTTTTCTGAGCAGGGTTTTGACATTTTGCAGATCTGGATCTCCTACAACGAATGCTACCAAAAAGTTTTGCGCCTGCGCCTTTTGAACAATATCTACCGCAGTGAATGCATTGTGCGCGATCGGTTGAACCATCTGCTGATGGCTTTGATCCCGGAGGATATTGGCGAAGTTGTCGCTGTGATTGAGGCAGAGGGCTTTCCTGTCCATGAATACCTCTTCCGCATGCCCTACGTGCGCGATTTTGCAGAGGGAGGGATGGGAGCTTTTGAGCTGAACCTCCTCAACCCTATGCGTGAAGTCACTTATCCCGACCCTTTCACTTCCTCGCAACTCTTTCGCACCTATCGCGACCTGTGGAATTTGGAGATCTTCCCCAAAACAAATGCCTTCTTCGGCAGCTCTAAGGGCAAATTTAAATATGCTTTGGGCGTACACCTAGGCATCAACGGCTTTATTTTTGACGATATTTACTACTCAACACTCCTGGGTTACACCTTTATTTCCAACATGCGCGGCCTTACGGGTATAGACCGCTTAAATCCCTCCCAAATTGTCAACGTGCGCACTGATATCGTGCAGTACTACAAGCGCAAAGGGGTGACGCTGGATGAGGCCTATGTCCAAAAATATTGGAATGTCGGCAGGGGCTGGTTTGGGAGGCTCGCGGCAGGCCTGTTCGAGGAAGAATATGGGGGTGTTGCGGCAGAGGTTCTCTTCTTTCCCGTTAATTCTTGCTGGGCTATTGGGGCCGACGGGGCTTATCTACGCAAGCGCACCTACCAGGGCTTGGGCTTTACCAATCGCTTTCGCAAATTAAAGGGTTTTCAGCCCCATTTTGTCCATTTTGAGCCGCGTCAATATTTCTTGAACCTCTACTACAACTGGGTAGAGGCGCAAGTGAACTTTAAGGTAAAAATTGGAAAGTTCCTCGCCAACGATTATGGCGCTCGCTTTGAGCTCATGCGCTTTTTCCCCAGCGGGCTGCAGGTAAGCGTCTGGTACACCTACACCAATGCTCACGACCGCATCAACGGCAAAGTCTACTACGACAAGGGTGTGGCCTTTTCGATGCCTCTGGATATCTTCTACACCCATAGCGAGCGTGATCGCTGGGGCTACGGCATGTCCGCCTGGCTCCGCGACGCAGGAGTGACCGCCTACACCGGCCAAGCCCTCTACGAGCTCATCAGCGAATTACGAGAATAATATTCCACCCTCTCTGGCGATCTTTTCGGCCATGCTTCTTGCAGCGTAGGTGAGGATAAAGTCCGCGCCGGCGCGTTTGATGCTGAGCAAGCACTCCGCCATGGCCCTCTCCCCATTGATCCAGCCGTTTTGACTTGCCGCCATAATCATGGCATATTCGCCGCTGACGTGGTAGGCACCGAGGGGGAGAAGCGTTTGTGCTTTAGCCTTGGCGATCACATCGAGGTAGGGCAAAGCTGGCTTAATCATCAGCATATCGGCCCCTTCTGCCTCATCGAGCATGCACTCCAGTAGGGCTTCGTTGCAGTTGCCTGGATTCATCTGGTAGGTTTTTTTGTCGCCAAAGCGCGGGGCTGACTTTAGAGCGTCTCTAAAAGGTCCGTAAAAGGCCGAGGCGAACTTAACGCAGTAGGAAAGGATGCCGACTTCGTCAAAACCAGCCTCATCTAGCATCTTGCGCAGGTATCCCACTCTACCATCCATCATATCGCTGGGGGCAATCACATCGGCACCAGCTTCTGCGGCCAGTAGCGACATTCTTGCAAGAGCAATTAAGGTGGGATCATTGACGATCTGCCCTTCCTCTACAATGCCGTCATGGCCGTGGTCTGTGTAGGGGTCTAAGGCCACATCGACCATGAGGCACATTTCGGGAATTTCTCTCTTTAAAGCCCTAATGGACATCTCAATCAGATTGCCCGCGCGGAAAGCTTCTGTGCCCTGATTATCTTTTCTTTCGTTGGGAACAAAGGGAAATAGGTCCACGGCGCGGATCCCCAAACGGTAGAGCTCCTGGACTTCTTTAATGAGGAGGTCGATCGAGAGGCGATGGACGCCTGGCATACTGTGGATCGTTTCCTTTTGATTATTCCCTTCGAGGACAAAAAGCGGGGCGATCATTTGATTGGGGTGGAGGTGCGTCTCTTGTAGGACGGCGCGGATGGCAGGAGTTCTGCGATTGCGTCTGGGGCGACGTGTTAAATCGACAACATCAGTGACGTTTTGTTCTAGTGTAAGCATAGGAGCCTCCATTTTTCAGCTACAATAAAAAAGTCCGTTAATTTAATTCAATAAAAATATTTTTTTAATTTTACAGAATAATTATTGCGTATATGTTAGTATGAAATTGCAGCTAATGCTGTTTAAAAGGAGATTTCAAATGAAAAGTTTGAAAAGGGTTAAACCCCGAAAAAAAATCTCTAAGCGTTCTAAAAAATAACGCTTCAGCGAGCAGCTCATTTAGGATGGGCTGCTTGCAAGTCCTCAGCCCCCTATCTCCCCCTTGCCAGACAAATTCGACGCCAGCCTCGTTCTTCTCCTTCCGTCTCGGCTCCTGCTCCCCCCTTGCCAGACAATTCCCCTCCTGTTTATGATTGGAATAGAGGTGCATATGGAATACAAAATCAATGTAGGCGATGCCATTCCAGAATTTAAATCCATCGACCAAGAGGGCTTCGAAATCACCACGGAAGATCTCTTCGGCAGCCCTGTAGTCCTCTACTTTTACCCGCAAGATGAAACATCTACCTGCACGAAAGAAGCATGCGGCTTTCGCGATAATATGCAGCGTCTTGCCCAAGAAGATGTCGTCATCATCGGCGTCAGCCCCGATAGTCCCGCTTCCCATCAGAAATTTATCAACAAAAACAATCTTAACTTCACTCTCCTCTCTGATGAAAAGGCCGAATTGTGCCGAAAGTTTGATGTGATTCGCGAAACCGATGCCAATGGACAGAAAAAACTTAGCTTAGAACGCACGACGTTTCTCATCGACCGCGATGGCATCGTCCAATGGCTAGAAAGACCCGTCCATATCGAAGGACACATCGATCGGGTTTCAGAAGCCGTGAAACAATACATCAGATGATCAGCGTCACGATCCTCACCAAAAATAGCGCCCGTTATCTCGAAGAAGTCCTTGCCGCTCTGCGCCCCTTTGAGGAAGTGCTGATCTATGATAACGGCTCGACAGATGCAACATTATCCATCGCCGAGCACTATCCCAATGTGACCATCAAAAAAGGCTCCTTTACCGGTTTTGGGCCTACTCACAACATTGCGTCCCAATTGGCCAAAAACGATTGGATCTTGTCCATCGACAGCGACGAGGTCGTCACTCCTGAGATGGCGGAAGAGGTCCTTAAAGTGTCTTTAGACCCTACTTGCGTTTATTCATTCCCTCGCAACAACTACTACAACGGCAAATGGATTCGCTGGTGCGGCTGGTATCCCGACCGCCAAATTCGCCTCTACAATAGAACGAAAACAAAATTTACCGATGCTCAGGTGCATGAGTCCATCATCGCCGATAAGATGCAGGTTATCCCCTTACAAAGCCCCTTACGCCATTATTCTTACAATAATCACGCCGAATTTTTGTCCAAGATGCAGTCCTACTCCGATTTATTTGCCAAACAGTACAAGGGCAAAAGGCGTTCCTCGCCATGTAAAGCCGTTTTACACGGCCTAGCAGCGTTTATGAAGGCCTATGTTCTGAAAAGAGGCTTGATGGGCGGCTATGAAGGGTTTGTGATTTCGGTTTACAATGGCAATACAGCCTTCTACAAATATCTCAAGCTGTATGAGGCTAACCAGGAAAACCAGCATGGATGAATATCTCGTCGAGCTTCAGACAGGTGGCATCCAATTCAGGGATAAATGGCAATTCGAGTTGAAATCGGATCTTTATCCCATCTCCGTAGAAAATAAAAACATCCAGACGCAAGAATTTTACATCTTTGTTCCCAATTCCCTCCAAATTAACGATCAAACCTATACCAAAACGCAGTTTTACCTCGACCAAACCAATCTCATACGCTTCAAAACGCCCAATTTTTCCCTGCAAGAACTCAACGACCCTGACAATGCGGAATCCCCCTTGGTGCGGATCCAGCTGCTCTGCAACTATGTCCAGTCGGTCGAAAACGGCG
>Ga0206912_1024_pt1 | contig 53012 bp, 47 predicted proteins | sample Alteio_BWOrgHeat_75_FD_152933 | JGI IMG/M metagenome (GOLD analysis project Ga0206912, IMG submission 152933) | Enriched cells from forest soil in Barre Woods Harvard Forest LTER site, Petersham, Massachusetts, United States -... | ecosystem: Environmental > Terrestrial > Soil > Temperate forest >... | reverse complement strand
CACATAAAATGCTAATCCGGCTATTAAAAACACCATAAACAATAACTGCAATGACTTGCGCACCTGTACGTAACTTCTGAAAAATATTTGCCTGATCTTAAAAATACAAAGTATAGCTATAAGTATAACCGGAATAAGTACCAGGTAATTATAATTATTGATGTTAACGCGCGAAGGGAATTTGGTGGCCAATGGCATCCATATAGTATAAAACGTGGCTAAGTTTCCCTTTAGATAGTAAAACACAGCTAAGAAGAAAAATATAGTAATATAACCCATTATACCGCTTACCCATTCGCGCCAGTAAAAGGGCTTAAAAATTACTAAGGCGGCCCATATAGCTAAAAACATATAAATAAAAGGCAGGTAAATTAACGACCCTATGGCTACTATCATTCCCAGGTCGTACGCCGTTGATTTGGCATCATCCGCTTTATAAAGGCTGAATAGTTTATGCAGCATGGCTATTAACAAAAAATTGCATACAAGGGGCGCGCTTAATACCAAAAATGGGGTAAACAAACCCGAAAGCGTAATATATAGTAGGGCGGGTAAATAACTGGGTTTGCTTAATAAACTATACTGGTTAACTAACCGGTTAAGCGCTAATGCCTGTATAAACACCAATACTCCAGCCAGGAATATATTAAGTGGCGCTGATAGCACGTATGTATTAGCTCCTGACGGCCATAACCGGGCAAATGGTTCAATAAAGGTAAATGGTATAGTGGCAGGGGCATGGTAAACATAACCTATACGCAGCGCGAACAATAAAACAGCCATCCATAAAATATTAAGCGGGTTATAAGTTCTGAATATGTTTATCATGAGCGCAATATTAGCAGAAAAATGGGTGATGTTGAAATATGCCTGCCACTATCTTGCATACCTGTTAACCATATCATGCACTATTTGCGCGGCCTCGTCGGGGAAATCAACCCATACCTGGTTATCCTCTTTTATCCAGCGGTTAATGTGGGTTACAAACTTTTCATCAATAGCCTGTATAACCGGAACACCCAGTTTTGAAGCCGCCAGGGCGTTGCATTGCTGTTCATACTGGCCCTGCATGGGTATCATTAATACCTTTTTTTGCAAAAACAGGGCTTCGGCAGGGCCTTCAAACCCGCCGCCCGTAAGCAAGCCCTCGCAACTGGCCAGGCTTTTATTAAACGCTTCGTTATTTACCGGGAATATTTGAACATTATCTACCTGGTAGGCGGTTTTTTGTCTTTTAGAAAATATATGCCATTCAACATTTGTCGCTTTTAAATATTGCGCCAGTTTTTTATCGTCATAAGCAGGCAGGTAAACGGTATAATGCCCCAGGTTGCTGGTTTGCAGATCGCGTATTTCGCTGCGTATAACCGGGGTATGAATAAAATCATCATACCGCTGAAAGTGAAACCCGATATGATGGGTAGTAGGCGAATAATATTTAAGCAGCCACTCGCCGTAGTTCCACTTGCCGGGGCGCGGTGTTTTGGGCGAAACAAATGCGCATTGATGACTTAATGATACCGATTGCCGGTTTTGCAGCTTGCACGCCCAGGCGCTAACTGGTTCAAAATCGTTAATGATCAGGTCATAATCTTTCAGTGGCAGGCTGTGCATATCGCGCCATAGCTGCGGCAGGTCCATTATTTTATAGGTGGCCCATTTATCAACGCCACCGTTGGTACCGAATACAAAACTAAAACCATGAAACCTGTATTTGAGCGGTTGCGATAAGCTTACCTCGGCTTCGGTACCGCTTACCAGCAGGTCGAGCTCGCCATATTGCTGCAGCAGGGGTACGATCTCGCGCGCGCGGCTGATATGGCCGTTGCCTGTTCCCTGTATGGCGTATAGAATTTTCATGAGGCTGCGCCTGTTATAAGGTTGAAATGTTGTAAGGTTTTAAAGTTTAAACTTTAAAGGCTCTAAGGTAAAGAAATGTTTTAGGTCAGCCTTACAACATTTCAACTTTACAACATTTTAAAACCCCCTTAGTGCGCCTCCTGCTTAAATCTTTCGAGTAAAAGATTTACATCTAATTTGGCATCCAGGTCCTCGGCATCTGTTTTATCATCCTCATCAGCATCAGCTTTAAAATTGTTAGGGTCGTATTTAAATATTTCCCACTTTTTGTTATGATACTCCAGCGCGGTAAGGCTCTCTACCCAATCGCCCGAATTGAGGTATAATACTTTGCCGGGATTATCGGTAGCTGTCATTTCCCTTATCTCGGCCTGGTGAATATGCCCGCATATTACATATTGATAGCCTTTGGCAACGGCCAGGTCGGCAGCGGTTTGCTCAAACTCATTAATAAATTTTACGGCATCTTTAAACGTTGCTTTCACCTTTTGCGAAAAACTCATTTTTTCACGTCCTATAGCTGTTAAAAACCAATTGGTAAAGCTGTTTAAACCTATCAGGGTATCATAACCTATAGCGCCCAGTTTGGCCAGCCATTTAGAGTACTGCATGGTTACATCAAACACATCGCCATGAAATATCCATGCTTTTTTGCCGTCAATGTTCAGTACAATCTTATTGAGCAATTGAAACGAGCCCAGGTTAAAATCGGCAAATTTACGCAGCATTTCATCGTGGTTGCCGGTCAGGTAATAAACGGGTGTGCCCTCAGTAACAAATTTAAGAATACGGCGCACCACTTTCATGTGTGTTTCGGGCCAGTATGATTTACTGAACTGCCATATATCAATAATATCGCCGTTCAGTATCAGCATTTTTGGTTTAATGCTTTTTAAATATTTAAGCAATTCTTTGGCATGACAGCCATAGGTGCCTAAATGCACATCAGAAATGATCACGATATCAACTTCACGTTTTGCCATTAAAATTTGGGGGGATAATGTTCCGTACGGTAAATTTTACCGGTTATATTGGAGTGGAAATATGCGAGCGAACGACTATTCGTCGTCCTCGTCTTTAGTAACTGTAAGTTCATATGGACTTAAATAAAACACGCCCACCAGGAGCAGCAGTCCTATTACAACCATATATGCGTACTCAAAATGCATAATATTGTATTTTTACAAATAACGGTTAAATATATTAGCTTAACGTTAAGACTATATTAATTGTATAAGGTTTCACCCTGACAGAAAATATATTTATAAACATATTAACAAAGCATAGTATAATTACGCTGGGCTGCCTCTAAAAGAACCATTTTTATTAAATCGCGAACTTCTTTTTTATCCGCTCCAATTGTTTTAAATGATGTTTTAAGTGTATCAGCACAAATTTATACCATTGCCGCGCGTTGAGCATACCAAACCGCGAATGTTTAAAGCGGTTTTCTATCGGCGATCCTTTAACGCCGGGCGTTATTTCATTAACCCGTTTATGGCATTTTATCAATAGGTTTTTAGCTTCTTCCTTAGTAAGTTTGGTTATATTCATTCTTGCGGCTTCGGCGGCAGGTGTTTTTACCCGCACCGGCGGGAAACGGTTAAAAAACAGCACCAGTCGGCCCAATACGGTCAGGCCTTTTTTTGTTGGCCCGCAAGTGCCATTTATGCAACGCTCCGCAGCTATGGTTGATGCCAATGTAGCTTGTAAAATATGCGAGTAAACCTCGGCGAACGACCACCCCCCTCCCGGCGGCGTTTCGGCAAACAGCTCATCAGGAATAGTATCTAACTGGTTACGGTAGTTATCCAATGCGGCATCAATGGCTTTGCGCTGGGGGGCTATTTTCATATAGTAAAGTTAGCTCTTTCTGTTTACTATATTTTATTTGAAATAACAGAATAAAATTAAAAACGTTATCTTTATAATATGGATATTGCATTAAAATATAAGATCGTTGAAAAGATTATCCAAACCCAGGATGATGTGGTGCTGAATGAAGTAAAATCGATATTAGGTGTCAAGGAAAATGACTTTTGGGAAGAATTGCCTGAAGATGTTAAACAATCGATTAATCAAGCTAAAGCCGAACTTGACCGGGGCGAGGGGATTACTCACGAAAAGGTTATGGCTGATGTAAGGGAGCGCTTCTTGAAATCCTGATATGGCATATTCTATTATCTGGTCACCTACTGCCAGTATTAGTTATTACAAAATACTTGAATACCTGCAACAAAACTGGACGAGAAAAGAATTAAAAAGCTTTTCTGACAGGGTAGAATTGGTAATACAACACATCGGTGAAAATCCTTTACTCTATCCTTATTCAACAGAAAATGACACTTATAAATGTATTGTGGTTAAACAAATCAGTTTGTTTTATCGGTTAAAGCAGCATAATATTGAATTATTAGTATTTTGGGATAATCGGCAAGACCCTGCTAAACTCCTTTTATAAAATTCATAACAATAAAGTTAACTCTTTTAAATTCATTACCTGCACCGGCACATCGTCGGGTTTGGGTTGGTTAAAGGGGTTAAAATAAATAGCGTCCATACCAAAATTTAAAGCGCCGCGCACATCGGCATCTAAACTGTCGCCTATCATCAGGCTTTCCGCTTTAATCGCACCAGCCAAATTGAGCGCGTATTCAAATATGGCTTTATCGGGTTTGTTAACCCCAACGATCTCCGAAATAATAACATGCTGAAAATATTTACCGATACCTGTCCGCCCGATCTTCATTTCGGACGATTCCCTGAACCCGTTCGAAATTAAATGCAGCGTATATTTTGCTTGCAGGTACTCCAACGTTTCATGCGCGTACGGAAAGAGGTTGGTTTTTGTAGGGCATAACTGCACATATTCGTCCTCAAAACCTTCGGGTACTACGTCAGGGTGAACGCCCAGGTCTAAAAACGTTTGTTTAAAGCGGGCTTCGCGCAGCTCATCTTTAGTGATTTTGCCTACGTGGTACTCTGCCCAAAGGCGGTGGTTATTGCGTGTATAGGTTTCAATAAACAGTTCGGCAGAGTTCAGCCCGATCTCCTGCAAACGATGTATAGCATATAACTCCTGCAGGGCCTCCTCGGCATTTTTATCAAAATCCCAGATGGTATGGTCAAGGTCGAAGAAGATGTGCTGGTATTTTTTCATTTCGGAATGCGGAATGTTGATTGCGGAAGTATTTTTTCTAAAGCTCAAAATTGATCAAATAAATCCGAAATTGAACATCCGAAATTCGAAATCCCCTAACTCTTCTCCCCAAACGCCAGATCCCCTGCATCACCCAGGCCAGGTACGATGTAAGCCTTACTGGTCATTTCTTCATCAACCGAACAAACCCATATTTTGGCTTTGGGCAAATTAGCCTGTACATGTTGTATACCCTCGGTACTGGCAATAACAGCGGCAATATGCAGGCTGGCGATTTTGTATTGGGCCATTAATTCTTTACACACATCAACTATACTTTGGCCGGTTGCAAGCATCGTATCGCATAATATCAATGTTTTGTTGTCGAGGTTGGGGGTGGATATATGATCTATGCGGATAACAAAATCGCCCGTGCGTTTAACCTTGCGGTAAGCAGTAATAAATGCCGAGGCCGATTGGTCGAAATAATTCATAAATCCCTGGTGAAACGGCAGGCCCGCGCGCAGTATGGTGCCTAAAACGGGCGCGTCATTCGGTAAATTAATGGAGGCGGTACCCAGCGGAGTTTGCACATCGGCGGGGGTATATTTAAATGTTTTGCTGATCTCGTAAGCCAATATCTCGCCTAATTTTTCCTGGTTACGCCTGAAGCGCTGCTTATCCTGCTGGGTATTGGCATCGCGCAGTTCTGCCAAAAACTGGTTCGCAATACTATTTGTTTTGTTAAGGATGAAGACCATGGGGTTAAAGATTAGTCATTGAAGATTAAAGATTGGGTATCACGCATTGCCAGGGTAAATTTAACTAATCAAACCTTAAAAACTAATCTTCAATCTTCAATAACTAATCTTATCTGCTGACATAGGGCTGTCACCAACGGCATTAATTTTGTTTTGTTAATCGTAAGTAAAACTAATCATCACAACAATTAACTAATCTTTAATCTTCAGCCTCTAATCTTTAAAAACGTATTTTTGTACTCTACATGGATTTCACACTAACCTCTCAATACAAACCCACCGGCGACCAGCCCGAAGCCATCAAACAACTGGTTGAAGGCGTTAATAGCGGCGATCCTTTTCAAACCCTGCTGGGCGTAACCGGGTCGGGTAAAACGTTTACTATTGCCAATGTTATCCAGCAAACGCAAAAACCTACGCTGGTTTTGAGTCATAATAAAACCTTAGCGGCGCAGCTGTATGGCGAGTTTAAGCAATTTTTTCCGGAGAACGCAGTAAATTATTTTGTATCCTATTACGACTATTACCAGCCGGAGGCTTTCATCCCCACCACCAATACCTATATAGAAAAGGACCTGCAAATAAACGAGGAAATTGAAAAACTGCGTTTGCGCACCACCTCGGCGTTAATGAGCGGTCGGCGCGATGTTATTGTGGTGTCGTCCATTTCTTGTATTTATGGTATGGGCAACCCCGAGGATTTTGCCAATTCGGTATTTAAATTCGCGGTGGGTACGAGGATCAGCCGCAATGCTTTTTTGCACCGTTTGGTGGAGATATTATACTCGCGCACCACGGCTGATTTTAAGCGCGGTACGTTCAGGGTTAAGGGTGATACGGTTGATATTTTCCCGGCTTATATGGACCATGCTTACCGTATCTCTTTTTTTGGCGATGATATTGAAGAGCTAAGCACCTTTGACATCGGCACCGGCAAAACGCTGGAGAAAATGACCCATATGGTCATATATCCCGCCAATTTATATGTAGCGCCGCGCGAGCGTTTTCAGCAATCTATCTGGGCCATACAGGAAGAACTGGAAACCCGCAAAAAGCAATTTATTGGCGATGGCCGTTTCCTGGAAGCCAAACGACTGGAAGAAAGGGTTAATTACGACCTGGAAATGATACGGGAATTAGGCTATTGCTCGGGCATTGAAAACTATTCAAGGTTTTTTGACGGGCGCGCGCCGGGTGCCCGGCCTTTCTGTTTGTTAGACTATTTCCCTGATGATTACCTGATGGTGATAGACGAAAGCCATGTTACTGTACCGCAGATCAGGGCGATGTACGGGGGCGACCGTTCGCGCAAAATATCGTTGGTTGATTATGGCTTCCGCTTACCGGCTGCTATGGATAACCGTCCGCTTAATTTCCAGGAGTTTGAGCGGTTGGCGCCACAAACCATTTATGTGAGCGCCACCCCTGCAGATTTTGAACTGGAAAAATCGGGCGGTGTGGTGGTAGAGCAGGTGATACGCCCCACCGGCTTGCTTGACCCGGTAATTGAGGTACGGCCGGTAATTAACCAGGTAGATGACCTGCTGGACGAAGTAGATAAAACCATCAAAATGGGCGACCGCGTACTGGTAACTACCCTCACCAAACGCATGGCCGAAGAACTGGCCAAATACATGGACCGCCTGGGTATTAAATGCCGTTACATCCACTCGGAAGTAAAAACTTTGCAGCGGGTAGAAATATTAAGAGGATTGCGTTTAGGCGAGTTTGATGTATTGATAGGTATCAACCTGCTGCGTGAGGGCTTGGATTTGCCCGAAGTATCATTAGTAGCTATTTTGGATGCGGATAAGGAGGGTTTCCTGCGATCAGAACGTTCGTTGATACAAACCATAGGGCGTGCCGCGCGGAATGACCGTGGGCGGGTGATTATGTATGCTGATAAGATAACCGACTCTATGCAGATAACCATGGATGAAACTACCCGCAGGCGCGAATTACAGATCAGGTACAATACCGAAAATGGCATTACGCCAATAACTATAGGTAAAACAAGGGAAGAAATTATTGAGCAAACGTCCGTAGTCGATTTCCAGGGCGGGGTGCAAAAGGCTTATGTGGAAACGGATATGATCACCCTGGCTGCCGACCCCATCGTTCAATATATGTCGAAAGCCGACCTGAAAAGATCAATAGAGAACACCAAAAAGGATATGCTTACCGCCGCGAAGGATATGGACTTTTTACGCGCCGCCAAACTCCGCGACGAAATGTTCGCTTTAGAAAGGATGATGGAAGAGAAGTTTTAGTTTCATACTGCCAACTCATAACTGCTAACTGATTTCCGGTAATTGCTTCTCCGGGTTTATAGCCAGCCACAGCAGGCAGCCGGTAAAAAGCACCGCGGCCACTACATACAGGGGGTACTCAAAATTATGCGTAACCTGCACTATGCGCCCAAAAATTATAGCCAGGAAGAATGCCCCCATCTGCCCGAAAAAGTTCATGGCGCCCGTAACCGTGCCCGTGTTGTTGCGGCCAATATCGGCACATACCGCGTAGGATACCATCACCCCGAACGAAAAGGAAAAATTAGCCCCTATGAGGCAGCAAACCGTAACGGTATTGCTGGCAGATAGCGCCGCTATAAACAATAACAGCCCACAACCTCCCAGGCCTATCATCCCGGTAAGGCGGCGGCCCATTTTAAGGCCCTGCAGTTTTAAGAACCAGTCGCCGGCGGCGCCACCGGCAATGAAGCCCGCTATGCCGGCTACAAACAGGGTTGAGGCTATCTGCTTCATGGCGTTTTCGGTGAAGCCCCGCCCCTCCTGCAGGTAAACGGGCATCCAGGCTATGAAGAAGTAATTGGCCCACTGGCAGCAAAAGTACATCAGCATGAGCGGCCATAGGGTACGGTTGCGGAAGATGAGTTTAAACGGTACCTGGTGCTGTGTGTCCTTATGGCGGCAGGAGGCTGCTATCAGTTCCTTTTCGGCGGGGGGCATGGCCTTTACCTGCGCGGGGAAATCATGGAACCACGCCCAACAGGCTGCCACCCATACCAGCCCGATAGCGCCGATAACAAAGAACGGCGCCCGCCAGCCATAAGCCACCGCTATGGGCACTATGATGAGCGGCGCCAGCGCCGCCCCTATTTGCGACCCAATACCAACCCACGACAGCGCCTTGCCCGTCTCGTGTAGCGGGAACCACCGCGATACGGTTAGTATGGCGTTCGGATAGGTGCCCGACTCGCCCATGCCGAACAGGAAACGGATCACTACCAGGCTAACCAGTCCGCCTGCCACGCCTGTGAGCGCGGTAAACAGCGACCACCACAGCACAATGCGTATAAACACCCGCTTGGGCCCTATGCGGTCGCCTAACATGCCTGAGGGGATCTCGAACAGCGCGTAGGCCAGCGCGAACGCCGCCAGCACCCACCCAAACTGTTCATTGCTGAGGTGCAGCGCGGCTTTAATGCGCACGCCCACTATGGATACGCAAATGCGGTCCATATACGTGAGGGTGGTGAGGCCGCACAGCAATACCAGTACCCGGAAGCGGTAGGGGATGGTTAATTGGTCATTAGTCATTGGTCATTAGGTTATTGGTTGGATAAAGTAAGGGTTATTTGTGGCGATATGCAAATTCAAGTTGGCAGTTTTGAGTTTGCAGTTAGCAGGGTAATAGAGGGGTGAGTAGAACGCTTGGTTATGAACGCGCGCCGGCGCTTCGCTAGTCGACCCTTTCTTCGGCAAGCTGGAAAGAGGGTTGGGAATCCGTGACCGCCATACCACTGCCAACTGCAAACTCAAAACTGCCAACTCAAAACTGCCAACTGTTTTGTTTCACGCGTGTGTGAAACAAATGAAACACGTGAAACAGCATTTTGGGTTAATTAACTGAAATACAATATTTTACCAAAACCGGGTGAAACAGAATGAAACAAGATGTAACTACGTATTCGTCATTTTTTTTAGGTGTGATTTTGGGTTTATTGGTTGATAATCAATTAAATAAAAGTTGGTTCGTTTTGACGGGGTGAAACAGGGTTGGTGTAACATCTAACTTCACCACCACGTCATTGCGAGGAACGAAGCAATCTCCGCACATGCAAATCAAATGAATATTTGTAATTTAGATACGTGATTGATGTAACCTGTGCCCTTATCGTTGACAATCAAAATCGATTGTTTGCTGCCCAAAGGAGTAGTAAAATGAATTTACCTTTGAAATGGGAATTTCCTGGTGGAAAAATTGAACCAAATGAATCCCCTGAAGATTGTTTAATTCGAGAAATAAAGGAAGAGTTAAATATTGCAATAGAAATTATACAAAGACTTGAACCAAACAAGCACGCCTATCCTGCCATAAATATACAGCTCATACCATTCATTTGTAAAACTATTGGTGGTGAAATACAATTAAAGGAGCATGCTAATTTTAAATGGCTTAATACAAATGAATTGTTAGATTTGGATTGGGCAGAGGCTGATATACCTATTATTAATAACTACTTAAAATACCTAAATGTCATTACTTGAATTGGGGCTCTATGAGCAACTTATTAATAAGCTAATTGCTAATAAACTTCAATTACTTGATGATAAAAGTTTTTATATAAAAAGCACTCATTTAGACAAAGAAGAAGCGTCAAGATATTTAAGCCTGTATCTTTCCGAAACGATTAAATTTGCACTTAATGAAATTAAAGATGAGGATAAGCCCACTAAACAAATCGAACTTTCAAATAAAGTAATTCAATTATTAATTGAAGAACTTCCAAAAATTGGACTTTCAGAAAATTTAATTGAAAGTCAAGGCCAAATACTTGAAGCCGTCTTTTCAAGAATTGATTCGCCATATCCTAATTTTGAATCAAGAATTAAGGAAATAACACCATACACTAGATTAAGTCAAAGTGAACTTTTTATTGGAAGCAATTCGGGTATCACACTTGAAAGCGAAATACGGAAAGAAATACTTTCAGCAGATGAAATTTGTTGGCTTGTATCTTTTATAAAATTTTCGGGGATTATATTATTTAGAAATGAATTAGAAGAATTTACTAATAGTGGTAAAAAATTAAAAATTATTACAACAACGTATATGGGCGCAACAGATTTAAAAGCTGTTGAACTCTTAGCAAAGTTAAAAAACACAGAAATAAAAGTCTCTTATAATTCAGAGCATGAACGTTTACATGCGAAAGCTTATTTGTTTTTAAGAAACACAGGGTTTAATACGGGTTACATTGGATCTTCAAATATTTCAAGATCTGCTTTAACTAATGGTTTAGAATGGAATTTAAAGGTAACATCAAAGGAAATAAGTCATATTATAGACAAGTTTAAAAAAACGTTTGACACTTATTGGGTAGATAAAGACTTTGAGTTTTATGAACAGGGAGAAGATCAGCAAAAGTTAACAAAAGCTTTAAAACAAAGTTCAAGTGATAAAAAATCAACAATAATTTTTTACGACATAAACCCTCATCCTTACCAAAAGGAAATTTTAGAAAAATTACAATCAGAGCGAATTATTCATAATAGATATAAAAATTTAGTTGTAGCAGCTACGGGTACCGGCAAAACATTTATATCTGCTTTTGACTATAAACAATTTGCTGAACAAAATCCTCGAGCACGATTATTGTTTATTTCTCATCGCAAAGAGATACTTGAACAAGCTCAAGATACATTTAAACAAGTACTAAGAAATTCAAATTTTGGAGAGCTTTGGGTTGATGGAATAGAGCCTGATAATTATGAATATGTTTTTGCCTCAGTTCAAACTTTGGCAAATAGGATTTCGAATTTACAACTATCTGAAAATTTTTATGATTTTATAATTATTGACGAAGTGCATCATATAGCAGCTTCAAGCTATCGCCCAGTTCTTGAAAAGTTTGCCCCATCTGTTTTACTAGGGTTAACAGCAACTCCTGAAAGGATGGATGGTGAAGATATTTTAAAAGATTTTTGCGATGTTATTGCCGCAGAAATAAGATTACCCGAAGCATTAAATAGGAAACTACTCACACCTTTTCAATATTTCGCCATATCTGATAATGTTGATTTGACGAAAATCTCGTGGAAAAATGGCCGCTATGAAATAAATGCGCTGACTAAACTCTATACGGAAGACGATAGACGAGTAAACGATATTTTAAATAACTGTGATAAATATTTAACCGATGTAGATGAAGTAAGAGCATTAGGGTTCTGCGTAAGTCAAGAACATGCTCGTTATATGGCTGAAAAATTCATTTCAGCGGGATTAAAGGCAAACTATCTAACCAGTGAAAACTCAACAAATCGCGCCGAATTACGCGAGCAACTTCGTCGAAAAGAAATTAATTATTTATTCGTTCGTGATATTTTTAATGAAGGGATAGATATTCCGGAAATTGATACGGTATTATTTCTTAGACCAACTGAAAGTCTTACTATTTTTCTTCAACAATTGGGCAGAGGGTTAAGATTATCTAAAACCAAAGATTTTCTTACAGTTTTAGATTTTGTAGGAAACGCTAGATCGGAGTATGATTTCGAGCATAAATTTAGAGCATTGGTAGGGAAAACCCATACCTCGATAATCAAAGAAATCGAAGATGAATTTCCTCACTTACCACTGGGATGCTCTATAATATTAGAAAAAAAAGCTAAAGAAATTATTCTAAAAAATATAACTGAAGCGATCGGATTTAAACGTAATCAGCTACTTATTAAAATACAGAATTTTAAATATCAATCTTCATTGCCACTTAACTTAAAGAATTTTATAGAAATCAAAAATATTAATATTGAATTGATTTATAAAAAGGGAAGTTGGATGCGGTTATGTGCAGATGCGGGTGAAATACCAGACTTTATAGACCCGAACGAAGCAGAAATAACTCGGTGCATAACTAAAAAGCTCCTGCAGTGCAATTCTAATAGTTATCTTCTTTTCATTTTATTCTTAATAGAAAAAAACTTTTCCATTAAGGGGCTTACTACAGAGCAAAAAGTGATGCTGCTAATGTTTCATTATGATGTTTGGCAAAAACCTGGGCCCGAATTAGGTTTTAAGTCAATCGAAGAAAGTATGCAACAAATTGCAACAAATCCTGAAATGATAATGGAATTAAGGGAAGCAATAAAGTATTTAATTGAAAAAATAGATTTTGTCGAAAAGGATATTGAGCTAAATTATCCTTTCCCATTAAAGGTGCATAGCCGTTATAATCGAGATCAAATTTTAGTCGCTCTTAGACTACACAAATTTGAGAAAGCCTCGTCGAATAGAGAAGGCGTAGCAGTAAATAAAGATTTAAATACAGAGGCACTATTTGTAACATTAAAAAAATCCGAAAAAGAATATTCTCCTACGACACTGTATGATGATTATGCAATTAACGAATGCTTGTTTCATTGGCAATCCCAAAATGCAACTACTCCCGAATCTCCTAAAGGCGTTTCATATATAAACCAAGAAGAACTTAATAAGAAAATATTGCTTTTTGTTCGTGAACAAAATAATGATGAATTTGGATTTACAATGTCATATGTGTTTTTGGGAGAAGCCAAGTTTATCAACTCAAGCGGTGCAAGGCCAATGAATATAGAATGGCAGTTAAACGAACCAATGCCAGCATATATTTGGAAAGAAAGCGGCAAATTGGCTATTGGGTAAATACTCCGTTAGTAGTGATATGGCCAGGTTGGTTCACCCGCGTACTATCCTCTAAAAAACATTACCAATAATTGCCCATATAATTATACATTTATACTATGGCACCCGAAAAAAATCAACCTCCCATAAAAAAAGAGCCAACCTATAGTAATAAAGTATGGCAAACGGTTGGTATTGTCGCCCTGTTGGTGGTGGTAATATTAATAGTACGGGTAGCCTTTGATATTTTGCTTATGGCGCTGGCCGGCGTGCTTATAGCCGTATACTTCCACGGCCTGGGCGATACTATACAACGCCGCACCCGGCTCAGCCGCAAACCCGCTATGGTTATTTCGGTGGCAGGGTCGGTTGTATTGCTGGGCGTTCTGTTTTGGTTTATGGGCACCAAAATACAGGTGCAGGTAGCCGAGTTAAGCAACACGCTGCCGCATACCCTCAGCACGGCCCGCGCCCGGCTGGCCGGTATACCCGGTGGGCAGCAGGTGCTGGCAAGTTTTTCGGGCGGTAATTCGCAGAAGCTGGGGGCTACGGTGCAAAGTTTTTTCAGTACCACATTCGGCGTGCTGGGCGATATCTACATTATTCTGTTCATGGGGATATTTTTTACAGCCAACCCGTCGCTTTATAAGGATGGCATACTGGCGCTGGTGCCGTCGGCTAAAAAACAACTCGGCCACCATATTATGGACAGGATAAGCCTGGCGCTTAAAGGCTGGTTAAAAGGGATGCTGTTCTCTATGCTGCTCATCACCATACTGATAGGCGTAGCCCTTACCATTATAGGCGTCCCGGTAGCGCTCATACTGGCCCTTATAACTGGTCTGCTCGAGCTGGTACCCAATATAGGCGCGTTAATAGCCATGATACCGGGCGTTTTGCTGGCGTTCACCATGAGTACGGGCACAGCCGTATTGGTAGCAGTAGTATATATTGTTGCGCAAACCATTGTAGCCAATATAGTAACCCCGCTGATACAGAAAAAAATGATCAACCTGCCGCCCGCGCTAACGCTGATAAGTCAGCTGGTAATGGGTGTGGTATCGGGCGCGTTAGGCATTATACTGGCCGTACCTATTTTGGCTATATTAATTATTTTGGTTGATGAGTTATATGTTAAAAAAATAGAGTAGCAAACTAAAAATTCAATATTTAATATGAACGTACAGGAACAAATTAAAGAATATATTACCAGCCTGCCTGAACCAAAACGCAGCGACATGCAGGAGTTGCACAAATTTATACTCCGGGTATTACCGGGATGTAAATTATGGTTCCTTGATGGTAAAAACAGCGAAAATAAAGTTGTTAGTAATCCTAATATAGGTTACGGGGCTTATACCATAAAATATGCTGATGGAAAAACGAAGGGGTTTTATCAAATTGGGTTGAGCGGAAACACAACCGGGATATCTGTTTATATTCTTGGCATTACAGATAAGGCGTACTTAGCCCAAACGTTCGGAAAAGACCTGGGCAAGGCCAGCGTGAGCGGATATTGTATTAAGTTTAAAAACTTGAAAGATATAAACACCAATATACTTGAAGCGGCAATACGGTACGGGGTTGAGGCTACAGGTGAAAATTAAGTTTAGCTTTAACTATAAAATAGAAGGGTTAGCTGTTTAAAACTTATAAAATGTTCAGTAACTTAGTACTATTAAAGAATTTATTATGAGTTTACAGGCCGAAAAACTTAAATTAGTTCAAGCAGTATTAAATATTGACGATTTAGGGTTAATAAAGGAAGTTGAAACTTTATTGAAAAAGAGGGATCAGGACTGGTTTGATGATTTAAGTGAAGATCAGCAACAATCCATAATAAGAGGGATAGCACAAGCAGACAAGGGCGAAACTATTACGCATAAAGAAGCTATTGCCAGGGCCTGGAAAATTAGTGTAGAAACAAGCCCTTACGATCCTGATTTTGTGGCAATGGTAAAAAAGGCCGAAAAAAGAGGGAATTTTACAGAAATTGATCCGAATAATGTATGGGGCAGTTTAAAGTTAAAATAGAAGAGTTAGCTGCAAAGCACATAAAACAGCATTTCAAATCGGGCGATAAGGCGAGCATTAAAAAAATTGAAAAAATACTACTGGAGCTCTCCGAAACTCCATACACTGGCATTGGTAACCCCGAACCATTAAAATACGAACTTGCCGGTTTCTGGTCAAGACGAATAAATCAAAAAGACAGAATGATCTATAAAGTAGAGGCGGCTATTGTAACGGTTTTTGTGATATCTACCATGGGCCATTATAGTAAATAGGTTTGTATATAGATTAGTTATTGGGTTATTAAGGGTGATTCCAATAACTTAGTAACCAATAACCTAAACGCAAAAAAGCCCGCTATCGAAAGATAACGGGCTTTTGTCCGCCTTTGGCGGATAAAATAAAATTGGGCACCGACCTACTCTCCCACGTATTACCGCAGTACCATCGGCTCTGGCGGGCTTGACTTCTCTGTTCGGAATGGGAAGAGGTAGACACCGCCGATATAGGCACCTGAAGGTTTTTATAGCTGATTGGTCATTGGTCAGTAGTCATTGGTGACTGTCTGGCGGGATGATTATTCAACTTTATTTTTTATTTGGTTATTATTCATTTGACCGGTACCAATGACCAGTGACTAATGACTAATGACCTTAAACATAATTGAAAGAAGTAATTCAAGAGAAAACAACAGTTTAGTTGTTGGTTGACTGAGTTTATTGGTTGATTGGGTTTGCAGTTTTGCAACCACTCACTTATTCAACTATTCAACTCAATCAACCCTTTACCTGCTATGAGAAAGCTTCGGGCGATTAGTATTACTCGGCTATGATGTCGCCACCTTTATACCTGTAACCTATCAACGTAGTAGTCTGCTACGGCCCTCAATGGAAGTCTCATCTTGTGGCTAGTTTCGCACTTAGATGCTTTCAGCGCTTATCTATTCCAAGCGTAGCTACTCTGCAATACAGCTGGCGCCATAACAGATTCACCAGAGGCTTGTCCAACCCGGTCCTCTCGTACTAAGGTCAGCCCCACTCAAACTTCCAACGCCCACAACAGATAGGGACCGAACTGTCTCGCGACGTTCTGAACCCAGCTCGCGTGCCACTTTAATGAGCGAACAGCTCAACCCTTGGGACCTTCTCCAGCCCCAGGATGTGACGAGCCGACATCGAGGTGCCAAACCTCCCCGTCGATATGAGCTCTTGGGGGAGATCAGCCTGTTATCCCCAGCGTACCTTTTATCCTTTGAGCGATGGCCCTTCCATGCAGAACCACCGGATCACTATATCCGTCTTTCGACCCTGCTCGGCTTGTCTGCCTCACAGTCAAGCAAGCTTATGCTATTGCACTCCGCGTACGGTTACCAAGCGTACTGAGCTTACCTTTGAAAGCCTCCGTTACCTTTTTGGAGGCGACCACCCCAGTCAAACTACCCGCCAAACAATGTCCCCCGCATATGCGGGGTTAGACACCAAATACAGAAAGGGTGGTATTTCAACGTTGGCTAACCGAATCCTGGCGAATCCGGATCACAGCCTCCCACCTATCCTACACATCCTGTACCCGATATCAATGTTAAGTTGTAGTGAAGGTGCATGGGGTCTTTCCGTCCCGTTGCGGGTAACCGGCGTCTTCACCGATACCACAATTTCACCGAGCTCATGGCTGAGACAGCGCCCAGATCGTTACACCATTCGTGCAGGTCGGAACTTACCCGACAAGGAATTTCGCTACCTTAGGACCGTTATAGTTACGGCCGCCGTTTACCGGGGCTTCGATTCAATGCTTCTCACTTACGCAATAACATCCCCTCTTAACCTTCCGGCACCGGGCAGGTGTCAGGCCTTATACTTCATCTTTCGATTTTGCAAAGCCATGTGTTTTTGTTAAACAGTCGCCTGGGCCTTTTCACTGCGGCTCCGCTCACGCGGAGCGCCCCTTCTCCCGAAGTTACAGGGCCATTTTGCCGAGTTCCTTAGCCATGATTCACTCGAGCACCTTAGGATTCTCTCCTCGACTACCTGTGTCGGTTTACGGTACGGGGTTTTATAACCTGAAGCTTAGCAGGTTTTCTTGGAAGTCTGATTACCTGAACTATCCACTTGCCCGAAGGCTCACGGTACTATCAGCTTTCAGCAGAAGTTGCGTACTTAACTACATCTCCTATACCTACGGCCTTTAACGAACTATTCCGTCAGTTCGCGTCAGTTTCACTACTCCGTCACTGCATCGCAGTTATAAAACGTACTGGAATATTAACCAGTTATCCATCGGCTACGCCCTTCGGCTTCACCTTAGGCCCCGACTAACCCTGATCCGATTAGCGTTGATCAGGAAACCTTAGTCTTTCGGTGGGCGGGTTTCTCTCCCGCCTTATCGTTACTTATGCCTACATTTGCTTTTCTATTCCCTCCACAGTCAGTTACCTTCCTGCTTCACCGCAAATAGAATGCTCCCCTACCACTCATCCGCCGTCTGGCGGATAAATCCATAGCTTCGGTATACCGCTTAATGCCCGTTTATTATCCATGCCCGATCGCTCGACTAGTGAGCTGTTACGCACTCTTTAAATGAATGGCTGCTTCCAAGCCAACATCCTAGCTGTCTGTGCAATCGGACCTCGTTAGTTCAACTTAGCGGTAATTTGGGGACCTTAGCTGATGGTCTGGGTTCTTTCCCTCTCGGCCATGGACCTTAGCACCCATAGCCTCACTCCAGCGTATATTATAAAGCATTCGGAGTTTATCTGGATTTGGTAGGATTTGACTCCCCCGCACCCAATTAGTAGCTCTACCTCTTTATAACTAAACCGCCAGGCTGTTCCTAAAAACATTTCGGGGAGTACGAGCTATTTCCCAGTTTGATTAGCCTTTCACCCCTACCCACAGATCATCCGGAAACTTTTCAACGTTTATCGGTTCGGTCCTCCAGTACCTGTTACGGCACCTTCAACCTGTCCATGGGTAGATCACAAGGTTTCGCGTCTACCCCCTCTGACTATACGCCCTTTTCAGACTCGCTTTCGCTTCGGATCCGTGTCTTAAACACTTAACCTTGCCAGAGAGGAGTAACTCGTAGGCTCATTATGCAAAAGGCACGCCGTCACCACATTACTGCAGCTCCGACCGCTTGTAAGTACACGGTTTCAGGTTCTATTTCACTCCCCTGTTCGGGGTTCTTTTCACCTTTCCCTCACGGTACTGGTTCACTATCGGTCTCTCAGGAGTATTTAGCCTTACCGGATGGTGCCGGCAAATTCCCACAAGGCGTCTCCGACCTCGCGGTACTCAGGATACCACTATCCTATTACTCATTACCCGTACGCAACTCTCATGCTCTTTGGCCGGGTTTCCCACCCCGTTCCGGTTCTTTGTAATATTCATGTTGTGGTCCTATAACCCCGGTTATGCCGTAACATAACCGGTTTGGGCTGCTTCCCTTTCGCTCGCCACTACTCAGGAAATCACTGTTGTTTTCTCTTCCTCTGCTTACTTAGATGTTTCAGTTCAGCAGGTTCGCGCATTTATGCAACTAGTCTTCAACTAGTTAGGTTTCCCCATTCGGAAATCCGCGGATCAATTCATATTTGCTGATCCCCGCGGCTTATCGCAGCTTATCACGTCCTTCATCGCCTCTGAGAGCCAAGGCATCCCCCGTGTACCCTTTCTTACTTTCTTCTACCATTGCCGCCTTTTGCTCGGCACGGTATGCTTTTTGATTCTTGTTGTGTCCGGCAGATCCAAGAGTCAGGATTCAAGAGCCAAGACGAATCTTGATCCTTGTTTCTTTATTCTTGTCTCTTTCAGAGCCCCAACAGTCCTCTACTGTTGTTTTCTCTTTTTTTACTTCTTCCAATATGTCAAAGAACGCTTCGGCCACCGTAGCTTTAGCGAAGGAGGCTTCCCTCTTTCTCTTCTACTTACTTTTTGGCCTTTCTGCCCTCCTTCGCTCTTGCGAGCTTCGGCGGGTAAGAGTGGAGAATAACGGATTCGAACCGTTGACCCTCTGCGTGCAAGGCAGATGCTCTAGCCAGCTGAGCTAATCCCCCCTTAGATTGAGTTTGCAGTTCTGAGTTTGCAGTTCTGAGTTCCTTAACTCATTACGCACAACTCATTACTTTTAACTGCGGCTCCGCCGCAATGTAGTCCCGAGCAGATTTGAACTGCTGACCCCTACATTATCAGTGTAGTGCTCTAACCAAACTGAGCTACAGGACTTTTTTGAGTTTGCAGTTTTGAGTTTGCAGTTTTGAGTTGTTAGCTTCGCTTTTGCTAACTGCCAACTGCCTTCTGCCTACTGATAACTGCCAACCGAGTGTCCCTGCCCCAGCGGGCCGGCACCACATTGATGGCTTCATCTTTGGGTTTACTTTTTGTTATTAATGAGTGAATTAGTGAATGAATGAATTAGTGAATGTTTGAACCATTCAGGCCTAATCAACTATTCTCTAATCAACTAATCAACCAACTTTAAGAAATTTAAATCATGCAGTAAGCAGTTTTGCTCATTTTGGGAAGCGGAATGGGAGATATTGCTCCAGAAAGGAGGTATTCCAGCCACACCTTCCGGTACGGCTACCTTGTTACGACTTAGCCCCAGTTACCGACTTTACCCTAGGACGCTCCTTGCGGTTACGCACTTCAGGCACTTCCAGCTTCCATGGCTTGACGGGCGGTGTGTACAAGGCCCGGGAACGTATTCACCGCGTCATTGCTGATACGCGATTACTAGCGAATCCAACTTCACGGGGTCGAGTTGCAGACCCCGATCCGAACTGTGAACAGCTTTTGGAGATTGGCATCCTGTTGCCAGGTAGCTGCCCTCTGTACTGCCCATTGTAGCACGTGTGTAGCCCCGGACGTAAGGGCCATGATGACTTGACGTCGTCCCCTCCTTCCTCTCTATTTGCATAGGCAGTCTGTTTAGAGTCCCCACCTTAACGTGCTGGCAACTAAACATAGGGGTTGCGCTCGTTGCGGGACTTAACCCAACACCTCACGGCACGAGCTGACGACAGCCATGCAGCACCTAGTTTCGTGTCCCGAAGGACTAAAGCGTCTCTGCTTTATTCACTAACTTTCAAGCCCGGGTAAGGTTCCTCGCGTATCATCGAATTAAACCACATGCTCCTCCGCTTGTGCGGGCCCCCGTCAATTCCTTTGAGTTTCACCCTTGCGGGCGTACTCCCCAGGTGGAATACTTAACGCTTTCGCTTAGACGCTGACCGTATATCGCCAACATCGAGTATTCATCGTTTAGGGCGTGGACTACCAGGGTATCTAATCCTGTTTGATCCCCACGCTTTCGTGCCTCAGTGTCAATAAAACCATAGTAAGCTGCCTTCGCAATTGGTGTTCTGTGACATATCTATGCATTTCACCGCTACTTGTCACATTCCGCCTACCTCTAGTTCATTCAAGCCCGTCAGTATCAAGGGCACTGCGATAGTTAAGCTACCGTCTTTCACCCCTGACTTAACAGGCCACCTACGCACCCTTTAAACCCAATAAATCCGGATAACGCTTGGATCCTCCGTATTACCGCGGCTGCTGGCACGGAGTTAGCCGATCCTTATTCTCAGAGTACATTCAGCCCCGTACACGTACGGGGGTTTATTCCCCTGCAAAAGCAGTTTACAACCCGTAGGGCCGTCTTCCTGCACGCGGCATGGCTGGTTCAGGCTTGCGCCCATTGACCAATATTCCTTACTGCTGCCTCCCGTAGGAGTCTGGTCCGTGTCTCAGTACCAGTGTGGGGGGCCATCCTCTCAGATCCCCTAAACATCGTAGCCTTGGTAAGCCGTTACCTTACCAACTAGCTAATGTTCCGCATGCCCGTCTCAGTCCTATAAATATTTGATTATTCTATGATGCCACAAAATAATTTTATGCGGTCTTAATCTCTCTTTCGAGAGGCTATCCCCCTGACTGAGGTAGGTTACATACGTGTTACGCACCCGTGCGCCACTCTCATTAGATGCAAGCACCTAAATCCCGTCCGACTTGCATGTATTAGGCCTGCCGCTAGCGTTCATCCTGAGCCAGGATCAAACTCTCCATTGTAAAATGTTTAGTCTGACTTCCCGACCCTATTATTAATAATAGAATCTGATTAATCATTGTTATTGTATTCTTTATACAATATCTCCGCTTTCTTTCCGATTCTTCCTTCGTAAGCGCCCTCTTTGGTTATTCAGTTATTGGGTTATTTAGTTATTGGTTATTGCCTGCTCATCATCGCTGACGCGCTTCTTAATAACTTAGTAACTTAATAACCAGTAACCTCAAACCTCTTCGGCCCGCTCACTGCATGATTTTCTATTCCTTATAAGAACTTTCTTAGTTCGCTTCGCAGCAAACTTTGTATTTTAAAATCCCGTAGGATCCTATTTTTTTAACCTTTTGCCTCGTTTCCGAAGCGGCTGCAAAGATGCGAATAAATCACTATACAAGTCAAGTATTATTTTCACTTTTTTTGTAATTATTTATTAGTCGCAAATTTCAAAAAACAACCGCCTTTTTTGATTAGGCGGGTTGCAAATGTAAGGAGAATTCGGCGCTCTGCCAAAAGAAATATACAAAAAATCAAATCACCTGCTAACCCCCTGTAAACTAACCGCTACCAAGCCATCGCCCATTAAAAATTAATTGCAATTTTTGAATTTGTATATTTGAAATTAAATGGAGAACCATCAATTTCCGGCTAATTTCCTGGAATCGCTAATTAATGAACAAGGTTTTGATAGCGCAAATTTTACAAAAGCGCATCAATTTGCCGAGCCGCCAACATCAATAAGAGTAAACCCTTTTAAAAAAACCGCGCTAAAAACGGACGGGCAGGTGCCCTGGTGCAGCGAGGGCTATTACCTGGATACCCGGCCATCCTTTACGTTCGACCCGCTTTTTCATGCCGGTTGTTATTATGTGCAGGAGGCATCGTCAATGTTTATCGCCCACATTGTTAAATATATTAAGCGTGCGGAGCCGGTGAAAATACTGGACCTATGCGCCGCGCCGGGCGGTAAAAGCACTTTGCTTAATTCGGAAATGACGGCTGATGACCTGCTGGTGGCTAATGAAATTATTAAAACACGCGTACCTGTTTTGGCCGATAACCTAAGCCGGTGGGGCACAGCAAATGCCATTGTTACCAATAACGACCCAAAAGATTTTACCCGCCTGACCGATTTTTTTGATATTATTTTGGTTGACGCGCCCTGCTCCGGCTCGGGGATGTTCAGGAAGGACCCGGCGGCGATGAATGAATGGAGCGAAGCTAATGTGAACCTTTGCCACCAGCGGCAGGAGCGCATACTGGCCGATATTTACCCCGCTTTAAAAGAAGACGGGTACCTTATATATAGTACCTGCTCGTATTCGCACCAGGAAAATGAGGATATACTGGATTGGCTCTGCACTGAATTTGCTTTGGAAACCGTGCGCATACCTATAGATAAAGAATGGGGTATTGTTGAAACACAATCGACAGATAAAAAAGCATGGGGCTATCGCTTTTATCCCGGCAAGGTTAGGGGCGAGGGTTTGTTCGCGGCTTGTTTGAAAAAGAAAGAAAACAGCGGCAACCTGCTATCCTTTAAAAATAATAACAACCAAAAATTGGCTTCGGGCGAATTTGAATTAGTGAAGAGCTATATTCAAAACCCGGCCGCTTATTATTTTTTTAAGGTGAATGATGACTGGTTGGCTATAAACCATCAGCATAAAGAAAGTATGAATTTATTGCAGCACCATTTATATATTAAAAAATCGGGGGTGCGTATGGGCAAGCTTGCGGGTAAGGACCTGGTACCGGACCATGAACTGGCATTAAGCATTATAGTTAATAAAGATGCTGTGTTGCAAACTGAACTGGACCATGACCAAGCCATACAATATTTAAGGCGGGATAATTTAATTATTGATACTGTTGAAAAAGGCTGGAGTTTAATGACCTACAATGGCCACGCCTTGGGATGGGCGAAGTTATTGTCAAACAGGATAAATAATTATTACCCTAAGGAGCTGAGGATATTAGCCCCCAGCCCCAGGGAGATATAATTTAGTGATCAGCGTTTAGAGTACAACAATTATATCTTATTTTGGATTGTCTATGTCCAAACGGAAAGAATTGCGCCCATAGCAAACATAGAGAGCAGCCAAAAACCAATATCCATAAACCAAAGCGCCCAGGGTTTCTTTTCATAAAGCTTGGTGCATAACATTACCGGCACAACAAATCCCAGCCAAGTAAAAAAGGTACATACTAAACCGCTTTCCACGCCGCTTACTTTGTGGAAGTAGTCGGCCTCGGCAATGGTGTGGTCAAGCACAAAGGCCATTACAAATGAGCTGATCAATACCAGCACCATATTTACCGGCGCTGGCTTCATATCAGTAATCCCGGTAAGGCGCACCCAAACTTTACTAAAAATTGCGCCATACCAGATGGCGCCAATAATGTAGCTGGCAACCGCTGCCGCCAACACAGCAAGATAATTTACATGAACTTCCATAATCGTGATTTTTAGGGTTTATATTGATTAAATATAGGCATACAAAAACAAAAAACGCAAATATCGGTCTCTACATAACCCGGCGATGCTATGCCTGGTTTTTTTATGCGTGTACGTTTTGTATTATATGTTTATTGTTTATTACTTCTATCATGCGGCCCGAAGAAACCCGCCGCCATCGATATAGTTAATGATGATGCCGGGCGCGAAACGGTGATACTTGCCCCAACCGATGGCACGCCCGCCATGAATACGATCAATACCGGGAAAACCACGCCGCAGCAACTCATCAGTTTCGCCCGTACGGCTATAGGTATCCCTTACAAATATGCTTCTTTCGACCCGGAAAAAGGTTTTGATTGCTCGGGTTTTATCACCTATGTTTTTAATCATTTTGGCATAGCCGTACCACGAGCTTCGGTGGATTTTACCCATGTTACCCACGAGGTTCCGCTTCAAAGCGCCCGTGCGGGCGACCTGATACTTTTTACAGGCACAGATAGCCATACCTGTATAGTTGGGCACATGGGTATTGTAATAACGGGTAAGAATGAGCCGCTACAGTTTATCCATTCTACTTCGGGCAGGGCCAACGGCGTAACTATATCGCCATTAAATACGGGTTATATGAAACGGTTTGTAAAAATTGTGCGGATATTTCCTCAAAATGAAAAATAAGGCCTACGCCACACTATCTAATCTCTGATTACTAATCTCTAATCACTAATACTGCCCTATCGCCAACAAAGTCAGCGTACAGGCATATTCCGTTTCAATGCCTTTTTCTTCGGCCATTTTGCGCAGTTCAGTGTTTTCGGTACCGGGGTTGAATATAATGCGTTTGGGGTGGGTATTCAATATATAATCATACAGCGGCGGCTGCTGCTGGGGGCCAACGTACAGGGTAAGCGTATCAATATCGTTATGAATGTTTTCGGGCTTTTCAATAGCCACGCCTGCTACCTCGCCTTTTTTTAAACCAACGTTCACAATAGAATGCCCCCTGCTTACCAGGCGGTTTGCTGCCAGGTTGGCGTAACGGCTAGTATCGGGCGTGGCGCCTAATATCAATGTTTTTTTATCAGCCATGTATCCTGCTATTCAAATATTACGCCAAAGCTGTAATTTTTAGCCGGTTTGGCAGTCAATAGATAGTCACAAAAAATAATTTAATTTTTTTTAAAATGTTTTTAAGTGTCAATCGTCTATACCTTTAAACAAGTAATACATTGATAGCGACCTTAATGCCCGAAGAAAGAAACAGCCATATCCTTTACGCTATAAAAGCGTACGGTAAAAGTTTGCTGGGCTTTATTCGCAAGCGGGTTAAGAACGATGCCGATGCCGAAGACATCCTGCAGGATGTATGGTACCAGTTTAGCGCGCTGGTAAATTCTGAACCTATTGAGCAGACAGGCGCCTGGCTGTATAAAGTGGCGAGGAACAAAATAACGGATAAGCATAGAAAGCGGTCGGAAACCTTACTTGACGACCTGTTTATTGCCGACGATGAGGATGATGACAACACTTCGGGTTTTAGGGATATGCTGCTAACTGAAGACAGCACCCCCGAAACCGAATATGTGCGCAGCCTTTTTTGGGACCAACTGGTTGCCGCTCTGGATGAACTGCCCCAAGAACAAAAACAAGTGTTCATTTGGCAGGAAATGGAAGATATGACCTTCCAGGAAATTTCGGAGGCTACGGGCGTAAATGTAAACACCCTGGTATCGCGCAAGCGTTACGCGGTGCTGCACCTGCGCGACAGGTTACAACAATTGTATGAAGAGATAACAAAATATTAAATTTTAAAAAACATGAAAAGATTATTTTTTAGAGGACGGTTCATTTTTATACCGATAGCGATTGCCGCTTTCCTCTCGCTTGCCAGTTTTGTGGTGATGCAATTATGGAACAATTTATTACCGGCTATACTGCACGTTAGTGTAATCACTTTCTGGCAGGCCATGGGCATATTTATTTTATGCAAAATACTATTCGGCTTTGGTAAGGGCGGCGGGCCGCGCTGGGGCGGTCGCGGGCCGTGGATGCGCCATCGTATGGAAGAACGTTTTAAGAACATGACGCCGGAAGAAAAAGAAAAGTTTAAACAAAAAATGCGCGAACGCGGCGCCTGCGGCCCCTGGGGCAATGACGAAAGACATCCTTTTAACAGGAACTGGGATGATTTCGAAAAAGAAACTGCAAAACCAACTGAATAATAAAAACAGGGTGTCGCCCTGAGCCCCCGTCGAAGGGTGACACCCTGTTTTAGTTTTATTAAAATCTGCAACTATGAATGTACTGGTATTTACAACAAGCGTTTCTGAACCGGAGCAGATCAGCAGGGTACAGCCCCTGCTAACCTCCGTACCAACTATTGAAGACTGGAACTTCGACCTGGAAGATTGCGATAATATACTGCGCGTAGTTTCAAAGGATGTTTCGCCGCGCTATATTGAATCGTTATTGCATAACGCGGGCTTTTTGTGTACGGAACTGGAGTATTAAACCCCCTAACCCCCTAAAGGGGGAACGATGGTAAATATTTTTGCATTGAATACCGTCCGGACTAAAGAAACATTTTACCCATCCCAGCGTTTGTATCGAACAAGATTTGCTTAGTTTTGACAAAATTTCTTTGATGCATCGCCTTAATTCTAAATATCTTCTTTCTTTAAAACATCGCGTTAATCCTAAGTACACCCGGCTTGCCGGTATTATTGCAGCTTGCCTTTTAGTTATTTTGCTTATCGGCGGGTATCTCATCTATACCAAACGGCAAGCCATATTGCAGCATGAAATTGCCAAAGCCATAATTACAGCTAAAAAAACTTATAACCTCAACCTTAAAATTGGCTCAGCAAGGTTTACCGGCATAACTACGGTTACGTTTACTGATATCAGCATAGTGCCTGAACAGCGCGACAGCCTGCTCGTTATAAAGAACTTTGTGGTAAGCATTAAAATATTGCCCCTTATTGTTGGCAAGCTTAAGCTATCAGATGTAATACTGCAAAACGCGCACCTCAATTTAACCGATATTAAAGGGGTAAAGAACTTCGATTTCCTTTTCCGCAAAAAGCGCGATTCAACCGCAAACAAACCCCGGGCCGACCTCTCTGAACTATCAAACAACCTCATTAACGAGGTGCTGTATAAAATACCCGATAACCTGGATATGCAAAATTTCCTGGTATCATACACTAACGATAGTACGCGGGTTAAACTGCTTACGCAAGCCACTATAAAAAATGGCGGGCTTACATCCAACCTCAAAGTTAACGACAGTGTTACCTGGCATTTTACAGGAACCATGCACCCCGGCGATAAAAATATTGACGTAATGCTGTATGCCGATAAGGGCAAAGTTGAACTGCCTTATATTAACAAACGCTACCACGCCAAAGTTAATTTTGATAACCTCGCTATCAAGCTCACCGATGTTAAACACAGCAGCGGCGAAACACGGATATCGGCCTATTGGAGCGTGCATAACCTGCTGGTTAACCAGCCGGGCATAGCCGCCAATGATATTGTGGTGCAGGATGGAGCTATTGAAGCCAATGTTGTTGTGGGCACCAATTATGTATCGTTGGATAGCTCATCGGTTATTCATTTAAAGAAAATAAGCGCGCATCCGTATATTAAATATACGCTTAACCCGGTTAAAGTTTATGAACTGAAACTCAATACCGGCTGGCAAAACGCGCAGGATGTGTTTGATTCGTTCCCTGCGGGTATGTTTGAGTCGCTGGAGGGTATCAAGGCCGCGGGCAAATTAAATTACGCATTTAATTTTTACCTGGATGCCTCAAAACCCGATAGCCTGCAATTTGATTCACGGCTGGATAAGGATGCCGCTTTCCGTCTTGTTCAATACGGCAAAACCGACCTTCGCAAACTGAACGGCCCCTTTGTTTATACGCCCTATGAGCATGACAAACCTATGGCGCCGCATATTATCGGTCCGCAAAACCCGGAGTATACCCCGCTCGACCAGATATCGCCCTACCTGCGTAGCGCGGTAATGACTGCCGAGGACCCCACTTTTTATAAAAACCGCGGTTTTGTGGACAAGGCCATACGGCAATCGCTTATTACCGACTTTAAGGAGCATAAATTTAAACGGGGCGGCAGCACCATATCCATGCAGTTGGTTAAAAACTCATTTTTAACAAGGAAGAAGACGCTTTCACGTAAAATAGAGGAGATACTGATCGTATGGCTGATAGAAAACAATAATATTATGACCAAGGACCGTATGCTGGAGGTTTATTTTAATATTATTGAATGGGGCCCTGATGTTTATGGCATAGCGGAGGCATCGCATTATTATTTTGGCAAGGAGCCCTCGGAGCTTACACTTGGCGAGAGCATTTTCCTGGCCAGTATTGTGCCGCGCCCTAAAGCGGGGCTGTACGCTTTTTTACCTGACGGCACTTTAAGGCCCGGGCTCGAAAATTATTTTAACTCGCTGGGCCGTATGATGACCGGCAAGGGCTTTACCCAGGCCGACAGCAGTTCGTACGGTTTTTATACCGTACACTTAAAAGAGGCCATGCGTCATAGGGTAGCCTCCGTTGATTCGGCCGCGGCCAGCAGGATGTTAAATGCCCCGCCCGATGATGATAATGAAGCCATCCCGGTAATTGTTGAACCAACGCCGCCGCCAGTGAAAAAGCTAAGCTTTATTCAGCGGTTATTTGGGAAGAAGGATACCGTCGCGCAAAAAACAGAGCAGAAATTAAGGGATGAAGAAAATCAAAGGGTTCAATCAATAGATACGGCGGGCAAAACCAAAAAACAGATACGGCAGGAAAAGCGGGCCATAAAGCAGCAGGAAAAAGCGCGCCGGCAGGCGCTAAAGGATCAGGGCCAGTTATAAATTACTTAGGCGTGACGTCAATATGTGTTTAAACATTTATTTTTGTGCTGAAATTAAATGTTTAAAATATCATGTCGTTATTAGAGAAATTGAACTGGCGCTATGCCACTAAAAAATTTGATCCTGCTAAAAAATTAAGCGCCGAACAATTGGATAACCTGCTTTCGGCGGTACAGCTATCGCCCTCATCGGCAGGCTTGCAGGCATACCGGGTATTGATTGTTGAAGACCAGGAAACAAAAGAAAAACTGCGCGAAGCCGCACGCGGCCAGCAGCAATTAACCCAGGCATCGCATATATTCGTATTTGCTGCCGAAACTAACCTGGATGAGGCTTATGTAACCAAATACATTGATAGCATTGCAGCGACCCGCGGCATTGACCGCGGGAACCTGGCCCTATTTGAGCAAAATATAAAAGGCAGCGTTAACCGCATGGCTGAGGACCAGAAAATTGTATGGGACCACAAACAAGCCTACATTGCCTTAGGCGTTTTGTTAAGCGCCGCTGCCGATATGGGTATTGACGCCTGCCCCATGGAAGGCTTTGAAGCCGGGAAGTTTGATGAGATATTAGGTTTGAAAGAATTGGGCTTAACCACCTCGGTAATTGCACCTGTTGGTTTCAGGGCCGATGATGATATATTTAGCCATGCCCTAAAAGTTCGCAGGCCTAAAGAGGAATTGTTTATACATATATAAATTGTTGGTTAAGCTCGAGTAAGTTTTTTAACCAATGGTTAATTTGGCATGGCCTTTGTATTATACTCGGTAAAGTATAATATCATGCCAAAGAAAATATTAATTGTAGAGGAAAATGTGTTGATGGCAGAAATAATGACCAACATATTAAACAATATAGGATATGATGTTATTCCATTATACAATGGCTACGAAGTGTTTACCCATATAAAAACCGACCAGCCCGACCTGGTTATCCTGGATATAATGTTGCCGGGAATAGATAACGAGGATGTATGCAGTTTAATAAAGCTAAACAGCGAAACCAGGAACCTGCCCATTATTATATGTTCAGGAAATGAGGATATTGATGAATTTATAACTCATACGGGGGCGCCGGACGATATACTGTATAAACCCTTTGATATTACCGCATTGGTTCAGAAAGTACAATTTCAATTAGCGGCCTGATCAGGTTAGCTTACCCGTCATGCGGGTAATTACGTCTTTATAGCTATCGCTGAAGGGGATCTCCTCGTCAGCGATCTTAATACGTCCCTTGCGGATGGAATGTACGTGCTCCAGGTTAACGATGTACGATTTATGAACCCTAAAAAACTCGTCGCCGGGCAATTGGCTCTCTAACGATTTTATGGTAACGCGCGAAATAATTGCCTTGGGTGAGTTAGCGGTGTAAATTTTTACATAATCTTTTAGCCCCTCTATATAGGTAATATCGGCATGATTAACTTTTATCAGGTTATAATCGGCATATAAAAAAATATATTTTCTTGGTTTTTCGGTACCCGGTTCAATTTGTCGTTTTGATTGTTCAAATAATACGAATGCCTTGTTACACGCTTTTAAAAACCGGTCGATGGAAACGGGCTTAAGTAAATAATCAACCACATCCAGCTCAAAACCATCCAGCGCGAACTCTTCATAAGCGGTCACAAATATGATGAGCGGATTATTCACCAGGCTCTTAACAAACTGCAGGCCGCTTATTCCAGGCATTTGTATGTCGCAAAAAATGAGGTCGACCTGCTGCTCCTGTAAAACCTGCATGGCCTGCGCCGCAGACCGACAGCTTGCCACGAGCTGCAAATTATCCACCATGCGGATATTATCTTCAAGCAGTTCGAGCGCCAAGGGCTCGTCATCAATTATTATACAGTTCATAATGGTTTAATGCAATAATACAAAGTTATTATGAAAATAACAGCTAATCTCGCCAATAGGATAGCCCCATTCGTCGCATCATTACAGGCTTTTGTCTCATAGTTGTTACATTTAAATAAATTCTCATTTTATTTGTAGCATGAATAAATTGATAAGTAACCGCTGGTTTCAATACGCCATGCCTTTAATGATATGGTTTTTATTACTGATACTTCCCTATTTACCGAGCACCAGTAATAATATACCCGAAGCTTACCGCGCCCGTTTTCTTGATAATATTATTATATCAAATGTTTTATTGCTTTGCCTTTTTTACATACATACTTACCTGTTATACCCTCTTCTTAATAAAAAAATAATGGTGTATGTATTAGGACTTATCGCGGTGCTTGCCTTGTATTGGTTTTGCCGTTACCTTTTATGGTTTGAACAACCACATCCCAACCATTTTTCGCATTTGGCCGATAGCAATGCCTTCCGCAGGCACCAGCCCTCATTTAATCAGCCATCGGGCCGGGGCGGCCACGGGCCAAGGGGCTGGCGCGGGTTTGGCGGCCCTCCTAATTTTATTCCTATATTATCGCCTTTAGTGGCCCTTTTATGCAGTTTTTGTTACCGGGTGATATTGGATAATCAATCGCGCCAGCAACTGTTAAAGGAACGCGAAACCACCCATTTAAAATCAGAGCTCAACTTTTTACGTTCGCAGATCAGCCCGCATTTTATGTTCAATATCCTGAACAACCTGGTAGCGCTGGCCCGCAAAAAATCAGACGACCTGGAGCCGGCAATCGTTAACCTGTCGCAATTAATGCGTTATATGCTTTATGAAAGCGATGATCACCGGGTTATGCTAAGTAAAGAAATTGAGTATTTAAAAAGTTATATTAACCTGCAAATGCTGCGTTTCGGCAGTAATGTAAAGGTGGGTATTGATATATCGGGCGATACGGATAGGTACACTATTGAGCCCATGCTTTTAATTCCGTTTGTTGAAAACGCTTTTAAACACGGCACAGGCATGGTTGAAGATCCTATTATAGCCATTTCTTTAACTATAGAGGCAGATACGCATTTAATGCGGTTTATTGTAGTTAACGGGGTTAGCGAACTGGATGTATCAAAAGATAACAGCTCGGGCATTGGCATCATAAACGTAAAAAGGCGGCTGGCCATTTTATACCCGGGCAAACATGAACTGCATATAATGAATGAAAATAATTCCTTCACTATCGACCTCAGCATTTATCTCTCCAATTAATCACTAATTTTTTAGTTATTTGTAAATGCTTGTCGCTGTATTGTGTAAAATGGTCGCGACAATCCCTTAAGTGGTATACTTTATTTTTTGCTTCAGTTATCTGTTGCTATCATTGTATGCTGCTAGTTTTAAACCGGCACCTACTTTTAAACCTGATTATTAAAAAAATGAAAACGCATACACTGATAATAACAAGCTTGCTGTTACTCCCGGGTTTCCGCCTGTTGGCGCAGCAGGAAGCAGGTTCGCCAAAATTAAAGGATGTACAGCCAGCAAGTATATGGGCGCCTTCACCTGTAAAAGTTGATGGCAAGCTTTCTGAGTGGAACAATTCTTTCCAGGCTTATAACAAAGCCACCAAACTATATTATACGCTGGCCAATGATGATAAAAACATTTACCTGGCCATCAAGTCAACCGATGCACCCAATAATTCAAAAATTATAGCGGGCGGTATAACCTTTACATTGAACACAGATGACAAGAAAAAAGAAAAGGATGCCTTTTCGCTAACTTATCCGGTAAGGCCGGCGCGCAGCCCTGGTGGCCCGGGCGGCCCGAACGCCGCCGGCGTAACACGTGTTGTTGTTGGCGGTGGTGGTGACAATGTTCGCATTGATGTAAGGGGTTTTGGTGGTGGCAATGGAGCATTCACTGTTGATTCGGCCATGATAAAAGCAGCCCATGAACGCACTATAGCGGCAGCTAAAGAAATAAAGGTATTTGGATTTAAAGATATTGCCGATTCGCTTATTTCAATTTATAATGAATATGGTATTAAAGCCGCTATTGGCTATGATGATAAAGGGAACTTTACTTACGAGTTAGCTGTTCCGCTTAAAGCATTAAGCCTTTCTGTTGATAACGCGAAAGAGTTTGCCTATAACGTTAAGGTTAACGGCCTGCAAATTATGATGAGGATGAACCCTGATGGCGGCGGCCCCGGCGGTGGCGGAAGAGATGGCGGTGGTGGCGGTGGTGGATTTGCTGGCGGCGGCGGTGGCGGCGGATTTCCCGGTGGCGGAAATGTTACTTTTGGCGGCCCCGGCGGCGGCAATAATTCTTTCCAGGATATGATAAGTCCCAGCGATTTTTGGGGGAAATACACTTTAGCTAAAAAACAATAACATCTACCTATATAATATTGTAATACACTCACAACATGAAAAAATTATTTACTATAGCTGCTTTGATCCTGTTATCGTGCAGCCTTTTTGCCCAGGTCCCTCCTACGCCGGTTGTTATCCCTCCCGCTTCAAATACCCGCGGGGTAAGCGGTGTTGTTCCTCCGCCGTTACTTTCGCGTGAGGTTAGCGGTATTGTTAAAGACGCAAGCGGGCAAACCGTTATAGGCGCGCTGGTAACCCTTAAATCAAGAAAAGATACCCTGCGCACGGCAACTAACGACGATGGCATTTTTATTTTTAAAGATGTGAAACTGGCCACTTTTAATATTACTGTTTCCAGTATAGGCTCTGTAGACTTCATAAAAAAATATTTAACCAATGATGCTACAAAGAGGGTTATACTTGATCCGATATTACTTAAAGACAAAACCAACGAGCTTAACGAAGTAAAAATTAACGGTACACCGAGCATAACCTATAAAACCGATACGGTTGAATACCGTGCCAGCGACTACCATGTACGCGAAAACGCTACCCTTGACGAACTATTGAAAAAAATGGAAGGCATGGAAGTAGGCAGTGACGGTACCCTAACCCACCAGGGCCAGCAGGTAACCAAAATGAGAGTTAACGGAAAGGATTTTGCAGGCGGCGATGTGGCGCAGGGCATTCAAAACTTACCGGCTGATATTGTTGAAAAGGCACAGGTAATTGATGATTACGGCGACCAGGCGGGGCGCACAGGTATTAAAGACGGCGACCCTACCAAGGTGCTGAACGTTACTACTTATGCAAACAAATCAGTAGGTAACATTGTGCGTGCTACTACTTCCGTGGGAACCAACGATCGTTATAACGAGAACATATTTGCAGAACGCCTTAATGGTAATGAGCAGCTGGGTATTATAGGCAATTTCCGCAACACAGTTAATGGCGTGGCCAGTTCAGGTATTAGCGCCGGTAACACCGGGGCCGCAGGTGGTCCAGGTGGTGGCGGGGGCGGTGGTGGCGTCGGAAGCAGTGCCGGAAGCGGCGGTACTACTACTTCGGGAAGCCCATCATTTAACTACCGCGACCAATGGGGTAAATACCTGCAGGTTAATGGCAGTTACCGGTATACTTATACCAATACTAACTCTATTAGCGATCAGACAGGCGTACAAAGCAGTACACTAGGCTCATCTAATTTTGCCACGAAATCTAATTCACAAACTAATAACAAAACACATAATACCAGTTTTGAGTTTGAATATACCCCCGATAGCTCTAACTTTTTGCGGGTAACCCCTACTTTTAGCTATAGCAGCACGAATCAGACAACCAATCGCACGACATCTTTAATTGGCCTGCAAAATCAGTCAATTGTTGATAATCCGGTTACCACCTCAATAAACCCAAGTTATGGCGCCATTGTTTTTTACCAATATATATTTAAAAAAGACCATAGGCGTAATATTTCACTTCAATTGAATGCAACTCATTCAAATAGCCAGCAAGATGCAATTACAAACAACGAGACCCGGTACCTGGATGGCAGCCAAAACCTGCTTAAAGATTCATTAACACATCGTAATACCACTACCGGAAGCACTAACAACACATACCGGGCAAGCCTGCAATATGTTGAGCCATTAACCAGGATTTCGCAATTAGAATTTGCGGCTCAGACACAGGATGTGGAGCGTGACAATGATAAAGAAGCGTATAATATTAACCCGAATGGCAGCACTACCAATGTGGATTCATTGAATAATATTTATAAAACCACGTTTATAACCAGCCGTGTCGCGCTGAATTACCGGCTTAATACTACCAAATTCAGCTTGTCGCTTGGTGCTGCGGCTATGCCAAGCCACCTTGATGGTACCAATATCAGCAAGGGCGGAATAGTGACCGAGAAAAACGATTTTCACCTGGTGCCGTTATTCCGTTTTCAATACCAGTTCTCGCGCACACACCAAATATCTATTAATTATACAGGTACGCCGCAGGAACCTAATTTTGCGAGTTTACAACCCGTACCCGATTACTCCAACCCTAACAACCCGGTATTTGGTAACCCTGATCTTAGGCCCTCGTTCAGGCATAATTTAGCTTTGCGCTATAACAATTACCTGCCCAACTCAAGGTGGAATTTCTCGGCCAACGTAAGCGGCAGCTACTACCAGGACCAGATAGAAGTCAACAGCATTCAGCTTTATCGCCCCGCACTGAAGGATTATTTAAATGAAACCTATTATGTGAATTTAAGCGGGAACGAATCCATATTAACCAACTATAATATCAGCAAGCAATTTTCCGACCGCAGGTATAACCTTACGTTAAATGGTACTACTACTTATAATTACGAACCGGGCATGAGCAATAATGTACTTACGCGCCAAACCACCTGGGATTTTTATGAGCGTTTTGGCCCGAGGCTGAATCCTAATACTTCGTTAGAGATCAACCCGTTTGTATCCTACGAGGTTAAACGTAACTTTAATACCCTGCCTAACGCGTCAACATCAAATTATACCCGCACCGCGCTCGACCTGGAAGGCAAGTTTTATTTAGGCGGAAACCGCAGCTGGACCATTGAGTATGATGCCAGCAAGAATTACCTTAATGGTATAGCAGCTAACGTTACCAAAAACCCGCTGGTTATAAACGCCTATATTGAAAAGGAATTCTTTAAAAGAAAGAACGGCCAGTTAAGAATATCGGCATTTGACTTGTTGGATCAAAATAACTATGTAGATCGCACCTACCAGGGAGCCGGTTATACCGATACCAAAACCAACGCCCTGAGCCGCTATTTTATGGTGAGTTTTATACTAAACCTCCAAAAATGGAGCGGTACGCCAACACGTAACGGCCAGCAAATGATGCGCAGGGGCGACGGTAGCTTTATCTATTAATATCTATACCTTAATAACAAAAATAGCGATGGGTTTAAAACCCATCGCTATTTTTGTTTGGTATAAGTAACGCGTACGCTTAACTCAATTCCTTCATCAACTTATCAAACGCTTCTTTTAACCCGGCCAGCTCCAGTTCAACCTTTGCCAGGCGTGCTTCCAGCCCGGTTTCCGGGCGGTTGGGCAATTCGTCAAAATCATCATCACTAATATCAGGCGTGCCGGCAAGTAAATGCGCGTAACGGGCCTCCTTTTGTCCCGGCCGTTTGGGTAGTTGCATTAAATAGGGCATAGGCGGTGCGGCCAGTTTTTCTAATATATCCTGTACCTCTTCTATCGTTTCAAATTCGTACAGCCTGCCCGCGTTGGTGTTCAATTCGCCGGGAGTTTGCGGACCGCGCAGCATCAGCAGGCATAGTATGGCCAATTCGGCAGGTATAAGCGGAAAAACTATGGCAAAATTATGTTTGTATTTTACCGAGCGGATGGAACCGCCCGTGGCCGTTGAGATCAATCCCCTTTTTCGTAACGTGTTTAACGCCTGCATTACGGTTTCCTCATCATACTGCACCACCGGCTTGCGCGAGGTTTTTTGATTGCACGCCGCGGTGAGGCCGTTGAGCGTCATGGGGTAATAATCGGGCGTGGTTTTACATTTTTCCATTAACGAGCCTAAAACGCGTAGTTCGGCGGCATCCAGTATGGGTAGGGTTTGTGGTGAATCCATGGGCTAAATATAAGCGGCAGTAATTAAAATCGCCCCAAGGCGGCAATAATTTTATTCATTTTACCTTTTATACCTAACAAAAAACAAGTTAATTTGCACTTATGTCTTTATTTGTAGCCTCGTTAAATTCCGGAAGCAATGGCAACTGCTATTACGTGGGCAATGAACGCGAGGCCATATTGGTTGATGCGGGTATTTCCTGCCGCGAAACCGAAAAGCGTATGGCCCGCCTGGGTTTATCCATGCGCAAGGTAAAAGCCATCTTTATTTCGCATGAGCATTCCGACCATATCCGCGGCATTACCGTACTGGCAAAAAAATACCGGCTGCCGGTTTATATCACTTCACTCACTTTACAACATGGCGGCCTGGGGCTGGAAGATGGTTTGGCTTCGGAGTTTGTTGCCAATGAACCCATACGCATCGGCGGGCTGCTGGTTACCGCTTTTTCAAAACAGCACGATGCGGCCCACCCTCATAGCTTTACCGTTGCCTGCGGCGATATTAAAGTGGGTGTTTTTACTGATATTGGCACGGTATGCGAAAACCTGGTCCTCCATTTCGCACAATGCCATGCCGCTTTCCTTGAAACCAATTATGATGAGGAACTGCTGGAAAACGGCCGCTACCCCTTACACTTAAAGCGCCGTATCCGTGGCGGCATGGGGCATCTTTCAAACAAGCAGGCGCTTACCTTGTTCATGGACCATAAACCAGCGTATATGACGCACCTGTTTTTATCGCACCTCTCTCAAGACAATAACAACCCAGCACTGGTTCATGATCTGTTTAACACCCACGCCAACGGAACAGAGATAGTTGTAGCTTCAAGGTATGTTGAAACCCCGGTTTATCATATCAATGGCGAGGCAAGCAAGGTAAATACCGTGACAGAGAACCTGCAGTTTACTTTATTTTAACGGCCTATATATAAACTTAGGGTTTTAAAGTCCGTGCATTCAAAATATACCTGCCTCTTTTACAACAATTTATAAAAGAATTACAATAAAATATTACTAAATCTTTTTGTAGATTTGTTACAAAGAGGGGGGTTATTAACTATAAATACAATAATCTTTCTTTTACACCCCCAATTAACAGAGTAAACCCATTGATGGTTATACCCGTATAATAGACATGAAACTATCTGTGCCGGATGATAAGGAACGTGTACTTTCTCTTTTAGAGGAGGCCTACGCCTGCAGGGCAAATAATTTAAATAAAAGCACCACGCTTGCCAAAGAAGCGCTGGCTATTAGCCGCAAAATGGATGACGTGGCGCTTTTAGCCAAAAGCCTGAGCCAACTGGCACTTTTTTCGATGATACAGGGCGAATATGAGCAGGCGTTAAGCATGTCGGCAGAAGCTATTAACTATTTCGAGGGGCTGAACGACGAAGTTGGTATTGCTAATGCCAAATATAACATCGCGGGTGTGTATTATAAAACCGATAATTATCATTTAGGTTTAGTTAACCTTATTGATTGTATTAATACTTACCGTAAGTATAACGATTACCATAACCTGGCAAGGGCGCATAAATCGCTGGGTACGGTTTATGATTATTTTGGCGACGAAAAAAACTCCATAAAAACCTATGAAGAGGCAATAGCCGTATCAAAAATGGCGGGCGACCTTAACCTGGAATCAAATGCTTATAACCCACTCTCCGCCATTTACCTGAAGCAAAAAAATATAGAAAAAGCTTATGAACTGATAGACAGGTCAATAACTATAAAAAAGCAAACCAATGATATACGCGGATTAGCTTTTGGTTTTTACGGCAGGGGTAAAATATATTTAGCGCAAAAAAGATTTAAGGATGCGGAAGATGACCTGATCGCGTCCATAAACATCCACCAGGAAATGGGCGAAACACTTGGCCTTGGTATGGCCTGGCATAGGCTGGCGTTTCTGTATGTAGAAATGGGCCAGCTGGAAAAAGCTAAAGATATACTCAAAAGATGCCTGAAACACAGCACCGACTACCATTTGATAATGGTTACATTTAAATGCTATTATCTTTATTACCAGATATATAAACTGGAAAACGATACGGTCAGGGCGCTTCAATACTTAGAGCTGTATTTTAAAGAAAAAGAAACCGTAATTAATACGCAAACGCTTAAAGTGATCGAAAACTATGAAATGATCACTAAAATGGAATCGTTAAAAAAAGAGGCACAGGTACAGCTGGAAAAAGCGGAGATCATTGAAAAAAAGAACCATGCCGAACGGGTTGCCCTTGTAAAACAGGAGTTTTTGTCGACAATGAGCCATGAGATCAGAACACCGTTAAACGCGATAATAACCATTGCTTCATTATTGGCTGATAAAACCGATAAAGAGGAACAGGAGCTTATAGAAGCCCTTAGGTTTGCATCAAATAACCTGTTACTGCTTGTTAACGATATTCTTGATTTTAGTAAATTGGAGGCCGGCAAAGCCAGGCTGGAAGCACGGCCGGGTAATTTTAAGTTGCTGCTTGAAAATATAAAGAAAACCTACGAAAGCCTTGCCCGCGAAAAAGGGTTAAAACTAAACCTGAAAATTGATGACGGCATTGCCGAATCATATAAAATAGATGAAACAAAATTAGCCCAGATATTAGGTAACCTTATAACAAATGCTATAAAATTTACTTACCACGGCAGTGTAGCTATTGAAATAGAAAAATTAAATGGTGGCCCCAATGAAGATGAGTTACGCTTTAAAATTATCGATACCGGCATAGGCATTGATGAAAGTTTCCTGGATAGCATTTTCGAAAGTTTTTCCCAGCCGCAATCTGTAACCACTAAAAAACAGGCGGGCTCGGGTCTTGGACTGGCAATTGTTAAAAAATTGGTGGCCCTTCACGGAAGTACAATTATGGTAAATAGCACCCTAAATAAAGGATCAAGTTTTTATTTTGACATTAGGCTCGTAAAATCAAACTCCCCCGATAAAGCACTTTTAAAATATCCTGATGGCCTGCACGGTAAAACGGTACTTTTAGCCGAAGATAATTTAATAAATGCCCTGGTGATCACCAAGTTGCTTGGCAACTGGAAAGTAATAGTAGAGCACGCCAAAAACGGCCTGGATGCGGTTGAAAAGTCAAAACAAAAAACTTTCGATTTTATTTTGATGGATATTCATATGCCAGAAATGGATGGCTTTGAAGCCACTAAACATATTCTTAACCCAGGAAACCCTAACAGCAAAACACCCATTTTTGCATTAACTGCTGATGTAACGGCAGAAAATAACGAAGAATATAGCGGCTATTTTAATGGCTTTTTAAGAAAACCAATTGAGTTTGATAAATTGTACGATGCTTTGATAAATAATATACCTGTTTAAAAGCGGGCGCTTTTTAAACGAAGAAGATAGTCTAAAAAAGGAGAAGTCCGCTAAAACTTCTCCTTTAAATTAACTGATCTCATTATTCTCATAAAGAACGAATTGGTTTAGTTCGATTGTAACAAGTGCACAAAGGTATAAATATCTATGTACTAAGTAGAATAAATTTTTAATTTCTTTTTTTCTTTTTTCCCGGTACAAAAAAAGGCAAAAACATAAGCTAACTGCCTATATATTTGCCTTTTCCAATTATTGTGGTCTTCTGTTTTTTATTTCATACCATCACTAATGGTATTAATAGCTGTTAAGTGACCCTTAATAGTAGGCAATGTTTTTACCACAAACGCATTCAGGTCGGGGTCTTTTATTTTTTTGGCGCCGTCTTCAAACATATCAACGGTTGCTTTATGGTCGGCTTTCATTTTGCTTACGTAAGCCTTATCAAAGTCATCACCTGCTTTTTTGCGCATATCTTCAACAACTTTTTTCGAATCGGTGTTCAGGGAATCGGGCAGGGTTATGTTTTTCTTTGTCGCTATGGCCTTTAACTCATCCCCGGCTTTTGAATGGTCCATAACCATCATATTCGCAAAGTCTTTTATTTTGCTGTTTGTTGTTTTTTCGGCAGCCAGCTTGCTCAGCGCTATTTCGGTCATGCCGCCATTGGCCGCGTCGACAGCGAATTTGGCATCATCTTTATCAACGGCTATGCCTGTTAGGCCGGTTGTGGTGGTGTCTTTTACAGCATTTACACTGTCAGCTGCTCCGGTACTGTCTTTCTTTGTGTTGTTGCAAGCCTGGAACAATAGCCCAAACAATGCGATCATTAAAATTGAACTTAGCTTTTTCATAGGTTTACTTTTTTCTGTTATAAGTAAACCGACTGAAAACTAATATGTTTCAATAATTGTAATAAAGATATTCTGCCATTTAGAGCACCTTTAATAAAGACATGCGTTTTAAATTAAAAATAAACTTCGTATTTTTGAGTATGGGCAAAATTAAATCAACAAAAATAAATTACGCTCTTCCGGGCGACGCTATAAGTCAACATGAATTTGAACAGATGATAAAGAAATCTGAGAAGGGGCCATTTCATAGCATAGATGCCGTTAAAGCTGAGTTCGCAAAATGGAAGGCCAAATACTCGAAGTAGCATTTAGCGACATTGCATTAGAAAGCCTTGAGCAAATTTACGAGTATGGTATTGAAACTTTTGCTTTTACAGCGGCAACGGTTTTTATTGAAGAACTGATCCTGCGTATAGAACAACTCTCTATCGATTATCCTTTATACCCTGAATGCAGATACCTCGTTACTAAATCAAGTATGTATCGCAATTTAATTCATGGAAGTTATATAGTGATCTATCGTATCTCTCCCCATCGCATTGAGGTGTTAAATATTTTGCATAGCAGCAGAAGTATAGCAACTATCAAAACTTCCAGAAAAATAAAAATTTAGCTTTAAATCTGCCCACGAGGTTCTTACTATCGTTCGAAACAATAATACAGTGATTATTTATTCACCACATTAACCGCCTCACCCTTTAAAAAAGCCTCCAAATTATCAACCACCGTACCCATTAACCGCGCGCGCGCCTCTTTAGTGGCCCAGGCAATATGGGGGGTAATAATGCAGTTCTTTGCTTTAAAGAGCGGGTTATCCGCGGGAGGGGGCTCAACAGAAAGCACATCAATTCCCGCGCCTGCAATTATATTGTTGTTCAGCGCGTCGGCCAGGTCGGCATTTACAATGATGGGGCCCCTTGACGTATTTATCAAAAAGGCCGAGGGTTTCATCTTTCTTAAATTCTCGGTGTTTATCAGCCCCTGTGTTTCGGGGGTTAAAGGGCAATGAATACTAATCACATCCGCTTGCTCCAAAAGTTGGGGCAGGCTTACCCATTTAAAGTTTTCCCTGTGCGGTTGGGCGGTATGCGTGCGCCCTGTGGCTATAATGTTCATCCCAAAAGCGGTGGCTATATCAGCAACTTTTTTACCAATGTTGCCAAAGCCTAATATTCCTAAAGTTTTTCCGGAAAGCTCGGTTAAAGGATAATCCCAGAAACACCAGTCGGCAGATCGCATCCATTTGCCATCCATTACCGCGTCGCCATGACGCTGCACATGGTGGCAAAGTTCAAGCAATAAGGCGAAGGTAAATTGCGCCACCGAGGCGGTGCCATAGCCGGGCACATTGCTTACTATTATTCCCTTTTGTTTACACACTTCGGTATTAACAATATTATAACCGGTGGCCAGTACGCCAATATATTTCAAATCGGGCAACTGGTTCAGGGTCGCTTCATCAAGCGGTGTTTTATTGGTTAGTACAATCGCCGCGCCCTCGCACCTGTTCACAATTTCGGCGGATGGCGTTCTTTCATGTATCGTTACGTCGCCCAATTTTTTTAACGCGTCCCATGACAAATCGCCGGGATTAAGGGTATATCCATCCAATACTACAATTTTCATATCAGTTTAAAGCTATAAAATAAGTTACACCATTGCCCATGCCTGGTTCAGGGTACGTTTGGCATTGGCAATTACCACCTCGGGGTCTTCATCGCAAAACGGCCTGATCTCAAAGCTTAGCATTGGCGGTTTTTTAGTGTTCAGGTAGCCAATATCCAGCAAAACTTTTAAATAGGCAGCTACTTCGGGTACGTCATTCTCCCCGTTAGGGAACCCGAAATGGGGGTGCACATCGCCGTAGGCAGGCATATCAGGGCTTGCTACAACACAATTGCCAATATGGGCGTGGGTAATATAATCTTTAACCGGCAAAACGGCCTCTTCAATGGTTTCGTGTATCAGGGGGATATGGCTCAGATCGACCATTAAACCGAAGTTATCATTTGTTTTTCTTACTTCCTGCGCATAGCGTAATGCCAGGTTTGCCGGCCCTATAAGCGCTTTTTTATCTACATCATAATCAAAAACCTCCAGCGTTATCTGCAAGTTGCCTTTTGATTTGGCATAATCGCATATTTCGCGGGTTGATCTCACCAATGCCCGGAAAGATTCCTCTTTTGTTTCTTCGGCATATTTCCCGCTTAAAAAACCAAAGCCAACGGCGCCCACTTCATACGCTTCGTCAATTCCTGCCTTTAAATTTGCCAGCGCGCGCTGGCGTCCATCTTCATCCAGGTCATTAATATTCATCCCGGTGGTAAGCAGCCGCGGCTGGCCACCATAGGTTACGGTCATGTGCGCGGTTTTCAGCATATTTTTTACTTTCAGCCTGTCCGCGTCATTTTTTATAGTGGTGATCTCAATCGCGTTAAAATAATCGTCAACCGCGATCTTTCGTATGGTTTCCACTACCGGCCCTTCGCCTTTTATAGTATCCGGGAAGGCCATAAAATGCACCAGCCCAACTTTCATGTACTTAAATAATGATTCATTCATAATGGGCTAAATTAATTGAATATTTTCTATTAAAGCAAACTAACTAAGGCTGGTGTTATTTTATACTATCATGAATTGCATTAATGGCCACCAAATGTTTTTTTAATACGGGCAGGTTTTTTATCGCGAACGCTTTGATCGACTCGTCTTTTACATCATCCACCGCGTCTTCATATAATTTTATCGCTTTTTCATTGTCGCCGGCCATTTTCTCCACATAGGCTTTATCTACATCATTTCCTGTTTTTTGTTCCCATTCATCCTTTGCCTGTTGCCCGTCGCTGCTAAGCGAAAACTGGAAATGTATGTTTTTAGGGGTTGTAATAGTCATTAACTCTTCGTTGATCTTTAAATAATCTTTTAAAATCAAATCAGCCAGGTCTTTAACCTTTGCGTTACCTAATTTGCCTTTCGCGAAGTTGCTTAGTTCCACATCGTTAATACCTATTTCTGCCGCTTCAACCGCAAATTTTGCATCGTCATCGCTTACAGTAACAGGCGGCAGGCCCTGCTTAATATTGGCATCTGATAAACTTTCATGTTTTGCATTGCCGCTACATGCCTGGAACATCCAGGCAGTGAGAACGATCATTAAAATTGAACTTACCTTTTTCATCATTTTTTGCTTTTAATAACAAAGGCTGCAAATTTATTTGTTTCGTGTTTTTTTGCAAATAGAAATTTTTTTTCTTTATACCCATAGCTTTTGCCGACATTTATCTATCCATTTAATACACCTGAATTTACACCCCATGAATAAATTAAGCTTTTCAGTGCAGCCCTTGCGTCTGCCGGTATTAACCGTTATGTTATTGTTGGCCACACTTTCCGTGTTTGGACACGGTAAAGCTAAAAATAAGATCGTGGTATACCCGGCCCCGGTAGGGGAATTATTGGACCAGCGCTATAAAGTTTCTGTTAACGGCCATAAAGTAGCCGTTTATACAACAAAAATAGCTGCCAATGGTACGCCTGATCAGTTCAAAGGGATTTCCGACATAAAAAACTCCTATAAATATTTCGACACCGCCGCTTTTGCTTATTTTGATATGGAGGGTAGGGCAACTGTTACGGTGACAGTACCCGCCGATATAAAAGACGTTAAAATTTTACCAACTTCAGCCGGTGTCAAGGCGACCATACACGGGCATTTTATTACGTTCCCCATTTCATCACCAAAGAACCTAACTATCGAGATCAATGGCGAATGGCTGCGGTCGCTGCACTTATTTGTTAACCCTATTGAAACCAACGTGCCAAAACCTAACGACCCCAATGTAATTTATTTTGGCCCGGGCATACATACCATAAGCCACCTCGAAGTTGGCGACAATAAAACAATTTATATAGCCGGAGGGGCGGTTGTACGGGCGGTAATAGATTCTGCCGAGCGCTATTCGGTTAACCGGGGCGATGGCCAGCGCAATTACTCACCTACCTTATCCTTGCGTGGGCGAAATATTACCATACGCGGGCGGGGTATTATTGATGCCAGCGCTTGCCCCACCCATGCCCGCAACCTGCTGTTTATACGCGGTAAGAATATTAATGTGGAAGGAATTATATTGCGCGACGCTAGTACCTGGAATGTACCCATACGCCAATCAGACAGCGTGAGGGTTGATAATATTAAAATATTTGGCTACCGCGCCAATTCTGATGGCATTGATATTTGCAATAGCCGGGAGGTAACGGTTGAAAACTGTTTCCTGCGTACGATGGACGACCTGATAGTTGTTAAAGCAGATCATGGGCAGGGCGACGCCAAAGGTATTTTTGTAAACAATTGCGTGTTATGGAACCAGCTGGCCCATGCCCTAAGCATAGGCGCCGAGGTAAGCGACAATGTGGACGATGTGCTTTTTTCGAATTGTGATGTGATACATGATAAGGGCCGCGAATGGTCATTACGGATCTATCAATGTGATGGCGGCACTATAAGCAATGTGCGTTTTGAAAGTATCCGTATTGAAGAAGCGCACAGGTTTGCTTCAGTATGGGTTGGCCATGCCGTATGGACAAGGCCGGGCGATGGCTACGGCAAGGTAGATGGCATACTTTTTAAAAACATAGAGGTAGCAGGCAGCCCGCTTACGGTTGACCTGGTTGGCGTAGATGCGGGCAATGGGATGCGGAGCATTTCGAATATTTCCTTTATAAATATAATGATGAACGGGCAACTGATGACCAGATCGCAAGTAAAAGCGAATGACTTTGTGGGCAAGGTGACGGTTGGCTCTATAGGACTACAAAATCTTAATTATAAAGAATAATTATCCAACAGCTAACTTGACCGTATAAAAAAACAGCGATGAGTTTAAACCCATCGCTGTTTTTTTAAGGAAGTAATTCCTTTTATTTTATTTAGTCAAACCCTCCAAATACGCCATACTTACCGGCATTTGCACATCAATAAATTGCGGGGCGCTTTCATCTTCAATATAGTAATATTTAATTTTTGTTTTCGCGGCAGCTTTTAATACGGCTTCCATATCTATCTGGCCGTCACCAACGGCAACGAAAGTTGATGGGCCGCCCCGCTGTAATCCTTTTTTCACATTTTTAACGTGCATCAATCTAAAACGGTCGGGATATTTTTTTAAATATTCAATAGGGTCTGCGCCGGGCCAGTAAACCCACATTACATCCATCTCGAACGATACATATTTAGGGTCAGTGTTTTTCATTAGGTAATCAAAAAAGGTTCCCTCGCCCAGATCGCCTGCGGGCAAAAACTCGGGGCCGTGGTTATGGTAGCAAAAGGTGAGGCCATTTTCGGCCAGCTTTTTACCGAATGTATTAAAATCAATAGCGGCTTGTTTTACCGCGTCGGCAGGCAGATCCTTAAAATTTCCGGGGTGAGGGATGGATGCCACCCGCACAAATTCGGCGCCCATTGCTTTGGCCTGGGCAATAACCTTATCCGGATTTTTTTGCAGGTCGCCATACCCAACACCTATACTGGTGCAGCGCATTCCGCGCGCGTCGAGCAACACACGAAGTTGTTCGGGTGTTTGGCCAAACCAACCGGAAAATTCCATGTTGGTAATCCCCAGCGATTTAATTTTATCCAGGGTGCCCGGTACATCTTTAGCCAAATCGTTACGATAAGTATACGAAACCACTCCGGGTATATCTTTCAGTAGCTTTTTTTGGCCAAACGCTATTGGCACAAGAAAACAGCTTAGAACAAAGCAAAAAATAATTCTTTTCATAATTGGTTTTATAGGATAACAGTAAATATACGGTTTAATTGAATTTCGACGAGGGGTCCAGCTCATCCATTGTAAATGATTTTTGCCGGTCTGCCAGTTTCGTGCGGATCGTCTTAACATTTCCGGCACTTACCCTATCGCCTGTATTTTGCCAGGAACGGCGCACATAGTTCAGTATCTGGGCTATATCCGCGTCGGTAAAGTCCTTATTATCCGCAAAGCCGGGCATTTCGCCGCTAATTTCAGGGGCTTTATACAAATGGCCCGCTATATTAACCGGGCCGGTAAGGCCTTTCAATAGTATGGATATCATGATGTCATGATCGCCGTTCACTATCTCCGATTTGTTTAATGGCGGCGCCAGTGACGTTACGCCATTGCCGTCTTCGCCGTGGCAGGTTTTGCAAACCGTGTTGAAAATAGCCGCGCCCCTGGGGTATAGCCTTGCCAATACTTTAGGGTCGCTATTATTTTTGGCATTTTGTATGGCCGTAATTACGCGCTGTATCCGCTGGTTAATTGCCAGGCTCGCGTCGCGCGCTATGGGGGCTATCTCTTTTTGAAAAGCTTCTTCCCTGTCCTGCAGGTTACTTACCACGGCGTCGGCAACAAACAAATTGTTGGGATATTTTTTTACCAGGCTGATCAATAAGCTATTTGCGGCATCCTTATCAAAAGGCTGTATAGCATTGGTTACAAAACCCACGTACGGGGCGGCAATCGTATCGTTTTTAGCGATGATCTGTGCAAACGCGCCCGCAAATTGCTTGTAATTATCTTTGCTGATCACTTCCGGCGAAACGGTAAGCGCCTGCATACGTATTGCCCATTGCGGCGATTGCAGTAAGTTTAAAACCTCGCCGGATGTTAACACATTCATTCCTTCCAGTGTCCACAAAGCATGGATAGCGAGGTAGGGGTTAGTTGTTGATCTTATCGCTTCGCGTAAAGCCGGAATTGCCTGGGCGGGTTTGGTGTCAACCAGTATTTGCTGGGCCTCATCTCGCACATAGCCATTGGGGTTACCCAGCAAGGCAACCAGTTTTACCGGATCATTCGGGAATGTTACATTAACCAATTTTTTTCCTGCCGGATAAACCTTATACAAACGCCCGCACGATAATGGTTTGGTGAGGTCACGTTTTTTTATTTCCTGTTTCAGGTATGGGCTTAAATAGGTGCGGTGCTGTATAATGCCCCGGTACAGATCTACAATATATAATGCGCCATCCGGGCCGTCATACAAACTTACCGGGCGGAAGCGTTCATCAACACTGGCTAAAAACTCCCGGCCATGATAGGCTTCCCGGCCTTTAACCACATTGCCGTTCTCGGCCAATATATCACGTGTAATTAAATTGGCTGATGGCTCGGCAACAAAAGCGTTCAGATCATAATTACTGCCAAATAAGCCGCCACGGTATATCATGGGTCCGCAGGCAGCCGTAAAACTGGTAAGGCGCAGGCTATCGTCTAATACGCCTTTCATGTAGCCACGGTTTACGCCCGGTGTCGGCCTTAAGGGGTAAGTACTGTTATCAGCCACCGTTCTTTCGTTATACCCGGCTACGTTGCGCTGGTTTTTATTATTCAGCCCTAAACCGGGCGGGAAATAATCGCCCACCAAATTGGTCGAATTATCATTGGCATACATACGCCCCAAATTATCCTGGCTTATGCCCCACTGGCCTTTTTCATGAGCTTTTTCTATCAGCCATTTATCGCCCTTTTTGCGGTAACGTTTGTTGGAGTTGGCATTATATATCCAGTTATCCATGCCCCGGTACAAACCGTTTGGCTGATGCTCCACATTGCCGCCGTCGGTATATTTAGGGTCTATTAATGTTTTCTTTACCGGCTTATCGTTTGCTATTTCATAATACCATAGGCGCGGGGGTTCGGCAACCAGCAGGCCGTTCTCTATCAAACACAAGGCACGCGGCATAACCAGCGAATCAATCACTACTTTGCGCTCATCCATTACGCCGTCCTTGTTCTTATCGGTCAATATCACCACTTTGGCGCTGGGCACGTTCTCGCCGTTGCCCAATGTATCGGGCATATAATCTTCCATCTCCAATGCCCATATGCGCCCGTATTTATCAAACGTCATGGCAACCGGCGAACTAATTAATGGTTCGGCCGCTATTAGTTTTACCGTAAAACCCGGCTCTAACTTCATTTTGCTCACAGATTCATTAGCCGGAACAACAGGAGATGAATTTATATCGGCAACAGGAGGGTTATTGGCAATAACCAGCTTATGTGTTTTACATTGATATAACACAGCGGCAGTTATCAATAAAAACGCCCATAGATAATTTTTTATTCGTTTGTTCATTTACAATAGTGCGGGTTTTACTATCCGGTTTATACAGACAAATAACACTTATTTTTTCAATAAAATATTAATTATCTGCTAATGATGCTATAACCGAAGCAACTACATCGATTTCATAACAATTTTTTTACTTTACGAAACAAACGGGTGTTGTTTGTTATAATTGTATAATTTTAGGCTATTCTACAAATTATTACCCCTTTTTAAGGTAATGTTGTAATAAATACGGACCAATTATTTATAAACCTAATTATAACCGATCATTATGAAAACCTGGAATTTAATCAGGGTAATATTTCCGTTGGGATTTATTGCCATTTTATTAACAACTTTTTGTACGCCGGCATTTGCCCAAGTGCCTCCGCAATCGGGCAAGTATTATGTAATTGATTACCCGGCCAATACCGAAGGCCTGGCAACGCCGGTTACCTATACTTTATGGGTGCCTGATGGCGTGAAAAAGATACGCGCTATTATTGTACACCAGCATGGCGCGGGCATGGAAGCCGCCAAAGCCGGAGAAACTTCGGCGTACGACCTGCACTGGCAGGCACTCGCCAAAAAATGGGACTGCGCCCTGCTAGGCCCATCATACCATGTAACCAATAACGCTATCGACCTTACTCCCGGCGGCGCTGAACTATGGTTCGATCCGCGGCACGGTTCTGATAAAACATTTTTAAGGTGCCTTAACGAATTTGCAGCACAAACCGGGCATCCCGAAGTTGCTGTTGTTCCCTGGGCGCTGTGGGGCCATTCGGGTGGTGGTATCTGGTCTGATGTAATGGCAACCCTTCACCCGGACAGGATAGTGGCTATATGGCTGCGTTCGGGTTCGGCATTGATGTTTGCACCAAAGCCAGAATTTCCGCAGCCTGTTGTTCCTGAAGGATTATATGGCATACCTATGATGAGCAATCCCGGCATAAAAGAAATGGGGAAACTACCTTATGGCGGAACCTTGAATACATTTAAAGCTTATCGTGCGCACGGCGCGCCTGTTGGCTTTGCCCCCGATCCGCTTACCGCGCACGAAACCGGCGACAGCCGTTACCTCGCCATTCCCTGGCTGGATGCCTGCCTGGCCATGCGTTTGCCCGATAAAAACAGTACCAGCCAACAACTAAAACCGGTGGATAACAGTAAAGCCTGGTTGGCCGCGCCCGAAAGCAAAGTAGCCGTACCCGCCGCCCAATACAAAGGCAAGGTTAACGAAGCCGTGTGGCTGCCCAACGCCAAAGTTGCCAAAGAATGGATGGAATATGTAAAAACCGGGGCAACCAGCGATATTACCCCGCCACCAGCCCCTTATGATGTGGCAGCTACTGATGGTGAAAAAGGACGGGTGATAACCTGGAATGCCGACGCGGATTTTGAAAGCGGTATAAGGCAGTTTGTTATTTACCGCGATGGCAAGGAAATAGGCCGCGTAGCCGAAATCCCATTTGGCCAGTATGGCAGGCCTTTGTTCCAGTCAATGAATTTTCATGATACACCGGTTAAACCGTTGGCAAAAATGACTTACAACGACTATGTAACTAAACCGGGCGAAAAACATTCGTACACCGTGGTAAGTATAAATAGCGTGGGGTTATTGTCGAAACCATCTAAGGCGGCTAATTAAAAATGCGGAAACCAAGCCCCCTCTAAATGAAACCATCAAAAACAATACTCAAACTATTAAGCAACCGCGTGGTGCGCTCGTATACGGGGGGCAAGCTGATAGAACAATGGCAGGGCTTAAAAAACCCTGCCGATAATGATAAGCCTGAAGAATGGCTGGCTTCGGTAGTGGAGGCAAGAAATAAAAATTATATCTCCGGTGAGGGTTTAAGCATGGTGTCGCTGCCAGATGGCCGTGTTGAAAAACTGACCGGGCTGATAAATGCGGATAATGAAGGTTTTTTAGGAAAGGCGCATGTGGCTAAATATGGTGTACATACGGCGGTGCTAACTAAAGTTTTGGATGCCGCGGTGCGTTTATCTATACAAGTGCATCCCACCAAAGCTTATGCGCGGAAATACTTTAACTCCGAATATGGCAAAACCGAAGCCTGGTATATAATGGGCGGCAGGGAGATAGACGGCGAACCGCCTTATGTGCTGGTTGGTTTTAAACCTGGTGTAACCCGCGAACAATGGAAAAAATATTTTGACGCACAGGATATTGATGGTATGATTGGTGCCCTGCATAAATTTTATGTTAACCCGGGTGATGTGTTTTTGATTGAAGGCGGCCTGCCACATGCCATTGGTAGCGGCTGTTTTTTAATTGAGATACAGGAGCCTACCGATTATACCATGCGGGTAGAGCGGAAAACTTTTGACGGCAGCCTGTTGCTTGATCAACTATGCCACCAGGGTGTTGGGTTTGATGCCATGCTCGATTGCTTTACGTATGAGGGCCTCACTAAAGAAGAAACATTTAAAAAATACGCCAAACAACCCGCACCTGTTATTGCAGACAACGGAACTATAGCAACCCATTTAATTACTGACGCAGATACCGCCTGCTTTAAAATGACCAAATTTAATATCCCTGAAAGTCATGTGCTGAATGATGATTCGTTTAAAACATTGATCGTATTACAAGGCGCGGGTACGTTATTTCAGGACGATGAAACCATCCCCATAAAACAAGGTGAAACTTATTTCCTTCCGGCGGCATTGGGCGGGGTTACAATAAAAAATAGCGGCGAGGCCCCGCTTAAGATCATTGCCTGTTATCCGCCTGAATAAAAACCAATAACCAAAAAAAATTAATTATGAAAAGATCGTTCCTGTTAGTTATCGCAGCCGCTGTTTGTGCTACTCATTTATCCGCACAAACCAAAACCCCGGCCGATTATGTAAACCCCTTTATCGGGGCCAGTACCAGCGCTGCTGCTGCAGGCATTTATCATGGCCTGGGTAAAACCTTCCCCGGTGCGGCAACTCCTTTTGGTATGGTGCAGATAAGCCCTAATACCATAACAGGCGGAGACAATGGCTGTGGCTATAGTTACGAAATGGACCATATTGAAGGTTTTGCTTTTACGCAGATGAGCGGTGTTGGCTGGTATGGCGACCTGGGCAATTTCCTGGTTACGCCAACAACCGGCCCGTTGCATGTTGTTGCAGGCAGGCATAAAGAATTACCGGGTTACCGCTCTCATTATGATAAAAAAGGCGAGGTAGCCAAAGCCGGTTATTATGCTGCTACGCTTACCGATTATAAGGTGCGCGCCGAAATGACTGCGGCCCCGCATAGCGGAATTTTGCGGTTTACCTTCCCGCAAAACAAACAATCACGCATACAAATCGACCTGGCGCGCAGGGTTGGCGGCACTTCGGTTGAACAATATGTTAAAGTTGTTGACGACCATACCATACAGGGCTGGATGAAGTGTACGCCCGAAGGCGGTGGCTGGGGAAACGGCGACGGCAAGGCCAACTATACGGTTTATTTTTACGCGCAATTTAGCAAGTCCTTAAAAAATTACGGCGTTTGGAGCGCCGACATCCCTGCCGGTCAGGCCAGGAAACGTGAAAACATTGAAAGTTTGCAATATGATGAGCTGATAGCCAAAGCGCAGATCATCTCGGGTATTAAAGAAAAACAAGGCAAACACCTGGGATTTTATACCGAATTTGAAACCGGCCCTAAAGAGGTTGTTTTGATGAAAACAGGTATTTCTTTTTCAAATTTAGAGGGCGCTAAGGAAAACTTAACCCAAGAAATACCCGCATGGGATTTTAATAAAGTACAAACCCAGGCTAAATCTGCGTGGAACAAGAGTTTGTCAAAGATCAGCATAGGCGGCGGAACCCCGGAGCAAAAGACAGTGTTCTATACCGCCCTGTACCATACCATGATAGACCCGCGCAGCATTTGCGACCTGAATGGAAACTACCCCGGGGGTGATGGCAAAGTACATCATGCCAAAAACTTTGTAAAACGGTCGGTTTTTAGCGGGTGGGATGTGTTCAGGAGCCAGTTTCCGTTGCAAACTATTATTAACCCGCCTATTGTAAGCGAT
>Ga0206912_1004_pt3 | contig 54128 bp, 42 predicted proteins | sample Alteio_BWOrgHeat_75_FD_152933 | JGI IMG/M metagenome (GOLD analysis project Ga0206912, IMG submission 152933) | Enriched cells from forest soil in Barre Woods Harvard Forest LTER site, Petersham, Massachusetts, United States -... | ecosystem: Environmental > Terrestrial > Soil > Temperate forest >... | reverse complement strand
ACTAACGCAAAAGGTTTTGGAGGAGATTGGAGGCGCCCTTCTCCAAGGCTTTTAGTGGGTTTTTGGTGCGGGGGCGCTCTGCCTGCTCTTCGTTTTTCTGGCCGTTATCCCAAGGAAGCGGATTTGTGGTGGGAGGGGGCGTTTTCTCCTCAGTGAATGCCCCAGAGGCAAGGCCTATCACGGCGCCTACCAGCATGCCTTGGGGCCCGGTGAGGGCAGCAGCGATGGCAGCGATCTTGGCCGTCGCTACCTTCTTATCCACCGTGGCTTTTCCGATGGGTCCACGCAAAGGGAACTGCATCACATAATGGGAGTCGGGAATCGGCATGCCCAGCGCATTTTGCAGCGATCTGCCGCTGAGCCCAATCACCATCTCAATGTCATCGTCAGGGATATCAACCGTGCCCCAAGCCGCAATCGGGTAGCGCTGCATGGCCAGCATGTCAAACCGCTCCAGCTGGATCACGCCATGCCGCATGCTCACATAAATGGGCGTAAACCAAACCTGGATGGCATCGCTAGAATCGGCCTTAAAGATGCTCAAGATCTTGCTAAGTTGCCCTTCATTGCTAAACTCAACTTGTCCTAGTTCAATCGCCATCTGTCCCACTTGGATATTGGCGATTGAAGAAGCTTTGAGAGGGAGTGAAAAGTCTTCTTTCGCAATCGCGATGCGCAAACGCTCATTGGAGCGCTGCATGCCCCCGAGGAGTGGGACGATATCCTGCAAGACGCTGGAGCCGAGCTCTGGCGATGCCGTGAATTCAGCTTGAAAGGGGGCGTTGAGCGTCATGATGCCCTGGTTGATTTGCGCATCGAGGGAAGCTTGCCCGAGCTGTCCTGAAATGTGCGCCTTCACAGGCCCACTCATGCGGCGCAAAGTCACCATCACCTCTCCATCCACGAAGGGGCCAAAGAGGGCCTCGACTTTTAAGCGGCTTGTTTTCTCCAGGCAAGCGACTTCACACAGCATCCCCGCAGGCAGCCGTTTGGCCTGAGCTAACAGTGTGAGCGACAAGTCGCGCGTATTGAGAGAGCCGTTTGGAAGAAAGGCATCTTGGACCTTTCCACTAAAGGTCAAATTGCTGCTATTGCCCGCGCGATCCCTCTGCAGGGCGCGCAAGTCAAAGTCGATCGCCTCGCCGAGATGATCGCTTTTGATTTGCCCCTTGAGGTCTTCAAAGCCCATGTATTGATTGGTGATCTGGTCGAGGACAGCAAGCTTGTCGATAGAGATCGTCCCGTTCATTTTCGCCTTGGATAAGGACCTTTCGGTTGTGAAATGGAACTGGTCGATTGTAGCATTAATATGAGCGTCTTGTTGCAAAGCGAACTTGTCTTGCGATGCGTTATTGCTAATGAGTTTGCGAAGAGCCTGAAAGCGCTGAGGTGTCAGCGTGAGGTTTAAATTAGCGGGTTTGTTGAGGCGGATGACCTGCCCCAATTGCAAGTCGGCATTGCCTTCTAAGTTTTCGCTACGAAGCACAATGGAAAGAAGATCCGCCGATCCCGAGCTAAAGTCCAAATCGATAGACGAGCCCAAAAGTTCTGTTAAACCCGGCTTATTAAAAATAGCTTCTAGTAGGGCTACAGGCATGCTAGACAAAGCAGCATTGGCCTTATAAGAGGCTTTATCGAAGCTGATGGCACCCTCTTGCAGCCAATTCACAATCTCTGCTTTGCCCGTTATCCCCGCATTTAAGGAGGTATTCCCTTTAAGCGCCAGTGTGATTTTATTGTTTAGTGCATCGATCTCCCAAGGGATCTCCACATCGCGGATAGAAGCTGTCTTGGAGGTGTTGCGTTCCCCAAAGCTTAAGTTGTCCACCCACAGGGATCCTTTAGCATGCAAGGTGGCTAAATCCAAACCGCGCTTAAAGGGGCCTGCCTTCAGATGAAGCTGAGAAGGGGAGAGTAGTGTCGAGGCCACCGTTGGTTTCAGGGCTGCTTGCAGGGAAAATTGGGGCTGGTCCCAAGAGTTTCCTTCCACATTAAGGCGGATATCGTGCAAGGCCACGCTTCCAATACCAGCGAGCTCATTCAATTCGATCGACGTTGTGCTTTGGAGCGCAATTTCAATCTTGCCACTGTCAGCAGTGAAGGGCAAAGAGAGTTTTTCTAGAGTTAGTTGGATAGAAGGAGGCGTCACCAAGGATGTTTTACCAAACAAAAATTCTGAGAGCTGAGGAGTCACCGTAAGGGCAATTTGCCCAGGCGAAAGCAAAGCAAACCCTCCTTCGTTTAAGTGTCCTGAAAGCTGCGCATTAAAATTTGGCGAAGAGGCCTGGAGGTCAAGGCGCATTCCTTGAGGCGTTTTGACTTGTTCCAAGGTAGCGTCGAGTGTTTTGCCTAACGCCGCGCGTAAAAAGTGCCCTGCTTGAGGATTTTTAAGGCTGATGAGTTGTTCGGCGAGATCCATGGGAAAATGGCTGATATTGGCAGATAGCTTCCGCACGCTCTGGGCATCAAACCCATCCAGGATAGCTTCTAGAGCAAAGTTGCCGCTAAATCCATCTTGCTGCGTATACCCCTTAACTTGAAGAGCGATGGGCTCTTCAAAGGAGCGGATCAAAAACTTTCCCTGAACATCGCTTAGAGCAATGGCTGTCGGTTTAGGCGATTCATTGAGACCAGAAAAAGGCTCCAATCCTAAAGCGCGTTGCAGATTTGAAGACCCTGTTTTATCTAAAAAGAGGCGCAAGTTTAAGCCATTGACCTGTGCATCTACTTGAGAGCCTAGGCTCCACAGCAGTCTGAAGAGTGAAGTCTGCGTGGTGAAAGTATCGAAATTGCCAACGAATTTTCCATCGGGATCGGTGAGCTTGCCACCCTTGATCGTTTGATTTCCCAACCAGCTCAGTTCGATCTTTTGTGCTGAAATCCGGCCAGGGATTCGCACATTCACGCCATTAAGAAGGCGGGCGTTCCCCCAGGAACTGGAAAGGAGGGTGGGGAGTACCATAAGAAAGATCGATAGGCCTAAGACTAAAGCAAGGATAAAGCTGATCGCCAAAATCACAATAGGTCGACGGTTGGAGGTGGGGGTTGTGGGCATCTACTCCTCGAATGTTTTTGCGAAAATTATCTCCTATTTTTGCGCAGATGTCAAGAGTTGGAATGGAAATTGCAATAATTATTAAATTAATAATAAAATTGGTTATAATTATAGTAATAACAAGGAGGATTATATGACAATTCCAGAAGGCGGTGGAATGGAGCATACGCGGCTCCCTGGTAGTCCCCAAACTCCCTCGACAAACAATTTGCAAGGACCAAGTGGGCAAGCCCATACAGTCAGCAATTTGCGCACACCGCAGAAGTTTGAGGGGAAGGGGCTCGAACCAGAACGCGCTCGCTATGAGGATCTAATGCGCCCGATAACCTGGAAGGAAATGCCCTCTTTACCCTCAGCTGATGCAATAGCGAACAGAAAATTTGTCAAAGCAGAAAAATCTGATCCTAATTATGAAATGATGAAAAAAGCGCAGGATGAGTTTTTTAAACATTCGCAATATGAAGTGATTCCTGAAACTGGGGAGAGAAAGCCTCTTAAGCAGTGAGAGAAGCGATTTTTTCTTTAGCTTGCTCAATGCTTAAACCAGTCAATTCAGCAAAGTCAGCGAGATGCTTGGCATGTTCAGGTCTTTTAGCCAGCCTGTTCATTTGCCCCTTCATATAGGCATGAATGCAAGCCGTTTGGGTATGATCCATTAGCCTAGCGTGAAAAGCGAGCGCGAGTCCAGCCGCCAGGTCATCCTCCGCAACCTTTTGGTAGCTACTAGGGGCAAAATGGAAGATGCGTTGCAAAATTTTGGTGATTTCCGTTCCTTTAAGTGAAGATGCCCGGATGTCATGCTCAAGAGACAGGCATTTTCTAAGGTCTATTTCTTTTAATTCGTAAAAAATATGATTGATCTCATAGATTAAGTTTTCTGGAATGCTCTTCATTTGAGGTGACTTAAAAACTAGGCGCGCAACATTCAAGGCTCTAGCATAGTCGCATTTCCCTAGATGGGCTTTAATAAGCAGTGTGCCAATTTCTTTAGTTGGAATGGGGTCATCTAAATCTTTCCAAATGCCGGTTAGTTTTTTGCTAAGCAAAGGGCATTCAAAAACGCGAGTGCAAACTAAAGTTAATAAAGAAGGGGGTGTTGTAACAATAATCATACTTACGGAATCTTATTCGATAATAATGGTTTTAGTCAATTGGATTTTACTAGACATACAAGCTACTGATGAGATAAGACTCGACTTATGCTTATCATTGCATTCATCCTCACACTTTTAGCCGGGCAAGGGTTTGCTGAAGACACCGTGGGGCAAATTGTTTTTTTAAGGCCTCCGCCCTTTTTGCCGTCGGCAAGAATCGATCCGAGCCTACTTATCCAAAGCCAGCAGACACTGGCTCTTCGCAATGCCGAGCTCGTCAATATCGTAAGAGCGCTGGAGACCAACCGCGAAATGGTGCCGCTTTTGCAACAGCGCATTTACAACCTAGAGCTGGCCCTGACGCAAGCCAATGCGAATATTCAACATCTGCAGCAGGCAGGCCAAACGGGCAATCTATCCCTACAAGCTAGCCAGAACGAGATTATGCGCAATCGCGCCTTGATAGAGGCTTTACAAAAAGATAAGCAAGCCTACTTTGAGCAAGTCCAGCACTGTGTGGCGCTCATCAAAGAGGCCAACGAGCAAAAAAGCGCCGCAACAAAGGCCCTAGAGCAATTAAAATTAGAGCGCGAAAATGCTCAAGCGCAAACGCAGAATATGCAAGAGAACACGCGGCAACTGCAGCTTCTTCAACAGCAGCTAAGAGACGCCCAACAAGCGACCATTCAGGTGAGCAAGGATTATCAACGCGCACAAGGGGCTCTACAGGATAGCCAGCAGCAATTGAGTCAACTTCAGCAGCAAATGAACCAAATGCGCCAAAAACCCAATTCAAATGAAATCGATGCCTTGAACGAAAAAGTGCAAGGCTTGCAAAGACAACTCGACCAGACGCGTAACTCCTTGGATTCGACCGTGCAGCAAAATACCAATTTGCGCAACGCAACCAACTTGACCGATCTTCAGCTGAAAGATACGCAAAAGGCCCTACAGCAATGTCAAAGGGATGTAAAAGACAAAGAAAACCAACTTGTACAGGCTCAAACCACTATCCGAGAGTTACGCCAACAAATTCAGCAACTGCAACCTCACTGAAATAGATTTTTGGCATCTGCATCCGTAAGCCGCTCTTCGGGCTTTTCTCTTAACAAGCCTAATATCAGGTCGCGGATGGGAAGACCCTCTGGTGGCCATTTATCAAATGCAAGCTTTGGCCAAAATTGAGGGTCTTCTGGATGAGTTTTCGCATAATTCCACCGCTCTCGATTGATGCCCGTTCCCCCAATGTTGGGAAAACGATCTTCACTGACGGGATTATTTTCTATTGTGTCTCCCGTGTAAAGACAATAGAGGGTCATGCCAAGCTGATAGGCATCTTCGCTAGTTTTAGCGTCGCTCGTTTCCCCTCTTCGAAATTTTTCGATAGTCTCCGGCGCTGCCCATGCGACGGGGATTGCTTTAATGGGAAAGGGTTTGTTCTGATTGGTTTCTCCCTTCCCCTCGATGAATGTGCTTTCGCCAAAATCTGTCAGAACGATTAACTCGATTTCATTGTCTTTCAAATAGATCAAAAAATTGTCGAGCTTAAGGTCTCGGTGCAAGATGCCAGCGTTGTGCAGCTGTAATACGGCAGTGACCAGATGGCGTGCGATTTTAAATTTTTCTCCGGAAGATAAACTATTTCCCGCAATGCTGAGATAGGAATTTAAATTGCCTCCATTGGCAAAAGGGCTAATTAGCCCTGCGATGGCGTCGCTTGGACCTACTACTGGTTTTGCAATCGAAAGATGGGAAAAGTCTTCTTTATCTCCTAAAGCTCTAAGCCCTGCTAGGTAGGTGTTAATGTCGCTTTCATGGTCTGCCTTAATTTTGGCATCCCCCTCTTCGTACAATTTTCTCGTCTTTTCATGTGTGGCAAGAGCGCGCAAGCTCGCATTGGAACGAGCGATTTCATTTTCTCCTACGAGGCGAAACAATTTTTCCACTTTGTAGAGCGATTTAAAAAAACCACCCGGAATGCGTCCTAAATTAGTGCGTACCTTTCCATCGGGAGTGACCACAAAATCGCGTTCTTCAACCTTAAAGTGGACAACCGAATGTGTCTCTTGGGCCTCTCGATGAGCTTTTTGTGATTCGCTTAGGAGGGTTTTTGAAAAGAGTGCGGAGATTGTACGTCCCTGCGGTTCATTTCCAAAGCGTTGCAGGATGAAGTTATCGAATTCGCCTATTTTTATCATTTTTGCTGGATCGACTTGTTGGGGTTTGATCGTGCGATTTTTTAATTGCAAAAGTGAAATAGAGCGCTCATCAAAGGTTTTGAGGCGAGGGAGGTCGGCCAATTTTTCAGAAATCTTAGGTTTTTCTTCAGAAGCCCTAAGGGAATCGCGCAATTGGGTCACATCTAAATAAGAACTACTTCTATTAGGTTCCAGCATAAACAATCACTAATTTAATAGTAATTGTTATTATAACATATTTAATTTATTTAAAAATTAATTATATTAAGCTTATCTTAACGCACCCATTCCTCAGGGTAATTTAATTGGAAGCGCGTGGTGCGGGCGGTATAATTCTTTCGCCCAAGGTACCCTAAATCTGTGGGATGATGGGCCTTCCAAAGGTCTGCACGCGAGCGGAATTTCTCCATGCGCAGCTCTCCATGAGGATGAGACCTTACAAAGTCGTTGAGGGGGTTGATTTCTACTGCTTCTTTTGAGTGAATGCTATTGAGTTTCTCAAATGCTGTGCTCATGGCCGAGGGCGCATATCCCATTTTCACGAGCAACCGAAAGCCATATTCATCCGCTTCATCTTCTTGTGTTTTGCTAAAAGTGAGATTGACTAAGTGCTTTAATACCTTCGCGGCGAAAAGACTGGGCGCAATGTTCTGGATTTTTCTTTTCAGCATTTCCTCACGGGCCGCATCGAATAAATGCCCGCGTTCGATATGCCCCATCTCATGTCCTAGAACGGATACGAGCTCGGCTTCATTTTCTAAGAGATCTAGAAGACCCGTTGTCACACAGATGGCCCCTCCTGGCATTGCACAGGCATTTGGAGGTCCTTCTATCAGAAAAACACGATAGTCAAAGGGGCGTTTGGGTTCTTTTTTGAAGGATTCTATCAAAGAATTCAGATACCCAACAGTGACTGGATCATTGCTGATGCTGTTTTCTGCGAGGTCAGCTTTAATTTCATCGCCTAACATTTTTTCATCGATAGCGCCGATGGGGACGACTTGACTGATGATGCGGTCAACAGATTTGACCGGCTTTCCAATCTCTTGAAATAGGGTGCTCATGGTGGCAGAGAAAGGAGGCTGGACGCGCTTATCGAAATAAATGGCTATAAGAGCTCCAAGACCTATCATGAGAGCGGTCAAAAAGACAGTTCTATACTTTTTCATGAAGAGCAATCCTATGTTTATATTTCTTATAGAGCGCACTAAAGGCCAGCATCAAGCATCCTACGCCAATAAACACAAGTGCGCGAATCGGAAGATCGCTTTGGGTTAGGTCGAAGATAATAAGGCGTCCACTGCATAGTGCAAGGGCGACCATGCTAATCTGGATGGTGCGTTTTGACTTTATGAGAAGGCCTACAGCGAGATAAACACAAATTAATCCCACCCAAAGCAAAGTGAGGATGGCTTTCTCAAAGTTAAAGGCAAATAGAAGGGCGACGGCCAAGAAGACAGGCAAAAGGATTGTTAGACTATATTGCTTATAAAGCTGAGAAAGGAGTTCTGAAGGAGCTATTGCCTCTAAAATGCCCTTTAGCTTTTCATGCACGACAAATGCGTAGAAGAATTGTAGGGCGATCGCTAGGAAGGTCAAAAGGTGGTAGCGTTCCCACAAAAATAAGCTAGGCATGGTGAGGGTAGCGGTCACAAAGGCCATATGGATCAGCGAAGCTACGAAATAGACCCAAGAGTATCCATAAAGCCGCTCTGGCCAATGATAGCGCAAGCTGCCGAAGAGCAAAGCCAGTGCTAGGGTGGCCCAGAGCAGGGGTCGCGAAAGTTCGGGCATTTCGACGACAAAGCAGAGCGTGATGAAGCCAAGGCTTACTTCGATAAGTCCCTTGACAATGGATTTTACGGGACTAAATGCGATCCAGTAGATAAGGCTAAAGAATCCTAAAATTTCCAGGACCCAACGCGTTGAGATGCCATGCCAAATAGGATCGATTTGTAAATGCACCAGAACAAAACGACAGAGGAAAAGAGCGATATAGGCCAAACCTACGTGTAAGACGCTATCTTTCAATTGGTTTTTCAAACCCCTGCTGATCTCTAGTGCTAAAATGGAAAAGATTAAGTAGGCAGGCCCTGGAATAAGCAAGCTGATCTCTTGAGTGTAGGCGAAAGTCAACAAAGCCACTTGGATCCCGATGGCGTAAACCAGAAGGTGGCTATAATTCTTGAGGGAGTTTCGTGAAATAAGGAAGAGGTCTAAAGCCACAAGCCCTAGGAAGCTAAAGCTGATCTGCGCTGGAGGGAAGGGCGCTTTTTGGAAGCAAAGGAGCAACAATTGATTCCAGTTCAAAATATGGACGCAGATCAAAGAGACGACAAGTGAGAGATAAGTCGAGAGATCTTCACTTTTTTCTTTCCATAGAGCCATTGCGACCATCCCACCCAACATGAGAAGTTGAATGAGGCCTGAATCAAATCCCCTGTAGTAAATGCCCAACAAGAAAAGAGTTCCCAAAAAGCTTAAGATGGAAAAGGGTTTCTCAAGTGCAAGAAAGCCTTGGAAGACATAACGGGAGTCATCGATCTCTTGCTTTTTGATGAGGTTGTAAAGATAGTTTCCCCAGCAGAGGGCAATGGCTAGTCCCATGCGTCCGTAGACACCTAGGAGCTTTTCGGTGGAGGTTGTGTCGAGCGCTTGGTAGGAGAGAAGCAACAGTGTGAAGGCCGCACACCACTGAAAGAAGTAACTCACACGTACAAGAAATACTTCTTTTTCGAATTGAGCGATCCAGGTGAAAAGAGCGGTCTCCATAAAAAGAAGGAGGCCAATATCCAAGCGGCTTACGGAAAAATCGCTTAAACTGGCGATGGCGACAAGGGCAACGAGTTGCGATAGGATAGCATCTGTGTGATAGAGCCAGCGAATACCTCGCTTTTTGGCTTCTCTAGAGAGGAAAAATCCAGCGATGGCTACACAGCCTAGTACGACAGGTGTCCAGTGGAGTCTTGGCGCATGCAGCCAAACGTTAAAGGCAAGTAGCCCCCAGTTTGCAATGTGAGCGAAGAAAGGCAAGACCTCGAAATGGGGGGACTGATACTTTTTGCTGTAGTGAACCAATCCAGCTCCCAATCCCACAACGAGCGCACAAGAGACTGCAACGTAATGCATCCAGGGCAAAAGGGTGTGCGTTAGTGTATGGGACCAGTAAAAGTTTTGAAAGGAAAAGGCCATCACGATCAGAAGAAGATGCACATCCCACTTTGCGCGATGTGCATTTGCGATCCCAATCATAGCGACAAGTGTGCCTAGAGGCAATAAGATGAAGGTTTGGGGAGCAAAGCAAAAGGCTGTGAGGCAGAGAATGACATGTAGAGAAGCGACAGATTGAAAAGGTGTTGTTGCTGATAGGAGGAGGTTGACGGCGATACCGCCACACAAAAAAGCTAAAGCATAGTAAGGAGAATTGATAAACTGCAGTCCAGCGATTCCACCAGCTCCCATAGTCGCGAACAAAATAACGGCCCCTGCAACGGCCTTAAGCCATCCTGTCAGCAAGATCCATTGGGGATTGGAATTTAATTTAAAGCTAATCCCAAAGAGAAGGCAGGAGACTACTATCAGGATGGTCACGCGTGCTTCTGGTCTTTGCATGATTTCAGAGGTTAGGCCAAAGAACACCGCTCCGATTACTAGCACGATCGATCCAAAGACTCCCATCCAGTTTTCCTTAATTAGATTGGGGATCTCAAAGGTGGGCAGAGGTTTTTTTGGTTTTGGAGTTGGTTGTGGAGCTGGTTGTGTTTTCACCACAATTGCAGCAGGCGGGGGAGGCACAATAGGAAGTGGTTTTTCAACGGGAACTGCAACCGTGGCTGCAACCGGAATTGCAACTGGTTCTTTGGGTTTTTGTAGCTGTTTGAGTAGTTCTTCACATTTTTTAAGCCGCGCAGAAAGTTTAAGGTGAAAGCAAGTCAAAATAAGGAACGAAACTAATAAGAATGATTCCATTTTTTTTCCTATTGAGGTAGAAATGTTAGAATTATTACAAATCGGTACAAGTCTGTCAAAAGGAAATAAAGTGCAAAAGGTCCTTCAGGTTATCTACCACTCCATCCACTCGTTTTATCGAGATGACTGCTACACCAAAGCGGCGACGCTGACTTTTTACACGATTCAATCGATCATCCCCATTTTTGCTTTAGTAATTGGCGTTGCGAAATGGCTTGGCTTTGAAGAGTATTTAGAGAGCCAAATTACGACGACATTTAATGAGCAGAAGGAAATATTAAACTATATTATTCTCTTCGCGCATGCCTCCTTGAAGCAAATACGCGGAGGTGTGTTTGTCGTTTTTGGCGTGATGATCTTGATTTGGAGTAGTTTAAACATGGTAAACTACATCGAAATCACTTTTGATGCGATCTGGAAAATAAAGAAATCGCGCAAGATTTACCAAAGGGTAAAGGATTTTTTTGTCTTGATTGTTTGCTGTCCAATTGTGTTTGCGCTTTCAAGTGCCATCATTTTTTATGTGCGCGAAGACATTGCAAACTTGAAGAACTATTCCTCATTGCAGTTGTTGAGTTCCTATGTGGTTTTGTTATTTAGATTTACGCCGCTTGTCTTGATGTTTTTGCTCTTTTTGATCATGTATATTGTCGTTCCGAATACAAAACTACAGTGGGGTCCGCGCTTAATAGCGGCGGCGCTTGCGGCTTGTGCGTTTGAAATCTGGCAGAGTTTATTTATTAAACTGCAGGTGCTTTTGTTTAATTACAGCACGGTTTATGGCGCCTTTGCGATCCTGCCTCTCTTCTTAGTCTGGGTGCAGTTTAGCTGGCTGATCGCCCTCATGTGCGCCGAGCTTTCCGCCACCCTTGAGAACAAACACGCGCAGTAGCCGGTGCAGGCTCGCAAACAAGCGGCTGTCTCGCAGGGTATAGGTTGTGAAGCCGCTTGTCCGCTCGCCCGTCCCTTCGGGTAAGAGAGTAAAAAACATGGTGATTATTTAATTAGAGTTCGCTAAATTGTTGAATCAATGTCGATTACAAAAAGGTTACCATGGAGAAAAGTGTCCCCTGGAGGGAAGCTTTTAATGAAGGTATCGAGAAATTTTCCGAAGTCGGTCTTATGCTGAAAGGAGGCCGTCATAAAGCAGGCCTCACACAAAAAGCTCTCGCTGATGAGATCGGTGTCAAGCCCCACCATATTTCAGAAATGGAGCACGGAAAGCGTCCCATCGGCAAGAACATGGCCCACAGGCTTGCCAAAATCTTTGATATCGATTACCGAGTATTTCTTTAGCCAACTCGAGCTGGGCCCGCCCCTTCGGTAGTGCGTTGGGGGATTGGGGAAGAGACAAAAGGGACTTTAAGGACGTCGATAGCTGATAGGGTCATTTCCTCCTTGAAAAGAGCGAATCGCTCGGGTACATCATCTTGGCCAAACGCGAATAATAAGGACCTTTACCAGTTAGCATCGCATAAGTATTATGGAAACCTTGAGTGACCAAATCCATCAGGTTTTCTTGTTTTTCAAGGTACATTTCATCTAACCTATACTGCTTCCATAATTCACAAGCTCTCAAGGCCATGGCATCATCCTCTTTGCGCAAATTCTCAGTGGTTGGAATCTTGTTGCGATTTTCAAAATAGTCGCGGAGTTGAGCAAAGCATCCGACGATCATAAAGGAGCGGCTATGTAGGGTGAGTTTGTCTGGCGTGTAAGACTCTAGATTCTTAGCATATTGACTGAAGGAGAGATAAAGTTCCTTAAGCTCGTCAGCGCTCTTTATTTTTATTCCTAATTCGTGTGCAAGCAGAGTCATCTTGTTTATAAAAGCTATCCAGCGGCTCTTATCTAAAGCTATCATTTTGCGATGCACCCATTCGCAAAATTCAATTTTCTGCCTCATGGTCATGTTTAGCGGAGCAATCATCTCTGGTTCATAGAACATCTCTAAAACTTCAGCTATGTTTACAGGTGGAACTTGTGGAAGCGAGAGGATTAGATTAACGCAAGATTTCAATTTGCAATCTAAAATCTCCCGTTCATGGATTTTGAATTCTGCAAGATAGGCGGATACTAATTGGATCGCTTGGGAAATATCCAACTTCGTTAGGATGGGAAGGAAGCTAGTAAACACGTCTGTTCTTACTTCCGTGGGAAGTATTTTTATATCGCAGCTAGCGCTGATATCGACAAACGTATTTACTAAGAGAACTACATCCTGGACGTCTTTAGGGTTGAACGGTTTTGGGAGCATATTAAATCTAAGTACAGTGACTATATGGCAAACAAGCGAAAGTCTTCTCCAGTGACTCTTGATTTGGTGGCTGAACTCCATCAAATATTCTACGTGATCAGAGTGATAAATGAGTTCGATGAGCACGCAGCAGAAGAAGCTCCGGTCCTCTTCTCTAAGCACGTGATCTTTTTTTGCCATTTCTAAGGCTAAATTAAGCAGGACGATAATCTTTTCAGAGTTTTTATCTGAGGACACAAGTTTAGCTAAAATTAAAAAGAAGGGGCTGACTTTTTGTTCTTTCGTATTGGCGGTAAAGAGCTCAGAGGTATGTGAGCGTATGAAATTCATGTGGGAGGGCAATGCAAAAAGATGCTGGATAAAGGCATCCATCAACTTTTGATATCTATCCTTATCGATTGTGGTTAGATAGCGATGATCCTTGAGAAAGAGATGCAAAGCCTCTGGTGCTATCCCTAACATTTTTTCTAACACAATCGGAACAAGTCTCTGAAGGGCGCTAGGTTGAAACAAGGCCGATTGGAAATGCAGAAGTTGTGTAATGGACAGCATGTGCTCTGGTAAAGTCGTTTCCGACTCTGCGGCTTGTGTAAAAAAATCTCCGACGGGATGCTGCAAAAGAACCGGCAAGATCTCTCTTGGGCGTTTTTTTAGTTCGGTGGCAATGAGGTCAGCCAGATGGAGTCCTTCCACAAGAAAAGAGGACGCTCCAAAGAACGCATAAATCGCAAAGATGGGCATGCGAACTTCTATAGGGATTTGCGCTTTAGAGAAGAGAACGCCTAAGCTGCGCGTCAACGACTCCACGCTTTGCTGTTTTTTTTGCCTGCGTTGCAGCGCGGTTACAGCTACCTGGGCTGACTTTACAGAAGCCCCTTGGATTCCTGGTAGTTCCTGAACCATGCATTGAAAGGTATCAGCAAAAGGCACGAGAAGCTCGCCATCTAGCAGGAGGAGATTCTGAAATAGATACAAGTAAAGATCAAAGAGCTGATCGCTTGGCAAAGCAGACACGCCTAGACGCGACCATTCGAGGGTAAACCGAGCAAGCTCTGTCGACTGTTGTTTGATGACCTGGGTTGACCAGCAATTCCAAAGAGACTTGAAGGCTTCTTGTAATTGCTGTGGAGTAAACTGTTGAGCTACGGCGAGGATGCATTCACGATTGCGTAGCATCTCTTCTACTTTGGTAGGGGAATGCCGGCGGACATGGATCACAGCATCGTACCAGAGAGAGGCAACTTGAGTGGAGTCTGCATATCGATTGAGAAATTCCCAAACTTTGTCTTGAAGCTGAGGGCATTCTCTGTTTTGAAGATGGACGGAGATTTGCTCCCATACTTCGCGATCATTTGGGCAATAACCTTCCACAACCGTTGTCACAGCTGCAAGATCTTCTTTGGAAATGGTGGAGGTTCTTAGCGCACGGTCTATAAACGTTCTTGCGTAAGGGCTCCAATGTTCTCGCAAAGAGGCAAAAGGAGAGAGGCGGATAAAATCGATCCCAAGCAGCCATAGGCCTTGAGTTTGGCAAGCCTCAAGGGTTGTCGCATAAAGATTTTCCCACTTTTTGGTGGGTCTTGCCACCTGTCCTGTAAAATAATGGAAAAAGCGCGCGATACCCTGGGGAGTGAGCTGTTCTTGAAATCTAAAAACGATGTGGATGATCCATTTAAAGTCATCGATCGTGTTTAAGATGCAATGGCGTTTAATCTGGATAACGCACTCTTCCGCATGGTGTAGATTGCGCGTTGTGTCTGCGATTTTTCGGAGCAAGCGTGCAGCTGGAGAATTGGCGTGATGGAGCGTGTCATCGATGATTTGCGTAAGAACATTTTTGTGAGCCGTGAGAAATTCATGGGTGAATTCATGATCGATCAACTGATGCACGAGACTGCGTGAATAGGCTTGTCGCGCTTCTGAATTCATGCCTAGGGCTGTTACAATGGCATAAAATTGCAGGTTTAATGGTAAAAGATCCTTCTGTTGCAAGCAGGGGATGAGATACTTAGCTTTAGATAAGAGGGGATCGTGGAGCGAAGAGGGAATTTGCATGTGCTGCAGCAGCTGGATGAGCTCTCTGAGAGTGTCTGGGGATAGATCATAAGCTGTATTTTCATCGAAGCCATTAAAGAGAATTAACACGGTCGAAGCGACTCTTGGCTCGTTCTGCACTGAGTTTAAATAAGAGATCACCAGATCCAAATATGCCCTGGGAGAATTTTTGAGACGCCCATAGATACTTGGGTTGTTCAAGAAATTTAAACAGGCGCCTATTTGTTTGTGTTTTGTACAGTTAGCGATAAATTGTTTAGCAATCTCATAGAGAGGCAGGGTTCTATCGGCGATGATAAGATCAATAAGCTCCTTGCCAGCCGTTCCAAGATCTTTGCGATTGAGAAGATGTTCATACTTCTCTCGAACGCCTTTTTCCACGACAGCCGGTGCAGGTGGAGTAGGGGGTGGGGGTGAAGTACCGTTCAAAGTGATCTTGCGCCCTTTTGTTGCAGGAACGGATGGCGCTGGTGCCACTGTAGCTTGAATGCGCGCGCGTGGTTTAGTGGCTAATTCCAGGCGCCTATGCATATCATGAAGTCTATCTGAGCGCATGTTGACAGGGATGATTTGCAAAGCTTGATGAAAAAGCTTGGCTAAGTCGGGTTTAACTCCAAGGGCATCGATCACCTGCAGTTGTTCACAGACGGTCTCTAAGCTAGGAAGCTCCATCGCACGTTGCGCAGGGGATAATTGCATCCATGAGCTCAATAGGCCGGGGAGGAGTTCAATCTCCTCTTGCATAGTGAAGAGCTGTTCTTTTAATGCAGTCACTAAACAGCGCAAGGCAACGGATGGAGAGAGCTTTTGTTGAATGATCCGTGAGGCATATACTTGCTTAACCGACCGATAGAGGTTGGGATTTGGCAGGATCTCTTTTGTCCACATCGTCCCAAGCAGGGCTATGGAATCGCTTTTTTGGAGAAGGATCTGAAAGACCGCGTCTAATAAAGCGGCCTCTAGTTGTTCAGGGGAGAGATTGCGCTCTAAGATTTCTACGATAGGACGCAAATCATATTCACTTTTGTTGATGCTGCTATAGTGTAGAAGGATTGAACGAGCCAATTGAGGATAGCAGCTGATCAGTTTAGGCAGATAGATGATCGGGTCAGCGCCAGTGTTTAACGTCCTGACAGAAAGAAGAAAGGCCAGCAGAAACTCTTGGGGGACTTGGCTGCTTAAACTTTGAGGGAGCGTCTCAAGTGCATCTTGAGTGTGCATGATGACCGATGTGGGCCAAAGAAGCGTTATCACAGCGTCTACTAAGGATAAGCTCTGAGGATCTAAATCCAATTGAAAGTATTGCTGAGCGTGCCACAAGTTTGTCGAGACAGCTTGCACATCGGCCATAAGGCTATAGGAAAAGTTAGCTTCGACGAGATGCGCTCCTTCTTGATTGCGTTGCACGATGGAGTTTTGTGAGGTTGCAATGAATAAACAGAGTTTAATGAACGCAAGGCGTTGCTCAATCGTCCCCTGAGAATAAGCTAAAAAAGCACCGATGATGATAAGAGGATGATCCTGTGGATACCGTCCAGATCGCAACCAGAGGCGCTGCATCTCGAGCGCAAAAATTTCGAGCTCCAAAGCGGTGGCGACACTTTCCATGGCACAAAGGGCATTGAAAGTACAGGCAATGGCGGCTAAGGGATCCCCAAAGAGGTGATTCTGAATGCTATGCCGCATGATCTCTGCCATGAAGTAGGGGAAGATATTTTTGAGGGGTATCCCTCTTTCCAGCAACTTTTTTGCGACGCGATGCTTAGGGTCTGCAGCGGCCTTGGCTTGTTGCACAAGAGATTTTTCGATGCTTTTTCTTGGGCAGTAGGATATCCCCTTTGTCATATGCACGAGCAAGGCTTTGAGGAAGTTTTCATTCTTGGCATGGGGTCCAGGAAGCTCACAGCCTAAGAGGTGATTCAACAGACATTGCACGCGGTTAGGGCCTTCTGGGATTACGGGTGCGTAGGGCCCTGAAGAGGTAAGAATTTCTTGCGAGTTAAGGGCGATGGCAGCGAAGATCTCGTTGCAGCCTTTTTTCCCAAAAGTGATCTCAAAACGCCATCCACGCACATTGGCTAGGGCGGCAATGAGAATCTTCTCCTCTTTGGGGCTGAGTTTGGCAAACAGGAGATATTCGGCGATGATCTTGCGAAACCCTTCTGCTTCTGGATTGCGCCAAAGCTGCGGCTTGTCGGGATATTTTCTTTGCAGGAACTGGACCGCTTTTTGTGTGACATCAGGAGTGAGGGGTGGCAGCTTTTCCTCCAGAATTTTGATCATGAGGTCCCGAATCCTATTGAGCTTAGGAGTAGGGTCTTCGTTTTCCTCGAGCTTTAGGGACAAAAAGGTGTCGACATCAGGGGTGGGCAGGGCGTGAAGGTAATGTAGCCAAGCCTGAATTGCGGGTGTATCGATGAAAGAGGGCATACAGGAGGTAATATAGGCAGGGTCGAAGGCTTTTTTGGCAATAGAACCCGTGGTATAGAGAGGCTCAAAGCGAATGCCCTCCTGAGTGCAGCGCTCGATGAGAGTGTTGATGAATTCTTTGCCGCTGATGAGTCGTCCGAAAGAGTAATCCTGGTGGGCAATTTCAAATTCATACTGCAGGTTGGAAGCAACCAGATCAAGAGGTACCGGGGGGAATTTAATTTTTGCAGCTTCTTGCGTAGCGGTTCCATAGGGATCTGTAAGGCCCTCTTTATGGAAGATTTGTCTGAGTTCGTCGGGGGATTGGGGGGAAGGGACAGGAGCGACGGTGGGGTCGGTGGGGTCTGTGGGGATGCGGACGGCAGGGACGGCAGGGACGGTGGGGACAAAAGGGACATTAAGGACGATAGCTGATAGGGTCATATGGCTTCTGAATATTCTTTAGAGGTCTTTATGGTTTGGTGCGAAAATAGACTGCGGTGAGAAGATCCACTATTTCGAAGTATCCTAATCGCATTGCACTTTGGAGGATTTCGCCATTGTTGTAGTAAGGATCTCCTCCGAAATTTAATAGTAAAATCACAGCTTCCTTGTTCTGACGATTCACAGCTATGCCTAAACCCATATTTGGATCAACTTTCCTTTCTAATAAAAATTCGACAACATCTAGCTTATTTGTATAAATAGCTGCTTCAATTGGAGTTCTAGAGCGAGTGTCGGTACCGTTCTCTGAGCAATAATCTTCAGATTTATTTAGATCTGCTCCAAAATCCGCCAAAAGTTTGACCCATTCCAAACTATTAGAACGCTCTTCTATAGCTATATTTAAAATTTGCCGCTCTTGTAATCTCTGATTTCCATACATATTGTATTTTAACAAATATTCAGATCCATCTGGATTAATTTCCGGGTATTTATTACATAAAGCTCTCAGTAGATCTAATTTATTTTTTATGACACATCTACAATATAACTGGCATACTTTTGCTGAAGGAGAGTTGTATGCCACATAGCCTTGTTGCTCTAGTGGACCTAAAGGTAAATTTTCGACACAAAACAATGCCATTTCGTCATAGTCTTTCTCTATTGCATAGGCTATCTCAGACCAAGAAAAATTTCCCGTATCTTTGGCTGTATAGTATTCCTTCACAAACTGTTGGAAGGCTATAGGAGTCACGCTAGCTTCGAGTTTCGCGGGACAAATAATACAAAAATATAACGGAAGAATTGCTGAAGAAAGTAAGGCTAAACGATTAATAAAATACATTTTAACACCGCGGTAATAAATGTTTAGTCGATATTACAGTATGCAAAAATAAAAGTAAATCGCGGTGACGCTAGGGGCCGAGTTTGGTGAGGAGGGTGGGGGGCGGTGGGAAGGCGGTCGCTCGGGAGATAAGGAATGCCAGAAGGCGTGGTGGACGGGACCTTTTTTAGAGGGAGCAGTCCAGGCAGCTTATTCATGCCATCAAAGATAAATCCTTGCATAAAAAATGGTTACTTTGTTACCATTACAATTGTAGGTGCCCAGAGTGAAAAGCAAAAAGAAGCCTGAAAAGCTAAAGAATCTTTTGGATGAGATCCGGGACCGCATAGAGAAAGGAGAATTTACCTTTACTAAACACGCTCTCGAAAGACAGAACGAAAGAATTATCACAACTGTTGCGGTTTTGTATGTCTTAAAGACAGGGTATGAGGAGAAAACGAAAACGCGCTTTGATATAGAGAAAAATACGTGGAAGTATGCTATTAGAGGCAAAACATCAAAAGAACAAAAAGATATCCGCGTTATTGTTTCATTCGATGAAAATGGGATGCTTATTATTACAGTTATGCATGTAGAGGGGATATGAGGAAAAAGAAAGAAACGATGATTTACGAAGGTTTAGGATTTCCTATACGCCTTGTGAACGTGCCAATGAAAAAAGTTTGTGGGGAATGGGCATTCGATATCAACTTTAATCATCTTCACACCGTTGTTCTCAATATGCTTGCAAGAAAGCCGACTCCTTTAACAGGAAAAGAAATTGGATTTATCATTGATTGTTTTGAGATCTCCATTCGAGATTTTGCTAAATTATTCGGCGTTACACACGCAGCTGTTTTGAAATGGGAAAAGGAAGAGGCGAAAATGAACCCAGCTACAGAGGTATATTTGCGCCTGTATATTCTCGATCATTTAAAGACCACAAATAAGGAATTTAGAAAAGTTTATTCAAAGATCACTCCTTATAATTTAGCCCATTCTGTGTATGAAAATACTCCTTTAGAGATTGACGTCCTTAAAATAGCTTGTTAGAGGTTCGTCGAATGAAAACCGAGGTTTTCCTTTCTGTGATACACTTTTGTAAAAGCTTTCGCGGCCAACGTCCATTTTTGAAGATACTTCAGATATCCCTCCTTGCGCTTCGACAACATCGCGTAAAGCTAATTGAAATATACCGAATTCATTTGTTTCTAGCGCTTCATCAAGACAGGCTTTTAAATAGGCTGAAGCTTCCTCAGGATCTTTGAGGCTTTCGATCAAATATTCATTGTAGCTTCTATACTTTCTCATTTTTTACCTCTCTTTGGCGAAAGATGATCCCGCCAATATTCTTTTGCCTTGTTAATATCTTATTAACAGGGTTTGAAGCAAGCTTGGAATCAACAAAGTTTTTTACTCTCTTACCCGAAGGGACGGGCGAGCGTGCAAGCGACTTCACAATATCTACCCTGCGGGACAGCCGCTTGTCAGCGAGCCCGTCCCTTTGGTGAAGATGGGTGAAAATTGCACCGGCGACGCTAGGGGCCGAGCTTGGTGAGGAGGGTCGTGGCGGTGGGGCGGCGATCGCTCGGGAGGAAGGAAAGCCAGCAAGCATGGTGTAGGGGAGCGTTCTTTGAGGGCTCGGGGAATCTGTCTCGATGCTTCATCGAGCGATAGGCATCATTGAGTTGAGCAATGGAATTAGCCCCCTTTATCCAAGGAACGTCTTCGATTAGACAGCTGTTTAGTAACTGATAGATGACAAGGCCCCAGCTCATAATGTCAAAAGCTGTCACTAATTCATGGTAACAGTCATCCAACAATTCATAAGAACGATAGTAGCCAGTGCCCGGTTCCTTCCCCACAGTCCCAACTTTTGCTGAAATCCCAAAATCGGAAAGCTTGCCTTCAAGTTGAGCAGTTAATAAGACATTTTCAGGCTTTACATCTAAATGCGTCAACTCATTAGCATGCAGAAAGCTAAGTCCCTTCAGAATCTCAATGCCAATTTTGCGTATCTTATCGATCTTGCCCCAAAATAGATGCAAGGACCTCCCCAAATCGCCACCGGCGCAATTTTCGACAAAGGCCAAAAGCTTGCCTTTCTCATTCAAAAAGAGATCATAGACTTCTGGAAAGTTGGGGTGTTTCTTCTCTTTGATCAACTTTAAGCACTTATGTTCGCGCTCGATAACTCTGCTTTTCTCTCTTTGGGATAACTTCACAATGTGATTCTTTTGCTTTTCAAAAAAACAAAGTTTTACTTTTTTATAACAGCCTAGCTGAGCAGCAATTCCCAAAGGGATGTGGTAAAGAACGTAAATATTTCCTGAGCGAGTCACCAAAATAGAGAACTTGAAATAAAGATCTTTGCCTTTGTAGATATGGTAGTCCTTATTTTTTGAAGTAAACGCATTTTTGGCGACGTAGTTCAATATGTCAAAAAGTTCAGAAGCAAATGTTTGGTTGAAGGCAAACTGTTGGGTGCGAAAATCGGGTCGTGGAAAGGGGACTGGGAACTTTTGGATAGGAATCGCATGTTCAAACAATTGCTTTGAGCTGGTTCCTGAAAAGCTTTGCCAGAGCTTCTCACAAGTGACAATGACGCGTGGTAGATCGGCAGCTTGTTTGTCAAGATCGAGAATCATTTGGTAATGCGAGCGACTGCGCTTAAGGCGAAATAAAGCTTGCTGTGCCTTAAGTAACTTCTGATGGATAATCTCTAAGCTCCGCGACAAAGTGGGCGTATCGATTTGTTGTTGGAATTTTTGAGCCAAGTCCAAAGTGTTTGCGACTGCTTCCACGACCGCTTTTATTCCCCCCGCCGTAGATTGGTGCGCAGTTTCTTTAATATTCCTTCCTTTGAGTTGAAACCAACCTGCCTGCTCGGATTTAAAGGACATGGTGTGACTATCGAAAAGATAGTTTCCGCCTTCCTTAAAGATGCTCATAGAATCTAAGACGGCGATGACCTGCTTGACTAATTCGTCCCAAGGTTTATTGGGAAGTGCTGTTTCAACAAAAACAAAATCTGTTTCATCTAATGTGGGTGCTTCTATCATGTAGTCAAGGTTGTCAAAAAATTGATTTTGTAGCAAGATAGCTGAATCAAACAAATTTTTGAGGTGTAAAATGAAAAAAATTCGACTGACACTGCTATGTGCAATGGGTTTCTTTGGTTCCCTTTCGGCGGATGCCTACGAAGATCAAAAAGCAGAGCAGCAGAGACTTGAAAACCAACGCCTAGAACAAAAGCGCGTCGACGATGCGGCCTATCAACGCAAGCTCGACGATGCGGCCTATCAGCGTAAACTCGACGATCAAAGATGGAATGAGCAACACGGCCATTAATTAATAGGTTAATGGGGTTGAAAGACCCCTTTACTCCAGATGCCAGTGAGCACTTTGCCACATTTTAGATGGGCTGTTCCTTTGCCATCGCGAAGATCATCGACAAAAAACCCTTCGTGGATTTCTCCTGAGGCATATTTCAGGCGGCCGGGTCCATTGCGCATGCCTCTTGCTATAGGACCCTCATAGGTATCACCATTTACGTAAGAAACGCGACACTGCTTTTGCTTGGTATCGTTCACATAGGTTCTTTCATAAAGATTGCCTTCAGGGTCGGTATACACACAAAAGCCATGGCGTTTTCCCTTGAAAAATTCCCCCACGTATTGGCTTCCGTTGGCGCGCGTATAGACCCCTCTTCCATGCATCTTATTGTATTTCCAGTGTCCCGTATAACGTGAGCCATTCAGGAAGAAGTAAACCCCTCTGCCATGTCGAAGCCCTCCTTGGATTTCACCCTCATAACGATCCCCGTTGGGATAATGGCAAATATCTGAGATCGCAGTTCCTTGAATCTGCAAAGCTCCATGGTTGGGGATTTCCTCTACAAAGTAGCGATCCTCATCGGGGCGATTTAATGAGGCTCGAATAGCGTCTTGTGCAAAGGTTAAGGAGTGGTGTTGACGAGGCAATGTCTGCCTGGCCAATAAAGGAGAATCATTAAGGGGAGTGCTGGGACTGGAGGATATACTATGCATGTTTTATAACAAAATTAAGTTTAAAAGGAAATTATAAGGGAAAATTGATTTTAATAAAAGGCTAATAATTAACTTTACCAACCGCCGCCAAGCGCTTTGATCAATTGTACGGTTGCTATGTAGCGGAAACCTTGCAGAGCATTAAGCGAAATTTGATAGTTAAGCAAGCTCTGCTCGGTGTTGACGACATCAATGTAGTAAGTCACCCCTGAAGTATAGCGATCCGAATAGAGCTGATAGGATTTCATGGCCCATTGCGTCGTCTCACCAATTGCCTCATACTGACTTGCGTAAGAGTTCAAATCAGCCAAGGCATCTTCCACTTCCTGGAAAGCGATCAGGACTTGGTTCTGGTAGGCTGCGCTCGCTTGCTCAAAGCGAGAAATTTGCAACTCCAAATTATAAGCTGATCGACCTCCATCAAAGATAATCTGGTTGACCCCTAGGCCATTCATCCAATACCGACTAAATCCTTTTAAGAAATATCTTAGAACAGGACTTTCCGATCCCGCAGTCGCAGTCAGCGTCAAAGAGGGAAAAAGAAGAGAAACGGCTTCTTTGATTAGGGCGTGTTCGGATTTAGCGTTATACTCGGCCTCAGCTATATCCGGGCGCCTTAAGAGAACTTCAGAGGGGATTCCTTCAGGAATGTTTGGTGGCAAACCACGCAAAGGAAAATGCTCTACACAGAACTCAGAGGCAGGAACGCCAATCAAAACGGCGATTTGGTCTTCCAAAACAGCGCGTTGGCGCACCACTTCCTCATATTGGGCAATCACAGAATCCAGTTCTTGCGCAGCTAAGGAGACATCTGAATAGTTCACAATTTCTTCGTCATAGCGATCTTGATTGATATCTAAAGCCTTTTGACGGATTTGGATGGTCCTCAGTAGTAAATCCATTTGTTCGTCCGCCGTCCGCAATTGATAATAGGCAATGGCAAGGGCTGAGGTAAGACTCAGCAGCGTAGCTTCGTAATCACTTTTCTTGGCTAGCCAATTGTAACGAGTAGAATCGTAGCGATCTCTAATTTTGCCCCATAAATCGACTTCATAACTGAGATTAACAGGCATAAAATAAAATAATTCATGCGCACGAAATACGTTTTTACTTGAAATCGCATTGTTTGTGCTATTAGCGTATGTTTTAATCAGTTCGTCTGTGTTTGTAAAAAGGGGATTGAGGTTGACTTGTGGATAGAAATCGGCCGCAGCAATCCCCATAAGGGCGCGTGCTTCATGAATCCTTTCCCATGAAATAAGCAGATCGCGATTATTTGCGACCGCTAAAGTCTCGAGCTCATCCAATTTATCATCTTCAAATACCTGCCACCACTGATCGGGATAGTCAATTTCTTTATCGATCTGCTGTTGGGTGTTTTTCCATTCAGAAGGAACAGCGATCGGCGGAGCCACGTAAGCGGGTCCAACGGAACAGCTCGACATAAGCGCTAGGAGGAGGATCAAAGAGTAATAGATGTGCATACACCGCGATTCTACTTGCAAACTGTTTTTTGTAAATCTATATTGCCGCTTATGTGGTTTGTAGTACTAGCTCTCAGGCGACCGTATACTTTTGTTGTCATTGCTTTGCTCATAGCAGTCACAAGCTCTGTATTCATGCTTGCAACACCCAAAGACATTTTTCCCAATATTAATATTCCTATTATCAGCGTCATATGGTCCTACTCAGGACTTCCAGCAGAAGAATTTGCGCAAAGGATTACGACTTATGCCGAATATACGCTTTCCAATAATGTGAATGATATCGAGAGAATCGAATCGCAAACAATCGATGGAGTGGGCTTGATACGCCTTTATTTCCAACCTGATGCAGATATCCCGACCGCAATTGCAGAAGCTACTGCTAATTCACAATCCATTATAAAGCGCATGCCGCCCGGCATCCTGCCCCCCAATATTTTGCGCTACTATGTAAATACCGTTCCCATTATCCAGATGATATTGTCAGGGGAAACGGCCACAGAGTCGGAACTTTACGATTACGGCAATTGGCGTATCCGCCAGTTTATCGCCACCATCCCCGGGGCCACCCTGCCCACACCCTATGGAGGAAAGGTACGCCAATTGATGGTGGATGTGGATTCCCAGGCTCTTCAGTCGCGAGGGTTATCTGCACGGAGTGTCAATCAGGCTCTTCAAAATCAAGTTTTGACCACCCCTTTGGGGGAGACTCGCATTGGAAATTACGACTATCGCGTCAATTTAAACAACACTCCGGTTGAACCAGAATCATTTAATGATATTCCCATCGCACAAGTAGACCAAAAAATGGTTTTTCTACGAGATGTCGCTTATGCGCATGATGGATTTGCCCCACAAACCAACGTGGTGCGCCAAAATGGGGTAAAGTCTGTCATGTTGCAAGTTCTGAAAAATGGAGCAGCATCCACACTGGATATCGTCAATCAAGTCTGGGAATTGTTGCCCACCCTGCGTGCTGCGGCTCCAAAGGGATTCAACATCAACTTAATTTTCGATCAGTCGGTATTTGTCAAAAAAGCCATTGAAGGGGTCGTCATAGAAGGTGTTTTAGCTGCCGCGTTGACGGGATTAATGGTTTTGATATTTTTAGGTAGTTGGCGAAGCACCTCCATCGTTTTGATCTCCATTCCTCTTTCCATCATGACATCGATCATTTTCTTGAGCCTGAAGGGTGAAACGCTCAATATCATGACTTTGGGGGGATTGGCCTTAGCGATTGGAATTTTGGTAGACGACGCAACCGTTGTTATTGAAAACATTCACCGCAACGTCAGTTCTGGGAAACCCTTAGATCAAGCTATTCTGGATGGTTCTTATGAAGTGGCCATTCCTGCATTTGTGTCTACTTTGTCCATCTGCGTTGTCTTTTTGCCTGTTGTCTTACTTGTGGGACCTGCCAAATTCCTATTTACGCCTTTTGCTTATGCGGTCGTTTTCGCTATCATTGCCTCTTACATACTATCCAGAACGCTCGTCCCGGTGATGATCAAGTTTATCTTGCCACCCGAAATGTATTTGTATACAGGTGGTGGCCCACAAACAGCCTTAGACCGCTATCACGTCAAATTTGCCGAAAAGTTTGAGCGTTTTCGAAATGGTTATGGGTCTGCTCTGAAGTGGTCTTTAGATAACCGACCTGTGATTTTGATTATCTTTGGTCTGATCTTTATCAGTTCTTTGGTTGTGGCCACATTTGTGGGCCAAGACTTTTTCCCTTCAATTGATGCAGGACAGTTGAGATTGCACGTCAGAGCCCCCTCAGGCACGCGCATTGAAGTGACCCAAGAGATCTTTCACGAGGTCGAAGTTGAAATGCGCCATGTGATAGGTCAAAAGAACATCGCCATGTTGATCGATAATATCGGCGTAAACCCTGTCCCTTATACATTGGCATTTGGAGATAATGCCACCGTCGGCAGTTTTGACGGCGAAATTCTCATTGCTTTAAAGCCAGAACGTGAAAAGTCCACACAACAATATATGGCAATGCTGCGCAAACGCTTAAAAGAAAAATTTCCTCACCTCATCTTCTTTTTCCAACCCGCCGACATCGTCAATCAGATCTTAAATTTAGGCTTGCCCACTCCCATCGACATAAGAATCGCAGGTTATGATCAAGAAAATAATTTAAAGGTCAGTCGTGAATTGCTCGACAAGATTTCGCATATACCAGGAATTGTGGACGCCCATATTCACCAGGTAGTGGACTTTCCCGAATTGTTTTTAGAATCGGATAGGATGCAGTTAGCTAAAGCTGGAATTAATCAACAAGACCTTACCAGCGATATCCTGCTCAATTTTAGCGACAGTACAACTTTGACTCCCAACTTTTGGCTCGATAAAAAGTCAGGGGTTCCCTATTTCATAGCTGTACAAAACCCCAAATACCGCATCAATACGGTTGAAGGACTGCTCCATATTCCTATCTCTAGTCCGTTGACGAATCAATCCCAACTATTATGCGATTTGTGTAAATTGGAGCGTCGTTCGACTGTTGGCGTTTCTAATCACCTCGATATCCAACCGGTTTATGATATTTACGCCAATGTTCAGGGGCGAGATTTAGGGGGTGTTGCCAACGATATCCAAAAAATTGTAGATGCCCACAGTAAGAGCTTGAAACCTGGTAATCACATCCTTGTCAGCGGCCTTGTGTCCAATATGAAAACGGCTTTTGGCAAGCTTGGAATCGGGTTTATTTTCGCCGTGATGTTGGTTTATTTCATCATGGTGATCAACTTTCAGTCGTGGTTAGACCCCTTTGTCATTATCATGGCTATCCCAGGAGCCATTTCGGGAATTATTTGGAGTCTATTTTTAACGGGCACGACGTTTAATATTCCCTCGCTTATGGGAGCAATCATGAGTGTAGGGGTGGTAACGGCCAATAGCATCTTATTGGTGACTTTTGCCAATTTTCAACTTAGAGGCGGAAAAGATAGCATTCAGTCTGTCCATACCGCGGCGATAACGCGTCTAAGACCGATTTTAATGACGGCGCTCGCTATGATTGTCGGCATGATTCCCATGGCTTTAGCGCTTGGAGAAGGCGGCGAACAAAACGCACCCCTAGGAAGAGCGGTCATCGGCGGCTTAGCTTTGGCTACATTGACGACCTTGTTTTTTGTACCCGTCATCTTTTCTTATCTGCGCAAAAAGGAAAACCCCTATTTGCATGCAAAACCACAACCCTACATACCCCCTGAAAATCCCTCATTATGAAAGATAAACGCGCTTTGCTTTTAGTCACCGGTATAGCAGCTGTGATTGTGATTCTCTTTTTGTTGGGTTGGCTGCCCCGCCTTTCCAATACGGAAAAAATCGATGCTTTGGCTGAAGAGAATCCTCTTCCTCGCGTGACGCTTCTGCAGATCAAACCGAATTTAAAGCCCATTGAGCTTATTTTGCCAAGTTCTGCCCAAGCGTGGCATATCACGCCCATTTGGGCACGCGTGAATGGGTATTTGATTCGCTATTTAGTCGATATTGGTGATGTCGTTAAACAAGGGGACCTGTTGGCAGAAATTGATACTCCTGAGACCGACGAACAGGTAGGACAGGCCCAAGCGGATCTTTTAAATTCAATTTCAGAAAGAGATATTGCAAAGATAACAAGAGACAGATGGCAGCGATTGTGGGATAAAAATAAAGAAGCCGTCTCCAAGCAAGAAGTAGATCAGTATCATGCTAACTATGAGTCAGCAGAAGCTTTGGTCCAGGCAAATCAAAAAAACGTGTCGAGGCTTACCTATCAGCAGCAATTTAAATATATCTATGCTCCATTTGATGGGACAATCATTCAGCGCAACGTCGATATTGGCTCCTTAATCTATGGAAATATCAATGGCACGCCCCAGGAGCTCTTTCAGCTGGCTCAGACAGACACGATTCGTTTTTTTGTCGATGTTCCGCAAACGTATTTTCTGCAAATTAATGACGGTCTTGAAGCAGAGGTCACGATCGGGGAATTGCCTGACAGTGTTTTTAAGGGAAAGGTGACCCGCTACGCCAAGGCTTTGGACCCTACAGCGCGCACCCTGTTGACCGAAGTCGATGTTAAAAATAACCAGGGGATCTTGTATGCCGGTTTATTTGGACGCGTCAAGTTTCTCATGAAGCCAGTCAATGTCAATTTCATCATTCCCACCACCGCGCTCATCATCCGCGACGGTTTTCCTCATGTGGCCGTTGTCGATGCAAATAATATCGTCCATCTCAAACGCGTGCAAATTGGACGCGATTATGGCAAAGAGATGGAGATCACTTCAGGACTTAAAGAAAATGATCGCATCATCACGCTTCCCTCCGATAGCATTTTTGAAGGCACGAAAGTGGAGATTATCCATTGAATGGTCAAGAATATCCTATTGTCAATTGAAGCAAAATGAAGGATTTGCTAACATAGATCGTTATTTATAAAGGACGATTATGCATTCTACATTTAATAGCTTTTCTTCAATTAATGTGCTCACATCATGGGTGAATTTTTACTATTTAAAACCTCAACCGCAAGGTATCCCTGTGGCTGTTGCCTTTTTGGATAAGGAAGGGATTGTAGAGGATTTTAATCTCAGTGATTTAATGAGCAAGGATGTTCCCCCAAATGAGAAAACTGCCTCCATCCAAACCCGCATTTTTATGCTTTCGCAATTATTCCGAAAGCATGCCGATCTTACATGGGACTGGATGAAAAAATGGGTGCAGGATCCTTCCTTAAAAGAGAAAACAGTGCGCGGATTAATCTGCGCTGTTTGGATATCTGACACGCCTAAGGGCTGTGAGGTACTTCGCAAAATTAGTCAGTCAGCTTATAGGTGTGCGTCTTTTGCAGAAGAGGTTCTCAATAGGCCCAGGATAAGTTTAGAGGTGAGTTTAACACATTCTTGCCAAGTGGATTTGTGTTTTGCAAGATTTTCAGTGACCGGAGACATGGGATTAATAGCAAAACTAATTGACACCCTGGTAGCGATAGAATCAAAAGGGTTGAAAATGCTAAACATTCAATCTATGATTCTGGCTATCGCCGACTATTCAAGAGCCTATCCACAAATAAAACCTTTTATATTTGAATATTGTAAAAACTCTCTTCAACCCATTCACCTTATTCTTCTGTGTGCCTTTTCACCCATGCATCCGCAATATACAGTTTCTGAACTTTTCCCTGAACTGTCGCAACCAGAACAAATGAAACAGGCGAAACAAGCAACGGCCATTGTCAATCTAATCCTCCAAGATACCCCTAAAACAATATACACTCTAGAAGCTCTTAGAAAAATGGCTTCAGAACAGTTTAAAAGATTGATTTGCACAAGAACATTGAGTGAAATGAAGTGCGATATGACTAGCCTTTTAAATGAAGGTGTAAATCTACGAACTATAAATCAAATTATCGCTTTTTTTGGGTATGAGCTTTATAGGATCTATGATGCAGATTCAATGGCCATCGATATTTATCCTATAAATGGTTAGTGGCTAGGAGATAGCATTTTAAGTGCTAGTTAATACTGTTCAACTGCGATAAATGTCTCTAGCCTGCAAGCTCGTTTATCGAAGGAAGCTGTATAGGGGCATTTAGACATTTGATTTAGTCTTCCAATGAAACAATCAGATATATCCACAGGATATCTTTCATAATCTTTTAAAGCTTGCTGAAGAAATTCTCGTCCCTCAATTTCAATCATATGAACGTTACAAATTTGATGCAAAGCTTCAGCAATTTGACTTTTTTTATAATGATAGCAGTCTTCCAGTACCCATACCAGTTCGCAGATGACAATTGAGTTTATATATAATTTTCTTTCATGTTTAAGGAGTTTTTCAATAAAATCATTAACTATCTTTGTTTGGTATTTATCATCCTGCGTTAAGTATCTAACTAAAATATTAGTATCTGCACCTATCATGATTTTCTTTTAATTCTCTTTTTTATCGCTTCGTCCATTTCTTCTATGGAGACAACTTTCTGGTTAGGTGTATGTAAAAAACCTTTTAGCGTGCGGATATCTTGAGTTTTTGGTGATAATGTGACTTCACCACCTCTTCCAATGAAAAAGTCAATCTCATCGCCGGGAGCTAGTTTTAAAAATTTTCTAATGTCTTTTGGAATAGTCACTTGGCCCTTGCTAGTCAGGGTAGCTTTACGCATTAACATAGATATTCTCCTTCCTTACTTAAGGTAAGGAATTTAGATTTTTTTGTCAATTTGCAAGTTAAGCCCTTGTAGCCCAGCCTAGTAACCATCTTGGAAATTGTAATAGGAAACGCGCAAGGCTCTGCGTTTGTCTAGGTTGAACAGTTCGTTGTCTCCGCCCCAAACGCGATTTCCCATGAGGACGAGCACGCGATCATTGACCTCCCAGCTATACACAAGGGCTTTTTGATCCTCGATTCTAGGATTGGGATAAATATCGATAGTAAAGGGTTTTCCTTCGTTTAATTGAATTGTGGGAAAGAAGCGATCGATGCCTGGTAAATCCTTTTTAATTTTGGAAATTTTTAAGGTTTTCGTCTGTGTACTATCGGGAATAAAATCCAAATAAACTAAAGCGGAATCTCTTTTTGTGTAATTGATCGCATGAAAAACGGGTGCCCAAAAAATAAAGGCCAAATCATCTATATGATAAAGCCCTAGCATGGCGTCGCTGATGGCGATGAGATAGACGTCATTTTGCTCCCATTTCTTCACGCGCGCTTGATCGCTCGGGTGCACCATCCAGATTAGGTTGTTGTCGAAGTGGATGGATGCGCCCTTCGGGTCAAGGGCTAGGATTTTCTGAAATAAATTTGGATGAGAATGGGGGACGCGCCGGTCGATAAAGCTGAAGGAACTAAAGTCTTGCTGGGCATAAAAATTAAAGGCTTCATATTCTTCCGCGACAAGGTCATCTCTCCAATTGGGGACAATCTCTGCTCCGAATAAGGGAAAAGAGATAAGGGTAATTAAAATGCAAAGGAAGCTTCTTACCAAGTCGACCCGTCCTTGAAGTTGTAATAGCTGCGCCGCAAGCTGGTCCGTTTATCGAGGTTAAAAAGGTGGTTATCGCCTCCCCAAATGCGATTGCCTAACAAAACGATCACGCGATCATTAACTTCCCAAGTTTTCATTATCTCATCTTGATTTTCTACGTTGGGATTCCAATAATTAAAAATTGTGAATTGCTTCCCATCATTTAGTTCAATTTTTGGATAAAATCCCTCAATGAATTTAGCGATCTTGAGCGTTTTCGTTTGGGTCGGATCGGGAATGAAATCTAGGTAAACTAAAGCAGAATCTCGTTTTGTATAATTGATCGCATGAAAAAGGGGTGCAACATAAAAATGGTTCAATCCGTTTCTACGATAATACCCTAACAAACCTTCGCTAACGGCAATGAAATAAACGTCATTTTGTTCCCATTTCTTTATGCGCGCTTGATCATTGGGGTGAACCATCCAGATCAGGTTGTTGTCGAAGTGGATGGAGGTGCCCTCGGGGTCAAGGGCGACGATTTTCAAAAACATATTTGGATGAGAATTAGGGACGCGCCGGTCGATATGCGTAAAAAAGTTAAATTCTCTTTGAGCATGTACCCCAAACGCTTCATATTCCTGTGCGACGAGGTCGTCTCTCCAATTGGGGACAATCTCGTTACCGAATAAGGGAAACGAGATAAGGGTAATTAAAATGTATAATAGTTTGTTCATAATTGAACATTGTAGCGGATTTTTGGAATAAAAATCAATTAATAGTTAATTGACAAGGTTGATAGTTAAGCCCTCGTAGCCCACTGTGACGTGGACGTCTTCCTCTTTGCCTAACTTTATGAGGGTTTTGCGCCCTTCTTTGATGTTTTCGTAAAACCAGGAGCCGAAGTGAATGAAGACAAATTGATCGGAGAACTGTTTGAGGAGGGATAGGAGGTTGGGCACGCCATTGTGGCCGAATAATCTACCGCTCTTAGGATCCTTCTGGACCATTCCTCCTTTGCGGATGAAGCTTGCTTCGGTGATCACAAGGTCCACCCCGCGGATGAGGGGGTGGTACTTCTTATCTATCCACACCAGGTCGCTAGTGAACAAAAAAGAGTGCTTGCCGCGCTTGATGAGGTAGGCTTGCGATTGGACGTATTTTCCATGGTGGGTAGGGATGGGTTGAATGGTATAAGGGCCGAGCTTTTTCTTTTTATCCAGGAGCGTGACCACCTTTTTCAAATGGGGCGGTACTTCGGGGGCGAAGATAGTGGCGGTCGTCTTGGGGATTTCTTCTTTTCCACGGTACATAAAATAGGCGTGGTCGGGGTGAAAATGGGTGAGAAGAATCCAGCGCGGATTGTACTGCAAAAAGCTCTTCTCCCCGAGGTCGAGGAGCAGCTCGTCATCCACCAAGATTCCCGTATGCTTAGAGTGGTAGGGCGCGCTTTCAGGAATTTCCCCGCGCGTCCCCAAAATCGTAACTTTCATTTTTGAGCCTTATCAACGACTCTTAGCTGCTATAGGGCTTTGACTGCAACTTCAAATATTGTGGAAGGTTTGTTGTGCGCCTTCTCTTTTTCTGTGAGTCATCAGGTACTTTTCGTCCTTCTTTAAATCATTAGGTCCTACCCACATGCTCTGTAGGATGGAAGGTTTGTTTCTGAAATAGGCAGAAGGACAATAGAAGTATTCGAGTCTCCGATGAGTCAGTAAGAAGGTTTGAGCTGCTCGAGGGGTAATGCTGATAGCATTATCATATAAAATTAGCGATCTTAGATTTTCCAAAGGCTGGAGTTTTGCTAGATCGTGGTTCGAAAAAGCCGTGGCACAAGAAATTTTCAGCCTTTCTAATCGGGTGAGCTTGCTTAAATGCTCCAAACCATTCCCTGGGAGAAAAGTGCCAAGTTGCAGACTTCGTAAATGGGTCATCCGACTAACACACTCCATAATAGGGTGTAAGGCTTGAGGATGTATAATTGTTAGATCTTCGATAAAGCAAGCATGAGCTGTTTCGTTAAGCGCTGCAAGTAAAGCCCCTAATGATTCATCATGATAATAGGTCACAGTTGCTTTTCGCAAGGAAGCATGCAAGAAAATTGCTTTATAAAATTGAGCAGTGTAGCTTGATGCTAATTGAATTGTGCACAATTGGGTTTGCTGACGTAAGGCTGCAAGCATTTCTTGTTCAGTTTCTTGAATATCCCCTGAAAAACTAGACAGTTGTAGCGTCTGTAAGGGCTGGCAATTTTTCAGGTATAAAGCTACCCTGTGATCAATTAATAGTGAAGTTTGCAAATGCTTGAGGGAACGGAACTTATCGATCTTCTCGCAAAAATCGGGTCCTTGTAGGTCATGATAAATTTTTAAGGTTTCAAGTTGAGTTAGCTCGAAAAGGCGTTCGGAAAAAGTGAAAGATGGATAACGCAAAACTTTAAGGTTTTTCAAAGCGAGGATGGAAGGAATAAAATTATCCTTAAAACCCTCTAGTTCAAGTTCTTGAAGATTGCTTAGAGAGGCGAGTTGTTCAGGAGCGGGCATATTGTCTTGTGCATTATCGATTTTAAGCTTGAGTTTGACTAATTGCGTGAGTTGGGTGAGAGGTTGGCTCTTGAAAAACTGAACGATATTCGGAGGCCAAAGATCATTCAAAGATTTACGTTGGACATAAAAATAAAAAGAGAGCGCGCGCAAATTCGTAAAGATTTGCAGCTGAAGTCTTTCAAAATAGCTGCCATCTTCAATGTCGGCGGGATAGGGGACATTCCAAATAAGAAATCGGATGTCTAGTGAAGTTGCCTTTTTACAAAGAGGCATTAGCTGCAACAGTTCAGAACATTGCTCGGCGGTTCTACAGAAAAAGCGCAGGTGGCCAATCGTACTTGTCTTTAGATAAGGGATAAAGGGCGAAATCGAACCCTGTCTTTTGAGGGCACGGATTAAACAACCTTGTGCTTTGGGAGTAGCATTTTTAAAAAATGTCTCAAAGAGGGGGGCCGCATCCGCCTTTGTAACAGCCATGCGCAGAAGCCCACAAAAACGATACAAACAGTGAACATGTCCTTTAGCAGCAGCTTGGGCCATGCTACTCAACCTTAAGGTACTCAAAGGTAACTTTTTGGCGAAGTCGCTTGAAAGTTGGCGTAGTAGGTGAAAGACTTCATAGGTTGGATCCAATAAAGCAAAGTAGATCAAAATATCAAAGGGTAATTTTAGTAATATAAAGTTAGTTGTAAATATTTTTGTTATTTCTTTGTTCAAATCTTTTGCAGCTAAAGGATCTGGCAGCGAGACTCGAATAAGGCGTCTAAGGATCGTTAAACCATTGATATCATCTGGTAAAATCGCACAGTCGCCGCGGCCTTGTATGATTTTTAATGCGGTAGTGACAACATTATCAACTTTTTCTTCTGGGATAGGAATGGGTGCGGCAGTATGCGTGACGACGAGTTGTCCATCCTTGGCTTCGAGAGAATTCCCCTTTTGAAAGGAAGCTAGCGATCGCATCGTGCTGTGAAATAATGATGATCCCTCAATCATGGGTAGCATGTTAACAACTGGAGATGAAACGGCGCAAGGAAAACTTGAACGCACTCCTTTCAGATATTCTTGAAGGGGAGTTGGGCGCTTTCATTTTGGAAGTGCGTGAGGAAGTAGCGCTCGGCTTTGGTTAAATCATTGGGTCCTGGTGGAAAATCTTGCAAACTTCGAGGTGCCTCTTTGAAATAGATGGAAGAGCAATAGAAGCGTTTCAAGCGAGGATGCCTCTTTAAGAAGCTTTGCAGGGCGTGAGGCGTGATGGGAATATAATTTCCTAATAAGGTTAGCTTTTCTAGACCGTGTAAGTTCTCAAGTTTTGCAAGATCCTGATCAGAGAACTTTTCATCACAAGAAATTTCAAGACTCGTTAGGCGTGTAAGCTGGCTTAAATGCTCTAACCCATTCCCGGGGATATAAACGCCCAGTACAAGTCTTCTCAGGTTAGGCAATAGGCTGATGGCTCGAATGATTTCTACATTCATCTTGTCAGTTATAATTGCGAGGTCTTCAATCAAACAAGCACTCGCTGTCTCTTGAAGCGCCACAATTAAAGAAGCTGGAGAATGATCGCTATTTAACTCAATAGACAGTTTCCGCAAAGGAACATGCAGCAACAAGGCTCGATAAAAGTCAGTCGTGTAGTGTGCATGACATAGTTGGAGGGTGTGGAGTTGCGTTTGGCGACGCAATGCCGTCAACATTTCTTCATTGGTTGCAGAGAGGGTTGTGTTGCAGCTATCCAGTCGAAACGACTGCAAGGGGGCGCTATTTTTCAAGAATGCGGCCATGTTATTTAGACTAGCATGCGTAACCATAAAATGTTGGAGGGAGCGGAATCTGCCGATGTTCTGGCAAATAAGAGCATCTTTTTCATTGGTAAATATTTTTAGCGTTGCAAGTTGCGTCAAGTCAAAAAGGCGATCAGAAAAAGTGCAAAATGGCTTTAAGTGTAGTGCTTTAAGATTGGTTAAGGGGATAATAAAAGGGATATAATTGCCTTTAAAACTTTCTAAGGTGAGTTTTCTAAGGTGATGCAAGGAGGTGAGTTGCTCAGGGGCTGGCAGATCCCCTAATGCTTGATTAATTTTCAGGCGGAGCTTTTCTAAGAGGGTCAACCGTGCCAAAGGTTGGTTGGCAAAAAATTGGACGATGCCTTGTGGGATGGCATCATTGAACTGCTTATTGGGTGCATGAAAGTACAAAGATAAGGCACGCAAATTTGTGCAGGTTTCAAGTTGAAGACTTTGTAAGTAGCGTTCATCTGCGAACTCATTGGGATCGGGGGTTAGCGAGAATCCAAAAGCGAGATCAATTGATACTGCATTTCTGCAAAGTGGCATCAATTGCAAGAGTTCGCTGGCTTGCCTTGCAGTTCTACAGTAGAAGCGCAGGTGGCCAATGGAATCTGCGGTCAAATTTGGAATGAAGGGCCCCAGCGAATCTTGCCTTGTGAGGGCGCGAAGCAAAAGTCCTTGTCCTTTTGGAGTGGCTTGCTTAAAAAAAGCGTCTAAAGTAAGTCGTGTATCCTTGTCTGAAGATAAGTGGCGAAGCAGTCCACAAAAAAGGTAGAGGGAGAAAATATGCCCTTTGGCAGCTGCTGTTGTCATGGCGCTAAATCTTAAAGTACTAAGCGGCAGCATGTTAAGAAGTTCACTCGAGGCCAGCCGCAACTTATAAAATGCTTCATTTGTGGGATCACTCAAAACAATTCGTTGCAATAGCTCTAGGGGTAAAGTGGGTAGTGAAAAGACAATTGATTGCTCCTCTTTGACTTCGAGAGAGTCTCCCCTTTGAAAGGAGGCTGGCGACAGCATCGTGCTGTGAAATGATGATGATCCCTCAATCATGGAGGCATGTTAACAATAGGGGAAGAAACCGGCAAGGAAAACTTGCAGGGGAAGGGGGTAGTTGATATAGATGCATCTATATGACCACCACCACTGAACCGATCCTGCGCATCGTCACGGCTTCCTCCATCTTTGATGGACACGATGCCTCCATCAATGTGTTCAGGCGTTTGTTTCAAGCAAGCAAGCTCGAAGTGATCCACATTGGCCATAATCGCAGCGTCCAGCAGCTGGTCCGAACCGCTGTCCAAGAGGATGTGGACGCCATCTGCGTCAGCTCCTACCAGGGCGGGCACATGGAGTACTTTAAGTACTTGCGCGAGCTGCTTGACGAAAAGGGTGGGACGCACATCAGCATCTTCGGGGGCGGGGGCGGAACGATCTTGCCGAGCGAGATCGAACAGCTCCAAGCACAGGGCATTACCAGATTATACCACGCTGAAGATGGAAGAAAATTGGGTTTAAGAGGCGTTGTCAAGGATGCAATCTCGCGCATGCATAAAGTGCCTGAGAGTCAGGAATATTACCGACATATCATGGAAAAGTTACGCAAGCGGGAAGAACTCTCCGACCGCGAACTTTCCAAAGCCATCTCCTTTATCGAGCAAGGCGACCTCTACAAGGATCTGCGGGACGATTTTTTTAAAGCCCTGAAGGAAGAACAGCCCCATCGACCCGCTGTGATTGGCCTTACAGGGCCGGGAGGTGCTGGCAAGAGCTCCTTGATGGATGAGTTGGTTTTGCGCTACCTTTACTCGACGCCTACAGGTCGCGTAGGAATCTTGGCTTTTGATCCGACCAAAAAGGCGACAGGCGGCGCTCTTTTAGGAGACCGCATCCGCATGAATTCGATCTACAACGACCGCGTTTTCCTGCGCTCCATGGCGACGCGCTCTTCAGGAACAGAGCTCAGCGCTGCTGTGGAAGGCGCTTTAGAACTGATGAAGCACAGTCACTTCGATTTGATCATTTTAGAAACGACCGGCATCGGGCAGGGGGATTCGCGCATCGTCGATCTGTGTGATGCGTCCCTCTATGTGATGACCAGCGAATATGGCGCCTCGATGCAGCTAGAAAAGATCGATATGCTGGACCTCGCTGACATCGTGGTCTTAAATAAATTTGACAAATTGGGCTCAGAAGAGGCTTTGGAAGATGTGATGCACGCCTACGCCTATGCCCACAATATTCGCGTGAACGAAACGACGCGCGCAGAGCTTCCCGTCTTCGGCACGATTGCTTCTGATTTCAATAATCCCGGCGTGACGAATTTATTTATCAGACTCATGGAGATGCTTAAAAGCAAAAATTTGCTGACTACGCCGGGGAATCAAGCACTGAAAATTGAGCGGGCAAAACAGCTCGTCTCTCCCCAGACTTTCACCATTATTCCGCCAGAGAAGACATTCTACCTCGGCGATATTGCTAAAACACTGCGCCACTACCGCGGTGAAACCACCCAAAGAGCCGATGAAGCGACGGCCTTGTACAAGAAAAATACCCCAGACCATGAGATCCCCGAACCGCTTGCAGGCTATCTCAAGCAGTACGAGGAGTTTCAGCACACCTACAAGCAAGAGAAATTGTCTTACACTGTGCGCGATAAAACCATTAACACGGCGCTTTTTTCCAAGTCGTTGTCCAATTTGCTGATCCCAAGGATCTCCTTGCCCAAATACCGCGACTGGGGCGATATCGTCACATTCATGAGGGAAGAAAATCTCCCGGGATACTTCCCTTACACAGCGGGTGTATTTCCGCTGAAGAGCGAAGAGGAAGACCCCAAGCGGCAGTTTGCAGGGGAGGGGGCTCCAGAGCGCACCAATGAACGCTTTCACTATCTCTCCAGCACAGAAAAAGCAAAACGCCTGAGCACAGCTTTTGATTCCGTGACGCTCTATGGCGAAGACCCGGCCACCCCTCTCGATATCTATGGAAAAATTGGCAATAGCGGCGTCAGCATTGCCACTCTAGAGGATATGAAGGCCCTGTATGCGGGTTTTGACCTAGTCGACCCGTTGACATCCGTCTCACTCACCATCAATGGCCCTGCACCCATGATCTTGGCGATGTTTCTCAATGCGGCCATCGATTTTGAAGTAAAGAAGGTCACTGGCAAGGAACGCGATGAGGTTTCAGAAGAGGTCCTGCAGCCCATCGCAACGCGCGTGTTACATACCGTGCGTGGCACTGTGCAGGCGGATATTTTGAAAGAAGAACAAGCGCAAAACGAGTGCATTTTTTCTTCAAAGTTTGCTCTCAAGATGATGGGAGACATCCAGGAATATTTTATCCATCACAAGGTGCGCAACTTTTATTCGGTCAGCATCAGCGGTTACCATATTGCAGAAGCGGGTGCTAACCCGATCACGCAGCTCGCTTTTACACTAGCAAACGGCTTTACGATCGCAGAGTATTACCTTTCGCGCGGGATGGATATCGACCAGTTTGCCCCCAATCTCTCCTTCTTTTTTAGCAGTGGGCTTGATCCCGAATACACGGTGATAGGACGGGTCGCGCGCCGCATCTGGGCCATTGCAATGAAGGAGAAGTTTCATGCCAATGAAAGGAGCTGTAAACTAAAGTACCATATCCAGACCTCTGGCAGAAGCCTCCATGCCCAAGAGATGGCCTTTAACGATATACGCACGACCCTGCAAGCCCTTCTAGCTGTCTATGACAACTGCAACAGCCTCCACACGAATGCCTATGATGAAGCGATCACGACGCCGACTTCAGAGTCGGTGCGCAGAGCCATGGCGATCCAGCTGATTCTCACCAAAGAGTTTGGCATGACGAAGTGTGAAAATGCTTTGCAGGGTTCTTACTTTATGGAAGAACTGACCGATCTCGTCGAAGAAGCCGTGCTCGAAGAGTTTGTCGCCCTTTCCCGTCGTGGAGGTGTTCTGGGTGCGATGGAGAAACAGTACCAGCGCCATCGCATCCAGACCGAGTCGATGAAATATGAGCTGATGAAGTCGAGCGGAGAGTTGCCTATCGTCGGGGTGAACACGTTTCTTTCGGAAGATAGCCACACCGACTATGAGCATATTCAAGTGGTGCGCGCGACCAATGAGGAAAAAGACCGCCAGATTGCTAGGACGAAAGCTTTCATTGCCAAAGCAGGCCCCAAAAATCAGGAAGCCCTAGACAAACTCCAGCACGTCGCCTTGACTGGGGGGAATATCTTTGAAGAGCTAATGGACACCGTTCGCTTCTGTTCCTTAGGCCAGATCAGCCACCTTCTCTATTCTTGCGGCGGCGAATACCGTCGTTCGATGTAGGACAATTTAATCGGAACAGGTGCGGTTGTTGTGACGCGTGCGCGGTCTTTGCAAAACAAAGGCAAACAAAGTCAAAAGCATGGGAAGACCGATCTTGCACTCGCTTAAAACGACAGGGTCGTGAATGCGAAAGGTCCAGCGTGTTTTAAACTGAAAGAAAGGGCGCGAGAAGGTGGCTAAAAGACGGCCATCTTTGATATCTATAAGTTTAAATTCATTTTGCCAAAAATTGAGTCTAGCTTCGCCAATTTTCTGTTCATTGGGTGAGTAAAGATCAAATTTGCCAGAAAATAAAGAGAAGGCATTTTTTACTCTTCCTAAAGATTGGCCAAGTGAATCAGTAATATCAAAGATCCTACCCAAGGAAAAAAATCGCATCGTAATGATTGCCACAAGTTTGTCGTCTACTAGCAAGTCGAATTCGGGTGTCACGGTAAGGAACTTTCTCTGGAAAGTGCCCAATATCCGTCCTTTAGTTTCGATAGTGAAAATAGGCTGTAAAGAAACCTGTCTTGTGACAGTAAATTCTGTTGGTAATGCCATAATGACATTATTGTATAATTTTACAATTAATTGTTCAACTAATTTGGTTGATCAATTGGAATTGATGTTGAGAGGAATCGTAGGCGAAAATTTCAGCGGTGGAGATTTTAAAAAACCAGCCATGCAAGCGTAAAGTGCCAGACGATAGGCGCGCTTGAACAACAGGGTAAGTGCGTAAATTTTCTAATGCAAACAACACATTTTCCAAAGCTGCTGCATTGATGCGATCTTCGCCAGAAGTCAAATGGCGATAATCGCGGTCGATCAATTGGCGAACGGGGTAGGCGACGGCCAGCCAATCATGCAAATGGGGCATTGATTCTTGCTTAGACGCGGTTTCCAGCAAAGCTGTCATCGCCCCACATTGCGAATGCCCGCATATCACGATGTCGCTGACACCGAGCGTATGCACGGCAAACTCAATAGCTGCTGCGGTTGAGTTGGGGCTTCCTCCGCTATCGGCTGCAGGGACGATATTGCCGATGTTCTTCACAACGAAGAGATCCCCCGGCTTGCTGTGGGTGATCAATTCGGCCAAAACTCTGGAATCCGAACAGGTGATGAACAAAGTATGCGGGTGCTGTCCTTCTCTTGAAAGACGTCTGAAGAGCTCTTGGTATTGTCCAAGCTCGCCTTGTCGAAATAAGTGAATCCCTGAGATTAGCTGCTGCATTTGCAAAGATACTATTTTGCATCCGCTTTTATGTAAACTTAAGAAATGCACCCTTTGGTGATGGTGATCTTGCGCTTGGCTTTGCTTGCTACAGACATATCGTGCGTCACGAGGACAACTGTGCTTCCTTCCTTGTTTAGCTCAATCAAAAATTGCATCACCGTTTGGCTCATCTCTGGGTCGAGGTTCCCCGTCGGTTCATCTGCTAAAATCACTTCAGGATCGTTTGCCAGCATCCGCGCCAGGGCAACTCTTTGCTGCTGACCGACGCTGAGCTCAGATGGAATATGATGCATGCGGTCGGCTAATCCCACACGCTCGACGAGATACTGCGCCTTTTCAGCTTGTTCTTTTTCACTCCACCCATTAAGAAGGAGCGGAATTTGAACATTTTGGACTGCCGATAAATAGGGGATGAGATTAAAGGTTTGAAAGACAAACCCGATCTTTTTCTTTCGCACCTTGGCAATCTCATTGGGCGTTAGATCATAAAGGGATTGAGTATCCATCAAGACTTTGCCAAAAGAAGGCGAGAGCATGCCTCCCAGCATAAGCAAAAGCGAACTTTTGCCACTTCCGCTGGGTCCTACAATCGCAACAAAATCTCCCGACGGAATATCCAAAGACACGTTGTCGAGGGCTTTGACTTCTTGGGCTTGCTTTAGGTAAATCTTGCTGACATTTTTCATTTCTAACATCGATCAAGTCTCCTGTAGGGCTGCGCATGGATCAAGCTGAGTGGCATAGCGCGCAGGAAAATAGCTCGCGACCACAGCGATAAACATCGATAAGCCCACCGCAAGAAAAAGCCAATTGAGCATGGGAAGAACCGTCACACCGGCTATCCAGGGCCCTAAAAGCAAGGCGATCAACGTTCCTACGAGATAGCCTCCCACACCCCCTACAAAGCCAAGGAGAACAGCTTTTTTTAGGAATAGCTTTAGAACGGTCGTGGAATTAGCCCCAAGTGCAACAAGTGTGCCGATTTCCTTTCTTCTCTCATGCACATTGCTGTACATGTCGTTAGCGATGCTTGCTGCACCCATCACCACAATGATAAACAGAAATAACGTCGAGAGGTTTCGCATGAGCGCGTTCGTTTTAATTTGCGTATCCACAATTTGCGAAATTGTGATGATCTTGGCATCGGGGATAAGGTAGTTGATCTTTGCGACAAGGCCCTTGGAGATCTGCTGACAACATCCCACCACCTCGATCGCGTTCACTAAGCCCTCCTTACCCGTCAAATCCTGCACCGTGTGAAGATGGGCAAAGATACGCGAATCATCGACTGTTCCAGTTTGTGGAAGAACGGCAGTCACCTTAAAAGTCTTCTCAAGCATCGCAATTTCATGGCCCTCTTCCAAGCCAAGCTTTTTGGCCACATCAAATCCCGCTAACACTTCATGCGACTCTAAATTTTCAATCACTCGCTTGCGCACCAACGTTTCCTTGGGTGCTTTTTGATTTAAACCAAAAATATCATCCACGCTTCCACAGCTTTTTGGCCGTGTAAAAATACCCGCTCCTTGCCAGGCTGCCTTGCTTTGAAACTCACTTTTGGGAAGAATGCCTGTCAGGGTAAATTGCGTCTCTCCAATTTTGACAGGCAAGGAGAGTTTGGGAGATAGATTGTCCAATCCCTCAAGATTCGATGTCGTGAGCAGCGTGACGTATTCTTCTGGAATCTCCCCAGCGTGCAAATCCGCGCTGTAATAGTCCACAAGGGTGGTCTCTGGTGGCAAAATTAGGACATTGGCACCGAGGGCATCCAATTCCTTTGTAAGTGCCTTCTCTGAATAGGTGGAAATGGTATTGATGGCCACAATCACCGCGATGCCTAAAATGATGACGAGGCCGCTTGTGATCAGCCGGCTCTTGCGTTGAAATAGTTCGCGTAAAATCAAGGTATTCCAGTTCATGTCTCTTATCCTATCTAGGGCAGCACTTTCCACCTGGACAACACCCTCCAGGACAGCAACAACCCGATGTTGCCGTTTGCAAATCGCTGGCTAGCTGAGTTTTTGTCGTGGGTCCTTGGTACTTTGCCACGATCTCGGCAGGTGGAGAAATCAAAACGGTGATCGCCTGTGGAGATCTTGTATCGAGGCCTAGTTGATTTAAGAATTTTTGCTCTTGTTGATTTGATGGATCGATCATGACGATCTCTGTGGCGCTGTTAAAGCGTGGATCGGCTTTAAACTCGTTAACGCCTTTAAGAGCGGCATCGTTATTCGCCGTATTTCGACTTTGCAGGCAGAGCAAAACGAGTTTTCGATCCTGCAGAGCTTTTAGACAATTTGCCCCGCCTGGAGATACGAGAGCATCTGTCAGCTGTTCTTCTGTAAAGAGGGGATAGCCACCCGTGATGGCGCCGTTGGGTGCCAAGACGACGACAAAGGGCATGGGGGAGCGCTTGAGATTAAATCGGTCGATAATCGCTTTTTCAGAGGGATCATTGGCTTTGACTTGTAGAGTTCTGACGCTGCCGCCTAACTTCTCAGTAGCTTGGTTGAAAACCGCTTGAGCACGCTTTGTCTTGTCATTCTGATCTTTGTAGAAGAAAATGTATAAATATTTATTTTCGCCAGCTGCATTTTGTATGGCAGTTAAACTATCTTCAGCGACAACATTTATCGAAGACAAACTAAAGATGGCCAAAAGCAACAAAAATCTTATACGGTACATAGGGGATGTCCTTCAATAGATTAATCCACCCATAATAGCATCTAAGATTATTTCTCAATAGGAATTTGCACCATCTCGAGGCTTGAATCCCAGAGTTCTTTTGCATTATTTAGGTTGTAGGATAAGTCCGATGAGCGCTTTTCGCGTCCATCTGAAAAGTATTTGCCATTAGCTTGGAGATTGGGATCGGACGCAAGCTGTGCTAAACGGGAACCCGATTCTTTTATGGTGTGAACATTTTTTCTGAAGAATTTCAACAGGGGCAAGATATAATTCCACATAAAACGTATAAAGGCTGGATATTGCCTAGCAAGCCCAGTGCCTGGCATCAAACCAGGATCAAATGCGTTGACTTTGATCGAGGCCAAGCGTGCATCTTTTGAATCTGCAAGTCTTCGAGCAAACTCATAGGTGCAATAGATATTGCAAAGTTTTGATGTTGAATACCTTCGTTGACCCGCTTTCATTCCCGGTTCGAAATCATGCGCGACTTGATCGGCATTGACATACCGTGGTGCCGGAATTCCTGTTTTTTCGTTTGGATCGTGAGCATCACTGGCAACAAAAATGATGCGTCCATTTTGACTTATTTGGGGGAGCATGAGTTGAGAAAGCAAAAAATGTCCTAGATGATTGACAGCAAATGTGGACTCGAAACCCTCTTTTGTTTTTGAGGGAGTAGCAACCTCTTGCAAGCCCGCATTACAAATGAGCGCGCGCAAAGGCGGTAAGTTCATTTCTTTGAAATCAGTGGTGAATTTTCGAATCGATTCGAAAGAGGAAAGATCTAGGGCTAAGACTTTGATATCACCAACAGACGGCCTTAACTTTTCAGCCGCTTCGTCCCCCTTAAGAATATCTCGGCAAGCAAGGATCACAGTCGCATCGCTCAGCTGTGATAGCGAACGGGCGCACTCAAAACCAAGGCCCGAGTTTCCTCCAGTGACAATATAGGTGCTCATTAGAATCTCATTTAAACCTATTTTTTGGAGAAGTCAAGCTGGTTTCTCAAGATGTAAAAAGGTCCTTGCACAAGTGACTCTTCGTAGATGGGAAGCTGCGGACAAACTCATCTGTTGAAAGAACACCACAAGGCCATCGATAACCAGCTGCGTACTTTGCTGCCAAGAAAGATTTCTTATTGCAAACCAATTTTATCATGTGCTAAAGTCTTTCGCCATGATTCGAAGGAGGATCTTCACGGCCAAGTCGCTGTTTTAGAGCAGCAAAAGAGATTTAATGAATCCAATCCTCACTTTCCAAACGCGTATTAGCCTCAATGAAGCTGACTCTAGTTTGCTAGATCAATGCGCTGTCCTCTTGTCCACTGTCGAACGAACTCTCTTTGCTGCAATTATGGCAGGCAAAAGCTCCTCTAGTCTAAAGCCTATTTTTCTAAAACAGTTCAATATTACCGCACGCCATTTTAATGGTTGTAGAATACAGGTGGAAGGCAAGATTCAATCTCTGAAAGAGATTCAGAAAAATCGAATTGAGGAGATGCAAGCTCTTTTAAAGAATCCAAAGTTAAAACCAAAGAGACAGACGCGCCTACAAAAGCAGTTAGATCAACTCCTACAAGATCAAGACCTTGGCAAGGTGAGATACTGTTTTGGAAGCAAAAAGCTTTTTCATGCCCAATTTCATTTAGAACAGTCCGGCTATACAGACCATCAAGAGTGGTATCAGGAGTGGAATCAAACAAGAAACAATCAGTTTTTTCTCATCGGCTCCAAAGATGAAACTTCAGGAAATCAATCCTGTACAGCAACCATTCAACCAGATGAAAAGATCACTCTCCGCATTCGATTGCCGAGCTCCATTGGCAAGTATTTGGAAATTCGCGATGTCCAATTTAAATATGGCCATGATCGAATCTTAGCTAGCATTCGATCATGCCAAGAGAGAGCGCAAAAAAAGGATAGATCCTTAGGTGAAGCGGTCTCCTACCGATTTCAGCGAGACGCTAAAGGATGGAGAGTTTTTGCAAGCACCAGCATTAAGACACCCAACTGGATCACACATCAACACCTTGGAGTCATTGGAATAGATATCAATGCCGATCATCTTGCACTTGTTGAAACAGACCGATTTGGAAACCCCATCTATTCAGAAAGCATCCCTCTAGTACTTTATGGCAAAACAGCAGATCAAGCCTCTGCTCTAATTGGCGATGCTTGTAGTCGCATTATTGCTAAGGCCATTGAAACTCAAAAGCCCATTGTTATAGAGAAGCTTGATTTCAAAGAGAAAAAACGAGAGCTCGCGAATAACTACAATAAACGCTACGCCCGCATGCTCTCCTCCTTTGCCTATAATAAGATCTGCCTCCTTCTCAAATCACGCAGCTTTCGAGAAGGCGTTCATCTCCACCAAGTCAAAGCAGCATTTACCTCATTAATAGGAAGGGTCAAGTTTGCTAAACGCTATGGATTAACCATCCATCAAGCAGCGGCCTTATGCATAGGCCGCAGATTTTTAGGATATTCTGAACAACCTCCGCGCCATTTGGATCAAGTACCCGATGGCAAAGGTTGCTATATGGAGCTCCCTCTACCTGTAAGGAATCGAGGAAAGCACGTCTGGCACTTTTGGCGGAAGATTGGGAAAGCATATCAAGTGGTGCATGCAGCACATCTTCGGTCGGCAAAACCGATCCACAGGTCCGCTTCGCCGGCTTGTGAGACAAAGACGAAGCTTGAAGGTGAGACTCCTTCACACGAATCGTCGGCAGAACTGCTCGGTCGACGTGTCCACAACATATCTAGAACATGCTATGTGTAGAATTGTTTGGATTTTTTTTGAGCGGCTTTTCACTATACTTAATCTCGCAAAGCGTAACGGCTCCATCTTGAGGGTCAAAAAGGAGATCGATCTGCACTCCTTCGTCTGCCGATCCTTTCTTGGGGATGTATTGCCATGTTTTACAATTACTCTCATAGTCGTCAAATTGACTTCAGCTTGTTCAAATAGCGATTCAAAAAGGTTTCTAAATTCATCATAAAGCGGCCATTTTTCTCAAAGCACAGATGAATTCCTCTACTCTTTAGAAACTGTTGCGTTTCCTTAAGCTTGTAGGGTTCTAAAAGAATCTTGCGCGTAATTCTTTTATGTAACCCCCCTTGGCGTAGATGAGTTTTTCTAGCATCCAAGAGGCGCTTGGTAGTCATCCAAGGAAGTTCATCAAGAAAAATGATCGCTTTTTTGGTGCGTGGAAGATTTTCTAATTGGCTCGTGAGAAGTTAAAAAGCAGAATCCCAATTTGAGAATGCCCTCAAAATAGACTCTGAAAGGGTTTTTGCGACTTCAAAAAGTTATGGCTGCGGATAAAAGATTATACGCAGCCATAACTTTGATTATGGTTTTTTGTAGGCGAGCGTCATGCCATCGCAAATCGTCAGCACACACATCTCGACCCGGGTGTCAGCGCGGATTTTGGCGTTTAATCTCTGGAGCGATTTGGTAAGCTCGTCGGTGGTGTTGGGATCGGCCACCTGACTTCTCCAGAGCGTGTTGTCGATGATGATCAACCCCTTCGGGCGAAGGAGTTTCAGGCAGGTCTCGTAATAATAGTCATAGGCTTCTTTTGCCGCGATGTCGATGAAGATAATATCAAAACTTTCCGAGAAACCCTCTTCACTTAAGCGGGCAAGGGTTTCGCGCGCATCCGCAAGACGCAGATCAATCCTACGGGATACACCCGCCTTCTTCCAGAATTTTCTGGCCATTTTGGCCGCTTCTTCATCGTTTTCGCAGGTGACGATTTTACCTCCCTTAGGCAACGCTTGAGCCATCACAAGGGCGCTATAGCCTGTATACGTGCCAATTTCAAGCACGCGCTTAGCTTTCATAATGCTCACAAGCATCGCAAGAAAGGCGCCTTCATCGGAGCTAATTTGCATAACGCCCAAGGGCAAAGCCCCTGTTTCGGCTCTCAACTCTTTGAGAACATCGTCTTCTCTATTGATTGCTTCGATGTAAGTGACCACCGGAGTTGAAATAAAAGTGCTCTCTCGCATAAAAATCTCCTTATTTTTCACTCTTCACAAATTTAGATTTTATGGAGTGCCATAAAACTTTAAAAACAATCATAGGATGAAAAATGGAAACCATTGGCTTATCGATGACATACACGCCATATTTTGTTTCCCACACTTTAGGATTTTGAACGGCAACCTCAGAGATAGATGCCAAATACCAGCGAATAAAGCGGGTGCCTAACGAGGGTGCGCTCTCATACCGTGAGTAAGGGCTCTCAACCCCCATGGTCCACACCTTGTCCAAAAATTTTGAGGCGCGTTTAAAAAATTTCACATTTAAATGATTAATCGAGTCGCTTTCTGCGAACACTTTTTGTAAGATTTCACAAGTCAACGTGCAAATATTCATCCCTATAGCCCCTTCTGGATTCCATTTGCTGAGCGCATCGCCAATGGCAATAAATCGATCGGGAAGTTGCGGGTAGGATTCATACAAAAAGCGGCGTATGGCGGGAAATTTATAATATTCGATAGGAGTTAGGGGTGTCGATTTTTCGAGAACTTCATAAAATTCGGGTCTTCCCAGTTGGCGAGCAAATCGTTTATACTCGTCCAAGGTAGTCAGGGGACCATCTAGTTGTCCCGCTTGGGTGATCATGATGCGCTCGCCCTCTGCATCATCTTCGATTTCCGTGATGATGCCTACATTCCCTTCGAGTAAATGCACGACCATCATTTTCCATTCAGGTTTGGGACCCTTCGGAGGCCGATAGGTTTGCGTGTGATAATAAATATCGAGCTTCGCCTCGCGTTTCTCTGGTTTAGAAAAGCCTAGCTGCTCTAACCACTCCACACAATGCGTGTTAACCCCGCTGGCATCGACAAAAAATTCACCGTATAGATTACTTTGTTCATTTGTGACACGGTTTTTGACCCGCACGCCTGTGAGGCGATTATTTTTAAAATCCGCGAGGAATTGATGGGCCTCTGCCCCATAGAGAAATTCGATATTGGGATAATTCTTCATTTGGGCGCGGATGCCTTCTTCTAGGCAGGGTCTGGTCACTAAGTAGGTGTAGTGTTCATTGTGGAAGTGGGGCATCCACCCCAGTTCATAAAAGCGCAATTCATGGAGGATTTCGACCCTTTTCGCTCCTAGATCGACAAGGGTTTTCTGCAGATGGGGAAACCATTGCTCAAGAATTTCAGCGCCTTTAAACAAAAGGTGATGGGCGATCTTACCTTGGGGAACGCCAGGTCTTGGTTCCGTGCTTTTAATGTCAGAAAGAGAGTCATTTTCAATGATTGTTACCTTATCGAAGTAATCGGAAAGAATGCGTCCGGTGACCAACCCTCCAAATCCACCCCCAATTATAATCGCATGTCCTTGAAAATGTGGCATAAGTACCCCAACGTACTTCTTTATATTACCATATATTAATATTTTGTTATTTTAAATAATGTTTTCGGTTTGTATTATTATTACTTATGTTACAAACAATCAATGGGTTCCATACTTTCGTCAACGACGATAAAAAAATTCTGTTCGATATTCCTCTAAAAAAACGCGAGGGGGTAGAGCACTCGCTTTGCTTTTTTGTCGCTGCGCAGAACATCAGGCGTCCTTCCGTATCCCCGGACTTCGAAGCCAAGCTTCAAAATCTACTTGAGAAACAGAAAATTCATGAACAGAGTCTTACTAGTGTCAATTCCCTTCTTCTTTCTTGGGATAATGCGAACTTGAGAGAATATGATAAACTGAAGTGCAGTCAAATCATGCAAAATCAATTATTATTTTTAAAATCAGTTCAGGTACGTCAGCAAGCGCTTTTAAATGCCCAAAAAAGAGGAGAACAACTGGACGAGAAAAATTTGTTAGAAGAAACACCGAGGATTATAGAAATCTTAGTTAAATTTTTAAAACAAGATCAGTTTGACAATCTCTTCGATTATCTTTCAGAAATTAAATTCCGTCAAAGGAACACCCTGCAATTGCTGTTCATGAATAGTATTGGTCACAGCAATGCCAAAATTGCCCAAAATTTCTGCGATTCTAATCCTTCCATGTCTAAAGAGCTTTTAGAGAACCCCGATGCTATCGGAAAACTCCCTGTCCATCAGTGTGGACCCCATCTTCAAAAGTGCGTACAACTTCTTGCAGCCCACCATTATCAAATTATAAGTTCCCGCTGGAAACCAAGCGATTCTTTTGATGTTTTCTTCAATCTTTTGAAAACCGAGGGCCCGGTATGCGTAAATGGGAATCTAGGCCAATATATTTACAAAAAACCGCCCCATTATCTGAACGAGAGTTGTGGGAAGCGGCCCGTCTATGGCTGGAAACCTGGAACACCAAAAGCAATCAATTTACATTTTCAACATATCGTCACCGTGATCTGCGCGGTACGACATCCGGATAAACTTGATTTTGGCTTTGTCTATTATCTCGACCCAGCTCTCGACCCAGCTGATCCTTGTGACCCAGAAAACCCCACTCTAGAGAAAGTGCTTAAAGTTTCTTACAAGAGCTTGCAAGAAGGGGCGCAGCTCTATGGGTCTGTACAAGAAAGCGCAGGGGCACCCCTCAGCGATATTTTCGCTTGGCGGCGCGCCTAGGATAGGGCTCTATTATTTATCTTTGCGTTTGCGCTCGTTCTCGGTGAGGTAGCGCTTGCGCATGCGGATGAAATCGGGCGTGACCTCGATGAGCTCGTCGTCCTGGATGTAATCGATCGCTTGCTCAAGTGTGAAACGACGCGCAGGAATTAAAATGATGTTCTCATCGCTTCCAGCAGCTCTGACGTTGGTCAGCTGTTTGCCTTTGGTGACATTGACAACCAGGTCATTATCGCGGCTGTTTTCGCCGACGACCATGCCTTCATAGACCTCATCACTAGGCGAAACAAAGATAACGCCGCGATCTTGCAAATTGAAACAGGCATAGCCGCTCGTTTTGCCCGGGCAGATCGATACGAGTACGCCGTTCTTGCGGCCTGGAATCTCGCCGCGCCAAGGGGCATACTTTTCAAAAATAGACGTCATGATGCCAAGGCCACGGGTGGCCGTCAGAAAATCATTGCGATAGCCCATGAGACCACGGGTCGGAATTAAAAATTCTAGCGAGGTAATGGCATGTTCGTTGGTGTTGAGATGCTGCAGCTCGCCTTTACGCATCGACATCTCCTGAATCACCCCTCCAGAGTACTCCTCGGGCACATCGATATGCACGCGCTCGATCGGCTCTTCGGTTTGGCCCTCCTTCTCCTTCAACACCACTTTAGGCTTAGAGACGCTAAACTCATACCCTTCGCGGCGCATCGTCTCCATCAAAACGGAAAGGTGCAGCTCGCCACGCCCAGCAACGGTAATCTTGTCTTGATCGGAAGATTCTTCAATGCGCAGAGAGATGTTCTGGCGCTTTTCTTTCATCAGGCGGTCGCGGATTTTGTTCATCGTGACATGCTTGCCGCTTTTGCCAACAAAGGGGCTGCTGTTGACCAAAAAGTCAACGGAAACGGTTGGCTCATCCAGGCGTATGCGTGGAAGGCGCACAATCTTGTTCGCGTCGCAGAGCGTATCTCCAATGGTCACTTCTGGGACGCCCGAAAGAATGATGATATCGCCGACTGCTGCTTCTTCGAGCTCCTGCTTTTCTAGTCCCATATGGCCTTCGATGCGCGTGATGCTGCAGCGGTTTTGATTGCCTTGCTCATCGATATGAATGATGGCTTGACCCTTTTTCACTTTGCCTTCGAGAATCCTGCCACAAGCTTGGCGTCCGACATAGTCATCATAAGAAATAGTCGACACATGCATGAGGAAGGGATTTTCCATTGCTCCTTGAGGGGAGGGCACGGCGGAGATAATCAATTCAAAGAGGGGACGCATATCTGCTCGCACATCATCGATGTGATGGGTGGCAAAGCCGCTTAAACCAGAAGCATAGCAGTAGCGAAAATCGAGTTGTTCGTCGGTTGCACCAAGCTCTGTGAAAAGATCGAATGTTTTGTCCAAGACAGCGTCGGGGGTGGCGTGTGGGCGGTCGATCTTATTGAGGACGACGATGGGTTTAAGGCCCATTTTCAAAGACTTCGAAAGCACAAAACGCGTCTGGGGCATAGGGCCATCTTGGGAGTCGACCAGGAGCAAAACGCTGTTGACCATGCCTAAAATGCGCTCTACTTCGCCAGAAAAGTCAGCATGCCCAGGGGTGTCGATGATGTTAATCTTGAAATCTTCAAAGGGCACAGAGGTGTGTTTGGCATAAATCGTGATGCCGCGCTCTTTCTCTTGGTCGTTGGAATCCATGACCCGCTCGGGGACATTTTGGTTATCCCGAAAAACATGGGATTGCTTCAGGAGGCTATCTAGTAGCGTTGTTTTCCCATGGTCGATATGGGCAATAATGGCGATGTTACGGATCTTTTCTGGAGGATACATGGGTAAACGATACCACAGACCTTGCTTTTAATTCAACAGTTTAGTTATCTTATTGCCTCAATCTCAAGGAGGTGGCGAGTGGAGGGAGTCCCTTTAGATATCAGCGATGGCGCGGTGCCAGCTGAAACTCCAACCCTCTATCCTCTTGTCTCCAAGACCAGCCAACGCGACGATGTTCTCAACGAAAGGCTCGAAAACGCCTTTCACCGCCAAACCTCTCAAGTCCTCCTGCATGATGTCGCCAAGATTGCAAGCGAGCACGACCCGATCGATTTGGCCTATGCAGTGACCCGTCTTCACCCTTCCGCTCGCTTTGTGGTCTATGAAAACCTGCCCGATCTTGCAGCTAAAATCATCTTCATGACCAATGCCAGCAGCACGACCCGTCTCTCCATTTTCCGCCAAATCAATGACAATGAAATCATCCAGCTGGTCGAAAAAATGCCTGCCGACGATGCGGTCTGGATCCTCGATGACCTTTCAGACAGGCGCCTCCGCCGCGTTCTCGATTTCCTCGACCCGATCAAAGCCGCTCACGTGCGCGAGTTACTCCAGCACGACCGCCACAGCGCTGGCCGCCTCATGACGAACGAATTCTTCGCCTTCCCCATGAACACGACCATTGCCGAGGTGGCAGCCAATATTCGCGACAATCCCGGCATCGAGTTTACGCGCCGCGTCTTTGTCATCAGCGATTCTGGCCAGCTCGCCGGCTACATCCCCGCCCGCAACCTGATCGTCAACCCTCACTACCTTCCTATCCGCCAGGTCATGCGCCCTGTTCTTCATAAGGTGAGCGTCGAGGCAACCCGCGATGAGGTCGTCGATCTTGTCGAGCGCTACAAAATCCCCGCACTGCCAGTCGTGGATCAGGATGACAAGCTTTTAGGGGTGATCACTTACGAAGATGTCGTCGCCGTCATGGAAGATATCGCCGATGAAACGATTGCCAGCATTGCCGGTACTGCAGAAGACATCAGCGAACATGAGCCGATCTTTAAAAGATTCCTGTGGCGGGCGCCCTGGCTGCTTGTCACGCTTTGCGCTGGTTTGTTTACAGCGACTGCCATGGCGCATTTTAGCAACCGCTTCTGGTTTGCCTTTCTGCCCTTTTTCGTTCCGCTTATCACCGGCATGTCGGGCAATGTAGGGATTCAGTGCAGCACCATTTTGGTCCGCGGGATGTCCACCGGGGAACTTTCCCCAGGATCGCGCATGGACGCGATTGGAAAGGAGCTGATGATCGGTTTGCTGATCGGCTGTATCTTCGGGTTTATCTGCGGAATGGCCGTCTATTTGCTCCATCTCTACGGGTTCCAAGGGGCAAATCTTGACCCAGTCGCGCTTGGCGTTATCGTGAGCTGCGGTTTGCTGAGCGCCTGCATGACAGCGACAGTGTTAGGGGCGTTTTGTCCTTTCGTCTTTGCTCGCCTTGGCATCGACCCGGCTGTAGCTTCAGGACCCATTGTGACGGCCTTTAACGATGTATTGTCCACCTTAAGCTTCTTCTTAGTGGCCCGCGTGCTTTATCTCTTTTTTTCATGAGGAGGTTATGTCTAAGTTAAATTTATTCTGGCTTAGCCTGGTGGTGAAAAAGCGCAATTTCGTCGACTATCTGAAGACGGTGGCCCACTATTACAGCAACTTAACCTTCATGAAAGCCGATCTTCTTCTGCTGAGCCATTACCTCTTTAAAAGCCCCTACAAGATAAGCAAAGAATTTTTGCAGAAGAGGAGAGAGGAAGAGGTCTATGCTTATGGCGAAACGCCTTTGACAACTTTGGATTTGATCTCAAAAGAGTGCCAGATAAATAAGCGCGATACTGTCTTTGAGCTAGGTTGTGGGCGGGGTCGCAGCTGTTTTTGGCTTAATACCATCCTCGGCTGTAAGGTGGTGGGCCTAGAATATATCCCTGAATTTGTGGAAATTGCTGAAAAGGTCAAGACGACCTGTGGGTTAGAAAACCTTACTTTTCGCTGTGAAAATTTTCTGGAGACCAACTTTGAAGGAGCGACTGTCATCTATCTCTATGGCACTTGTCTAGAGGACGATTTCATCAAAAAGCTCAGCGCTAAATTCGCCAAACTTCCCGCAGGAACCAAAATTATCACCGTGAGTTATCCGCTTTCAGATTACGCTGACAATTCCCACTTTACGCTCATGAAGCGCTTTTCTGCCCCGTTCACGTGGGGGGAAGCCGATGTCTACTTGCATCTATTGAATGTGGAACTCGGCAGCGAGGTCAGCCGCAAAAGGTAAGAGTTCTTCGTCTCTCGGCCGCATTTCAGGATTAGGGCGAATTTGACGCTCGAGAAAGTTCTGGATA
>Ga0206912_1023_pt1 | contig 58392 bp, 42 predicted proteins | sample Alteio_BWOrgHeat_75_FD_152933 | JGI IMG/M metagenome (GOLD analysis project Ga0206912, IMG submission 152933) | Enriched cells from forest soil in Barre Woods Harvard Forest LTER site, Petersham, Massachusetts, United States -... | ecosystem: Environmental > Terrestrial > Soil > Temperate forest >... | reverse complement strand
GGTGGGCGAGATAAGCAAGCATTTTGATTCGGTTGAATTTAAAAAGGGGAAACGCGAATTTATAACCCACACGGGCCGCATAGGCAATAAAAGGCTAACAGTTATTTCAACCGGCATTGGCACCGATAATATCGACATTGTACTCAACGAACTCGACGCCCTGGTTAATATTGATTTTAAAACCCGTATGGTTAATCCCGACCTGTGCAGCCTGAATATTATACGCCTCGGCACTTCTGGCGCTGTGCAGGCCGATATACCGGTTGATAGCGCGTTGCTGTCGTCATCAGCCTTTGGCCTTGACCCGCTGATGCATTACTATCAGCAAAGCCTGTCAAACAAAGAACAAGAACTGCTGAACGCGTTTAAAGCGGGTTTGCCTGCCAATATCAGGCTATCGCCCTATGTAGCTTCGGCCAATGAAACTTTACTTACCGCATTAGGTGCCGGCTGGCGGCAGGGCCTCACTATTACCGCACCGGGGTTTTACGCGCCGCAGGGGCGGCAGGTAAGGGTTACTATGGCAATTCCACAGTTAATGGAGCTGATACAGAGTTTTAATTTTGAGGGGCAGCGCATTACCAATTTAGAAATGGAAACAGCCGGTATATACGGCCTGGCTGCCTGCCTGGGGCATAAAGCGTTATCATACAATATTATTTTAGCTAACCGTGTTACACAAAACTTCAGTAAACAGCCGGCTAAAACTATCGAACATCATATAAAAGAACTATTGGAAAAATTAACCGCCGTTTTATAAATTAATTGAATGTATTCAATTATTGCTATCTTCAAAACATATAATACCTAACAACGTTACCTACTAACATTTATCCGGGTTATGACGCCAAAAAAAATAACAGCACCCTTTTACGAACGCTTATCATTGGTTTTGGTAGGGCTATTGTCGCTCGGCTTTTTAATTGTACAGGGCAAAGAGGTGCTTGACCCATTAATATTCGGGTTTTTGTTTGCCATATTGTTATTACCTGTTTCGGGCTTTTTAGAACAAAAACTACGTTTGCCCCGCAGTATGTCATCTTTTTTATCCATTATATTATTAATAGCTTTTGTAGGGGGTGTGCTTTATTTGGTAGGATCGCAAATATCAAAGCTCACGCAAGACTGGCCCATGCTTCAAAAACAGATCAGCCAATCAGTAAAAGATTTACAAGGGTGGGTACAGTACGCTTTTCACCTCGACCTGGAAAAGCAAAAAAACTATGTTGATAATACCGCAAAAAAACTCATATCGTCTGGTTCTGACGTTATAAGCACAACTTTCGGCGCGGTATCATCATTAATGCTGTTTTATGTGTTCATCATGATATTCACTTTCTTTATCCTGTTTTACAGGAAGCTGCTCTTCGGTTTTATACTGCAGGCTTTCGGTAAGGATAATGAGCCCGTAGTACATGATATTGTCGAAAACATTCAAGCCATTTTAAGGCAATATATACTGGGCCTGCTGTTTGAAATGATAATAGTTGCCTGCATTGCCTGCACTGCGTTTTGGATAATCGGCATTAAATATGCTGTCCTGCTGGGGATTATTGTGGGCTTGTTTAACATTATCCCTTACCTGGGCATTTTTACGGCTTTGTTTTTAAGTGTGCTCATCACCTTTGCTACCGGGCCGGTAGGTAACGCAGTGTGGGTAGGAGCCAGCGTGCTCGGCATACATATACTTGATGCCAATTTATTATTGCCCACTGTAGTTGGTTCGAAAGTGCGCCTTAATGCCCTAATCACTTTTTTAGGTATTATTTTGGGCGAAATGATATGGGGGCTGTCGGGTATGTTCCTTTCTATACCCATAATGGCGATATTTAAAATAGTATTCGACCGCATTGAAAGTTTAAAATCATGGGGATACCTGCTCGGCGGCGATTATGAGTATAAGAAATCGGCACAAAAAAAAATGAAGACAGAGTAGCGGCAAGCGCAACGAGCCGGATGTGCCCAACCTGAAAAAAGTTGGTCGGGCCAAACTATCCAATCAATTTCTTTTTGAGCGTAATAACCGTTATCTCAGGCCATATCCCCAGCCTGCCCGAAAAGGCCAGGAAGCCAAAGCCCCGGTTCACATACAGGTAACGGTTCTTTTCGTTAACCAAACCGGCCCAATCTAAATAACGGTATTGCACCGGGCTCCACCTGAAACCGGGTATCTCCACGCCAAACTGAGCGCCGTGGGTATGGCCCGATAGGGTTAAATGAATATTTGCGGGGTTATAGCGCACTTTTTCTTCCCAATGCGTAGGGTCGTGCGACAGCAGTATTTTAAATGCCTTTTGGTCAATACCTTTCAGCGCTTTATCCAGGTCGCCCACTTTTTTAAAGCCCTTACCCCAGTTTTGCACGCCGATAAGTGAGAGCTGCTGGCCATCTTTTTCTATCACTACATTTTCATCCAATAGCAGGCGGTAACCCAGGTCTTTATGGTGTTGCTTTAATTTGTCAAGATTAGCAGCCTTTTCCTCTTCGCTGTCCCAGTTAATATAGTCGCCATAGTCATGGTTGCCTAATATAGAGAACTGCCCGTAAGGAGCCCTTAATTGGCTAAAATTGCCAATGTACTGCTCTATTTCCCAGGCAGCATTGTTAACCAAATCGCCGGTAAAAACAAACAGATCGCTTTTTTGGGATTGGGCCAGGTCTATACCCCGCTGCATGGCGTCAACATTATCAAAACTACCCGAATGGATATCAGATAACTGCGTAATGGTAAAACCGTCAAAAGCATCGGGCAGGTCATCATAGTATAAGGTTTGGCGATGCACCTTAAAATCATATTTACCCCTGAACATCGCGTAAAAAAAGCCGGTAAACGGAAATGCGGCAACCAGTATAGCTATTTCACTAATAAATTTGCGGCGTTCGGGAAAGTAAGATTGGCCTGCCTGGCCGCGGGTTTTGCTTATGGTATTATAGATCCCCACAAAGAACCGCCCCAGGTCACCTAAAAAAAGGATAACAACAAAAAATATCTTGGTTACAAAAAAGGTAAGGAAAAGGCTTAGCATCCACTCGTGGAAGGGCATCATGCCCTTTGCGGTACTGAAAGCGCCAAAACCAAGTATAAACAAAGCCGTTACCCCCACCGAAATAAGCAGGTAACCATATACTACTACTTGCCTTAACCGCTGCGAGTGCCAATCGGCAGTAAAAGTTTTTAAGCCCGAAAAAACATACCAGTCAAGCAGCAGACTTATTGCCGCGATGATGAGGAAAACTCTAAAAAAACCGCTTCTGCGCATAGCCAATATTATTGGGTGCAATTTATAAAAGGAAAGGTAATTTAATCGTAAAATTTATGGCGGTGCCTGGTCCACCTGGTCCGGGTGGGCCAACCTGGTCCGGCTTGGTCCACCTGGTCCGGCCTGGTCCACCCTTGGGTCAGGTGCGTTATTACTAAATGTAGCTATAAACAAAAACCCCCGCTAATTTTAGCGGGGGTTTTTGTGCCATTAGTAACGGCGGTCATTGTAATGGTGCCAGTGGCGGTTATGCCTTACCACTACTACCTTGCGATGATAACGGTGGTTACGATCGCCAACTTGTACCCTTACCTGTGCCTGTGCAGCGCTAAATGTGCAAACTGCAATTATGGCTATTAATAATGCTTTCAGAGATTTCATTTTTTCTAATTTTTAATATTAAAACTTTTTGATAATTAATTATGATGAACTTCATCATAGTTACGGTCGCGGTTGTCATGGCCGCGGTCACCACCATGTTCACGATCGCTTCTATGGCGTTCGCGGTATTCAATCGAACAACTTGAAATGGCTACTGAAGTAAATAACAACAGTGCAACCATTTTTATAACATATTTTTTCATAACGTTAAATTTATTTACACGTATTAGTATAAAGACCATGCCAATACATGAAAGTTTAATTTTATAATTATTATTTTTAAAATCTTATTGATTTTTTTAAAATTTACCCATTAATTTAAACCATATAAACTTTATAAAAACGATGAAAAGAATTATTTTTTTTGCAGCAGTTTTTGCCGGTATTTTATTTTTTAAACCAGCCCACGCGCAGATCAGCTATGAACTTAACATAAAAAGTCAGCCACAGTGGGGCCCGGTTGGGTTTGATCATGTAGACTATTATTACCTGCCGGATATTGATTGCTATTACGATGTTCCGCACCACCAGTTTATTTACGAGGAAAATAAAAAATGGGTTAAGTCGCCGTCGCTTCCGCCCGCCCATAAAAATTATGACCTTTATAAGGGATATAAAGTAGTGGTAAACCAGCCGGTGCCTTATTTGGATGACCGCTATCGTAAGTCATACGCAAAATTCAAAGGGCACAAAAGTCAGCGTGTTATTCGCGATAGCCACGACGCCAAATATAAAAACGGGGGTATTACGCCAACTGTGCCAACTGTACATAAGAATGTGCCCCCGGCCATAAAACCCGAAACGCATTATGCTGATAAACCAGAACATCATTAATAAACAAAAGCCGCCGCATAGTTATAGCGGCGGCTTTTGTTTTAACAGGCGGCTTATAGCGATAAAAATAGTACCGATAATTAAAAATACCGATAACAGCAGCACGAAGTTTATCGCTATTTGGCGGTAGCCTATTTTATGGGCATCCAAAAAGTTATAGGGATAATAGCCTGAAATAGCGCCCCGGGTAAGTACATAGAAAAAATAAATAAGGGGATAAATGAGCCACGTAAATATTTTGCCCCATTTTATATTGGTTTTGGGCACAAACAGCAGCCAAAACAAAACGAACAATATAGGGCAGGCGATATGAAATATATCATCGGCAAATTTAAATAAGCCATGCAAATGGAACTGCTTGCGCAAAATAACCTGGTATATTAAACCTACTATAGTAATGTAAAACGCGAACGCAGTTAAAACCGGCGGTTTTGAAAAGAAACTTCCCCATTTTGATAATGGCTTTAACAAAATGAGCGTGAGCGCTAAGGCGATCAATATATTTACCTCGATGGTAAAAAAACTAAGCAATTGCACTATGCCCCCTGCAAATGTGCGCCCCTCGGCCAGGTACTTTAGGGTTGACATATAAAACTGAATGCCGAGGCCGATCCATACCAAAAGGGCTAATAAGGCCATGTAGACAGTCTTTATTTTTCCTTTCATACCGTTATATTAAGGTATCTCCTTTTAAACCTGCCGCGCTTAATAATTCATAATTGAATATTTTTTTTATCACAGCCGGGTCCTGTTTAACCAATTCCTCAACTTCGGCTTTATCTGTGGATGCATATATGCCTATCGCAGCCACTGCGGTGTTATCGTTTACAGGCATAGTTAATAAAAGTTTGCCCTGCTCACGCAACTTAAAGGTATAGGGTAAATGCTCGCTTTGTATAATCCGGCGGGTATCTTCATTGTTGTAATTTTCTGCCTTAGTTAAAATAAGCAGGGTATAACGGCTCATTGCTGCTAATTTCGGCAGGATATCAGGTGGGACAAATTCCATGTTTGGTGCGCTCATATTGATAGTAAATATTTGGTTATTGGATAGAAAAATCGATCATTATTTTTTGCTTATAAAGGCCATCCGCACGCCCAGGCCTACCAGTAAAAAACCAGTGACTTTTTCCTGTATCCACCAGATTTTCGGATTCTTTTTGAAAAGATCCCTGGTTTTTCCGAGAATTAAGGCAACAATAATTAATACCAGTGTTCCCTGTATCGCAAACCACAAACCCAATACCAGCAACTGAAACTTAAAAGCCGGGGATGCCGTGTTTACAAATTGAGGCAGGAACGATAAAAAGAAAAGGGCTACTTTTGGATTGAGTGCATTAGTTACTATACCTTGCTTAAACAGTTTCCAATAGTTAGCTTTATAGGCAGTTTGGGTAAACCCGTTTATGGCCGATTTGGTTAATAACGCTTTAATGCCGAGATAAATAAGATAAGCAGCACCTGCAAATTTAATGATATTGAAAAGGTAGGCCGAACGGCTAATGATAATGGAAAGCCCTAATACAGCGGCCGTTATATGCACAAAGCCACCGATAAATACGCCCGCTGCTGAAATTATTCCGGCCCGTGTACCTTGTGATAGTGTGCGCGAAGCAACATATAGCATATCATTGCCGGGCGTAAGGTTAAGCAATAGCGAAGCGATGAAAAACAGGTAAAGATTTTGAAAGTTTAACATAGGCTATAATTTTGAAATTAAAAATACGACAATTTATAAAATAATTTTATGCCAGATAGTGGTTACATAAATTTAAATATCAACGGGAGCGGCATTGCAACAGTCACGTTTTACCACCCCGCGCAAAATTCGCTGCCGGCCACTTTGCTTGATGAACTAACCGCTAAAATTATACAAGCCGGAGATGATGCGCAAACACGCATAATTATACTAAAAAGTGAAGGCGATCGTACATTTTGTGCCGGTGCGAGCTTTGACGAGTTATTGCAGATAAAGGATGAGAAGGCAGGCGCGCTATTTTTTTCGGGTTTTGCAAGGGTGATCAATGCCTGCCGCAAATCACCAAAAATTATTATTGCCCGTTTGCAGGGTAAAGCCGTAGGCGGCGGGGTTGGCCTGGCAGCAGCAGCCGATTATTGCCTGGCTACCGAAGCGGCAGCTATTAAATTAAGCGAACTGGCCATTGGTATTGGCCCGTTTGTTATTTCGCCGGCGGTTATCCGCAAAATAGGGCTGCCCGCGTTTTCTGAATTAACCATCCGCGCCAGCGATTTCCAAACCGCGCAATGGGCAAAAGAAAAAGGATTATATAATGAAGTGTATGCAACCATTAGCGAAATGGACGAGGCTTTAGAAGCTCTTGCACCAAAACTGGCATCTTACCACCCCGAAGCATTAAGCGGGTTAAAGCAAATATTATGGGAAGGTACCGATGATTGGGATGAACTGCTCAACGAACGCGCGGCAATTAGCGGTAAACTGGTATTATCACCATTTACGCAACAGGCTTTAAAAGGTTTTTTGGACGGGAAGAGGTGAGAGTAGCCAGTAATTGGCAAAAAAAAGCCCCCTAATCAAATCAGGGGGCTTTTTTATTAGTCATGCCTTCTATTATCGTCATGCCTTCTATCATCGTCATGACGACGATAACGCTCGTGGACAACAACAACCGGCCTTCTGTGCCTGTAATAACGATGTTGCGGATGATTTACCACAACTACTTCCTGGCGGGGAGGAGGTGGAGTTCCAATTCTTACGCCAACCCTAAGCTGGGCGTGTGCTGCCTGGAATGAGCAAGCGAATATTAATGCTACAATTGTTAATTTGATAGTTTTCATGATTGCAAATTAGCGAACACATATATTGGTGTTCGCTATATGTAAAGACAATCGCTGTGCCAGTAAATTTAAGTAGGGTAGACTTACGAAGTTTTTAAAACTTCGTAAGTCTTTTAGCAGGTCATTATCAGTAGGTTACTCATATAGTTTTAAACTGTTTTTTAATAATCGTATCTCTTCCTGTATGTCCTCAATGCGTTGCAATAAATGAATAATGGCCTCAATACCAGCCATATTTATATCCAGTTCATTATGCAGGCGTATTATTTTTTCGAGTTTTTGCAGCTCTGTTTCGGGGATATAAGCAGTTTTATTAACTATTTTTACCTCAACCAATCCGGCTTCCTGCAAATCGGTTATGAAAGTGTGTTCCAACTGGTGGTAAACACAAAAATCGGTAGCTGCTATCAAGTGCTTTGTGGTCATAACGCTTTAATTTACGTGGAAGTTTTAGCCAGTTCTTCAAATAGTTGTTTCTGCTTGTCGGTAAGGTTTACCGGTATTTGCAGGTCATAAGTTATGTACAGGTCGCCAAACTCACCTTCCTTTTTATAAACAGGCAGGCCCTTTCCTTTTAGTTTAACCTTTGTGCCATTTTGTGTTCCGGCACCAACCTTTACTTTCACTTTGCCGTTCAAGGTATCGGCAGTTATTTCGCCACCTAATACGGCGGTGTACAGATCAAGTTTTGCAGTGGTGTACAAGTCGCTGCCTTTTCTTTTAAACCTGGGGTCATCCGCTACCGAAAATTGGATGTACAGGTCGCCATGGGGGCCGCCGTTAGCGCCCGGGCCGCCGTGGCCGGTAATTTTTATAGTTTGCCCGTTCTCTACACCTGCGGGAATTGTTATCCGGATGTTTTTTCCATTTACGGTGAGTGTTTGTTTATGGGTTTCGCTGGCTTCTTTCAGGTTGAGATGCAGTTCGGCATTATAATCCTGCCCGCGGTATTTGGCCTGGCGTCTTTGTCCGCCACCGCCGCCGCCAAACATGGATTGAAAGAAATCTGAAAAATCATCATTGCCGCCGCCGCCAAATCCTTCAAAATCAAACGCCTGACCGCTGCCACCGCCATAACTGCGTTGCTGCCGGCTTTGTTGCTGGCGTGCCTGTTCATAAGCCTCGCCATGCTGCCAGTTCTCGCCATATTGGTCATACTTTTTACGTTTTTCCGGGTCGCTCAAAACCTCGTTAGCTTCATTAAGCTGCTGAAATTTTTTGTGGGCCTCCGCGTCGTTAGGGTTTAGGTCGGGATGATATTTACGGGCCAGCTTGCGGTAAGCGCTTTTTATATCCTTATCCGATGCTGTTTTAGTAATACCTAATACCTGGTAATAGTCAATAAATGCCATTCTGTTTGGTTGTAGAAGCTAAACCTAAAGATAAGGGATTGGTTTTAGTAAATTAATATCGAACACCAAATATCGAATGTAGAATGATGAAGTAAATTCATTATTCGATATTATTTCAGCGTTTAAGGGTTTAATAATCCGATATCCCCGCCCGGCCGCGTTTAATGTAGTTGCGTATATCCAGCACAATGCCTGCGAAAAAGTAAACAATAAGCGGGAAACCAACCGCCAGGAAGGAAGAATAGATAAAAAATAACCTTATCTTCGAAATAGAGATATTAAAACGCTCGCCCAGGTAAGTGCAAACCCCGAAAGAGTACCGTTCAAAAAATGTGATCAATCGCTGTAACATATCAGGCCAACTTTAGTATTTTATTTCCAACGCTGCATTGCAGGCATTTCTTATAATTACAATAATAGTTTTTTAATTCCAATAATGCCTGCGATTCGAACGCTGAATTTGCTTTTACACCCAGGCTTTCAAAATCAGCGATGATATTATTTTGTTCGCGGGGCAGGTTTTCTAAAAGTTTCAGGCTGCGGTCAATATAATATTGCTGCTGATGGTGCCTGCCATAACTAAACAAAAATAGCACCAAAGTATTTAACAACAAAACATCGACCGATGCTTGCCCCATTGTTTTGGGTGATGGTTTGGATGGCTTATCAAACCGAAAATGATCATCCCAGTAAGCATTTACCTTTATTTCGGTAAATAAATTTTGCAGGCCCTTTATATCTTTTATATCCAATATTTTCGAAAACAGGTGATTTGAATTAACAATGAGCGCCGCGAACTGTGCCAGCCTGATGGTAGGGAAGTTTTGAGGGCGCAGCCGCATAAATTTCCATAAATGGTTTTCAACAGGCGTGAGGTTGAATTTTTTACGAAGAAAATCGTATTCCTTTTTTAGTTTCTGCGGGTACTCATCGGTGAGATCATCGGTTAAAAAACCCGCCTGCCCAAATACCAGCGCCTCAATTTGCATCGGGTTGTTTTTATGTTTGGCTAAAATGCTTTGCGGCAGCGATTTAGCCAGCAACTCGAATGGCACCGCGTTTGTTTTAAACCCAAAATTAGCGGCCAAAAACTGGTAAAAAGTTTCCTCCCAATCACCTCTGTTTAGGTCGAGGGCCGCTGTTACAGCTGCCGATCTCTTTTCTAAACGCTCTATTAATACCCGGGTGAACCACGTTTTTAAGGTAAAATCATCCAGTTTGCCGATACTCGCCTCGCAGGGAATAATAGTTTGGTTGCCGAATACCAGGTTATGGTAACGGGTATACAATTCGTCCGGTATGCGGTCTTTTAGCTCAAGGGTTGGTATTTGCCGCCCGTTAGCGGCTACCGGTTCATCATCGCGGTAAACAACGTGCAGTATTACATTATCGTAAGCCGTATCAATAGTGTGTTTGTGCTTTTTCCAGTCAGATGAGGAGAGGTGCAGTTCTACGTTCCCGGCCCAGGTGGTATCGCCTATTTTTATCCGCGCGTTACCAAAATCGGGCCCCGAATCGGTATTATGCATACCTGCCGAAAAGACTTCTACTATATCGCCGTTGGTGGTTTGCAGGTCTGTACGGTCGAACAAGCGGAATTTCCATATGTAATGCAAAAAATCTTCGGGAAAAAGCATTATCTAAGATAGGGAGATTTATTAATTATTTCTACTAAATTCACTTCATTAAATCTCCCATGCCAAACGAAACTATCCTCATCCCAACCACTGCTCACCGCGTAAAATCCATCATCGGCGGCTCGCTGGGTAATTTGGTGGAGTGGTACGACTGGTATGTATATTCCGCTTTCTCGCTGTATTTTTCGGCTGCGTTTTTTCCGTCATCCAACCAGGTGGTGCAGTTGTTAAATACCTCGGGCATATTCGCGGTAGGGTTTTTAATGCGGCCTATCGGCGGGTGGATAATGGGTACTTACGCCGACAGGAGCGGACGCAAAAAGGCGCTTACCTTATCGGTTATGCTTATGAGTATGGGGTCGCTGTTAATTGCAGTAATACCCGGCTATAAGCAAATTGGTATTGCCGCGCCGGTTATATTGTTACTGGCAAGAATGATACAAGGATTAAGTGTTGGCGGCGAGTATGGCACCAGCGCCACCTATTTAAGCGAAATGGCTACTAAAAAGCACCGGGGATTTTATTCAAGTTTTCAATATGTAACGCTCATTATGGGGCAGCTGATCGCTTTGGCGGTACTGGTATTGCTGCAGCGGGTGTTTTTAACCGAACAACAATTACATGTCTGGGGCTGGCGCATCCCGTTTGGTATCGGGGCGGTACTGGCCGTAACCGTAATGTACCTGCGGCGCAGTTTGCAAGAATCGGTAACGCTGGAGAAAGATGAGAAGGCCCGCTCATCCCGCGGAACTATAAAAGCCCTCGCGGCACATCCCAAAGCAGTACTCACCGTATTTGGCCTCACCTTAGGCGGAACCGTAGCCTTTTATACCTTCACTACCTACATGCAAAAGTTTTTGGTGATCACCTCCGGGTTCAGCAAAAGCGCCGCTACATTAATATCAGCCCTTACCCTGGTTGTTTTTATGCTGCTGCAGCCCTTGTTTGGTTTACTGTCTGATAAAATTGGCCGCAAGCCATTGTTGATCGCTTTTGGCATCTTAGGATCATTAGCTACTGTGCCCATATTAATTGCATTGGGCCATACCAAAAATGTTTGGGCCGCCTTTACTTTAATTATGATAGCGCTCATTATTGTAAGCGGTTACACCTCCATTAACGCCGTGGTAAAAGCCGAGCTTTTCCCGGCTAATATCCGGGCGCTGGGCGTAGGGTTTCCGTATGGCGTAGCCGTTTCCCTATTTGGTGGCACCGCCGAACCCCTGGCGTTATCATTTAAAAGCAGCGGCCACCAGGAATGGTTTTACTGGTATGTTACGGGTTGTATCCTCGTATCATTAATTGTATATGTTATGATGAGGGATACGAAGAAATATTCGAAGATTTAGAGGGGGGCTGCTATATCATACTTGATATAATATTAATACTCAAAGCCACAATAGCCGTATTAAAAGCGAATGATATCAACCCATGTATCCACGCTAACCTTCGCATATCACGGTCGGCAATTTCCACATCCGATACCTGGAACGTCATGCCGATAACGAACGAGAAGTAGACAAAGTCGAGGTAATCCGGTTCGTTTTCATCAGGGAACTGCAGGCCACCGTAAGGTCTTGGTTTACCGTCGTCGGTATCGGTGTCATAATACATGTGCGCGTAACGCATGGTGAATATAGTATGCACCAGCCACCACGATGCGATTACCGATGCCATTGCCAGGAAAATATACCCGGTAATATCGCCATGGCCTTGCGCCTTTGACGATTTGAGTAACCACAATATGGCCCCAAGGGCAATGATTGAAGCTGCTATGACAAACAAAAATATCATTGTACGGCTCGAATCCTGAAGTTTGGCAATTTTTCTTATTTCGCGGGGATGAGCGTTTAGTATAATTACCCAATCCATCGCAATTACCGCTAAGGCAAATGCTATCCAACTTACTAAAGTAACCACAGGCGCACTAAAATGGTTGCGGGTAAAAAAGAAAGTGATTATCGCGGCTGCAAACGAGAAATAAACCCTGTAGTTTGCATCCAGCCTGAAAAATACGTGGTCGGGCAGTTTTAATTTTTTAGCCATTTATTTATTGGTTCATAGTTCATGGTTGATGGTTCATAGCCCATTGTGGTATTAATACTCATTATTCATGATCTATGAACCATGAACTAATCTACTATATCCGCTACGCGGCCAATTTGTCCGTCCTCTAACCTCACTTTTATTCCACGCGAGTGGAACGATGAATCGGTTAACAGGTCCTTTACAATTCCCCGTGTTTTTTTGCCCGTGCGCTGATCTTTTTTAAGGATGATGTCAACTTCCAGTCCGGGGTATATATCGCTTCGGTTTTGTCCGTTCATGATTTCTTTATGTCATTGCGAGCGAAGCGCGGTCCCGATAGCTATCGGGACGAACTTTGCATAACCGCATTGCATCCTTGCGATTGCCACGCTTCGCTCGCAATGACAATGTTTTTTATTTACTTCATTTTACCAGCTCCGCTATGGCCCAAGTTACTTTATCAAAATTAAAGCTAACCAGCAATTTATTCATGGCGGCGGTAATGTGTTCATTACCTAAATTGCCAATGCTGCCCTCGTGGGTATGGTTAACGGTTTTGGCAGGATTAAAATCCCCCTTTTCAATAGCCAAACCAACTTGCTTGTAAGCATCGCGGAAAGGTGTTCCGCCTAAAACCAAACGGTTAACTTCTTCAACGCTGAACAGGTAGGTGTATTTCGGGTCGTTCAGTATTTCGGTATTTACGGTGATGTTTTGCAGCATGAAGGTGGCCATGTGCAGGCAATCCTTCAGGTCAGTAAACGCCGGGAACAACAGTTCTTTCAGTAATTGTAGTTCACGGTGATAGCCTGATGGCAGGTTGGTTGTCATCATAGCCACATCATTAGGCAGGGCCTGTATGCGGTTGCATTTGCCGCGCAAAATTTCCCAAACGTCGGGGTTTTTTTTATGCGGCATAATGCTGCTGCCGGTAGTCAGCGTATCAGGGTAACTTATAAAAGCAAAATTCTGACTTAAATACAGCGCTTGGTCCATGGCCATTTTAGCTACTGTGGCCGCTATGCCCGCTAAGGCCTGCGCAATAACCCGCTCTGTTTTGCCCCGGCCCATTTGCGCGTAAACTACATTGTAATTCAGGCTGTCGAAACCTAATAACCCGGTAGTCATGGTACGGTTTAACGGGAACGATGAACCATAACCTGCTGCCGAACCCAACGGGTTTTTATTGGTAATTTTATAAGCCGCTAAAACCATTTCCAGGTCGTCGGCCAAACTTTCGGCATAAGCGCCAAACCATAACCCAAACGACGACGGCATGGCTACCTGTAAATGGGTATAGCCGGGCAGCAGGGTGTTTTTATGTTTTTCGCTTAATGTTATTAATTGCTTAAACAGCGTTTCGGTTTCTTCAACCACCTGCTGCAGTTCATGCCTGAAAAATAGTTTCAGGTCAACCAGTACCTGGTCGTTACGTGAGCGGCCGCTGTGAATTTTTTTGCCGGCATCGCCTATGCGTTTGGTGAGCAATAGCTCTACCTGCGAATGCACATCTTCTACACCTTTTTCAATGGTAAAGTTGCCTTTTTCAATATCGGCATAAATATTTTTAAGTTCTTTTTGCACCAGGTGCAGATCCTCAACACTCATCAAACCAATACTTTGCAGCATTTGGGTATGCGCCAGCGAACCCAGCACATCAAACGCGGCCATTTGGGCATCAAATTCCGCATCACGGCCAACGGTAAAGTTTTCTACCAGTTCATTAACGTTAGTGGTTTTTTGCCAAAGCTTGCTCATAATGCAAATATGGGAAATATTTTATTGAGTGTGGCTTCTCACCTAGCGTCATTGCGAGGAACGAAGCAATCTCTACTTCGGATAGTCAATAAGTTAAATTATTTTCGATGAGTGTTCCAAAAAAACGCTTTCCTTGTTGATTTGCATGTGCAGGGATTGCTTCGTTCCTCGCAATGACGCGCGGATATTAGACGATTTTCTCCAGCATCGCTATATACAACCCGATCCCCTCCTTTATCTCGTCCACATAAACAAACTCATCAGCCGTATGCGACCGCGCGGAATCGCCCGGGCCAACTTTGATGGATTGTATATCCAGCAGAGATTGATCAGAGGTGGTAGGGGAGCCGTAGGTTGTACGGCCCAAGCTTATGCCTGCCTGCACAATAGGGTGCCTCCTGTCTATCGACGATGGTTTTAAACGAATAGAGCGCGGCATAACATCGCATTGTACGTTCTGGCGGATGATCTCTAATACTTCTTCGTTGCGGTAAGCATCGGTCACCCTTACATCAACTGTAAAGTGGCAGCTTGCAGGTACCACATTATGCTGTGAACCGGCGTTAATAACCGTAACCGACATTTTTACCGGCCCGAAAACATCGCTCTCCTTAGGAAAACGAAACGTGCGGAACCATTCAATATCTTTCATGGCTTTATAAATGGCGTTTTCGCCTTCCTCGCGGGCGGCATGGCCGGCTATGCCGTGCGCTACGCAATCCAGCACCATTAAACCGCGCTCGGCAACCGCTAACTGCATTTGGGTGGGTTCGCCAACTATGCCGAAGTCCAGTTTGCCTAAATCGGGTATAATGAGTTCAAGCCCGTTGGCGCCTGATATTTCTTCTTCGGCGGTGGTAGCTAAACAGAAATTATATTTAAGGCCGGGTTTATCATAAAAATACAGGAACACCGCTATGAGCGATACCAGGCAGCCTCCCGCGTCGTTACTGCCCAGGCCGTATAGTTTACCGCCTTCAATTTTTGCATCATACGGATCGCGCGTATAGCCTGAGTTGGGTTTTACCGTATCGTGATGCGAGTTAAGCAGGATAGTAGGTTTACCGGCATCAAAATGTTTGTTCCATACCCATAGGTTATTTAGTTTTCGGTTAACGATGATGCCGCGTTCTTTGAAAAAATTTTCAATCAGGTCTGCCGTAAGGGTTTCCTCTTTGCTGAAGGATGGAATAGCTATTAATTGCTGTAACAGTTTAACTGCCTGCGGGTATAATGTGTTACTATCGGTCATGTATAGACAAAAATAATGTTTTTAGATTAAGTATATATTAATAATGCAGGGAACGTGTTTTAAGCGAACAAACCTTTATCACGGTCAATAAATTGTGGGCGGTGCAGTTTTAACCCCAGTTTTTTGTTGAGCTGTTCGCTCACATAATCGGCTAACTCGGGCGAGTATCGTTCATCATGCTGGTGCATAAAGAACCAAACGCTTTGCAGGCCCATATCGCGCCATTGTTTAATTCGGTCAACCCATTCATCAACACGAATATAATCGGTACGGTCGAGGCTGTTGCCTACAAAGCGTATAAACGCGTGCGGCGTTGGCAAATTCATGTGCACACAATCGCGCCTGCCCGACGCGTCGGTAATTACAGCGCCAATGTTTAGCTGGTGGAACAGGTTGAATACGTTTTGCCGAACTTCATCATTAGCGAACCATTCTTTATGCCTTAGCTCCACAAAAACCGGGACATCCTTTGGCAGTTGTTCCAGGTATGCTTTCAGTTCGGGGAAGCTTTTTGGCGTGAAGTTATCGCTCAACTGTAAAAACAAGGGGCCCAGCTTATCGCCGAAGGCTAAAATGCCCTCATAAAATGTAGTGGTAATTTCTTCCGCGTTTTTGAGACGGCGTATATGGCTGATGCTTTGAGAAAATTTAGGGCAAAATTTAAAACCGGGATTAGCACCCGCTTTATCCTTCCATTTACTGATGGTTGCCGCAGGGTAAACATTATAAAAGGTGGCGTTCAGTTCAATACAGTCGAAATGCTTTACATATTCGTCTAAAAAATTAGCGTCCTTTGTTTTAGGCGGATATATTTTGCCCAGCCACTCTTTGCGTCCCCATTTGGCGCAGCCAACATGCACCTGTAAAGGCGGGTCGTTTTTTGCCGCCTTAAGCGTGGTAACGGTCAGTTCAGGATCAGGCGGAAGCGTAAAATCTATTGCTGCTAATTCCTGAGGTGTTACCCGGCCAAATTCCATAGTAATTTTTTAGCAAGTTAAATATTTTGTTTTGAACCGCTTACCTCATCGTTCCAAACTTTATTTTCTACACTTATCCTCACGGTTAACATAATGGTGTTGAGAATAGTGAACACTACAGCGGTATAATACAGGTGAAATACCAGCGGTATTAGAGCGATCTCGCATACCACCTCCATATAATTGGGGTGCTTAAATATTTTATAAGGCCCTTTTTTTATGGGGTAAACACCCGGTATACGGTAAATTTTTGTGTTCCAGTATTTGCCCAATGAGTATAGCGCCCAAAACTTAAATGCCAAAACCAACAGGAAAGCGATCAAAAAGCCAAAACTTATGGGTGTGCCCCCCCTTAAATTATATTCGGTAATTAAAGCTATAATGAACATGGTATGCATGGCCACCATAAAAGGGTAGTGGCTTTGGCCGTATTGAATGGCACCATTTTGCAACAGCCATTTTTCATTGCGGCGGGCAATGTATAATTCTGAAAGGCGCTGCAGGATGATAAAGGAAATAAATGCTATAAAATACATCCCTTAGTTTTTGTTTAGCTTTAATAATACCATCTCGCTCGAAAACCCCGGGCCCATAGCCATCATTAAACCATAGCCATCCTCAAAACCTTCGCGCATAAATTTTTCTAAAACATATAAAACCGTAGCGCTCGACATATTGCCGTAGTTATTCATCACCAATCTTGTTTTATTCAAAAAATCGCCTTCAACCGCCAGGGCATCGGTATAAGCATCCAATACTTTTTTACCACCCGGATGAAAAATGAAATTTTTAATATCGCTTAACTGCAGGTTTTGTTTGGTTAAAAATTCAGTTATATCTTCTTTTACGTGCTCATTAATGAACATGGGAATATCTTTCGAGAATAGTACCTTAAACCCTGTATCCTGGAACTCCCATCCCATAACATCCAGCGAATCATAATATAACTTACTGCTCGATGCCACATAAGTAACTTGCTGTTTTTCACGGGCATGATTATCGCCTTTGATAATGCAGGCAGCTATCCCGTCGGAAAACAAACTCGAACCAATAAAATTACTCTTGCTAAAATCGCTTTTTATTAGGGTTAATGAGCATAGTTCAACAGCTACCAATAATACTATAGCATCTGGGTTTGCTTTGGCCGCCATATTTGCTTTGGCCATGCCCGATACACCTCCGCCGCAACCCAAACCCCAGATAGGGATACGGTTGATATGCGGATCGAGCCGCATTTTATTAATGATCAAAGCATCCACGCTTGGCGTAGCCAGGCCGGTTGTTGATACAAATAGAATATCGGTAATAGCCTCTTTTTTTATACCGGCCTTAATTATACAGTCTCCAATGGCCTGTACAGAATAGTTAAGCGCGTTTTCTATATACGTGTTATTGCGTTCCTCAAAAGTACTTGAGCCGGTATACCAGGAGAGCGGCATACAAAAATTGCGGGTAATGATCTCCGTATTGTCAAAAGCGAAGATCAGCCTTTCTGTTTGCGGAAAACTGGCCGAAAATAGTTCGCGGGCCTGTTTTTTTACTTCTTGCTGGTCTGCTTTATACGGGAGGTCGATGGTAGATGCTGCGGCTATAAAAGGCATATAATGTTTTAATAGATTACGTATTTGTTCGTTTACCGGTTGCTCAAGGCTAATGATTTAACAACAGACGTAAAGGAATGTTGACAGGCAGTTATATCAATTAACCGTTACAACATCTTTCGCTACAGTAGCTAACGTTTTTATCTTGTTTTTAGCGCTGCCCAGGCCTATAATATTGATGGCTTTTGTCCGTTCCCCCTCAACGGTTAAAACCGGGAAAGGGGCAATAGTGACCTTTGGATTGAACCAGGTCACATTTTCACAATTTACCAATTTTACAGCCGCGTTGGTGATCTCGGTTTGTTCGGTAGTTAACCGGGATATTTGCGCGTCGCTTACATCATCCATTATAATGTGCGGCCTCGCGTCGAAATTACGGGTTTGCAGGGTAATGTTTTGTAAGGATATGCCCTTTACATGCCTTATGTACAATCCGCTGGCCGGCAATACCGCGCCAAACATGCGGTTTTCGGGGTAAAGAGTTTCCTTTTCGGGCAGGGCAGCGTCCGCTTCATCGGCAGTACCATTACCCATTGTGCTGACGTTGATGTTGCTCAATTGCACATTCTCCACATCATAGCCGGGGAACCCGGTTATACTTGAAGTGATCTTGCTATGGCTCACGGCAGTTATATTGCTGATGGTGATATTGCGCAAATATCCCGGTACATAGGGTACGTTTTTATCTTTTGGGGCCGCCCTGTTACCAAATTTTATAAACAGGGGCGTTTGTACATCGCTCATATAAATGTTGTTCACGGTAACATTATCGGTAAAACCGCCGTCAACGTTCTCTATGGCTATACCTGCTATTACGGTTATAGGCTGCTCAATAAATTTGATGTGTTTTTGCCAGTTGCGCAGCTTGTCTTCGGATGCCTGGTGGATGGTGATGTTGCTGATACTAACATTCCTGAAACCGCCCCTTGAGGTGGTGCCGAATTTGATCGCATTACAGTTAGATGCCACCACGCAATTGCGGATGATTATATTTTGACAGGGCTCGTTTTTATCCTCGCTTTTCAGGCAGATGCCGTCATCATCAGAGTCGATTGTGCAATCTTCCACCAACACATTTTTGCAGTCGATATCAATAGCATCGTTATTAAAATTGGCATGGTTAAATATTTGTACGCCTTTTATGTGTAGGTTTTCGCAATGCTGGTAATTCTCCATCCAAAAAGCGGAATTTTGCAGGTGGACATCGAAAATTTCTATGCCCTTACAATTGTACATATATATTAGCGTGGGGCGTATGCCGGTATAGCCGGGAGTGGTGTTATCGCCTAAATTAAATTCGGGCGAAGCGCCATTGCCGTTAATAGTTCCCTGCCCTGCAATGGAAATAGCCGAGGCATCCTTTGCAATAATTAACGAGCGGAATGCTTTCCTGCGCTCACCGACCGTATTATCGGGGTAGTCCTTCATTGCAGCGCTGCCTTTTAATTCGGCCCCGGTCATTAAGTAAAGGGTTACATTATTTTTAAGGTATATAGTGCCCGATATAAAGGTCCCGGCAGGAATAATAACGCGCCCGCCTGCTTCGCTGCATTTATCAATAGCGGTTTGTATGGCTTTGGTGTTAACGGTTATGCCATCAGCCTTCGCGCCGTAGGAGAGGATATTATAATCCGCCGAAAATGCAGAAAGGGAAATGTATAACAACAGGCAGGTAAAAAATATCTTCATTGTACAATTAATTAAACCCAAATGTCATTTCGACGAGGAACGAGGAGAAATCTATACATATGCAATTGCGTGTGTATAGTTTTCTCCCTATGGTCGAAATGACATGGCGTATTTAAAAGAAAAAGCCCGTTAGCATTAAACTAAAGGGCTTTGTAAATATTGCTATAAAAATTCAGAATTAACTACTCAAACAAACTTCTTTTAACACCCATTTCCAAACCCCGCAGTTCGGCCAGCCCCTTTAACCGGCCAATTACCGAATAACCGGGGAAAGTATTATAGTTAAAATCGTCAAGCAGCTTATGGCCGTGATCGGGGCGCATGGGTATGGCTATATCCGTTCTTCCTGCATCCTGTCTTTTCTGTTGCTCCAATATAATATTCTTCATCACCGCGTACATATCTGTACTGCCTTCTAAATGATTATCTTCATAAAAGCTGCCATCGGGCTCACGTTTTACGTTACGCAGGTGCAGGAAATGAAAATGCTGCCCTAATCTTTCCACTATCCCCGGCAGGTCGTTATCGCCACGCGCGCCTAACGAGCCGGTGCAGAAGGTCAACCCGTTACTGGTTGAAGGTATAGCGTTCACTACATCATTCAAATCTTTTTCGGTAGATACAATTCTTGGCAAACCGAATATGGGGAACGGTGGGTCGTCAGGGTGCACACACATTTTTATACCTAATTTCTCCGCATCAGGAATAATAGCCTGTAAAAAGTAAGCCATGTTTGCCTTCAGCGTTTTAGCATCAACACCATCATATTTGCTTAAAAACCCTTTAAATTGTTCAACGGTCATTACATCTTTTGTGCCCGGCAGGCCGGCCATCATGTTGTTAGTTAGCCGGGTTATTTCTTCCTTACTTAAGCTGTCTAAATATTTTTTGGCCAATTCCTGTTGTGCGGGAGTAAAATCGTTAAATGCTCCGGGGCGCTCCAGTATATAAAGGTCAAAGGCCCACCAGGCCGGGGCATGAAAACGCAGGGCCGATGCGCCGTTTGGCAAGTGATAGTCAATATCGCTTCGCGTCCAGTCTAAAACCGGCATAAAGTTATAGCATACTGTTTTTATGCCGGCGGCAGAAAGGTTTTTTAAGGTCTCAATATAATTTTTGATGTGCCGTTCACGATCAGGGCCGGCTATTTTAATGCTATCAGGAACATTCACACTTTCCACAACCGACCACCTGAACCCGGCAGCCTCAATGATATCCTTACGCTTTTTTATCTCTTCCAGGCTCCACGCCTCGCCCGATGGGATATGGTGCAACGCGTTAACAATGCCGGTAGCGCCGGTTTGACTGATGGCTTTGAGTGTAACCGCGTCGTTAGGGCCGTACCAGCGGAAGGTTTCTTCTAAATTACTGATCATTATAAATTATTTATGAATGTCGTACTATGTAAATGTAGGATGACACAGGTAGTTTATTTTTGTGTAAAACTACCAAAAATAAGTATACAACGCAGTTAAGATAGCGCAAACAATAATTGCCCCAAATGCAAAACCCCGACTTGTTTTAAACATGGAAGCTTCTATTTCCAATCCGTTTGTACGCAAACCTTTAGCATTTTCTATCATTGATATAATGTACATGCCCACTACACAAATAATAAATACAAACCCCATACGGTCTAAAAACGGTATTTCGTACAGGCTGGTAACTTTATCGTCCTGCAACGCTAATTTTGAAAAACCTGATGGCGCTAAAAATGAAAGGTCGGCAAAGCGCGGCAATAATTTAAAAAACATCGAGAATATAAAACCGCCTAGGGTGGCAAATAAAGCAGCATTTGAAGTGGTTTTTTTCCAGAAGAAACCTAACAGGAACATAGCAAATATACCCGGCGATACAAAACCAGTGTATTCCTGTATGTATTGAAAGCCCTGCTTGCCTTCGCCCATTAATTTTTCGCCAATAGCAAAAGATAATATTACCCCCAAAAACATAGCCACTACTACCGCATATCTACCCACTATAACCATGTTTTTGTCACTGGCCTTTGGGTTGAGGGCTTTTTTATATATATCCAGCGTAAAGATAGTTGATATACTATTTGCCTTGCCTGCCAGTGAAGCAACAATAGCAGCAGTAAGTGCCGCGAATGATAGGCCCTTGAAATAGTTAGGTAATAGGTCGAGTAAGGAAGGGTAGGCTTTATTTACATCTAAAACACCTTTGCTACTTAGCATTTCATGGTGAAACATCCCTTTTTGATATAATTCATATGCAGCAATACCAGGCAGCACTACAATTACCGGCATCAACAGCTTTAAAAAAGAAGCGAAGAGTATACCTGCGCGTGCCGTTTTCAGATCGGCGCCTAGGGCCCTTTGAGTGATGTATTGGTTACAGCCCCAATAGTTAAGATTAGTGATCCACATCCCGCCTATTAATACGGTTAATCCCGGGAGATCCATATAATTAGGATTATCCTTTTTAAATATCATATGAAAATGGTCGCCCGCTTGTGATTTCAAAAGCATAAAACCGTTCCAAACTCCAGTCGTTCCTGATTTTTCACTAATCAGGTTTAGCGCCATGTAGGTAGCAACCAAACCACCTAATATCAATACGAACACCTGTACTACATCGGTATAGCCAATTACTTTCATGCCGCCTATGGTAATAACAATAGCGAAAACAGCCAGTAAGGATATACATAAATAAATATTAAGTCCTGATATACCACTAATTGCCAAAGCACCTAAGTATAATATGGACATGAGGTTAACCACTATATATAACAACAGCCAAAATATGGCCATGGTCATAGCCACAGTGCCATTATACCGCTCGTTTAAAAACTGCGGCATAGTTGATATTTTATTCTTTAAATATACGGGGATGAAAAATATGCCTACAATTAACAATGTTGCCGCTGCCATCCACTCGTAAGTTGATATGGCTATGCCCATTTTAAAGCCTGAGCCACTCATAGCAATTAATTGCTCTGAAGAGATGTTCGAAGCTATTAATGATGCGCCTATGGCCCACCAGGTAAGAGAACCTGCAGCTAAAAAATAATCTTTAGAGGTGGCATCCGCGTTATGTTTGCGTTTGTATACCCACCATCCGTAAAAAGCGACTATAAGGAAGTATATTAAGAATACTAAATAGTCGCCATGCGATAGCTTACTCATAATGATATAAAGTTTATAATTGGTTCAACAATTATAAACTTTATATCACGGTTTATCAAACTATATATAGCGGTTTATCAAATTTTCTATATACTCCTGTTTTCCGCTTATAACTTTTGGTTCGCCGTTCTCAACAGCATAAGCTCTAAGGTCTTCTAATGATAATTTTCCTTCTTCAAAAGCTTTGCCTTTGCCGCTATCAAATGATGTGTATCTGTCTGTACGAAGTTTTTTATAGTCTGATTTTTTAAGGATGTTATCAGCAGTGATGAGCGCCCTTGCAAAAATATCCATGCCGCCTACATGCGCGTAGAACAGGTCGGCAGGATCAGTTGAGTTACGGCGTATTTTAGCGTCGAAGTTTATACCGCCGCCCTTAAAGCCGCCTGCTTCTAAAATGATGAGCATGGCTTCGGTAATTTCATTAATATCGTTAGGGAACTGGTCGGTATCCCACCCGTTTTGAACATCGCCACGGTTAGCATCAATGGAACCTAACAAGCCGGTATCAGCAGCAACCTGTAATTCATGCTGGAAAGTATGGCCGGCTAAAGTGGCATGGTTAACTTCAATGTTCAGTTTAAAATCATTCAGCAAGTCATATTTCTGCAGGAAGCCGTAAACGGTAGCCGCGTCATAATCATACTGGTGCTTGGTTGGTTCGCAAGGTTTAGGCTCGATAAAGAAAGTTCCTTTGAAGCCATTTTTACGGGCATAATCTTTAGCAGCATGCAAAAATTTAGCGAAATGTTCCTGCTCACGTTTCATGTTGGTGTTCAGCAGGGTCATATAACCTTCGCGGCCACCCCAGAAAACATAGTTTTCGCCGCCTAATGCAATGGTAGCATCTAAAGCAGCTTTAACCTGTGCTGCCCCATGCGCCAGCACATGAAAATCAGGATTAGTTGCAGCGCCATTCATATACCTGCGGTTCGAGAACAAATTAGCAGTGCCCCAAAGTAGCTTTACACCACTTGCGGCTTGTTTTTGTTTGGCATATTCAACCAAAGCCCGTAAACGTTTGTCGTTCTCGTTAATGTCGTTGGTATAATCAACCACATCCACATCATGGAAGCAATAATAAGGCAGGTTCATTTTGGTCAAGAACTCAAACGCCGCATCCATTTTATCTTTGGCACGTTCAACCGCGTCGGCTTTTTTGTTCCATTCAAAAATATGGGTAGGTTCGCCAAACGGATCAGCGCCATTGCCCACAAACGAATGCCAGTAGGCGCCCGCGAAACGCAGGTGATCTTTCATCGATTTACCGGCTACCACCTTATCAGCATCATACCACCGAAATGCCAGTGGATTATCCGATTCAAGGCCTTCGTATTTGATCTGACCAATTCCTTTAAAAAACTCTGTTTCGCCTGTTACTATTTTTGCCATTATATTTTTTATTTATGTTCTATTAATTTACTGCGGTATGCAGCTGTTTGTTTTTTGCTATTGATAGATGTTTACCCAATAATTCTTTCCATTCCTGGTAAACCGGTTCAAACAGGCTAGAAGTGGGTTCCACTAACTGTACCGGGTGCATGTGCATAAATGCTTCTTTCGGTGATGAAAATATACCCGCCCCAATGCCTGCGCCTAAAGCGGCTCCCACACTGCCATCGTTTTTGTAAAGTTCAACCGGTATGCCGGTAGCGTTTACAAAGGTTTGGGCAAATAGGTCGCTTAAAAATAAATTGGCTTTGCCCGCGCGTATTACGGTGGGGTTCATGCCGTTCTCGCGCATAATATCAACGCCATAGCGAAACGCGCAGGCAATACCTTCCTGCACCGCACGGAAAATATGCGCTTGCGTATGCAAATTAAGGTCGATATGATGAAAATGCACGCCTATCAGTTCATTATTCAGCATACGCTCCGCGCCATTGCCAAATGGCAGTATGCGCAAGCCGTCGCTGCCTAACGGGGCCTTATTAGCCAGCTCATTCATCTGCATATAGCTAACAGCCGAACCAAACAGGTTCTTGGTCCAGCGGTATAGGCTGCCGGTGCCGTTTATGCACAATAAAACGCCGAGGCGTTTTTGCTCTTCGGTATAATTAACGTGGGCGAAAGTATTAACGCGCGATTGAGGGTCGTAAGTCAGCTCATTGCTAACCCCATAGATGACGCCCGAAGTGCCTGCTGTAGCAGCAACTTCGCCTGCGTTCAGTACATTAAGCGATAGGGCATTGTTAGGCTGGTCGCCTGCTTTATAGGCAATGGGGATACCCGCCTTTAATCCTAATTTTTCGGCTATTGAACCTAACAGGCCGCCATGATTTGAAAATACGGGCTGAACAGGAGGGAACAGGCTTTCGCTAAACCCGTAATAATCAATAATATCTTTTGATAAACGGTTATTCAAAAAGTCGAAGAAAACCCCTTCAGACAAAGCTGATATAGAAGTGGTGATCTCCCCGCTCAGCTTCATGGCAATAAAATCGCCGGGAAGCATTATTTTATCTATCTGCGCGTATATTTCAGGTTCATTTTTTTTAACCCATGCCAGTTTGGAGGCCGTAAAGTTTCCGGGCGAGTTAAGTAAATGCGATAAACATTTTTCATGCCCAATGGCATCGAAAGCCTTATCGCCAATTTCAACGGCGCGGCTATCGCACCATATAATGCTGTCGCGAAGTAATTTCTGATCTTTGTTAACCAATACCAAACCATGCATCTGGTAAGCTATACCGATAGCCGAAATATCAAGCGGGTTGTATTGCTGAGCACTGTTACATAGGGCAATAGCCTGCTGTACCTGCTGCCACCACATCTCGGGCGATTGCTCGGCCCAGCCCAATTGAAGCGAGGTAATGGGCGACTCCGTTTCCGGGTATTGCGCCGTAGCCAGCGTTTTTTGCGATGATGCATCAACTACCGATACTTTTACGGATGAAGTACCTATATCAATTCCTAATAATAACATGCTAATTATTAATTGGTTGCATAAAAACGAACCAGGTTATTAATTGGTAAACTTTTGTGCAACGAAATTAAATTTTTTTTTGGAATGGCAATCGATTGCCTGAATTTATTTTTTTCATCTTTGCTCATCTGATGAAAACCAAAAAACGGATCACAATTTACGATATAGCCGAGAAACTGAATATTACGGCATCTTCGGTATCGAGGGCGCTCAACAACAGCAATCATGTTAACGAGGCTACCAAAAACCTGGTATTAAAAACCGCCGCCGAATTAAATTATAAACGTAATGTGCTGGCCTCGAACCTGCGTATGGGTAAAACCAAAACCATTGGTGTGGTTGTGCCGCGCATCAATCAAAATTTTTTCTCGAATGTTATAGCCGGGATAGAAGATGCTACCTATCAAAAAGGGTACAACCTTATTATTTGCCAATCAAACGAATCGCGCGATAAGGAAATAAAGTGTATCAACACTTTAATGAACCAGCATGTTGATTGTATTGTTATTTCGGTATCAGTGGAGAGCGACGATCATACTCATTTAAAAAATGTGATAGACCAGGGTGTGCAGCTAATACAGTTTGACCGTGTGGCCGAGGAACTGGAAACATTGAAAGTGATAAACGATAATGAGCAGGCTTCCATGGAAGCGGTAACTCATTTAATAGAGCAGGGGTATAAACGGATAGCCTTACTTGAAGGGCCGCAAAACCTCAATATTTTCAGGCAGCGTAAAATAGGTTATCTGAACGCCCTGGAAAAATTTAACCTGCCTGTTATCAGCGAGTTGGTCATTGAAAACGCGTGGACAAAAGAGCTGGGCGCCGCTGCTACCCGCAAACTACTGAGCCTGCCCGATCCGCCCGATGCCATATTCGCCTCAACTTCTGATTTTTCGGCATTAGGCGTGTTGGATGTGGCTCACGCCATGCATATTAAAGTACCTTCGGAGTTAGGCATATTGGGCTATGCCAATGAGCCGTTTACCGAAATAACTACCCCATCAATAACCACCATCGACCAGTTTAGCGTTAACATGGGTAAAACTATTGCCAACTTGTATTTCGAAGAAATGGAAAACCACGAGGTTGCGGTTACGCCAAAAGTTATCAGCATTAAGCCGCAACTCATCATAAGGGCGTCAACACGCAAAAAGAAATAAAAAAGTGGTGTCATGCTGAGGTCCTCGAAGCATGTGCGGGGGCCTTCACGCACACCCTTCGAGTGCCTCAGGGCGACGCCCATATAAAAAGTCTTTTATTAATTCACTGTCACCTGGTTGGGTTCAAACGCAACAATTTGAAGTGTGTTTTTATATAGCTCGAGTACGCCGGTTACGCAGAGGTGTTTCTTTTTCAGGTTAGCCCAATCAAGCGATATTTTATTGCCCCTTACCACCACTGTAAATTTCTGATTCGGAAAAGCCGCGCCCATATTAATGAGCGTTAACGTATCGCTGAATATTTTAACTGAATAAACTGTATCGCAAAGCGTGGCCGTTTTGCCGATGTGTTTTTTAAAATCAATAGGCTCAAATTTTTGCTGCGCCTTTGATTTGGCCGAAAAACAAACAATTAAAGCGATTAACAGCACTAATTTTTTCATGGTAATATGTTTAACCGTAAAGTTAACTGAAAAACTATAGACGGGTTAATAATACCTTATATTTGATTTAAAATCATACCATAAAATGAAAAAGACCAATAATGAAGAGCCGGTAGAGGTATTTGCAGGTACGCCGCTTGATGCAGGCATGATACAAAGCTTATTGGAACAGGAGGGCATACAGGCCTTTATTCAAAATGAATTTATGGGCAATATTGCCCCCTGGCAGGTTACGGCAGGCGGCTCGGATGCTGCCAAGATAGTCGTTGCAAAAGAAGATCGTGAAAAAGCCATCCAAATTATAAATGATTACGGGCAGCGATAATACAAAAAGCGCGACGAACTTTAATTTCTTTTTAATGGAATAAGGAGGAGGAAGAGGCCACCCCTAATAACCCCTCCCTGCCTGCCGTTAGGCAGGCCTGTATCCCCCTTATTATTTCAACAATTTTTTAATTTATTACCGCTATGACAATTAACTATTGTTCAAGGGTGATAAATATTTTTATTTAACCACATATTTAAACACCTGCCGTCCTAATTTGCCCATTCCGTCCACCCCTTCGGCTATTACCCGGTAGCTGCCTGTTCCGTCGGCATTAAAAAAATCAACGCTTGCTTTACCGTTCTCATCAGTTATAATATTGGGTTTCCAGTAAATGGTCGAACGCAGATCGGGCATTTGGGTAGCTGTTTTCGGGTTATCATAATTGGGCGAGTAAAACTCCTTTCGCAAATCATAACTACCCTGGAAAGTATAGCTTTTTAAGCCTGGCGGTTTTGTTGAGCCGGGGTGATAATACTCCTCTATTAAGCCGTTATAATCAATATCGCCCCGTTTGGTGGTAAAAATTATTACCCCATTAGAGCCATGTAACCCCCATAAGGCCGCAGCTCCGCCGTCTACTATTTCAATGCTTGCTATGTCGCGGCCATCAGGCATGGGCCGGTCACCTACTCCATCAACTACTACATACCTTCCTTTACCGAAGCGCTTAGGCGCCATAGCCTTTAAATAAGCCGCAACATGGTCAACATAAGGAGCAATATCAACAAACGTAAATGTCTTAGTTGTACCTAACTCGCCAGCCAGGTTAGATGAATGTTGGGTAGCAATGGCTTTGAGGTCCATTTTTTTTACATAGTCGTTTATTTCAACTTCTTTCAATGCAATAGCAGGGTTTAGTAACCCATACCTGTTCATTTCCTCAAACCGGTTTTTTGCTGTTATCAATATAAACGGTAAAATCAGTATTTAGCGTTTGCTCCTCCGGCAAATGTGTTAAAGTTACCTGCCCAGTCACCTGTTGCTTATCGATCTCCACCTTCAGATCGGTATTCTTTTTAGCATCAGTAGCCGCAACGTTAAAGGTAGTCCCCTGCCTGAAAGGAAAATCAAAACTAAAGCGTCCCTCGGCATTAGCTACTGTATCCAGTATAGCGCCCCCGGCAACATTGACCAGTAAAGTAACTTTGGCATTGGGTACGGGTTTTCCCTTGTCGGTTACTATGCGTCCGTTTACTCCCCGGCCTTTTTCGGGCTGGAAAGTTATGGCCGGGTAAGTACCGGTTAATACCTCGTTCCACACAAACCTGCGCCAGCCCTGGGTGAGCAGCAGATCGTCCAATTGCTTATCCTTATCGGCTATAATATCCGTAAAATAATAATTGGGTTGTTCTATATAACCTTTAAGGTCGGCGCTCAACAATAGGTTCGAAAAAATGCTTTTTTCATCCCCTTCAGTATAGGGTACTTTCCCCTCATCGGTAACCGCAAGAGAGAAGGCCCCGGTTACAGGCTTCCCGTCCTGGCCGGTAATCTCCAGGTTAAGATGTACTCGCTTGCGCTGTTTATAGTCAGGTTTGTCGGTAGTTACCTTAATGTTTAAATGTTTATCATCATTGCGGATAAACACCAGCCTTTCGGCCACCGGCTGATAGTCAGGTGAGAATAAAGTAAACTGCGTTATACCCTCCGGGAACCGGCTTTTTGGGATTACGGTAGTAAAAGCATTGCTGCTAAGCTCTTTTTTTCCGGTATATAATATGGTATTGTTTGCCTGGGCAACCAATGCTATTTCGCCGCTGTTTAATAAGTCCTTGCTTGCCTGTATGTTTACAATAACATTGCTTTCGGTTTGAATAACTGATAACGAATAACCCTTATCTTTTGCTTTAGGCAACTCAACTCGCTTTTCATCGCCATCATTCAATTTGATAACGGCTGTATAATTATTACCCGCATCAGGGTGCAGCACAAATGCGCCCATGCCCGCATGTTCCGATTGAAAAGTTGTCATCTGTATATTATCTTTATCAACCACATAGCCCGATATTCTCCTGCCAAGCCCTTCGGCACCAACCGCTTTAAACCCAACTTTTGAAATAAGGCCATTTACCAGGTCGCCGCCTTCGGGAAAGAATTGCACGCTGATAGCTGCCGGATCATTTTTATCAGGGGTAGCCTGTACCTCGTTTTTAGGAATTGTTTTTGCTTTGATAGGGGACAGGATACCTTTGCCTGCGATTGGAGGCAATGCATTGCCTATTTTTACTGCTTTGTCAAAAAAATATTCTTCGCCAAAATTCCGCATCAGGTTGGTATAGGCACGGATATGGTAATTGCCCGCTTTCAGTAAACTATCGCTTAACGTAATGCCTCCCCAACCCAGCCCGTTGGTAAGTGGCAGGCGCAGGCTGGTTTTCACCGAATCCTTATTATTAACCAAATCAGCGTATAAAAACTTGCTTAACACGGAAAGCCCGTTAGTTTCATTTACTACATAAGCTTTCATCCAGACAGTATCGCCGAGGCTGTAATAAGGCTTGTCAAAATGGATATGCACTTTCTCAACCGGCACTTTATTGCTGAAACCATTTAACGAAACGGCAATGTCCTGCAGTCTGCTGTTGGCAGGGTTTTGCTTTTCCTGCGCATTCGCGCCGAGTCCGGTAAACAGAAGCAGTGTAGAAAGAAGCTTTTTCATAAGCCGTTTTTAGTTAGTTTATTACTTAACCACATATTTAAACACCTGCCGTCCTAATTTGCCCATTCCGTCCACCCCTTCGGCTATTACGCGGTAGCTGCCTGTTCCGTCGGCATTAAAAAAATCAACACTTGCTTTTCCGTTCTCATCGGTTATAATATTGGGTTTCCAGTAAATGGTTGAGCGCAGGTCGGGCATATCTGCAGGCGTCAGGAGTTTACTATAATCGGGCGAATAAAACTCGCGCCGCAGGTCATACCCCTCCTGTAATTTATAAGAGATCAATACCTGTGGTTTTTTAGGCGGGGTATATTTTAGGTAACCTATGGTATAAGCATTATAATCCACATCCCCCCTTTTGGTAGTAATAATCAATACGCCATTGGCGCCATGCACACCGTATAACGATGCCGCGCCACCGCCGCGCAATACTTCAACACTTGCTACATCAGCCGAAATAACGCTGTTTATTTCACGTCCGCCTATTCCGTCAACAACAATATACATGGGCGAATCAAAACCGCGGGCATAAAAGGCGCCGTCTTTAACTTGTACGCCTACCAACCGGCCATTCAAACATTCCAACAGGCTATATTGGCAAGCCAGTAAGTCAACAAAGGTAAGCACCTGGTCGGCATTGCCCGGCCCTGCCAGGTTCTCCGAATGTTGAACAGCCAGTTTAAGCACCTCTGCCTTTGTAGCGTTGGCATCCTGGCCATTCCCCTTTCCCTTTATAGTAACTTCTTTAAGAGCAATTACCTTTTTTTGCTCCTGCTCATGCTCCTCGATATATTTATTGTAATCAACGCCGCCCGTTTTAAGGGTAATAAGTATGATACCTTCGCCGCCCGATTTATACAATGCTTCCGCCCCGCCCCCGCGCAATACTTCAATACTTGCTATATTATCGGTAGCAATAGTGCCATAAGCAGCCGGATCAAGTTCCCTTCCGTCAACGTACACATGCATTGGCTTGGCGTTACCACGCGAAAAGGCCAACCATTCCAAACCGGTCGTGCTCCGCTTTACCTGTATATTGGGCAAACGGCTTAGTAAACATCCGCCCAGGTCACCGCAATTGGCAAGGTCGACAAAGGTAAGCACGATATCGGCATGGCCCGGGCCTGCCAGGTTTTTAGAATCCTGGAGGGCCACCTCTTTAACCTTATCCGCCTTCTTTTCTTCTATGGTAACTTCTTTAAGAGCTACGGCCTTTTGTTTTTCTTCTATTTTTTGGGCAACAATCTTTTGTTGTTCCGCATTATGCTCATCAATATAACCCTGGTAATCTTCCCCGCCACGTTTTAGGGTAATAACTATTGCGCCGCTTACGGCCATTTTCCCAAATACCATTGCACGTGCACCCTTTATTACTTCAACGCCCGCAACATTATCAAACGCGATGCTATTTAACTCATCATTTGGCGTATACCTTCCATCAACAAATACAGGCATCGGAGCACCTTCAAAATTAAAAGTAACTACCCCCTTTTGATTACGCACCGCCCGTACGCCGTTAAGTTTGGTCACTAAACACCCCGCAATACTGGCGTCCATGCAATTCGCGAGATCAACAAAAGTAAGTACCTGGTCGGCAGGGCCTGCCAGGCTCTTTGAATATTGAAGCGCTATCTCTTTAACCTTATCCGCCTTCTTTTCTTCTATAGTAACTTCTTTCAGGGCAATAGCTTTTTGTTTATCATCCTTTTTCTGTGCAAGCGCTTTTTGCTCCTGCTCGTCATGCTCATCAATATATTTTTGGTAATTTACCTCGGGATTTTTAAGGGTGATAATAATTGAACCTTTTTTATCAGCGACCCCATTATTAATTTGCGAATTTTTTAATACTTCAATTGATGCGATCTGGTTGGCAGAGATGCCATTGTAATAATTTTTATCGCGCACAGTGCCATCAACAATAACAGCCAGATCAGAAGAAGCCCACTTTCCGTAACGGTCAACCTTTATATGAGCGCCGGTTGCATGGGTCATTAAAAACAAACCCAGCGTAGGCGCTTTGTCCAGGTCGACAAAGGTGAAAAGAAAATCGGTAGCGGCTGGGCCCGCCATGTTCTTTGAATCTTTAAGCGCAATTTCTTTAACCTTGTCTTTGGTTTCATTAATAACTACTTCCTTCAGGTTTGTTACTTTATTTGCTTGCCCGTTTTTGTTCATTACGTCAAACCGCCTGCGGCTGCTGTCAATATAAGCGGCAAAATCGCGATCGGCGGGTTCTTCCGGCGGGCGGTTATAGGCCAGCATTTCCGCCTGCTGGCCGGTAGCCGATGGTTCATCCTGGCGCTCAAAAGCCGGTGGGGCGCTGTTCTTTTTATCAATTTCAACCTTTACATTTTTCTTTCCTTTAGCATCCGTAGCCGATACGTTAAAGGAGGTTCCTTTAGCAAAAGCGAGGCCATTAAAGTTAAAGCGGCCCTCCGCGTTAGTCACCGTATCAATTAGCCGCCCGTTACCGGTATTAACCAGTATAAAAACTTTGGCACGGGGTACAGGCACACCTTTAGCGGTTACTATGCGCCCGCTTATGCCCATACCTGCTTCCGGCTGGTAAGCCAGCGTTGGCAAATTGTTGGCCAATATATCCTTCCATACAAACCTGCGCCAGCCCTGGGTAAGCAACAGGTTATCCAGTTGTTTGTCCTTATCCGGATTAATGTCCGTAAAATAATAATTGGGCTGTTCTATATAACCTTTCAGGTCGGCGCTCAACAGCAAGTTCGAAAAAATGGTTTTTTCATCCGCCTCGTTAAAAGGCACTTTGCCCTCATCGGTAATAGCCAGTGAAAATGCCCCGGTCACAGGTTTCCCATCCTGCCCGGTAACTTCCAGGTTAAGGTGTACCTTATCGCGTTTATTGTAACCCGGTTTATCAGGATTTACTTTAATAGTTAAGTGCTGGCCGGTATTACGCACAAATACTAACCGCTCGGCCACCGGCTGGTATTGCGGCGAAAACAGGGTAAACTGCACAATGCCCTCGGGGAAACGACTTTTAGGGATAACGGTAGTAAAATCGCCTGTCAATTCTTTTTTGCCTGTATATTGAACAACGTTGTTTACCTGTGCAACCAGCGATACTTCACCGCTATTTAATAAGTTGCGACTAGCCTGTATGCTCACGATAATACTTTCTTCATTCTGATTTACAGATAGCGCGTAACCTTTATCCAGCGCCGCTGGCAGTTTAAATCGCTTTTCGCTGCCATCGGCAAATTTAATAAGGGCGGTATAGGTATTATTAGCAGCAGGCTGTAGTACAAAAGCCCCCATACCCGCGTGCTCTGATTGAAATGTTGTTATTTGCTTATTATCCTGGTCAAGCACGTATCCATATACTTCCCTGCCCAGCCCGCCGGGGCTAACCGCTTTAAAAGCTACCCGCGAAACCAGGCTGTTTACCAGTTCGCCGCCCTCTGGAAAAAACTGTACGCTGATGCCTGTAGAATCCGGAACCCCCTTTACCGCATTTTTAAAAGCAGACGTGTTTGTTCTTTTAAATGATACCAGGCCGCCGGGCGGCAAGGCGTTGCCGATGCGTATGGCTTTATCAAAAAAATATATCTGCGCGAAGTTGCGCATCAGGTTGGTATAGGCACGGATATGATAGGTCCCTTCGGTCAGCAGGCTGTCGGTTAATGTAATTGCGCCCCAGCCCAGCCCCTTAAAAACCGGCAGACGGAGACTGACCTTTACCGAATCCTTATCGTCGAGCAGGTCAACATATAGTATTTTGCTTAATACGGAGAGCCCGTTGGTTTCATTCACTACATAAGCCTTCATCCAGATGGTATCGCCGAGGCTGTAATAAGGCTTATCAAAATGGATATGCACTTTTTCAACCGGTACCCGGTTGCTGAAACTATCTAACGAGGCGGTTATTTCCTGTAGTTTGCTGCCGACAGGGTTTTGCTGCGCTTTTGCGCCGAGGGCGGTAAAGAGCAATATAATACAGATTATTTTTTTCATGAGCGCGTACTTATAGTGTTCCCGACAGTGTGGTTTACGATGAAATATACACTAAATACTCCGGTATGAAAAAATGGGGGGGTGAGATAAAAAAAATAATCCGGGCGCGGTTATTAATTCCTGACCGGGAAATTTTTTTGTAATTGTTATTTTTATTGAATACGTTTACGTATTGCCAATGTATCAACCAACAATTTATTCCTAAACATTTACCCGCTGAAAAATTATTATGGGAGTGGAGCATTATAGCGATCCGGAGCTGATCATTCAATTGCAGCGTGATGATGTACGGGCTTTTAATCAACTCTATTTTAAATATCATTCCGCCATTTACCGGAATATTTTCAAACTGCTGAAAGACGCAGATGAATCGGAAAATATTTTACAGGAAGTATTTACCTCGTTATGGCTAAACCGGGTAACATTAGATGCCGCCAAACCGGTAGCCAACTGGCTGTTTGTGGTAAGTTATAATAAATCAATGACCCACCTTAAAAAAAGTTTGAAGAAAGCCCTGGCCTATAAACAAATTGAAAACGAACACGAATATGCGCATGAAGCGGATGTTTTTTTAAAGGAAATTAAACTACAACTGATAAATGAGGCTTGTTTAAATCTTTCGCCTCAAAAAAGGAAGGTTTTTGATCTATGCAAGGTGCAGGGTAAATCATATGAAGAAACAGCGGTTGAATTAAATATATCCAAACATACAGTAAAGGAATATTTATCGCTTGCGGTTAAAAGCATTAAAGAATATGTAGACCAGCATCCTAACAATAAAATAGCTGGCATTTACCTGTTTATTATTATTAAAATGATGTTATAACAATTGATGGTTACTTTTTTAAAAATATTTTTTATACTATACCCCCCCGTTTTTTCTTAATGGAGTATTTAGTATAAATTATAGGGTAGGAATTACAGTAAAATGAACAATACGATAGAACAACTTAAGGTATTACTTGATAAAGAGGAACTATTGCCCGATGAAAAGGCGTGGTTTTTAAATTATATTGAAAATACCGGTCAGCAGGAGTTAAAAGATATCCTGAAAATGGAGTTCGATAATAACATTAATAACCCCAAACCTATCAATTCATTTCTTTCCCGCAAAATATTAGACCAGGTTCATCAAAAGATCGGTGTTCCAGGCCAGGAAAAACCAACAGTTACCCGACTTTGGCTTAAACGGATGGCCGCTGCTGCCGCTGTTATTGGCATCCTGTCATACGGCGCGTGGTTTTTTATGGGTAAAAACAAGGCGGTTATTATCGCCAAAAACCATAAGGCTCACACCTTTAAAAATGATGTTGGCCCCGGTGCCGAAAGGGCCGTATTGGCTTTGGCGGATGGCTCAAAACTAATGCTGGACAAAGTAAAAAACGGCACTATTATTAAACAGGGAAACGCCAAAGTGGTTAAAACAAATGGAAAGGTGGCTTATAATACCACCGATAATATACAGGCCGTATCCTTTAACACCCTTAGCACCCCGCGCGCCGGCCATTACCAGGTTGAACTGCCGGATGGGACAGAAGTATGGCTGAACGCGGCCTCATCCATCCGTTATCCAACTTCTTTCAGCGGCAATAAACGGGTGGTTGAAATTACCGGTGAGGCCTATTTTGAAGTTGCCAAAAATAAAAAAATGCCGTTTATAGTAAAGGTCAACAACTCGGAAGTGCAGGTTTATGGCACCCATTTTAATGTAATGGCCTATAATGATGAGTCGGCTGTAAAAACTACGCTGCTGGAAGGTTCGGTAAAATGTATCAATGGTAAATCAAGCTGCATGCTTAAACCCGGCGAGCAGTCTGAACTGGAAAAAGACGGAGGGTACAAAGTTTCAACCGCTGTTGATGTGAACGATGCTGTGGCGTGGAAAAACGGTTTATTTCATTTTGAAAATGACGACATAGAAACCGTTATGCGGCAAATATCAAGGGCGTATAATGTTGATGTGGTTTATAATAAAAAATCAAACGATCATTTTTTTGCCGAAATACCTTTAAATTCACAGTTGTCGGATGTATTAACAATATTGGATAAGACCGGGAAAGTACACTTTGACATTAAGGGAAGGCAAGTAATAGTAAACCCGTAAGTATACTGCAGGCGTTCGGGGTAAATTTTTCAGTTATGAAGGTTATTGTCGCATTTTTTATAGCTATTTGCATAAGTGCCGATGCAAAAGTATATGCGCAAACAGTAACCCTGAATGAAAAAAGCGCTTCGCTCGAATCCATCTTCAAAAAAATAACCAGGCAAACCAACTATCACTTTGTATTTACAAAGGAGCTTTTAAAAAAAAGCAATAAAGTTACCATTGAAATTAAAAACACACTCTTAAATGAGGCTTTAAAGCAGGTGTTTTCAAACCAACCGCTTGACTATACGATTTACGATACCCAGGTAATTATTAAAGATAAGGATACCGTTAAAGAGGCCGCTATAAGTGTTAATATACAGGAACAGGAAACCTACGTTATAAACGGCAGCGTAACTGATGAAAAAGGCGAACCCCTGCCCGGCGCCACCGTATTTATAACTAACTCCCAAAAAGCTTGCCCTACCGACGAAGCAGGTAAATTTACCCTGGCGGGTTTGCAGCCCGGAACCTACCAGGTTGTGGTTAAAATGCTTGGGTTTGGCGTATATAACCAATTTGTAATTCTTCAAAAAAAAAACGCCGGCCTGCGGATTAAATTAAAAGAAGATGTTATAGCCCTTAACACGGTTAATATTACGGCGCTTTCTAATGCTGACAGGAAACTATACCTGAAGTATTTTATTAAATATTTTATAGGCCAGTCTGATAACGCATCAAAATGCAAATTATTGAACCCGGATGCCGTTAACCTGAATTATGACAGGCAAGCGAATGTTCTGGAAGCGAGTTCTGATAAATTTTTGATCGTTGAGAATAAAAGTTTAGGGTACGAGGTGCATTATTTGCTCACATCGTTTAAAATGGATGTGCCCAATCAATTGCTTTCGTATGATGGGTCCTTGTATTTTAAAGAGTTGCAGGGCAGCCGGTCCCAACTGGAAAAATGGCAAAAGAACCGGCAATCAACATACGAAGGTTCTTTATGGCATTTTTTTAAAGCGGCTTTTAACAATACATTAACTAAGGAAGGTTTTTTAGTGTACAAACTGCCGGATATGGAAGCGGTGGATAAAATAAAGAATACGAATTTTAAAAAAATAATACCGCTTGACAACCCCGATACCCTGTTTACTAAAGTAAACGAAAATTTTAAATTGTTTAATTTATACCCCCTAAAAAGAGATGTTGAAGAGCTTTATGTTGTTTATACCAAGAAGGATGAGCCTTATAAATATACAAAATCGGTAGGTACACAAATTATTTTCAGAAACACCCAGGTTGTTTTTGATATGAACCGGAGTGAGCAACTGCCTTTTACTATACCCTCGCCACGAAGACAGATAACTATTATTCACCCGGTACTGGATAGTATGTTATTTGATAGAAATGGTAATATAAATTCATTTAAAAGCATCTTACCCAGGGGATACTGGTCGTGGGAGAGAATAGCCGATGTTTTCCCGGCAGACTTTGACGTGCCTGGTTTAAATCAACCGAAAATACCCTTAGTAAATGAAATTAAGGCAATTGTAAATAATATTGATACTCTCCGTTCCCATCTGCCTGTCGAGAAATTATATTTACAAACAGACAAGCCCTATTATGCCCAGGGTGATACCCTGCGCTTTAAAGCCTATTTACTGGATGCCGATTTTCTGGAACCTTCAATGCGCAGCGGTTTACTATATGTTGAACTGGATGATGCTTCAAACAAGGCAATAAAACGAATAATGGCGCCGCTGGCATCGGGCGTTGGTTGGGGCGATATAGCATTGGATGAAAATAGTCTGCCCCAGGGCAGCTATACCCTGCGCGCCTATACCAGCTGGATGCGCAATTTTGGCGAGGATCATGTTTTTAAAAAGAATATTTATATCTACCCGTTAAGCAGCCCTGCATCGGTAAAAGCGGAGTTTATACTGCAAAACCAGGGCAAAAAGGATAATGTACAGGCCAGTTTGCGGTTTAACAGTTCAGGCGGTGAGCTTTTGCGGTTGGCGGATATGGAGCTGCGGGTAAAATCGGGCAATAAAACGCTGTATCGCGATAAAGCTGCTACCGGCATTGACGGCAGCATGGAAGTGAACTTTGATCTCCCGGATAAAACTGCTATAAAGAATTTATCTATACAGGCAAAGAATATAAGCAAGGGGGCAGATACAACCACGCTAATCATCCCGGTAGATATAAACAGGGCGGAAAACACCGATGTTCAGTTTATGCCCGAGGGCGGCAATATAGTAGCCGGCATACCTGCACGTATAGGGTTTAAAGCTATAAGCGAAGATGGCAGGGGCACCGCAATAACAGGTGCGGTTTATAACAGCAAAATGCAGGAGGTGGCTACATTCCGGTCGACGCATAAAGGCATGGGGTCATTTGATCTGGTCCCCGAAGCGGGCGAAAGCTATATAGCCAGGGTTACACGGGCCGGAAACAGCAGTAAATATTACCCCCTGCCCGCAGTAAATTTAATAGGAACAGCACTGAAACTAACCGCCCGGGGTAAGGATTCGCTGGATATAACCTTGAGCGCCAGTACAGAGCTGATCAACTCGCCTGCTTCATTTTACCTCATAGGCCAGGCCAGGGGGGTGGTATGTTATGCTTCGCTGGTCAGCTTCAAACAAGGGGTAATAAAGCGAGCCATATCAAAAGGGCTGTTCCCGACAGGGATAACCCGTTTTACATTGCTAAGTGCCGATAAATTACCGTTGAACGAACGGATGGTTTATATAGATCATAACGATAACCTGCAGTTTACTATTAACACCGACAAGCAAGGCTATGTGCCACGCGATAGCATTGCTTTGGCGATAGCTGTAAAGGATGCCGCCGGAAAACCTGTACAAGGCACGTTCTCGCTTGCCGTGACCGATGACTCACAGGTAAAAACAGACAGCACGGCCGGTAATATGCTAAACAACCTGCTGTTTACAGCCGACTTAAAAGGAACTATAGAGGACCCCGGTTATTATTTTGAAGGCAACTATAATACAAATACTCCTGATAGCTATCGGGATAAAAAAGCAATGGATTTAGACAACCTGCTGTTAACACAGGGCTGGATAGGTTACGACTGGAAGCAGGTATTTAATACAAAAAACACAGAACCTCTGTATCCTGCCGAACCGGAGTTTATGGTACAGGGTAAAGTAACCAATGTGTTAAATAAACCGGTAGAAAAAGCTAAGGTGCTGCTTTTTTCAAGAAAACCTGAACTAATAAGGGACACAGTTACAGATAAGGAGGGGCGGTTTATTTTCAAAGGATTGTTCCCGGTTGATACGGCAGAATTTAAAATACAGGCCAGGAACAGGAGCGGCCAGAGTTTTAATGTAGGCATAGAAATGCTGAACAGGTTTAGGCCGCCTGTATTTACTGCAGCCATAATGCAAACACCCCGGTATGTAAATATTGATACCGTATTACTCAATAATAATGGTACAAAAATAGCGCAGCTGAAAGCCGAAGTTAATTTGCCCGACGCTGGTTATTTGCTGAACGAGGTGGTTATTAAAGAAAAAAAGATAATCCCTGACTCGCATAACCTGAATGGCCCCGGCGAAGCCGACCAAACTTTTGATGAGCAGGATTTGCTTAAAGCGGGTAAGATGTCGTTAGAGAAATTTCTAGAAAAAAACATCAAAGGGTTCAATAATCGCGGTGTTAGCTGGCAGCAAGGGTCTCCTATTCTAATAAGCTATGCACTGTATGACAAAATGGTGCACTTTGTAATTGATGGAATGGACATAAACCAACTGGTTGCCGATTATGACTCAGGGCAATTTGGAGATCTGGCGCCAATTAAAGAACCTGGTCGCCGCAATTTTTTGGCAGACGCTCTTGACAAATTGACGGCCGAGGATGTTAAAGGCGTAGAGATAATGTATAATTCAAAATATAATAACAATTATAACGTCCATATTCTTGCAACTACAACCCTGAATAGTTATGTCGATAAAATAGCCTACATAGAGATCACTACCCGCGCGGGCAAGGGGCCGTATGCCGGCGCAACACCCGGAACCTACCTGTACAAGCCCCTGCCTTTTACACTGCCCAAACAATTTTACCGCCCCAGGTATACAATTAGCAACAGCAACACCGCTATAGGTACCGACCAGCGCTCCACCATTCATTGGAAACCCGATATAGTTACGGATGAGGATGGCAAAGCTGTGATTTCATTCTACAGCGCCGATAAACCTTCTGCTTATACCATAATTATGGAAGGAACTGACTTGAATGGTAACATAGGCTATAAAAGGCAGCAAATAAAAATCAGTTCAAAATCAATAGCCGCGAAATGAGAAAGGTATATATTCTTATAGCCTTAAGTTTGCTATTCTTCAAGGTTTTTGCCAGGTAAGTAAAAAACTATTATTTTTTATCCCCCCCCGTTTTTCTTTTGATAGTGTATTTAGCATATAATTTAACCAATACTGCTGCTTACATCGCGAAATGAAAAAAATAGTCGCCCTTATTATCACTTTAAGTGCATTATCCTGTATGAGTTTTGCCCAGGTAAACAACGGGCTGATGACCACGCTATCTGCTGTAGCCGGGCAGCGGGACCGGATGCCCATTGAAAAACTCTACCTGCAATTAGACAAACCTTACTACGCCTTAGGCGATACCCTGCGTTTTAAAGCCTATTTGCTGAACGCTGATTTTTTAAAACCTTCGCTCAAAAGCGGGCTGCTGTATGTGGAACTGGATGATAATACCAATAAATGCGTCAAACGAATGATGGTGCCTGTAGTATCAGGCTTGAGCTGGGGCGATATGGCTTTGGTTGATAAAGACTTCCCCGAAGGGAGTTATACGCTTCGTGCCTATACCAACTGGATGCTCAACTTCGGCGAGGACTATGTATTTAAAAAAAGCATCAATATCTCCGCCTTAAGCGGTTCCACGCTGGTAAAGGCCACCTTTAAAGCCGACAAGAACAAGATATTCGCCAGCCTGCGTTTTACCGGGCTGGACAAAAACCCCTTCCGGCTGAAAGATATGCAACTCAAAGTAATGAACGGCCGGCATACCCTGATCAAAGACAAAGCCGCTACGGGCATGGACGGGAGCATGGACGTGAACTTTGATCTGCCGGATAATGTGGGTATAAAAGACCTGTCTATACAGGCACAGGAGATCAGAAAAGGACCGGAACAAGCATCCACCCTTATAATACCCGTAACATTGAACCGCCCCGAGAACACCGATGTACAGTTCCTGCCCGAAGGGGGCAACCTGGCGGCAGGCATACCCACCCGGATAGGCTTTAAAGCCATCAGCGAGGACGGCAAGGCGGCAACCATCAGCGGGAAGGTAATTAACAGCAAAGGGCAGGAGATAGTAAATTTCCAATCCACCCATAAAGGCATGGGCAGGTTTGAAATGACGCCACAGGCGGGGGAAACTTACTCCGCCAAAGTTAACCTGCCGGGGGATGCCATAAAAAGTTATCCCTTGCCAGTGGTAAACCCCACCGGCACGGCATTAAGAATAGAATCAAAAGGTGACATGCTGGAAGTAACCATAAACGCCACACCTGAGCTGCTTAACGGGTCCGGCACTTATTACTTAATAGCCCAAACAAGAGGTTTGATCTGCTACACCGCACCCATCAGCTTTAAAGGAACACTGATAAAAAAGGTAATCGGCAAGGACCAGTTCCCGACAGGGATAGCGCATTTTACTTTGCTAAACAATACCAGCCAGGCGCTGAATGAACGCATTGTTTATATCGCCCATAACGATAATTTGCAGGTAAACATCGCAAGTAGTAAGCTCAACTATACCATCAGGGACAGCATCGCTTTAGCCATAACGGTAAAAGATAATGCAGGCAAACCCGTCCGGGGCAGTTTCTCGCTGGCGGTAACTGACGACAGCCAGGTAAAAACAGACAGCGTCGGCAGTACGATTATCAGCAATTTGCTGATGACATCTGACCTGAAAGGAACCGTTGAAGAGCCGGGCTGGTATTTTGAAAATGAAAACAATAAAAATAATACCAGCAATAAAGCAATCGCCCTTGACAACCTGTTGCTAACCCAGGGCTGGGTGGGATATGACTGGAAGGCTATTTTTAACCCCGTTATACAACCACCCAAATACGCTGCCGAGCCGGAGTTTTTGGTGCAGGGCAAAGTAACCAATGTACTGAACAAAGGAGTAGAAAAATCGAACGTGGTGTTGTTTTCACGAAAGCCCGAGATGGTGAAGGAAACCATGACCGATAAGGACGGGCAGTTTATCTTCAAAGGGCTGTTCCCTATTGATACCGCCGAGTTTAAGATACAGGCAAGGAACAAGGCAGGCAAAAGCTTTGATGTAGGCATTGAGATGCTGGGCGAATTTAATCCGCCCAAGTGGGCAACAGCAAATTTAATGTCGCCCTGGTATGTAAATAGCGATACGGTATCACTAAACAACGCCAGTACAAAGGCGGCGCAGCAAAAAGCACAGGCTACACTGCGTGGCGAGGGGAATATGCTGAAAGAAGTAGTAATCAAAGAAAAAAAGATCGTCAAGGAATCGCATAACCTGAATGGACCCGGCGAAGCCGACCAGGTGTTTGATGAACAGGATATGCTCAAGGCAGGGAAAATGACGCTGGGCGACCTGTTAAAAGAAAAAGTTAAAGGGTTTAATATTGGGCCTTTTCTCCATGTGAAAATTCATAAAGATCGTAAGGAAGATGAATCCGGTGTTCTACAAAAAAGAGTAAGTTACCGTGTTAATGAAAAGGAAATGCGCCTGGTAATTGACGGGACCGATGTGGACGAAATAGATAATTATGGCATAGAGCCCTTTCCCAAAGGCCGGTTTGAATTCATAAAACATTACCTGGATTATTTTTCCGCGGAAGATATTAAAGGTATCGAAGTGATGTTTAATTCAGCCTATAATACTGCGTATGGGAATAATTTTTTAGGGAACGGGATAATATTTCAAGATTTTGAATATCCGGCTAAAAAAGACTGGGCTTTCGTTGAGATTACAACCCGTTCGGGCAAGGGTCCCTGGATGATGGTAACACCCGGCATCTACTTGTATAAACCCTTACCCTATACGCTGCCAAAAGATTTTTACCGTCCGAGGTACACCGTTAAAAACGTAGCATCTGCCATGGGCACCGACCTCCGCTCTACCATCCACTGGGCGCCGCGCGTGGCTACCGATAAAGATGGCAAGGCAATAGTCTCATTTTTCAGCGCCGATAAACCGGCAGATTATACCGTAGTATTAGAAGGAACCGACCTGAACGGTGGTTTCGGCTACAGCAGGCAGAAGATAAAAGTGGGTAAAAAGTAATTTATATTATTGTGTAAACAATATTAATTTGAAATAATTTGCACAATTAATTGTTAATTATATTGTACAAGTAATATTATTGCAAATTATTTGAAAAGCATATACGGCTTCTTAAAAGCCTGTTGCTTTCTGCTTTTATCTGCCCGTCTTAACTATGAAAAATACTGATACTCCAAATGGCATCCCCATTTCACCTCTATTAAATGACCTTGAAACAGCCGAAGGCAACGTTAAACCCTCGTTTTTTTTAAAGGGGCGGCTCATTACCATTTGCGTATATGCGGTTATGGTAGCTATGGCCATAAGTTTAATAGCCAAAGTTTTGGTTTCGCTTATTAACCTCGTTACAAATATTTCCTTTTTCGGCTCATTCAGCCTCGGTTTTCATAGCCCCGCCGCTAATCACCTGGGCGTATGGGTTATTTTTATCCCCGCTATTGGCGGAATATTGGTTGGCTTTATGGCGCTGTATGGCTCAAAAGCTATTCGCGGGCATGGCATCCCAGAGGCAATGGAACAAATATTGGTTAACGAAAGTAATATCAAGCCATCCATTACGCTGCTAAAACCCATATCATCAGCCATAGCTATTGGAACTGGTGGTCCGTTTGGTGCAGAAGGCCCCATTATTGCTACAGGCGGGGCATTAGGCTCAACACTAGGACAATTATTTAAGGTAACGGCCAACGAACGTAAAATCATTTTGGCAGCCGGGGCAACTGCAGGCATGTCGGCTATATTTGGTACACCTATAGCCGGTATTTTTTTGGCGATCGAGCTACTCTTGTTTGAGTTTTCGCCGCGTTCCATTCTCCCGGTAGCGTTAGCTTGTATCACCGGCGCGGCGGGCCATCATCTGCTATTTGAATCTGGCCCGGTACTTCCTATGCCTACCCTGGCCATACCTTCAAACCTGGCGCTCGGTATCTATAGTTTTATCGGGATATTCACCGGATTTTTATCATTAGGTATCACAAAAATAGTTTACTGGATTGAAGATGCTTTTGAAAAGCTCCCTATACATTGGATGTGGTGGCCGGCCATTGGTGGTTTGGCAGTTGGTGTAATTGGTTTTTACGCGCCGCATACACTGGGCGTGGGCTATGATAATATAAAAGACATCCTGTCGGGTACCTGGCCCTTGACATTGATATTTAGTTTGTGTTTTTTAAAGTTCCTATCGTGGGCCATCGCCTTAGGCAGCGGCACATCGGGCGGGACGCTGGCGCCCTTGTTAACTATAGGCGGCGCGGCAGGTTCCATCATAGGTATGCTCATCCTGAGGCAGTTTCCAGCGTCGGGCATTACTATCCCTATGGCGGCGCTGATCGGTATGTCGGCCATGTTTGCGGGCGCCTCAAGGGCATACTTAACCAGTATTGTGTTCGCGTTAGAGGCTACCATGCAATCGCATGCTTTATTGCCCTTGCTGGGCGCTTGTACTGGCGCTTATATGGTTTCCTTTTTCCTGATGGAGAATACTATCATGACCGAAAAAATAGCCCGCCGCGGAATTTTTACACCCGATTCATTTGAACCGGATGTTTTACAAAAGATGACCGTATCGCAGGTTATAAGCGAAGAAGAAACAGTGATAAATATAGATAACTCTATTCGCGAAGTACGAGACTGGCTTCGTAAAAATCCGGCTAACACTAATTACTTTATTGTTGTAAATAATGCGGGCGAATATAATGGCACGGTAAAACTGGCTGATATTTACGATAACCAGGCGGATATTGATTCACCTTTGGAAAAGATAATTAATAAGGGGGCGAGCCTTTCCGTTTACAGTAGCGATAGTTTACGCAAGGCTGTTGAAACCATGTCGAAAATAGGGGTAGAGGTGTTGCCGGTACTGGAATCGGCTAATAAACGTGCGGTAATTGGCGTGTTATCTTATAAAGATATTATTAATGCCTATAAATGGCATATCGAAAAAAACGAATTTGCCCATGTCAAAATATCCTTAAAACGCCAGCGAATGAAAATGCTGATACGGGGCAGAAAGTTGATAGATTTTAATGACGGTTCTAAGTAAGTGTTAAACTAACCTGTTTAACTGTTTTAATGCTTTTACGTGGCTAATTGACATTTTCTTATTCAATATTAATTAATTATCGCTTAATTCGTAGCTTTATTGGCTGCAATGCCGCTTGCGTAAATTTGCCGCCTGCAAAAACCAAATTAAAACCTTTATATCCTCATAAAACCACTAAAATGAATAAATGTATTTCACGCTTATTTACAACGGCTTCTTTAGCCGTAGCAGTTTTGTTTTACTGCGCTGCGCCCGTACTTGCCCAGAAAAAGAGCAATGCCGCGAAAACTAACAATTTACAATATGTCGATCCCCGGATAGGTAACGTTGGCGCTTTATTGCAACCAACGCGCCCCGAAGTGCAGTTGCCTAACCAGGTAATGCGCATGTACCCCGAAAGGGCGGATTATATTGACGACCAGATAGCAAATTTCCCGTTATGTATCGTATCGCACCGTTTGGGCGAGGTTTTTTCGGTGAAACCCTGGGATAAGGTATTATCATTGACCGACTGGCGCACCAAACAGGCCTGGGACCATGACCTGGAGGTTACCCGGCCCTGGTATTATTCAACCTACCTGTTGGATGATGAAATAACCATTGAGTACACAGCAGGAAAAAAAGTGGGTTTGTACCGCTTTGAGTTCCCTGCTAACGCTGAGCATAAAACATTGCTTTTCGGCTTGTTTAATAATGGCAATGGCTCGTATAATTTCAGCGGCAAAGAAGTAACCGGATTGGAAACCTACCATGATAATATTAAAGTTTACCTGTATGGTACGTTCAGCGCGGAAGGCAAGGCCGGTGTGGTTAAGGACGGAAAAATAGCCGACGAAACCAGCATTGAAGGTAAGGGCATACGGTCGTTTATCAGCTTTGCCAAAAGTGTGTCGAATACCATTGAGTTCAGGTATGCTATTTCTTATATCAGTCCTGAACAGGCCAAAAAGAATTATGCCGAAGAATTAACCGGCAAAAAGTTTGCCGATATTAAAAATGCGGGCGAAAAAACATGGGCTGACGTAATGGGGAAAATTAATGTAGAAGGCGGTACCGAGGCGCAAAAACGCTCTTTCTACTCGGCTTATTATCGCTGCAATGAGCGCATGGTTAATATTACCGAAGACGGCCAGTATTTTAGCGGTTTTGACAATAAAATACATACCATTGCCAACAACAGGCCATTTTACGTGGATGACTGGACCTGGGACACCTATCTTGCCCTGCACCCGCTGCGCAGCATCATGAACCCCAAACTGGAGGCCGATATGGCAAACTCCTACGTTATACAATACCAGCAATCGGGCTGGCTGCCAACTTTCCCGGTACTGTTTGGCGACCATGCCTGTATGAACGGTTTTCATTCAACCACCATGCTGCTTGACGATTACCGTAAGGGCATCCGCGGCTTTGATGTGAACCTGGCTTACGAGGCTATGGTGAAAAACGCTACCGAAGCTACCATTCTGCCCTGGCGCAACGGGCCAAAAGGCGAACTGGAAGATTTTTACTATGCGAAAGGGTATTACCCTGCTTTAAAAGTTGGCGAAAAGGAAACGATAAAAGAGGTTAACTCGTTCGAGAAAAGGCAGGCAGTAGCTGTAACATTGGGAACTTGTTTTGATGACTGGTCGCTTGGCCAAATGGCGAAGGAATTGGGCAAAAACGATGATTACGCGAAATTCAACGCCCGCTCAAAAAACTACAAAAACCTATGGAAAGATGATATAAAAATGTTTATGCCGAAAGATGCCGATGGCAACTGGATAAACATTGACCCTAAATTTGATGGCGGCGTAGGCGGCCGCGATTATTTTGACGAAAACAATGGCTGGACCTATTTATGGCAGGTACAGCATGATATTCCGGGTTTAACCGCATTGATGGGCGGAAAAGCCGGAATGCAGGCTAAACTGGACCAATTGTTCCGCGAGCCGCTGGGCAGGAGCAAGTATGAGTTTTGGAGCAAATTCCCGGACGCTACAGGTTTAGTGGGCGAGTTTTCTATGGGTAACGAGCCGAGTTTCCATATCCCATATTTATACAATTACGCTGGCGCCCCGTGGAAAACACAGGAGCATGTGCGCCTGTTATTAGACCTATGGTATAAAGATAATGTATTCGGCATCCCCGGTGATGAAGACGGCGGCGGTATGTCGGCGTTTGTTGTATTCTCGTCAATGGGATTTTATCCCATAACTCCCGGAAACCCGGTTTATACCATTGGCAGCCCCGTATTTAAAAAGGTTACTATCGACCTGCAAAACGGCAAACAATTTACCATGATCGCAAACAATTGTTCGGTGGTAAACAAATACATACAGAGCGCGAAGATGAATGGTAAAACCATTAATACACCATTGTTTACTCATGCCGAATTAATGGCAGGCGGTAAACTTGAACTGGAAATGGGACCAAAACCAAACAAAAACTGGGGATTGGATTAAACAGTGTTAAATAAATAACAATGAATGTTAAACACATAAAAAACAGGGCAGGTATTATTCTTGCCCTGTTTTTGTTTATGGCTGTAGTTTGCCATACTTCTGCTAACGCCCAGGGCGTAAAATTTAACCACGATATTTCACCGGCTGAAGGCATAACTAAACCGCAGGAAAAACCATACCGCGAAGAAATATGCCTGAACGGCAAATGGGATTTTCAACCGGTGGCCGTTCCGGCGGGCTGGGTACCTAACCAGGGCGTACCGCCCGAATTAACCGCCCCCGAACCGGGTAAGTGGGAAGAAACCAAAATAAAAATACCCTCACCCTGGAATGTGAACGGATGGGGCGGGGGCAGTAATGTAGGTAAGGGCACTAACCAGCCTTACGCGCCGTCGTCGGTTTATTATCCAAGCTATCCAAAAAGCTGGGAAAGTGTGCGGATGGGTTGGCTGAAACGCCGGTTCAATGTTCCCGAAAAATGGGCGGGCAAGCGTATCATGGTGCATTTCGAAGCCGTTATGGGCGATTTTGTTGTACTGGTTAACGGCCAAAAGGCAGCACAGCATTTTGGCGACTATATGCCCTTTGATGTTGACATAACCGACCTTATAAAAACAAACCAAAGCAATGAATTAGTGGTAGGGGTAAGACACCGCAGGCTGTTTGATAAAACCGATGCCAAATACCGGTACTTCCGGTCGACCTACCCGCCGGGTTCAAATACGGATAACCTTGTTGGTATATGGCAGGATGTATTTTTAATTGCGGTGCCGCAGGTAAGGGTAACCAATGTGTTTGTAAAACCCTGGGTTGATAAAGATTTGCTGGAGATGGATGTGCAACTCATCAATCAAACAAAGAAAGTGCAAAGTATATCACTTGCCGGCAATGTTAAGGAATGGATAAACCAGGCAGGTAAAGATGTGGTTAGCGCCCCCGAAATAAAATGGACATTAGGTAAAAATATATTGGTATCGCTTAATGCGCCGCAGATACTCTTACAACCCGGCGAAACTAAAAAAGTAACCATCAGCACAAGGGTTAGGGGCAGGTTAAAGCTATGGAGACCAACTTCGCCTAACTTATATACGGTACTGTTAAAGGTGAACAACCAACAACAGGTTGTTGATACGAAGACCGAACGTTTTGGATGGCGGCAGTTTACCATTAAAGGTACCGATTTTTACCTGAATGGCAGTAAAATACAATGCTTCGCGGATATTCAGCACCCGTTTGGCGCCTATGTTGAATCGCGCAGGTTCGCGTATGCCTGGTTTAAAATGATCAAAGATTTTGGCGGCAATGCAGTGCGCCTGCACGCGCAGCCCTGGCCGGCTACTTATTTGAGTTTGGCCGATGAAATGGGTTTAATGGTTTTGGATGAAGCCGCGCTTTTTGGCAGCTCGCTTTCGCTGAATTTTGGTGAAGATATAACCTGGGAGCGCACCGCCAAACATATTGACGACCTGGTTATGCGCGACCGCAACCACCCGGCAGTTATTGGCTGGAGCGCGGGGAATGAATTGTTCGCTATTTCAGCCTATAACAAACCCACACCAGATATTGCCAAAATATGGGAAGAAAAAAGTGTTGCCTTAGCCCGCCGCCCGGCGTTGCTTGACCCCACGAGGGCATTTATTACCGACGACGGCGATGAAGACATGCACGGCAACCTTGCGGTATGGAGCAAACATTTTTCGCATGGTTTAACGCTTGGGCGGTTGCCTAAAGTGGCAGATAAACCGCTTGTGGTAGGCGAATCAGGGGCTACCTATTATGGCAAGCCCGCGCAGTTGGTACAGTTCGCAGGTGATAAGCCCTATGAATCGTATTACGGCCGTAACGAGGCCCTGGCGGTTGATGTTTACCAGAACGTGGTTAAAATGGCTAAACCGTTTTTGGCTTATTATTCGCCGTCGGAAGTGAGCTGGTTCGGCATTGAGCACCTGAATTTGGGTTACAGCGACTATTCGAGGCTGCCCGAGCTTACCGACGGTGTTTTTGCAGGCAAACCTTACGAGGAAGGCAAACCCGGTTACCAGATAGAACGCATTCCGCCGTATGTTACTACGTTTAACCCGGGGCTGGACCCATCATTACCGCTGTATAAACCGTTGCCCATGTTTGAGGCATTGAAAGCTGCCTTGCATGGTGAACCAAGCAAATGGGACCATTATTTAGATACCGCCCGAAAAGTAATATTTGCGCCACCGCCGGCTAAATACAGTCGGGCTATTTTTATTGGTAAAACCGATGGCGTGTTAGCGAAATTTTTTAATGAAATAGGCCTGAGTTTAGATGGAAATAAAGAAACCGCTTCCTTAATAATAATTGACGGTGACAATGTTACAGCAAACGAACTGGAACAAAATAAACCGATTATTGACCGGGTTAAAAAGAATGGCGGCCTGGTATGGATACTGGTTTCGGGCAATAACGAGCCATCAAAAGAGGTGAACGGGTTGTTGCCATCGCCACTGCAACTAACTCCCTTTAAGGCTACCGACCTTAATGATGCAACCGGCAAATATTTTGATGTTCGCGACCTGTATTTTTCGGAAATGAACGGTGATAAAACTATCATGAAGCAGGCTATCAGCGGTGAGCTGTTAAGCCGTGGCTCAACAATACTGGATGCCTCAAATACAGATTGGAACCTGCTGCTTGGTTTCCCCGAAAATAAAAAATGCGCACAGATTGTATTGTACGAGCACCTCATCAAACCAAAAAACGCCGCTTTGCTTAACCTGTCATTGGGCAATGCAAGCTTAGCTTTAAGTTCAATTGATTATACGCTGAATTTGAACCAAACAACGCGCGAATTTTGGGGAAAGCTTTGCGGATCAATGGCTATACAATTAACAGGTAAAGCCACGGGCAACGATAATAATACGCAGAAGCCGCATAATTTGTTAATGGACGGGCCTATAAATTAGGGTTCTCGCAGGGTCCTCTATCGAGAGACCCTACGGAGACATAATAGTTGTTTCATCTGGTTGAAATCATTAATTTTCAATTAATTGATTATCAAAATATTAAATAAATATTACCTATAAAAGGGCAGACGAATAAGTCGTTACATCTTGTTTCATTCTGTTTCACGCGATTTTGGCAAGATATTGTATTTCAATAGGTTAACTCAAAATCTTGTTTCACGTGTTTCATCTGTTTCACACACACGTGAAACAACACATCCACTTACCTAAGTTACTTTCCTTATCATTTCGCCCCCACCTTAATTTTTTGCCTTTGATAACCGGGTTCACCGTTCAGGTCTATGCCTTCGATGGTGAGCGTATAATCTCCGGGTTTATCGGCGCTGTAAAAAGAAACTTTTGCCTTGCCGGCCGCATCAGTTATTATATTAGGCGACCATTGAATGGTGGAGCGCACATCGGTACCCATAGGCGCTGTGTTGTTTCGGGCGGTATACTTTGGGCTATAAAATGGCATAGGCAGGGTAAAAGCCAATGGCCTGTAAATGTAAGTGCCCGGTATTTTCTTTGTGAACGGGCCCAGCCCGGCGCGGGTAGTTATTTCTATGTAGGCATACCTTTCGCCTGCAGAACTTGAAATTTGGGAAGTTGGGGAAAGAAACTTATCAACGTAGCTTCCTGTATATTGCGAGTTATACATTACTTCTATCCCCTTTATCTCGTCAGCGGTAAAATAATCAAGGTAACCGTCTACATACATTTTCCAGTCCTCATCAATTACAGGAGCGATCCTGGGCCTGCCGTTACCGGCCAGCCCGGTTGGTGTGGGGACGCGCTGGGGGAAATAAAAATAATCAAGGTCCAACCCGTCAAACACAAAATGTACTTCCTTGTCATTTATAAGGTAAGTTATCCGGCCCATGTTACCACCCCTGTTTGATATGTTATTTCGGTGCAAGGACGGCGGATCCTGGCCTATTGTAAACCCTTTAACCTTTTGCTGAAGTATCTGCCGCAAGGTTAATTTGCCGGCTCTATCCATATCATCCTGATCCAGTACCTGGTCGGCTTCGCCCGGGCCATTCAAATTTTTCGATTGTTGTACTATCCGGGTGGCTTTTATAGTTACTTCTTTTAAACGCCGTGAGTTCCCGTTAATGCCGGTATTAATTTTACTGTTTGCTATATGCGAAAGGGTATTTTTAAGCAACGCCGTATCGGTATTCACATACCAGGGCGCCTGCGGCTCTGTTGCAGAGGTAAATACCGGAGATTTAAATTCATTTACTTCGATGCCTACGTTGGCTGTCTTGCCGTTTTTATTTTTTGCCTGTATCAGGAACGCAGCTTTATCAACTGGTGCAAATCCCTTAAAAACAAATTCGCCTTTATCGTCGCTTTGTGCAGCCATAACCGTTGCCGGATTTTTTGATAACATCAGTACATTGGTATTGGGAACGGGCTTATTAAACAAATTGGTTACTTTACCTTGCACCGTAAATTCCGTTTCGGCGGCATAAGCCGGCTGCCCTGTTTTAGGATCAAATACAGCAGCCCAACTGTATCCTACAGGACTTTGCGTAAGCAACATATCGTCCAGCGCAGTTATGTTTTCGTGTGTTTTAGTTGAGAAATAATAGCCGGGGTCCTCTACGCCTCCTTTCAGGTCAGAGGTTAACAATAGGTAATTAGCCAGGTTAATGCCCGAGCTATCCGGCTTTACCTGCCCGTTATCTGTTACCGAAACAGCGAAACTTCCTTTTACCGGGTTACCCGTTTTATCAGTTACCTGCAGGTTTAAGCCTATACTGTCGCGGGTGGTATAGCCTGGTTTGTTGGTACTAAGGCTAAGGCGCAGATCATCCCGGTGGTTAATATAAACCATGCGTTCATTTACCGGCTGATGTTCGGCGTTTAATAAGGTAAAGCGGCTTATTCCGGTAGGGAACAGGTCCTTTGCCAATGTTTTTTTAATCATCGCCCCTTTAAAGCTGATCAATGCCGCATAACATACCACTCCTCTTGCCTGCCCGATAAGGTAATAAGTTGTTGGAGAAATTGGCGAGGCCGCAAGGGTTACTTCCAGCGAGTCGTTGCCTTTAGCGGTTACCCTTAATACCGTACCTGAACTTTTTACCTGCGGCAACGGATAACTTTTGGTTGTTTTGTTTGGCAGCTCAACTACAGCAACGTAATTTTCTCCGGCCTGGGGGGTAAATTCAAATGAACCAATACCTTTATGTATGGATCTGAAAGTTGTCGCCGGCTGTTGTTTGCTGTTGTAAATAGTTCCGACTATGTCGGCGCCCCTGCCATCTTCTCCGGTTGCTTTAAAACCTATGCGCGCGGGCAGCCCTGCTATGAGATTACCACCCTCGGGCATAAATTTAATGTCCATTTTTTCAGGACGGTTCACTGTAACGGGAATTACCGCGCTCCGGCCGGATGTTTCTGTGCTTACTTCAGTAGCGATAATATAGAGATGTTTAACATCTGTTCTATCCGGGATAGTGAAATTGATATCCGTTCTTCCGTCTGTCGAAGTTGATACAATTGTTTTATAAAGTGTTTTGTTTTCATCAGTAACCAACAATTGCATTTGTCCGCTTACCGGTTGTTTATTCAGATTGGTAAATTGAAGGGTTGCCTGTAAATTATTGTTTGTTACGCTAAAAGCGGTATTTACCAGCATCGACCGTTCAGTAGCGGATGAAATGTAAAAACCTTTTTTAAATACATAATCTTCGCCAAAATTGCGCATCCAATTGGTATAGGCCTGTATGGTATAAATTCCTTCAGGGATATCATTCTCGTCCAGCGCCAGGTCTCCCCAACTCGTACCCGATACAACAGGTATCATCATCCGTTTTACGTATTTATTTTGATTATCATCCAGTTCAATATAAAGCAAACCGCTATGGGTTGACAGGGTAAGATAATCAGCGTTGATCAGGTAGGCCTTAAAATGTATCACATCACCCAGGGAATAATAGGGTTTATCAAATTGCAGGTATAGTTTCTCGACCGGCATTTTTTTGCTGATATCCTGTATGGCTAAAACGCTGCTTTTTAGTCCGCCGTTTTCAATTACCTGTGCCTTAACGGTAATAAAGGAAAAGCAAAAAAGAAAGAATAGGAGAACCCCGGGGATTGAATATTTATTATGCGAATACATTTTAATTGACTATAACTGGTTAATTATTTGCGTCAACAGCAATCAGGGTATGTTACAAAGTTATAAATCATAATTTTAATTATTTGTTCTATAACTCATTTGTTGAGAGTGTTATTGATTGTAAAGGTTTAATTACGAAAACGTAATATTTTTTACAAGCGCAAAATATTGTGTTTCCTGAACGGATAATCTATAAGAAAAACAAAGTTTATCTTAAGTTTGTACCTATTGTGCAACGCGCACCAATTATAAACAGATCACTTAAAAGCTATGAGCCTTATTGCCGGACGATCTCCCATTAAAATAATCTTATTTGCCTTGCTGTTGGTAACGCTGCAAATATGCGCTAAAGCGCAAACCGATCCGTTTAAGTCATATCTCCATAGTGTGCCAACGGTAAAGCAGGTTATGAGCGAGGTAAATTCAGGTGAAGGTTCATCGGCAATTACTACCCGTAAATTTACCTTCAATTCGCGCAATAATATCAATGTGGTGTATGCTATTATGGCTTTCCCGCAGCGGCAGGGCATATACCCGGCTATGCTTATATTGCACGGCGGCGGCAGCAAGGCAGAGGATGTGGCACATTTGGTCCAGGAATACGCTTCGCGCGGGTATGTGGCCATGTGTTTTGATATGCCCGGTATTTGTAATAATGGTACCGTTCCAAACTCATCTGGTCCGTGGAAATTAAGGAAAGGCCCATTGGAAGTGCCTCGCTTTGATATTGCAACCGGGCTGGAAAACAGTACTTTATTTGATGCAGGCGTATCGGGCCTCGAAGCATTTAATTTTATCGCGTCACAAAAAAATGTGGATGCAAAAAATATAGGTATAACCGGTTTTTCATGGGGCGGGTATGCTACTACGTTTCTGTCGGGCATGTTAGGTAAGAGGGTAAAGGCTGCCTATGCTGTATTTGGCTGTGGTTTTTATGAAAAAGCGACATTCTGGGTAAAGATCATAGCCGATCTGCCGGATTCGATCCGCACGCCCTGGCTGAAATATTTCGATGCCGGGCGCCGCGCGCCGGGCATGAAGGCCCCTTATTTTATTGAGGCTACATCCAACGATACCTATTATTGGCCCGAATCTGTAAAAGCTACATTGGATGCTATTCATGGAACCAAAAACCATGTTTGGGATACCAACTTTAATCATAAACAACAGCCTGCAGGGCCCACCATGCAGAAACTCTATTTCGACTATTATTTGAAAGGGTTGGGCCAGCCATTTGGTTCGGCAAAGATCACCAAAGAAAAGCTGCTTGCCGACAGCAGCAAGCAGGTCACTATTAAACTGAATATTCCCAAAGGAGTAGCGGCTGCATCGGTTGTAATATATTACAGCGAGCCAACACCCAAATGGCAAACAAGGGTATGGATACCCATAACTGCTGCTTTAGAAGGTAAAAGCTATACTGCGGTCATACCAGCCGGCCTGGTAAAAAAAGGAGTTAACTATTACGCCTATGTAACCGACGACCGTACCGTGGCAGTTGCCAGCGATATGTATAACGCGCTTTATGACCTGGAACATCAACCTGTTAATTAAAAAACTTCAATTAATGATGAGATCATTTTTAATATTCGTATTGGCTATAACACTAAGTTTTGGTGTTGTTGGTCAGGATAAGCCTGTAAAAGTGGCCTGTATAGGCGCCAGCATTACTTATGGGTATTCTATCCCCGACCGTGAGCATAACAGCTACCCGGCGCAATTGCAAAAAATGCTGGGCGATAAATACCAGGTTACCAATTATGGTGTAAGTGGTACTACCATGCTGCGCAAAGGCGATTCGCCCTACTGGAAAACAAAGCAATACCAGGCGGCACTGGCCAATAACCCCGATATTGTTTTTATTGACCTCGGCGGTAATGACGCCAAATTGAAAAACCGCTCTTTTTACGGCGAATTTGAGCAGGATGCTTATGACATGGTGCAATCATTTGCGCAATTGCCATCGCATCCGAGGGTGGTATTGATGGAAGCTATGCCTTCATGGGTTACCGATACTACCGGCATTTGGGATCCGGTAATTGTGAAGAAGATCAACCCACATCTGCAAAATGTAGCCTATGATCATAACATAGAAATTTTAGCTATGCACGCGCCGTTTGCCAACCAGGAAGCGAACACACCCGATAAAATTCACCCCAACAAAGAAGGCGCGGGGCGCATGGCCGAACTGGTGTATGAAAATATCGTGCGTACAAAAGATTTTAAATATGATATATTGAGCAAGATCAATATCCCGCAAAAAATAACGTCGTTTTATGGGTATAAATGCGCCACCTTTAAACTAAACGGCCGCGAGTGTAAAGTGGTAGCGCCTAAGTGGACAGCCACCGGCCGGCCATGGATGTGGCGCGCACGCTTTTGGGGACATGAGCCGCAAACGGATATAGCGTTGTTGCAGCGCGGGTTTCACCTGGTTTATTTTGACGCTTCGGAACTGTTAGGTGATAAAGAAGCAGTTAACGACTGGAACGATTTTTATAAACTGGTAACCAAAGCCGGGTTAGGCCCAAAAGCGTGCATGGAAGGCATGAGCCGCGGCGGCGTATATGTATTTAACTGGGCGGCCGAAAACCCTAAAAAAGTGGCTGCTGTGTATGTGGATAACCCGTTGTTAAATATACCCTCATGGGCGTTAGGCGTAATAAAAACAGGGGCTAAAGACGATATGCTCGACGCCTTTAAAAAAGATTATAACCTGGCAACTGAAGATGATATAAAGAACTTTAAAAATAGCCCTGTTGACAAAGTAAAGCAGATTGTAAAGGGAAAGTATCCTATACTGATATTATGTGCCGATGAGGATGAAGCCGTATACCCACCTGATAATACCCTGCTTTTTGAGAAAAAAGTATTGGCACTGAAAGGCGATATAACCGTGATACATAAACCGGGTTTTAAACATCACCCGCATAGCTTACCCAACCCAACACCAATTGTTGATTTCTTATTAAGAGGGTCGGGTCAGGAAATTAAGTTTCCTGAAAAGTTGTGATATATTTTAGCTTAATTTAATCGTTTTAAACCATACCCTATAATCCCTTTTCCATGAACTTTAATAAAAAATTGGCAGCAGCAGTTTTGTTGTTATTAATAAACGGCACTGCTATGGCACAATCAAACATCGTTTGGAGTGTGCTACTGGAACGCGCCAATAAGCCCTCCGTAGTTGCCGCAACTTTCAGCGGGGCTATAATCAAACCTATAACTTTAAATAAAACCATCGACGGTATAAAAGTAACAACGGTTGTTAAATCAATAAATGGGCAGGTGCGGTTTCTGGTAACTGCAAGCTCATCGCAGTTAGATTCTTGTTACCTTTCATTAAAAGCAAATTATAGATCGGGCACTATTTATACCTATTTAGGCGAAGAAAAGGCGGAAGAAATATACCGCGAAAGCCCGCATAACCCCCGGAATGTTGGTTTCGCCGATATAAAAATGCAGGATCTGCCCATGATCGCCATAAAGGACGGATCGGTTTTTACAGTAGCGTTAAATGATTCGCCTATATTTTATGATAATTATACCACCCAGCATGTAAACCCAGGGGCCAGGGAAGCCGGTTTATCATCAGGCGATAATGGTAAAACTATTGAGCCCATACCGGCTACTATGAATGTTCACCCTTACTATCACGTAATACAAGCCGGGAAACCGCACGTATTTAATGGCATTATTTTTAAAAGCAGTGCCGATAATGTAAATAATTTACGCAAGGATGTATTGTTCGCCATCGCTAAACGGTGGAATACAATTACCGACAGGCTTGGGGCAACATCTTGGTCGTCCAACTATATGCTTTTACGTAAAAATGAAACCGGTTTCAGCGACTATTGGGTAGTACCGGGCATAAAATACAGTAATAAGGAGTATACCCGCGACAGTTTTTGGCAATCATTTGTATTACCCGCCAAATATGCCGCGGAGAGCTATAAGCATGAATCAAAAAGCCAGCAGCATGGGTCAGACAGGCCGTTGTTTACCATGATATGGGCCTACCGCACCAAAATGGACGGCGGCACGCCCGATATGGTTGGCGTCCAAAAAAGCCTGGACTACATTGACGCGCATATAAGGGACGGGAAGTTTTATGCCTATGATGGTGCG
>Ga0206912_1022_pt1 | contig 58422 bp, 43 predicted proteins | sample Alteio_BWOrgHeat_75_FD_152933 | JGI IMG/M metagenome (GOLD analysis project Ga0206912, IMG submission 152933) | Enriched cells from forest soil in Barre Woods Harvard Forest LTER site, Petersham, Massachusetts, United States -... | ecosystem: Environmental > Terrestrial > Soil > Temperate forest >... | reverse complement strand
TTTTTGTTGGCTAAAAAAGCATTTTTACTCGCTTTCCATTGATTCGCTTCTAAAATGCCGACGATTTCATAAAGTGCATTTTCCAAGCGCAAATTGTTTCCAATGCGTCCCTCTCTGCCTAATGCCTGGGCAATTTCGCATCCTAAAACACAGACCAGTTTTTGCTTGCGCTGATCTGTTTCACTGATGAAACGCCCTTGTGCGAGGCGGATCGCTTTAATATCTCCATATTCACGCGAGACGGCCAAGATTTCAGGTGCCTGATTTTGCAAAGAGCCAGGCAAGGAAGCTTTGATGCATTTGATACAGGTGAGATGCTGAATGTTAGGGATATTGTTTTGCATGAAAAGAGCCTCTTCTTGCGTCAATCCGCGCGAGCGATTTTCCCGCGCTTGCGCTTGTTGCCCTTCGGCTAGGGCTTGCTGCCGGATCATGATGGTATTGACGCCGAGTTGTTCGATCTGTTCTAAGGTTTCGCGTTTGGCTCCTTCTCCGATCGACAACATCGCCACAACGGAAGTGACTCCAAATAAAATGCCCAACGTGCTCAGCAAGGAACGCAGTTTGTGAAGCAATAAGGATCGCATACTGCGCTTGATATTCATTTTTCCTCGACGATGCAGCCATCTTGCATGCGCACAAACCGCTTGCAATGGGCTGCTATGGAGGCATCATGGGTGACAATCACTACAGTGACGCCTTGCTGGTTGAGATCAGCAAATAGTCTTAAGATCGCTTTGCCGTTTTCACTATCCAAGTTTCCCGTGGGCTCATCGGCTAGAATGAGAAGGGGATCAGTCGCCAAAGCTCTCGCGATGGCCACGCGCTGCATCTCCCCTCCCGATAGCTCAGAAGGGTGGTGATAGAGTCTTTTGGACAAACCCACCCTGTCAAGCGCTTGTTGGATATTTTTTGTATAAGGAGTTTTTTTTTCGTTGGTATAGAAAAGGGACTTCGACATTTTCTAAGACGTTTAATTGAGGGATCAAATTGAACGATTGAAAGACAAATCCAATCTTAGCAGCGCGAATCGCAGCTAAAGCATCATCTGGCAAGCGAGAGACATCTTCGCCATCAAAATGATAGGTTCCCGAAGTTGGAGAATCCAGACAGCCAAGTAGATGGAGCAAAGTCGATTTACCAGAACCAGAAGGCCCCATAATCGCAAGAGAATCCCCACGAGCGATTTTCAAATTCACCTCTTTAAGAGCCTCGACAAGGCCTCGTCCCATGGGATAGGATTTGGATAAACCCTTCACATCGATTAGAGGACTGTCGGGATCGAAAGACACAACCGTTCTCCTTCCTTTAAACCTGCCTTGATCTCCATCCACTGGTTATTGCTACGCCCCGGGAGAACGCGTCTCTTTTCAACACCCTGCGCACTCATCACATAGCAATGAGCCCCTTTTGCCTCGTAGAATATAGCGTGGATCGGGATCGTAATGGCATCTTTCACTTCATCGGCATGAATCATCATTCTCGCAGTCATGCCGGGGCGCAATTTAGAATCGCTGGTATCTAAAAGAATGCGCACATCAAAATACTTTTCCTCAGCAGGTTTACCCATCTCTGGCAAGGCTAAAACCCCGATGGAAGTGATCGTTCCACTGAATTGCAGTTGGGGATAGGCATCGATGACTACGGTGGCTTTTTTGCCGCTCTCCACCTTACCTAGGTCGATTTCGCGCACTTTTGTCTTGATCAACATTTGATTCAAATCGGGAAGATCCAAAATGATCTGATTGCGGACTAATAAATCTCCCACCCGCGGTTTTCTTTTGACTCCATTGCGGTAATCCTCTCTGTGGACAACCATGCCACAAGCGGGTGCGCGTATATCCGTCAGGGCGAGTTCTTGAAGGGCTTCATTGTGCTGTAAAATCAAGCTTGTGACAGTTTGAAGAGCTTGTTCTTGTTCGACGCGGGCTTTGCCAATGGCGTGCGCACGTACTTTGCTTGTTTCTTCCCTTTTCATCTTCACTTGTTTTAGAGCTGTTTCTGCTTTTTTAACCTGCATCGGATAAACATGTTTGAAATAACTGTCATATTGCAATTTGGCTGCAGCGTAAGTTTCGCGCTCTTCTTCCAACTTTTTCTCTGCCTGTCTGATTTCGATCGGGCTTAAAATCCCTTTTTCTTGCAACTCTTCTAAATCTTTGGAGTACCCTTTGTATTCTTCAAATTTGGCTAAGGCCTTCAGCATCGCTCCTTTTAAACGCGCGATCTCTTGAGGGCCATCTCCTTTTAAAATTTTATTCAATTCAAGTTCGGCTGACTTTTCTTCAAAAGCGGCTGTTTTATCATCTCTTTCAGCTTGGCTAATTTCCCAATCCAATCCCTTTTGCAAAGCGGCTGCAAAGGCTTTTTGTTCTTTTATTTTGGATTTCAAAGTGGCCACTTTTTCTTCAAAAGGCGTGGGATCGAGCTTAACCAGAATCTCTCCCTCTTTAACGGTCGTGCCATCCGCTATCAAGTAGATGATCTTGCTATTGTCTCCGCGAATTGTGGATGAAATGGATGTCGATCGCAAGGCTTCTAATTCTCCTACAGTCTTGATATCAATCAAAAAGGATTGCTTTTTGGCTAAATAGAGAGGCAGATGCTGTTCAGAAGAACTTGAGATCAATCTCCAGGGCCTGATAGTTAGGAAAAATACACCCACTAAAAGTATAAAGAGGCATAGGAGGCTTTTGCGATCCCTCATGCGGGTTTCTCCATCAATAGTCCCAAGGTGCATAAAAGCTGAAATTCTCCCACGATGTGATCGATGAGAGCATTCCAGTACAGCAGCTTTGCACTGCTTAAGGATTTTTCTGCCTGAATCAAATCAAAATTGTTGCTGAGGCCGCGATCAAACTTAAGTTGGCTCAAGCGCAGTTCTCCTTCGGCAGTTTTGATTTGCTTAGCTTGCAATTCAATCCTTTGTTGCGTTCTACCCAAGTTGCGCATGACTCGTCTCACTTCAAAAGTCAAGTTCGCCCTGGTTTGATCAATCCCACGCTGAGCCGTCTCAATGGCGATCAAGGCTTGCTCATAAGCCGCTTTTTCGGCCGTGGGATTAAAATCGCTAGAAGTCGTAAAACCCACTCCCCAACTACTCTCACGCTTTTTTCTCCAGGTCTCTGTAAAGACTTGATCTTGTCCCACATTTGAGTGATTGATGACGAGGTTTAGCTCCGGCCAAAGGCGATTTTTCGCTATTCTAGAGAGACGGCTATTTTCTTGCAGTTGATCATTTGCTTGGTCTAATTCTACGCGGTTTGCAAAGGCTATTTCCTGAGCCTGTTCTAAGGTGAAAGTGTTTGGAGTATATTCAAGCAAAAGATCGACTTGAATAGGTGCATCACTTTGAAGCGCCAGGAGATCGCGTAGAGCATCTTCCGTTTCTAAAAGCCTTTCCTGGGAGGCCTTTAAAGCATCTTCCGCCTGGCGCATTTCGAGTTCAGCCCGGTAGACATCCATCGGTTCACTCAACCCGATTTTTGATTTCACCAAGGCTGCATGGTAGAAGCGGCGGACCCGTTTATAGGACTCTTCATTCAAGGCGATGCTCTTTTGTGCTTTCAATAGATCGTAAAGGCTCGTAATGGTGCGCAAAATGAGTTGGCATTGCGCCGTGTAGAGAGATCGATAGGCTGTCCGGCTTCCAAATTGTGCTCCTCTTAGATTAGCCTGGGCATACTCCTCGCCGTTGCCTCGCAATAAGGGTTGAGTCAGAACGGTTTTGATATTGGTGCGGTAGCGTTCATTGGCTTTCAAGAATGAAGGCGTGATGCTGATGCGCGTTCCACGAGCGAGTTTCTTAGAAAAATCGATGCCGCTTCCTAAAGCAACGCCAGACCCGGCAGATCCACCCCCGATGTAACCGACATCGCCCGTGGGTTTAATTTGAAGTTCAAATTCTGCGTACGCCACGCTCACCTGATAGTCAGCTCTTATAACAGTATCAACCGTGTTTAAAAGTTGGCGATTTTGATTCAGGGCTAAAGACAATGCTGTTTCTAAATTGAGAACAGAAGGAGGGCCATCGGCTATCAGAAAGGTGTGAAAACAAACAAGAGCGCATAAAAACTTCATGGGTAAACATTCATAGCAGATGGAAGAGAGAAAATCAAGGGAAGGGGAAACACCCCTTCCCACTTTTATATACTAGGGTACTGGCGGAACTGCGTAGACGAATTCCGTATCCGTTTGAGCTTCCGCGCTAATGACAGCCACTACAGGTGTAACAGTCAAAAGAGTCGTCGTGTGAGTAGGTCCTCTTGAAGAATCTACAGTGACAGCTAAAGTCGCTCCAAGAGCAGTAGTACCACTCGTCACTTGTACTCCTGGGGCATAAGTTCCAAACTCTGGGTTCGAGATCGTGATGGGCGACAGAACATTTGGTCCAACGGCCAATGTAGGAGGCGTGATGGCTGTTCCTAGCACAACCGTTCCATCAGGTTGTGAAACAAAAGGAATCACGGTGGTCCCAGTCAATCCCGTTGCTGCTGTGACGACAAAATTGAAGGTCAGGCTGGCTCCTGTATCTCTCAAGAAGGTCCCAGACCCTGTGGCTCCGGTTGCACCTGTCGCTCCAGTTGCACCGGTTGCACCGGTTGCACCTGTGGCTCCTGTTTCTCCGCGGGATCCCTTTTTGCCATGTCCCTTACTGCCGTTGGCAACAGCAGCGCCAGCACCAGCACCTGCAAGACCGCCAAGGATAGCACCGCCAATCCAGCTGCCTGCTCGCGAGTAAGCAGGGTCACAAGGACCACAAGCTGGAGCACAAGGAGGGGGGGTACAGCACTCTTCGGCATAGTTTTTTGAAATAGGGGCAAGACAGAGAGAAACAGCGCAAACCAGTTGCACTGCAATTAAATTGTAGATCTTCATAGATCTCCTCAGTGAATAATGTTGATAGTTCTTCCGGTGACGTTAAATCCTCTTGTCACTCTTCACTAAAAATCCATTTTTGTGTGCTCAACAAATAAATATAAACCCATTTTTTTTCAATCAGTTTTTTGCAAAAGCGGTTTAAGCGCAGGGATATGTTTCGGTAATACTTTCACCTGCACAAAAAATGAGTCATTGGGGGCAACTTCGATGTAAAAGTCATTAAACTCCAAAGAATGGGATTTAGGAAGCTGTGTGGCATCGATTGTGACGAGCCATTTTCCTGGTCGAAGATTATCAAAGTGAAACTTCCCAGAAAAATCGGATAAATAAGTGAAGACCTCATCATTATCGCTAGAAAGGGTGATAAAGGTATTGGAAAGTCCCCCTTTCTCCATCACATTTCCCTCTCCAGACAGGTTGTAAACATAATCGAACAGTTGGATTTGTCCTGCTACGCGACAACTTTGCACAGTCGCAACGACCAAGTCTGTTCTCTTTCCTCCCACAACCTGCACCGATTGGGGTTCAGGAACCTTTGTGACAAGACTTGTAGGCAATAACTCTGTTTTGAAAGGATAACTTCCTGGACAAATACCAGGAAAACTGAAGAGACCTTGAGCATCTGTGAAAGCCCTTTCTCCATCTAAAGAGACGATCGCATCTGGAATAGGCATCTGCTGCGCTTCATCCAGAAGTTGGCCATAGACATGGCCGATGTCTGCGCGATATTTAACTGGCACCGTCAAGGGGATAGCGTAAGAAAGGAAAAAGATGTAATCCCTTGCCCCCTTAAAGTGAGAGCAATGCAATTGATGAAAATTCAGCGTCAAAAGGTGGGCATTTTGAAAGAGGTGATTATACTTGAACGCGATTTGATATTGATTGCTACCCGTAGGGATGTTGTGAACAAATTGCCCGAAAATTTCGATCCATGTTTTTACTAGGAATTGGTGCCGCATAATCAAACCCACAGAATTTCTCCAAGGTCGTGCATCGTAGTAGTTAGTATGGCCGCTATCGAGCACAAAACTCCATTGTGTTTGCTGCGACGAGGACCAATTGACGTACAAAGAATAGCGTTGCAGCGATTCAATTTTCTTATGGCGCAAGAAATCCTTTTGTTCCCCTATTTGTGAAAGCGCTACAAAGGAAAAGTTTTGTCTAGCGTAGGATAAATTCATTCCTACCCAGCGCTGATCAAAATCGTAATTACATTCCCATTTGACATCTTTTGCTCTCAAAAGCATCCCTGTCAAGGCAATCGCAGCCCCATTTCTTTGGTAGGTGAGCACAGCGTTATACTGTCTTTGCCGTGGAGCAAAAATGTGGCGATGATGATGATGGCGATGATGATGTCTTTTACAGTTGGTTGGCCGAAGGTTTTGCTTCAAAAAATTTGTGCTAAATGAGGCTCTAAGTGGCTTTGTAAGGGCATAGTCAACAGAAGCCCCAAGGTAATGCAGATTGGTAAAATATCCAAAGAAGTTAGGGCCGGCATAATCCTTTTCGAAATAATACCATCCTCGATCCCCTATTTTTCCTCTTGTTTCGAAACGGTAGGCTTGGCAATGCTTCAATTTTCCAAAATTGTACCCAACCTCCGCAGAAGTGAAGGAGGAGCCTGTGTCCCTTTCAGCTAACACACTTAAGATATCGGAATTGGGATCTCGATTGAGTTCTTTATGAAAAAAGTTTCCCTGAAAAAATAAATCCTCTCTTGGCTCGTAACTGATGGATGCCCCGGCATCTTTTTGGTTGTAAGAGGTTCTAAAAATGTTTTGGCTGTAGAACCCTCCCAACTCCAACCCATCCATAAACAATTTAAAGCCAGCTCCTCGACCGTACATGCCCTGTTCCGTGAGGGGACTCATGATATAAGTTGTATCCCCAACAACGACTTCATACGCGGGGTCGACAAATCCAAAGAAAAATCGCTGATATTGCTCATAGATGACGTTGCGAAGATCTGTGGGAAGGCGCACCAAAAAATCCAGTCGGCGTCCGCGCTCTTCATCAATTACACCTCCTCCTGCAAATTCCGCAGCAGCAACCGTGTTGTGATTATCCCCACAAGCAATCAGGCGCAGCATGGCGGGTATCCGCACGTAAGGATCGATCGTTTTAACTCCCCGAGGAAGCACTTCTAAGAGGAGAGTTGTGCGATAGAGGATTTCATCTGTGTCTTGGTTTCTAACTTTTATGAAAACAAATTGCGTGTAAGCATTGGGGCAATCTTCCGGAGTGATGGTCAATTGGCAATTAGTCTCACTGTTGGGCAAAAGATCGCAGGAGTCAAAAAAGGTGACAACTTCACATGCTGGATCTGCAACTGCTTCTAAGCTAATAGGAAGAGAGATATTCCCACGGTTGATCAACCTACAGTCAATCGAAAAGGGAATTCCAGCAGGTAGAATCAGTGGTTTGTCTTCCAGTTGTCCTTCAAAGGCCATGTAGGGCTCAACGCCTATGTCAAAGAGGCATTTTTCCCCTAAAGAGGGAATTGAATATTCAATTTGGTAGGTCTTTGCCAAAGCATCGCGCGGCACTTGAAAGGCAAAAGTGCAGAGCATTTGGTCGTGAGCAGGAAGTGTGAGGGCATTTTTCTCCACATAGATGGGTTTCCAGCCTGGAGGTAATTTCAAATCCCCTTCGAGAGTGGCCTCAAAATTGGAATTATTTTGAATCATGAAATTGACCGTGACCACCTTACCTGGAGGTGAAACGAGGTGAGGGGATACGCACGATAATGAGATCTCAACGGATCTACACTGAAAAGGATACAAACACCCGAGCATCAAAAAAAGACTAAGATACTGAGATGTTGATCTTCTCTCCGAAAACATTCTCTTCGCCGCTATCCAAAAGTAGCAAAGCGGAATAGGAACCTGGCTGTAAATCACTAACATCCAATATATAACGGACTGATGAGTCAGGGAGAAGTTTTTGAGCGGATGCACTTAGCGTGCGCACTAGTTGACCTTGTCGATCGTAGAGTTGCAAGAGGAGTTTTGGTGTGAGGTAAACTTGTCCCATATTTAAGACATCGAACGATAATTGCTTGTCCTGGTAATTGGAATGCACAATTTTTAAATCAGCCCTTCCTTGGTTGATATTGCTAATGATTTGATAAGCGTATCTAATTTTTACTTGGATTTGCACTCCTGCACTAGAACTTGAAACACTTTTTTGGACTTGATCGGGTTCTATTAATATCAGACTCCAATAGGATCCACATAAAGTAGGATCATTGGGGATGCGCAGTTTATAAAACACATCTGTACAGGTGTGGGGTTGTAAGACCACTTGATCTGTATGGAGTTCTAGCCACTTGGCATTCGAGCGGGAATTTGTTCCTATCTCGCTAAAAAAGTTTTCTCCATTGGCGTTATAGGAATAATCGAATTGTCGAAGAGTGACGCGAATGGGCACATCTTCATCGTTGCCTAGAGGAATGAACAAAGGCACCTCTTGGCCAGGAGTAACAGCGATAACGCGGGTAAGGTCGCCTTTGACCAAGGCCTCTATCCTAGCAAAGATGCAAAGCCCTACCAAGAAGCAAAATAAAACTTGCGAGCCTTTTGCGAAACTCCATTTGGGCCCAAATCCGCGCTTTTGTCCCCGGATTCGCATCCTTCGCAAGTTGCCTACTTTACCCAAGTATGTCAACTTGCGAAGGAGGCGAACCGGTGCCAAAATCATCGAATTTGGACTCCAAAGCAAGTTTTGCAAAAGGCTCTTCATAGAAAAACTTTATGCAAGTAAAGGTTTTTTTTAAACAGGAAACTTTGCGTTAAACTCCTCTATTGGTATATGTGCAAAATATGATCAGAGTATTTATCGGTACAGAAGAGGCACAATGGCTTCCGACAGAAGTTCTTAAACACAGCATTTTGAGACGCACGCAAGAACCTGTCGAGTTCACAGAGCTAAAAAATCTGCCGCTCAAGCTCACCTTCAAAATGTACACCGGCTTTTCCCTCTACCGCTTCTACATCCCCGAAGCTTGCCACTATGAAGGGCGCGCCCTTTATCTGGATGCCGATATCGTGGTCTTGTGCGACCTTAAGGAGCTGATGGAGCTCGACATGCAAGGCAAAGGAGCCCTTTCAAGGCACCTGGAGAACGCCGACGCCTGGTACACAAGCGTCATGCTCATGGATTGCAGCAAATTAAAGAGTTGGAAGCTCAAAGAATGGGTCGCGATGCTCAATGCGGGGATTGTTACCTATCAGGGTATCATGTCCGCCGACAAAACGGGGATGAATCACAAGGACTTTGGAAATCTAGAAGAAAAATGGAACCATCTCGACCACTTTGACAATACGACCAAGATCATCCACTACACCAACGTCCCCACACAGCCCTGGAAAAAGGGGGGCCATCCCAATCGCCATGTCTTCCTAAAAGAGATGAAAGCCGCACTCGATGATAAAATCATCACTGTAGAGGATGTTAAGAGGGAAATCGCTGCGGGACATATTTATCCAGCTATTCTGGAAGATATGGAGAAAGCGGTTACTTAAATGGAACCGACCCTTTTTCTCAACCTGAAAGCTGTCGTCAATCGCTATCGCTGGCGCCTTCTCTTTACTGCAGCTACCGTTGCGATCTCTAATTTTCTCCTCGTCATCAACCCCTTGATATTTCGACAGGCCGTTATGGCGGTGACTCCTCAAGAGAATGCAGTGCACAGCCCTCTTTTCATCAAACTATTTGGACCCTATTACTCCTCCATTTGGCCCTGGGGGCTATTATTGATTGCCGTTGCCTTCATAGCGGCAAGCCTCAAGTACCGCATGCGCGTCGGCTTCTTTTCGGTAGGGCGCGATGTGGAACGCGACACGCGTGCCAAGTTGTTCAACCAAATCCAGATGCAATCGATGGCCTTCTTTGACCGCCATGGCACAGGAGAGCTCTTGAGTCGCATGACCAACGATATCAACGCCTATCGCGATGTGCTTGGGCCCGGGCTTCTTTACCCCCTTTTCTTTCTCACGATTGTCATCCCTGCCATTGTCGCTCTCTTCGTCATCTCAGTGCCCTTAGCTGCCCTGTCGCTGCTTCCACTGGCCGCATTTCCGCTATTTAATTCCTCTCTGCGGGGGATTGTGTTTAAACTTTCCACAGAAGTGCAACAAAAGCTTGCCGATCTCAGCAATATGGCCCAAGAGCACTATGCAGGCATTCGGGTCGTGCGCAGCTATGTCATCGAAAACAATTGTTACCGCCTCTTTGCTGCTCTTTGCAAAGAACTCAGCCGCTATAACTTTAAGTTGGTCTGCTTTTTAGGCATCATTTTTCCCTTCTTTATCACGGTCTCAAAGACAGTCACTCTTTTATCGGTTTTGGTTGCCGCTGCTATTGTCTTAAAGGCTTGGGGGACTTTAAATGCTGCCGATTTTGTTTCTTTCATCTGGATTCAAACCTACATCTTTTTTCCACTTTTAATGCTGGGCTGGATCTTGCCGATTTTTGCGCGAGGGAGCGCCGCTTATAGACGCCTCTACGAGATCTATATGGAGCCCATTGAAGTTCACGAGGGCACAAACGCCAACCTTAAAATACCTGAAAAAGCTCCGATTAAAATTGTGAATCTGTCCTTTTCTTACCCTGGAGCAGAACAAGAAGCCTTAGAGAATATCAACTTGGAGATTCCGGCAGGAACCTTTGTGGGCTTTGCTGGGCCTGTGGGGGGTGGCAAAAGCAGCCTTTTTAAGCTCCTGAATAGAGAATACGAGGTGCCGCGCGGTCACATCTTCATCGGCGAGCATGACATCCGCGACTACACCTTCGAAGCTTTGCACCGCGCCATTGTCACCGTAGAGCAAGCGCCTTTTTTATTTTCCAAGACGATTGCAGAAAATGTCCGCTTTGGAAGAGAAGAGGCTTCTCAAAGGGAAGTGGAGACGGTTTCTAAGTATGCAGAGCTCCATGAGACCGTGCTTGAATTTCCTGCGCAATATGAAACAGAGATTGGCGAACGCGGGGTGACCCTATCCGGCGGGCAAAAACAACGCGTGGCACTCGCAAGAGCCTTTTTAGTGGAGCGCTCCATCCTACTCCTCGATGACATCTTTTCCGCCGTGGATACAGAGACCGAACACAAAATATTTCAGTCCTTAAAAAGTAAATTTAAAGGAAAGACCGTCCTTTTAATTACACACCGTTTCTCCATCCTTGAGCAGATGGACCGCGTGATTTACGTGGCAGGCGGCAAGATTGTCGAAGATGGCACGCCAGAGGCCCTGCTACGGCAAAAAGGGTCCTTTGCAGCGTTGGCAGAACTCCAGAGTTTTGCATGAAATACCGTCGCAAGTACCTAAGGGAAAGGCTAGCGGCGCGCAAGCTAGATACAGCCCTCTTCCAACGGCTCTTTACCTACTTGTCGCCGAACAAAAATTGGTTGATACTCGCGCTTGTTTTGATGGTTCTCTCAAAAGGCATCGAGGCCTTTATCCCCCTTTACATCGGCAAATTGACGCAGCAGATTTTGACGAGCTACCAACTAGATCAACTGACCAAACAAGCCGAACTGACTTCTGTCATCCATGGCATCTTAGGGATGTTTGCCTTGCTTCTTTTAAGCTGCGGCTTGGAGATGGTCAACGTCGTGCTCAAGAGCTGGGTGGGACAAAAAGCCATTTATCGCCTGCGCACAAGTGTGTACGCCCATATTTTGCGCCTTCCTCAAAGCGTCTTCGATAAAACCCCCATCGGGAGGCTGATGACGCGCACCATCCACGATGTCGACCAGATCGACAAGATGTTCACAGATAGCATCGTGCCTCTCCTCGGCAATGTCATTCTTTTTATCGGGATTGGCATCGGCATCCTCTTTATTGACTGGAGAATCGGCCTACTCGCAGGGGTCATGCTGCCTTTGACAGGCCTGCTCCTCTATATTTTCCGCACCAACCAAAGGCGCTGTTATGAACTGATCCGCTCCGTGGTCTCTGCGATGAATACCTTTGTTCAGGAGCATCTGACAGGTGTTGCGATCATTCGCAGCTTTGGGCTAGAAAAACAGGAAACAAAGCGCTTTGAAGACCTAAACGAAGACCATTGCAACTCTTATCTTGAAAGCGAAGAGAATTTTGGCTTCTTTGTCAGCGGCATCGATTTTTTCTCCAGTTTATCGCTCATTTTGGTCTTTATCATCCTGGTTCACTTTTCGCCACCGGCCTCAAGCTTTCAGGTGGGCACCTATTTTACCTTAACGCTCTACTCCATGATGTTTTTCCGGCCCTTAATCGACTTGGCAGAGCGGTACAATGTCTTGCAATCGGCTTTTGCGGCTTCTGAAAGGGTTTTCGAGGTCCTGGATCAACCTGAAGAGGACTTAAGTCCAGATGGCCCTTTGCTAGAGGAAATCGAAACGATTGCGTTCGACGATGTCTGGTTTGCTTATGAGAAAGAGCATTGGGTATTAAAAGGCTTGAATTTTCATGTTTCCAAAGGGGAGTCCCTAGCCATTGTCGGGGAGACGGGGTCTGGCAAAACGACTGTTCTAAATCTTCTCCTGCGCCTTTATGAGTTCCAGAAGGGGTCGATCAAAATTAATAGGCGCGACATACGCGAATACCCCGTTCACAGCTTGCGTCGGCAGTTTAGCGTTATTTTTCAAGACCCTGTCATCTTTTCTGGGACGATTGCAGATAATATTGCTTTATATGATTCCAAGATCACCCCCTCCACTATTGAAGAAGCGGTCGATTTTGTCGATTTGCGCCCCGTCATCGAGCGCTTTTCCGATGGTTTGCAGCACAACTTGCTTGAAAGGGGCAAAAGTCTATCGATGGGCGAGCGTCAACTCATTTCCTTTGCGCGCGCAGTCGCTCACGACCGCAGCGTTTTAATCTTAGATGAAGCGACTGCTAACATAGATTCAGCGACGGAAAAAATCATCCAAGAAGCCTTAAAGCGCATTTTGAAGCGCAAAACAGCCATTGTCATAGCGCATCGCCTCTCGACCATCAAAGATGTCAGCCGCATCCTTGTGCTCCACAAGGGCACATCCGTGGAGACGGGATCCCATCAGGAGCTGCTTGAAGCGAAAGGTTTTTACGAAAAACTCTACCGCCTGCTTAGCCCCCTTTAAAAATTCTTGTCGATAACAGCGGGGCGGCATACAATTCGATTATGAAACGATTGCTATGTCTGCATGGAAATCCTCTTCAAGGCCAAGAATTTGAGCACTTGTTCCCCATGCTGGAAAAAAATGGTTTCCAACCCATTCTACATAAACGACCTATAAAAGGCGCCAAGCTAGAACCCCTCCTGCAAAGCATTAATGCAACAGCCAAACTCTCAGGGGGCAGTCCCTTTGGCATCTTAGCCTACTCTTGGGGAGCTTACCTAGCCCTAGCTTACTTGCATCGCTTTCCAGAAAATGTCTCGGAACTCTTTTTAGTGAACCCGATGCTTGTGGATCAAGATCACACCAAGCCGTTGATCCTGACAGCCCCGCTTTTGAGAACTTTGACTTATCGGTTGCGCAATCGCAGCTTGGCGACTGCTTATGTGGAAAAAAGCTTCGAGCCCGACCAGCCACCTACCGAGATTAAGAGCCGCTTAGAGAAAGACTTAATGCAGCTGCACACCTGGCGCGGAGAATCTGTCTATCAGAAGTTGTTGGAAGTCTCGCCCTTACAACAAGATTTTAGTCGGATTTACAACCCCGTTCATATCATTGTCGGGGAAAAAGATACGGTAGCCCCCCTGCAAGACCAGATGCTGATTCTGCAGACGCTACCCAATCATGCGCTGATCACAGTGCCAGGTGCTGGCCATGCCCTGCCCTGGACACATCCCGAATTGATCATACAAACTATTGAGAATGAGTCTTTTGCTTCAACTGTCGCTTAAGCATAGCGATCAGTTTTTCGGAGTTAGCTTTTTTCCGTTCGTCAGAGCCTTTCAAGTATTCAAAATGATTGCCTAGCTTGCAAAGATTGGAATTCAAACTTAAGAAATTGACCAATAAAGCCGCGTTGGGATCTTCGGAACATTCTAGATACCGCTGCACAGCGACATCATTTAAATGATCCATCTCTTCATTCGATAATTGATTGATCGATTTTTTGCGCAGAGCTTCGATGAAACGCACTAAGTCATAGGCGCTGAAGGAAATTGGGCGTTCCTGAAGATCGAAGGATCCATGAAACTTTGCCACGTCGATGTACCAGATTTGTCCTGTCTCTGCCTCATAAAAGATGTTGGCGAGGTTTGTGCTCTTATGAGCATAGCCGGCGAGAAAGGGAATGTTTTCAGTGACAGCAATGATCTCTTCCACAAGCTCGGTCAAGGCGACGAAATCGATCGCTTCTCCTTCGAGGTTGGCCAATTTTTTGCGCACCCTTTCAATCATTTTAGGAGTGATTGTTTGATAACGGGGCTCTCCTGTGCGGTTGAGTCGACTGAAAGCCTCTGCGGCTGTGAGAACAAGTTTTTCTAGTTCCTGAAGCTTGCGTTGGCGCTCTTCACCCTGGGCATTTTTTAGCGCATCGTCAAGGTAAGAATCCACCCGTCTACCTTGAGCGGCTCCCTGAACCAGCAATCCAAACCATTTGTCCTCAGCATAAGTTTTTCCTGTAGCGATGATTGCAGGCACGGCGATCTCTAGCTCGCTATGTTGGGCCATGAAATCGAGCGACGTGATCTCCTTCAAAAAACCTCCCTTGGAGGAATCCAAATATTCGAAGGCTTTGACAACGACGACGAGCTTATCCTTGGCATCCAGCAAAAGAAAAACGGGATCAGAGGAGTTCCCTGCCAAAGGTGTGTTGGCGATGGGGACCACTCTTCCCTTATCTAAAAGACAAGCCTGTTCTAGAATTTGTTGCACGGCAAGGAAAAGATCATTTCCATTTCCGTAAAGAGGCAGGATCTCCATCGCCTTCCGATAAGCGGCTTCGCGATTTTGGCACCCATGCCGTGTCTCCTTAGCAATCTCTACAATATCAAACTCCGCAGCATTTAATAAACTATAACAAAAAATTAGAATTAAACAGATCGAGCGTTGCATGTTTCCCCGTAGATAATAAGCAAGCGATCATACCGGATTTTGAGCTTTATTACCAAGATTTTTTCGACCAGCTCCGCCACCAAAATTCCCCTGGCGCTTCCCCAAGCCTCGAACCTCGCTTCCCTGTCTCGCTCCAAATCCCCCCCGGCTCGCGCGCCCCCGAGTTTCGGCCTCCCAAATCCCACCTTGCAAGAAATTAGTATAATTTGTTATTCTTGCTCAATAAATTATGGAGAATTAAATGAATCCAATGAATAGTGCAGGATTAACAGATTTTGAATTAAAGTTACAAAAGTTTAAGGGTTTGGGGCAAGGTCCTTCGGTCGCATCGCCAGATAAACAACCTCCAACTAAAGTCCTTGTGGCTGCGAAAAAAGTCCTCTTTGAGGGTCTAGCAGAAGAAGAAGAAAAGCAGCGCCGCTCCTCCCATAAAAAAAGAGAGTACGCCGCCCCAGCCCTGTCTCCCAAACCAAAACCTCCCTCCCCACTAGTCGTTGTGGCTCCTCCACTTCCTTTGACACCAAAAGGCAAGGAACCCATCGAAAATGAAGCAATCATTGAAAAACTGAACGGTATTAATAAAGTTTTAGATGAAAAAGATGAAACTACACACAATAAAAGGCAAGGGAACTATTATCTTGCACAAGTTAAAGGACAGCTAGTTTGGAAACCGCTCGATTTAGAAGAGCGTTGGAAGAAAAAAGAGCAAAAAGAAATCTGCAACGCGATAAAATATATAATCAAAGTTTTTAATGCAGCTCATGTGCAAGGAATTCGAGAAATTCCTGGGACAGAAGAACATTTTTCAAAGGTATTAAATCGAATTCTCGATCGTGAGTGGTTTCTTAGTTTAAAAAATGATTGGCGTCTTGAAAAAAAAGATTTTAAGCGTTTAAGACAATCCATCATCAAATGTTTTTATCGTTTGAATTATAATGATATTGTTTCATCGTCACAAGAAATCAAGAAGTTCATTACCGAATCAAGAACTGTAATAAACAATTTAGTTTTGACCTTAGGCTCTTTACAACGCGGAGCGGTCACTCGCGAAGTCGCTAAAATGGTGGAGGTTGGAAAGGGAATTGTTGTTTCCAAGCCACCGACACAACCATCAGCTCCTAAGTTTTTTAAACCCGTAGATTCAATTCGCGTCTCCCAAAATCTTAGAGATCGCGTGACAACCACAAGAAGGCAACTCATAGAGCTGAAAGAAGCTAATGCCATCTATAGAAAAGAAGAAGAATTTAATCGAGAAGCCTATGAAAGAGGAATTGATGCTCTAGAAGAGAAAGAAAGACTTGCAGTTGCTCAACGCATGGGAGTTGCCTCAGCTTATGGACAACAGGGAATCGAAATTCTCAAAAGTCACATCATTCAAAAGCCTGATACCCTTTTAGGTGCATTTAATGAAAAGAATCCCAAGGCCACTGAGTTGACGGTAACTTTGCAAGCTTATGAGGAAAATCTTGAGACCTTCCTCAAATTTCATCAGGATTGGTTGGAGAGCGGTTTGCGCATTCGCAAGTTTAGGAATCGGTTCGAGGGCGATAAACTTAGTAAAATAAAGGCATCTTATAAAAGTGGGGATTATGGGAACACCTTAGCGATCCTTTTACATCAAAACGATATCCATACGGTCTTTCAATCGATCTTGAAACATCTCTTTGCCATCTCCTGCGAAAGGTTGCAGCAATCTGGTGTCGAACCGATTTGGATTAAAGAGCAGCAACGCCACTTCAAGAAAGCCTTGGAAAGATATCCCTTTGTCGATTGGCAAATTATAGACACCCTCTTAAAGAGGGTTTTGGGAAAGTTTAGAGAACTGCATTTGGCTTAAATAAAGCAAGCCCCCACATAGGGGGCTCGCTCACCTTCGTTACTTCTTCTTTTTGTCATCATCATCGAGGATCTCGACTTCGGCTTCCTCGATATCATCGTTGCCAGAGGGCTGTTGATGGGGTTGGCCACCAGCGCCACCGCCACCAAAAGAGGACTCTTGGAAACCATGAGGACCAGCTCCAGCACCCGCTTCAGGACCAGGACCCGCTCCTGGACCTTGCGCACCGCCAGCCTGAGCCTTGGACATCGCTTCCCCAATGTGCTGCATTTGGGTTTCCAGTTCTTGCTTGGCAGAACGGATGCGACTGATGTCCTTGCTTTCCAGAGCACTTTTTAAAGCGTCTATTTTGCTTTGGACATTATCCACGATATCTTTTGGCAGCTTATCGCGGTACTCATTCAAGGCTTTATTAGCGCGGAAGGAAAGGGCATCGGCTTCATTGACAGCTTCTACCTCTTCTTTGCGCTTCTTATCCTCTTCGGCATGGAGCTCCGCATCCTTCAGCATGCGCTTCACATCGTCTTCTTTCAGCCCGGACTGAGCTTCGATGCGAATCTTCTGTTCTTTACCAGAAGCCTTGTCCTTAGCATGGACGTGCAAGATGCCATCCGCATCGATGTCGAAGGCCACTTCGATCTGCGGGATGCCACGCGGTGCGGGTGGAATATCGCTAAGGTCAAAACGCCCGATCTCCTTATTATCGTCGGCCATTTTGCGCTCCCCTTGCAGAACGCGGATCGTCACGGCTGGCTGGTTATCTCCAGCAGTCGAGAAAATCTGCTTTTTCTGGGTCGGGATGGTCGTGTTGCGCTCCACAAGCGGGGTCATGACGCCGCCCAGGGTTTCAATCCCCAAAGTTAACGGCGTGACATCGAGCAGAAGAACGTCTTTGACAGTCCCGCTCAAAACACCACCTTGAATAGCAGCACCGATAGCAACGACTTCATCCGGGTTAACCCCTTTATGGCCTTCTTTGCCAAAGATCGTCTTAACCATCTCTTGCACGGCAGGCATACGGGTCATCCCACCCACTAAGATCACTTCACCGATATCCTCTTTGCTAATGCCAGAATCTTTTAATGCCTTCAGGCAGGGTTCACGGGTGCGTTCGGTGAGGTCATGGGTGAGGCTTTCCAACTTAGCTCGCGTTAAGACTATCTGCAAGTGTTTAGGACCGGTTGCATCCATCGTGATGAATGGCTGGTTGATCTCGGTCTGCATCGTTCCCGAAAGTTCGATTTTGGCCTTTTCAGCCGCATCGCGCAGGCGCTGGAGAGCCATCTTATCTTTCATCAAGTCGATGCCAGTTTCTTTTTTGAATTCATCCAAAATCCAGTGCAAGATGACGTTGTCGTAGTCGTCTCCACCAAGGTGTGTATCGCCATTGGTCGATAGCACTTCAAAGACGCCATCGCCAATTTCGAGGATGGAAATGTCAAATGTACCACCACCTAAGTCGAATACGGCAATTTTTTTCTCCGTTTTCTCCTTATCCAACCCGTAAGCCAAGGCTGCAGCGGTAGGCTCAGGGATGATTCTCTTAACATCCAAGCCTGCAATGCGGCCTGCATCCTTTGTCGACTGGCGTTGCGAGTCATTGAAGTAAGCAGGCACGGTGATCACAGCTTCCGTGACTTTTTCGCCAAGATAGGCCTCAGCGGTCTCTTTCATCTTGATGAGCACCTGGGCGGAGACCTCTTCCGGAGTCACAATCTTCCCTTGCACTTCAAAGACGGCGTTGCCATTGCTGTCGGCAACCACTTTGTAAGGGACGTGTTTAATCTCGGATTGCACCTCGCTGAACTTGCGCCCGATGAAGCGTTTAGCCGAGAAAATGGTATTTTCCGGATTGGTCACCGCTTGGCGCTTCGCCGGAATCCCGACGATGCGTTCATTGCCTTTGTAGGCGACGACTGAAGGCGTTGTGCGCGATCCTTCAGCATTTGGAATCACTTTGGGTTGCCCCCCCTCCATCACTGCGACGCAGGAGTTGGTCGTCCCCAAGTCGATCCCTATGATTTTACCTTTTTTTTGACTTTGTTGAGCCATATCAAAACTCCTTACTTATTTTCATTCTTTTCAACTTTTTCTATCTCGGGTTTTGGGGCTTTAGCCACTTTCACGCGTGCTGGCCGGATGATGCGATCCCCCATTTTGTACCCTTTTAACGTCTCTTGGACGATAGTCCCTGGAGCCACTTCCGTGGTGACCTCCGTTTCGATAGCTTCATGACGGTGCGGGTCGAAATGCTTTCCAACCGATTCAAAGCCGGTGACCCCATTGTTCGAAAGCACGTCCTTAAACTGATTCAGGATCATCTGGAAGCCGAGTGCCCAATGTTTGACCTCCGGAGAGGCTTGCTGGGTAAACTGCAGCGCATTTTCCAGATGGTCGATCGGGATCAAGAAATCCACCAAAACGTTCTGCAAGGCATATTGAATCAGCTCTTGCCTTTCCTTCTGCAAGCGCTTGCGGGCGTTTTCGGCCTCTGCAAGTGCCCTCTGGTACTTATCCTTAAATTCGGCAGCTTCTTTTTTCAATTGCTCGAGTTCAATATCCGTAATAGTGACGTTCACAGGCTGGCGTTGAGGCTTTTCTTCCACCGGTGGCGTAGGGTTTTCTGCAGGCTGTTCGTCATGTTTATTATTCGCTTCGGCCATTCTTCTTTATCTCCTTACCTTTTATCTTCCAACAACATCAACCGGTCGACAGAACGGATAGCAGCCACACCAGTTTGCGGTTGTCGGAAGGTGATTTTATATTTAAATATGTTTCGGGTCAGCGTATGGCTGACATTCTCTGCTACTGTGCGCAGAACTGTAAAAATCTGTCGGTAGGGCATGCGTGAGGGACCCAGCAGCCCAATGGCACCCACTGCTTGCTGGCCAATATGGTAGGGGATTGCAAGCACAGCACAAGGGGGGACGTCCTGGGTGAAAGGCGTTAGATCGCCGCCGATCCAAAATTTCAAATGGTTGACCTTACTGCACTCTTTTAAAAGAAGCCGCATGCTATTCACATTTTCGAACAGTCCCAAGCTGCCGGCTAGTGCAGTCGGATGGTGAAATTCTGGATATCCCAACAGTTTTGAAAATCCTGTGCGGTAGACCTCCTCATCCGTAAAGTTTGAATAACCCACTATAAAACGCACCATCAGCTCATTGTAGAACCGCTGGGCAAGCGCCTCTTCGTCGCTGGTCAAAGATTGCGGTTTGTCATTTCCGGTCAAGCGCCAATGAAAATAAGCTTCTAAACGCTTAGCCATGAAGGCGGTTATTTTCTTCTCCGTCGCCAAAATTTCAGTCTTCACCACCCCAAAATCGGTAATGATGGCGCAAAGGCAGCGGATGCTATCGATCGGGACAAGCTTTAGATCGATAATATAATCATGGTCAAAACGCGGCGCCGAAAGGAATGTGGCACAGTTGGTATAGGCGCTTAAAGTTTCGGCGGCTTTCTGTAAATAGGCGGCGATTTCACGCGTTTCGGCTTGTTTTAATGCATCTAGGCTAGCCTCCTCAATCCCTTTCTCAGAAGCATGGACGTATTCTTGGGCATAGAGGCGATAAGCGTTATCAGTCGGTATGCGGCCACCCGAGGAATGTTGTTGATGCAAATAGCCTTCATCCTCCAAATTGGAAAAGTAATTGCGAATTGTCGCTGAGCTTAGGTCTTCAAAACCCGCTTCTTTTAGGGTATGCGATCCGACCGGTTTACCTGTTTTAAGGTAAAACTCCACCAGTCCCAGTAATACCTTCTTTTGGCGATCTTGTTTCGTCGATTTTCTTTCCATATCTTCCTCTTTTATTATAGGAATTGGAGGAAATATGGGTCAAGCAAAATTTAGCACTCGGGAGCATAGACTGCTAAATCTACTCTTGCTCCTCTATGAGAACAGGCAAAACATCGACAATCGAAGGGTGCCAACTTAGCCCCTTTTGATAGACTAACTGAGCTGCTACGTGACAGGCTATAATGGCTTTTTTATGGTGTTCGGGGATTTCTTTTATTAAATCCGCTTGAAATTCAGTCCGCAAGGTAGGAAGACAATAATTGAGGAATGTTTTTAACAAAGGGTCATTGGGATCATTAGATAGGGGAATCTTATCCAAAAAATCTAGCAATTGATAGGTATAGGTGTTAATGCGCTCTGAAATTAAGTCGGATATTTCGGTTAAAGTAGACCCCGTTTCTCGATGCGTATGCAACAGAAGGGCCGCTTCATTTTGAGTGCATTCTTTGAGTTTTTCTAAAATTTCATTTACCAATTGAGTTTTATGCTTCAAAAACCGCTCATCGTCGAGTGTCAACCCACACAGCACCTCATAAGAAGAACAGACAACGCCTGTCTTATTGGCTGAACTATCTTTGACAATCAAAGTGCCCACCTTCTCCAAAAGCTGGCAGGCCTTAGGAGATACGTAAAGATTAGCTCCTTCAATGATGATTTTTGCGGTGGGCTTACCATCGTGCGCTATAAATTCCCCAAAATTCGACTCATTAAGCGAGCGTGGACGTCCTCCGCCTGGAATGAAAACATCGGCAGTGGTGTGATGGATATTGCTGCGCAAGAGTTGATTGGTATCGCTACCCGCTAACCATTCTTCTTGCAGTTTGCCGCCCGTTTTGCGCCAGCAGAGCGTTTGGGGGTTGTAGGGAGTCGTAAAGCGTTTGACGCTCTTATCGACTAAAAATCCCCCGCTGTGTAGCTTGTCAGGCGGGTAATAGCGGATTGCTCGGCCTTGATTAAACAGGTTGACCAACAGATTTAAGTCCAGGCCATCAGGGTCGTAAATGGTTCCTGACACATCGGTGAGGGCTATCAGTTTAGCCGTAGTGGGATAGTATTTTGCAAAATTGACGATCTGGTTGCCAGCCACATCTCCGTCGGGTCCCCCTGACATCTTTACGGTGAAAACTTCCTTCGTCGGATCCACGCCAATGTAGCGCAAAAGTGCATCCATATAGACCGTCATTCCCAAAGAGGTGACGCCATAGCTTTTGTGGTTGATGCCTGTGCGTGGTTTTCCCGTAATAAAGGCACTTCCGGGCTTGTAATTATATTTTTTGCTGAAGTCGGCAATCCATTGGATCATCTCATCGTGCATGTTTTCATCTGGACCCAAATAAAGATATTCAGGTTGTTTCCAGTAGTCCACGATGTACTTGGCTCGAAGTGTGCCATCTGGCTCACAATTAATCAGGGAAAGCAAACTTTCGATATAAGAACGCTGAGCTTGATGGAGATATTCCACTTTTTGCTCGACGCGGAATTTGGCGATTTTATCTTGTGTCTCCACGGGGATCATGGAATCTTCCAGCTCATGTAACAAAATCTGTGCTTCGCGATCGAGGCGGTCGAGAGGGGTGAGGAAAATAATCCCTTTTGAGCCACCTTCTGGAATGTCTTTATTTTTCATCTGCTGCGTGAGGGCCAAATTGTAACATTCGTTGAAAACGCTGTTGCGCTCATGCAAGAGTTGATCCGACTGTTCGATGAAAATGGTGCGCAAGCCGCCACGTGAAAGCTCTTTAAAGCGGATGTGATAGCCGAAGAAATGCATTCCCTGGATAAAGAAAATGCCGTAGGGGAGGATGGGAAATTTTTTTGTGCGATCAAAGGGAATGTCATTGAGAAACTTAGGGTCTAGGCGAAAGCTGATGGCCGTATAATTAAGGCGGTAGAAATTGGTTTTGAGCGTGTTTTCAATCAGGCTCATCGCCATGCGCAAAACAGTTTTACGCCTTCTGTCGATGCTTTCTTGACCCGTATCCAATTTGTTGACATCGCTTAAAAATTGAGCGCGAATCGTCTGATATAGATTGTAATCGAGAAAATCGGAGTCAAACTTGCGCTTAAAGGCATCACAGAGCTGCATGGTCAGTTCTGGATGGCGGCAAAGACCATCTTCGATGTTTTCGATGTCGTAGAGGTTGGGATCTACGTGCACCAAAGCTTGGTGGATCATGTTGCTAAGCGCGCGGAGCAAGTTGCCCATATTGCCTGAGATGATTCCTTTGCTCACCAGGTATTGATCGATCGTGTCAAAGGTCGGGAAATATTTAACGGTTGCTAGCTCGCGCAAGAAATCGGGGATTTCACACACATCCCAAACGGCTTTGCCATTGCTGCCATGAAGCCCTAATGACATGATTAGCACGTTTTGTTGGCTGTAGGGATTGATGTAGGTGGCGTTGACGCGCTTCATCATCAAACCGTGGCTATGGATGGTGCGTGCAAGGCGAAAGAGGAAGTTGTGTTTCGGGGAATTGCGCCAGGCCAGCACGATCTGCATGGAGGGGACGCCCTTTTCTTCCCAATCTTGGTTGTAGCGCACCTCATACTGGCAATTGTCGCGGGTTTTAGCTCTCCAAAACATCTCAAGGGAGGTGACGAGGCGCTCCATGGACATCGAGCGCAAAAAGCGGACGTTGATTCCTGCAAAGAGCTTTTCAAATTCTTCGTTGGTTACTTCGGGAATCTTTTCATGGATAATGGCCCTAAGTTGTTCCTTGGATTCTTTAGGGTAAGGGGTTTCCACGGTTTCTATCGCTTCTGTGAAATAGATCATCGCGATGCGCAAATTGGCTTTCAGGCCGCGGAAAGGCGGGGGCGTCAGTGAAATGTAGCACTGGTAATTTTTGATGCCATACATGGCATAGTCTTTGAGAATGCGTAGATCAGCATCAGGACTGTCTAGACACATGACAATTGCAGAGCGCTTGAGATTGATTGCGGTGAAATACTCTTGTAGTTGAAAGCCCATGAGATGGTGGGCGATGAGCATGATATTTTCTTGCTTCATCTCCTCAAAGAAAAGAGGGGGCATAGTTTTTTCAAGCCAGACATAAAACTCTTGGAATCTGCGGCTTTCATTTTGAATTGCCATCAAGAGCTGTTCATGCGAACTTGCGATATTATCTTCGGCCATTGAGTACTCCAATAATCCGCACTATATCTTTTTCTTTAATTTTGTACAGAAGAGGCTAAGAAAGGGCTGATGGCTGCCCTATTCCGCCTTATTTCCGCCTTATTCCGCCTTATTTCCGCCTTATTCCGCCTTATTTCTTTTTCACTATTCCGTTTGCTTGATTAGCGACCATTTTGCTCCTCGACCATGACCAGAAACATCAATTTGTCCTAACCGCTTAAGATGCTGAAAATCATCACGTAACGTTCGATCTGCAGGAGGATTTGAAAGTTTAGATTTAATCTCTGCAAATGAAAGGCCTTTTTTGGACATGCTTGATAACAGTTGTAGAATTAGACGCTGTCTTTCAGAGAGATTATGTGCTATACGATGGGGAGCAATATAAAAACTAGGTAAAAAATGAATGACAAAAGAGTTGGCCTGTTCAAAAAACTCGGGCTCAGGATGTCCTGCTTCAACACATAGTTTTACGATTTGTTGAGTACCACGACCCCAATTTTCAATAAGTCCCCTATAATAAAATGCTTTAGCTATCAATGGATTTCGCGGGTGGGATTTATGATCAACCTTTAGATCTTCTGGTTTTAAGCCGAAAGGAAGGTTTCCATCGTTCCAGATTTCAAGACGGTCGTCAAAAATAGCAATACTGATAGCACCTCCTGGATGGGAGTAAACACGATGACAAAAAGCATTTACTAATGCTTCTCGAAGTGCTTCTAGAGGAAATAATGGTTCCTCCTTGCGTTCTAATACATCGGGCATAATTTTGGCAGAAACTGGGAGGTGTTTTCTCAAAAAATACATGGCTTCGTCGAGTAGGAAAAATGCGTTTCCATTGAGCTGATTATGATCAATGAATTCGGTCTTATCTCTGCCTTTGAAACGAGCTAATCTTAGTTGACACTGAAGGAAATCCGGCAAAAATCGTTTTCCAAATAATACGACAGAGGCATTAAGTAGATATCCATCTTTTCTTAGACCCAATCGATCGAGTATAGATGGAATTGTGTCACTTTGATGTTCGGATAGGCGGCGGTATTCTGCACCTAATCGAATTGTCCGCATGATTTCATCTTCATCAAGATCCTTTAGATTATAACCAATCGCTCTACAAGTTTCCCAACGATTCATGCCATGATCTCTTTCTAATAATAGTCTTTGATATGCCTTTTGAGGCATCCTAAAGGTTGTAGATCCGATCCTTTGATAAGGCCTGCTTTCCCAAACATAGGGAGCATCTGTTTCTCTAGGCATGGCAGTAAGAACTATGACCTCTTTATTGGTTTCTATTACTAATCGTTCTAAATTTACATGAGCGGGGGGTTCAAATTTGGCTATCATATTGGCAATTTCAAGTATAGTATGATCCGAAACATGTTGTCCCACTATCTTTCTATCTGAAGTTACTCCAATGATAACTTTACCGCCTTTACCATTGAGAAAAGCACATAAAGTTTCAGCTATGCTTTTTAAAAGCGAAGTGGATTTTTTAAATTCAAGAGTTTCTGATTCTCCATTGCGAATTATTTCTTCAATTCCAGCATTATCCATCAAATCCTCTTGTGAAATAACTTTTTAAGTTACTGAAGCAATATAAACTGGGGTTAAATATGTTTCAATTTTTTTCGAAAAAGAGAATAGAAATTGGTGACAAAAATTTGCGGGATCCTAATACTAAGCCTTTTTTACTCAATTCCTTCATCTATGCTAAAAAATTTCTTTGTCCTTTTGTTATTACTCATTCATCCTTACTTAGCTTCCGAGGAAGAGACTCTCGAAAAGAAGTCGCGCAAAAGTCGTCTTTTGTTGATCACTGGGTGCGGGCGCAGCGGGACGACCTTCATCACTAAGTTTTTGAATCTAAATGGCGTAAAAGTAGCCCATGAAACCGATGCCCCAGACGGCATGGTCTCTTGGTATCTGGCGGTTGAATCCGATGAGGCTATTTGCTGTCCCGGATCTAACCGGTTTAAATTCAAGCACATCTTTCATCAGGTGCGCGACCCCTTAAAGACGATCGCCTCGATGAGCCAAGAACCTGTTTTGGCTTGGAATTACGTCTGCAGTTTTATCCCACAGGTGAAGATGACTCAAACGGGCATGGTAAGAGCGGCAAAGTACTGGTACTATTGGAACTTAAGGGCGGAAATGAAGTCTGAGTGGACCTATCGCATCGAAGATATTGACGCTGTCGTCAAAAAAATGTCGCATAAGTTGGGAATCAAGCTTGATCCCGCTTTGCTTGCCAAGGTCCCAAGAGATACCAACACCCGCCATTATAACGTGACCTGCACGTGGGCCAAACTCAGGAAGATCTTGCGGCCCTCCATGTACGAGCGCATCGTCAGCATGGCCAAGCGTTACGGCTATCCCGTTGAGGATTGAGCAGAGCCTTTTGCAAAAGGCTCTTAAGCATAAAAATAGTCGATCTCTTCATTCTTTTTCGGGCCGATCACTCTCCAGTTTAACCGCAAGGAATGCCGGTCGAAAAAGATCTGCCCAAAATAGGTGTCTCCCTCGCAGAGGTGAGAGTCTACCGATGAAAGCGAACTATTGCCGGTGGGGGCCAGGTGGAAAAGAAAAACAGGATGGTCGGGTCCGCGGCGTAAACTTTCAAGTGAAATCATCCCTGCATTGCGGTCAAAGGTCCAGCGGAAGACATTGCTAAAACTTAATTCCTCTCCTTGTTTTCCCTTCCACGTCCCTTTTTCGGTAAATAACAACACATTTGGGTCTTCTTTATTGACCATAACTTGCCCCTTGCCATGGCCATTCCAGCCGTTTTCTTCTTGCGATTTGCTTTTGGCATGAAAGGAAAGCAGCTTCACCAGCGCTAATTTATCCCAGAGGCTTTGGAGCACCTTTGCTGGAGAGCTGTTGCCTAGCGGGTCATCTTTGGCGACGTAGTACTGTTTTTTCTCTTGTGCTGAGAGCAAGGTGTAGGCCTTTTTTAACAACTGCTCGAGCTCTGTCAATAGCGGGTAGGAGGGGTTAAACTGATAGATGCGCGTCTTGCCTTCGTAGTAGCTTAAGATAAGGCCCTCTTTTTCTAGGCGTAAAAGAGCCTTTTGGAGCGGTGTGAGGGCAGTTTTTAACGAGCGATGGAGCTGAGTTCCAAAACACTTGCCATTGACGAAGAGGAAAATCAGGATTTTCTCCACATTCTTATTCCCGCACAATCCTTCGAGCATAAAAATTAACCTCCTAGGGGGGTCGATTGAACTTAAAGCTGGTAAACTGTTCCCAGCAGACACCCGCATTTTCAAACCTAAATGTATTTTATATCAACTAAAAAGTAGTTTATATCAGCATAAAACTGGGTTGCAAAAGATCCTTCCTAGCTTGTAAAAAAGGCTCCAAAAAACAAGGTGCTTATGGAACATATCCGCTTTGATTGGAGCCTCGAAGAACTACAAGCTCTCTATGATCAACCGCTTATGAAGTTGGTTGCCCAATCGCACGCACTCCACGGCTGTTATCATCGCATCGGCGAAGTGCAGCTATGTCGCTTGCTATCCATCAAGACAGGAGGATGCCCAGAAGATTGCAAATATTGTCCGCAATCTTCGCGATATCAAACCAATGTTTCGCCACAACCGCTTGTTTCTTACGAAACGACGCTGGCGTTTGCTAAGCAAGCAGCCGAGAGGGGGATTACGCGCATCTGCTTGGGGGCAGCCTGGCGCGAGGTGCGCGACAATAAGCAATTCGCTGAAATTTTGCGCATGGTGAAAGGGGTGAAGGCTCTGGGTCTTGAGGTTTGTTGCACCTTAGGAATGCTGCAGCCCCATCAAGCAAAGCAGCTTAAAGATGCGGGACTTTACGCGTACAACCACAATCTCGATAGCTCCGAGCGCTTTTATAAAACGATCATCACTACCAGAACCTATCAGGATCGCCTGCGCACATTAGAAATCGTGCGCAAGGCCGGCATCAGCGTCTGTTGTGGGGGCATCTTGGGCATGGGGGAGACCATCCAAGATCGCCTGGAGTTGCTCTTGATGCTCTGTCGACACAATCCCCATCCCGAATCCGTTCCGATCAACCGCCTCATCATCATTCCCGGAACACCCCTTGAAAATCGCGAGACTTTGTCCCTTTGGGAATTGTTGCGCATCATCGCCATCGCGAGGATTTGCATGCCACTTGCAAATGTGCGCCTATCCGCAGGCAGATCGGGTTTGAGCTATGAAGGGCAAGCCTTATGCTTTTTTGCTGGGGCCAATTCCATTCACACGGGGGAAAAGTTGCTGACCCAAGTCAATAACTCAGAAGAGTCGGATGAGGAGATGTTCGCTTTGCTGGGATTGGAAAGAAGACCCGCCTTTCAGGAGAATGCATGAAGGCTCTTCTTGAAAAAAGAGAACGCACAGGCAACTATCGACGATTGTCCATTGGAGAAAATCTCATCGACTTTGCCTCTAACGATTACTTAGGCTTAGCACGCCATCAGGGATTCATTCGAGCAATCAAGGAGGAATGGAAGGGCTGTGTGGGGTCCACGGGCTCGCGTCTCATGACGGGTGATTCCCACTATGCAGAGGAGCTAGAGGCTTCTTTGGCCCAATTTCACGGATTTGAATCTGCCCTGCTCTGTGGCTGTGGCTATATGGCCAATATCGGCCTACTTTCAGCGCTGGGAAATGTGGGAGGCGTGTTTTTTTACGATATACAAGTCCACGCTTCACTCCACGATGGTCTTCGGCTAGGTCGCGCTTGTGCAGTTCCCTTTAGGCATAATGATCTCAATCATCTCGAGCAGCGCCTGCAAGCGCACCGTGGCACTGATCGACGCTGGATCATAGTCGAATCCATTTATTCCACCGATGGCTCACAGGCACACTTAGAGGATCTTTGTGCATTGGCCGGAAAATACCAAGCTCGTCTAATCGTTGATGAAGCCCATGCCGTAGGCGTGCGAGGAGAGGGGCGTGGTCTTGTCGCGGAAAAGAATCTCGTCCCAAAAGTGTTTGCCCTTGTGGTGACCTTTGGCAAGGCGCTGGGCAGTTATGGTGCGGCCGTCTTAGGCTCAACGACGCTGAAAGACTATCTGATTAACTTTGCTAGGCCTTTTATCTACTCAACAGCACTTCCTTACCCTGTTTTAGCTTCGATCAAATGCGCCTATCAATTTCTGCCGACCTTGCAAGCTGAGCGTACGGCGCTGCAAAGGCTAAATGCTGACACTCATATTCAATCCATTCCGGTCAAAGGGAACTCTGAAGCCCATCAGTTGTCGCAATTTTTGCAAAGAGAGGGGTTTGATGTCCGTCCTTTGTTAAGCCCCACCGTGCCAGCAGGACAAGAAAGGCTGCGTTTGTCCCTACACGCCTTTAATACAAATGAAGAACTAACCCGATTGAGCACTTTATGTATAAACTTTGGCATCCCTTTGCCCAAATGAAAACAGCGCGACCCTTCCTCTCTATCGTCAGGGGGGAGGGAACTTGTTTGTATGCACAGGATGGACGACCCTTTCTCGATGGTACTTCCTCGTGGTGGGTTAATCTGCATGGGCACGCGCATCCTTATATTAGAGAAAGACTGCAAGCCCAAGCTGAGCTGCTGGAGCATGTCACTTTCGCTGATTTTACGCATCCCTGCGCAATCGAACTAGCCGAGCGCCTCTTGCCTCTACTTCCTGGCCAAATGACCAAAGCCTTTTACTCCGACAATGGCTCTACAGCCGTGGAAGTCGCGTTGAAGATGGCTTTCCAGTACTGGCACAACCGCGATCCGGCAACCAAGCGAAGAACGGTGGTATGTCTCCAGCATAGCTACCATGGGGAGACCTTTGGGGCGATGGCCGCATCGGGCAAAAATGAGTTTAACCGTCCCTTTTGGAACCACCTCTTTGAAGTTGAGATGTTGCCCTCCACAGCTTCACTGGATCGCTTTAAACATCTTTTAAACCAAGAGACGGTGGCCTGCTTTATCTTTGAACCTCTGATCTCTGGCGTGGGAGGGATGAAGCTCCATCCTGCCGAGGAACTCAACAAGTTAATTCAGCTTTGCAGAAAACACGACGTCCTGGCGATTGCCGATGAGGTGATGACCGGTTTTGGACGCACGGGTTCCCTCTTTGCCTGTGACCAGCTGCAAGAAAAACCCGATATCATCTGCTTGTCAAAGGGGATTACAGGCGGCTATTTGCCTTTAGGGCTGACGGCTTGCCGAGAATTTATCTACGAGGCATTTTTAAGCGATCATCGGCATCATGCCTTGCTACACGGCCATTCCTATACGGCCAACCCCCTTGCCTGCAGCTGTGCCTTAGCGAGCCTGGATCTGCTTTTATTGGACAAATGCACCATGCAAAGAAAAACGATTGCATCTTCCCATACCGCCTTCTGCACCACCTGGCGCTCCCACCCTAAGCTTAAACGTTGTCAAAGTCTTGGGACCATCTTGATTCTTGAATATCACAACGAAGTGGACTCTTATTTCACCCTTTTACGCGACAAGCTCTATGACTTTTGTTTAGATCGGGGAGTTCTTCTCCGTCCTTTGGGCAATGTTCTCTATATGATGCCGCCCTATTGCATCCAACCCGACGAACTGGAAAAAATCTATACCGTCATCTCTCAAACCTTGGAAGGCGATCTGTGAGCGGGTTTATCTCACAAGCTGAATCCTTTCAGCGCCTTATCGCGAGCATCGTGCAAGTACCCTCCCTGCATGCAAGATGGATCAACACGCTTTCCTTTCTGGAAAACTGCGGCGCCCGCAAAATTGCCGCCTACGAACATCCTACGCTGGTTAAAGAGGAGATCTTGAAGCATGCGGCCGAAGAATTTCGACACGCTTACCACCTCAAGCGGCAAATCGCGAAAATTACGGCAGACCCCTTTGAAACCTATGCACAGCCCCTTTTGTTAGGCGGCCTGCGCACCATTCGCTACTTGGATGCCTTAGAGGTACAAGCCGCACGCCATTCCCACTATCTTTACCCGCTCATCACCTATGCCATCGAACTCAGAGCACAAGAGGTCTACACCCTCTATCAGGAACAGCTCCGTGCCTCTTCCTCCAAAGTCTCCGTTAAAGCCATTTTGTTAGAAGAGCATGAGCATCTTGCGGAAATGACGCGAGCTATCGAGTCTCTGCCCAATGGCAAAGTCCACGCCGCCCAAGTGTGCCAAATCGAAGGGGAGCTTTGCCACCGCTGGCTTCAATCCATCCAAATCGAACTAGGAGAAACTCTATGCAAATCTTGAAAAAAGCCTTCCTCTTTTTCTTCCTTATCCTAAGCGCAACTGTTGCGCTTCTGGGATGGGATGGAGATCTTTATTTGAAGAATTCAGAACTCCAGGTCAAATGGGGTAAAAAATATTTGCCCAAACTGCAACTGCAGGGCCATGAGCGCATTTTAGATGTGGGTTGTGGAGATGGTCGCGTGAGTGCCTATTTAGCAGCGGCAGTTCCAGAGGGGAGTGTTGTGGGGATTGACAACTCAGACTCAATGTTAAAGGTTGCAAAGGGCATAAACAGTCTTGCTAACCTTTCATTTATGGAGATGGATGCCGCTCACATAACATTTGAACAAGAATTTGACCTTGTAGTGTCTTTTAGCTGTTTGCATTGGGTAAAAGACCAACTGGGGGCTTTGTGTGGCATTGCCAAAAGTCTAAAGAAAGGAGGCCGCGCTTTTCTCTACTTTGCTCCTGATCATGGCAGAGAGCGGTTTGATCATGCAATTGACGAAGTCAGAGAATCGCCTACCTGGAAGAGATATTTCAAACAGTATAATAATCCTTTTCACCTCATAACACCCTCCGACTTATGCGTGCATGTTAAGAATGCACAACTGCTTGTTAAACGCATCGAAATCATCACCGTGGATGAAGTTTTTCCATCTAAGACTGCCTTTAAAGACTGGATAAGGGGTTGGATGTCGTTGAACGAATTGCCTGAAGAGGGCCGCAATGGCTTCTTAGATGATATTCTAGCTCGTTACTTCCAAATGCATCCTCCTGATGAACAAGGCTTTCATTATATTGATTACTGGATGGAGGTGGAACTTGTTAAATAACATTGAAAACTTCTTCGACCCCAATATATCTTGGCGGATTCAAAGGAGGAACTTTGAAAGAGCAAGGTGCTTGGAGAAAAGAGCGAACGACCCCAAGTCTAGCAGAAAGCTACCGCACCGTTCCCGTGCCCCATCAGTGGCCCTGGTGGCGCAAAATGCTGGCCTTTGCGGGTCCTGGCTACCTTGTGGCCGTAGGTTACATGGACCCTGGCAATTGGGCAACGGGCCTTGCAGGAGGTTCTGCCTTTGGCTACTCGTTGCTTTCGATCATTCTGATTTCCAACTTGATGGCCATCCTTCTTCAATCCTTAGCAGGAAAGTTAGGCGTCGCAACAGGACGAGACCTCGCTCAGGCATGTAGAGATCACTTCTCTTATCCTGTGACGATCTTCTTGTGGATCCTCTGCGAAATCGCCATTTGCGCCTGCGATTTAGCCGAGATCATTGGATCGGCCATCGCCTTGAACCTTTTATTCTCCATTCCGCTATTTTGGGGCGTCTGCCTGACCGCGCTGGATGTTTTAGTTTTGCTCGTTTTGCAAAGGTTCAACTACCGCTACCTCGAATTTTTCGTCATCGCGTTGATATCCGTCATTTTCGCCTGCTTCTGGTTTGAAATTGCCATCTCGCATCCCGATTTTTCCTCCATTTTAGGCGGATTTGTTCCCCAAGCAGAGATCTTGCAAAACTCCGAGATGCTCTATCTTGCCATCGGCATCATTGGGGCAACTGTCATGCCGCACAATTTATATCTGCACTCCTCCATTGTCCAGACGCGCAAATATGTCGATGATGAGGCGGGAAAGTCGGAAGCCATCAAATTCATCACTATCGATTCCACGGTCGCTCTGATGCTGGCTTTTTTTATCAATGCCGCTATTTTAATTATGGCTGCTGCAGTTTTTCATGCGCATGGCCATACCGATGTGGTAGAAATTCAAGATGCCTATAAATTATTAAGCCCGCTCTTAGATGTACCACTCGCCAGCACTATTTTTGCACTCGCGTTGCTTGCCTCCGGCCAAAATTCGACGCTCACAGGTACGCTAGCAGGCCAGATCGTCATGGAGGGTTTTTTGGATATTCGGCTTAAACCCTGGGTGCGACGGCTCATTACGCGAGGGATTGCGATTGTGCCTGCGCTGATCTGCGTGCTCTTGTATGGGGAAAATGGAATTGCTAAACTCCTGATCTTTAGCCAGGTGATTCTGAGTTTGCAATTGGGCTTTGCCGTTATTCCACTGGTGTGGTTCACTGGGGATAGAAAGAAAATGGGGCAATTTGTTAACTCGGGATGGGTAAAGGGCTTAGCCTGGATCACGACAGCCCTGATTCTAGTTTTAAATATTAAATATATCTTAGATTTTTTGAATGTATAAGAAGATTCTAGTGGCCTTAGAAAATAGTCTCACCGATCAAAGCTTGATCCCCCATATCGCGGAATTAGCTAAATGCCACCCTTCACAATTGCTTTTGGTGCATGTAGCGGAAGGGTGGGCGGCGCGGCACTATGATGATCTTTTGCTCAAGGATTCAGAAGAGATGATCAAAGACCGCCAGTATTTGGAAGAGACTGCAGAAAGCTTGCGTGGCCAGGGACTGTTCGTCGAAACGATTTTGGCTCGTGGAGAGCCCTCCAAAGAGATTTTAAATATCGCAGGAAAAGAAAATTGCGATCTCATTGCAATGACTTCGCATGGTCACCGCTTTTTTGCCGATCTTTTTTTAGGGAGCACGATTGAAGAGGTGCGGCACCGTTCGGCCATCCCGATGCTTATCGTCCATGGCCATCCTTAAGGCTAAAACTATTGCAAGGCTTTATTCCTTCCCAATGCATTGTTTATTTCCAACCATCTATCAGTAGTAATTAGTTGTAAACCTAAAGTTATGAGCGTTGTATTTACCTTTAATGCTTCGAGTAAGGCCTTGACCCCTTCTTCAGTCCCCTTGCAGATTCCAACATCCAGACTTTTCAGGAGACAGGTTTTTTTCTTTAAAGCTTCTGCTAAATAGGCGATTCCCCTATCAGTTATATCATTTCTACTCAAATCGAGGTGTTGCAAGGGATGAGTTTCAATTATCTGAGCTAACAACCGGACATCTTCATCCGTCATATAATTGCAACTTAAATCCAAGGAAATTACACTCTTATTGGTTTTTAAAGCTTCGAGTAGAGCGTTCATGTTATTTCTGCTTTGAAGACGTCCAGACAGATTTAGCTCGATAAGAGTGTCGCTTTTCTTTAAGGCTTCCGCCAGATCGATAAAACCTTCGTCAGTAATCTCAGCACCGGATAGATCTAAGGAGGCTAATAGTTTATTATTGCTGACGACAGCCGATAAACTGCTCATCCCTGTATCCTGAATATTATTATTAGATAAACCCAAATGAGTGAGGGAAGGATGCTTAAGAAGGGCTGTCGCAAGGACATGAGCTCCCGCATCCCCGATTTGATTATTGTGCATCTGCAAAGAGATTAAGGTTCGATTATGCGCTAATGCTTCGGCCAATTGTTTGGCGCCCTCGGGTCCGATTTTGTTATTGCCGACATTTAAAACGGTCAATGTGCGGTGTGTTTTTAATGCTACAGCGATTTGCGCCGCTCCGAAATCATCTAAGAGGTGCTCTAAACAAACAGTTTTAAGACCTTCATGGCCTTTTAAAACCTCCGCTAACAGAACTATTTGGGATCGGTCTAAACCTTGGTCAATTGTTAAAGAGTCCAAAGAATTGATTTCCTTTAACCATTTTAAGCAAATAGTGAGAGAGGAAGAATCCAAATATTTTATATAAATATTTTCAATTCTTAAGCCCGCTTTTGATACAAGCATTAAGGCTTCAAGGCTCGATTTGTTAGAAATAGAACATCTATCATTGCCAAAGATGGAGTAATTCTGATCATAAAGATCTGAGAGGGCACTTAATCTCGATGGGCTTGGTGCTAGCCAGGTCAAAGGAGCAGCAAACCAACTGGACCAACTTGCAGGTTTCTCTCGTTCATGTATCTTTTTCCAACGAATTTTATGCAAAATCTTTAGTTGAAGTTCGCCTAAGTTGCGAGAGGTCGCAAATTCTAAAAATTGAAACAGTTGCTTTAGGTCTAACTTTCTCAATAAATCTCGATCCCGATAGTAATCTAGAGCAGCGCGTAACAGGCCAGGGATATGAATTTGATCCCCGATGGCCAATAACTTTGGAAGTTGCTCAAACGTCGGTTGAACCGTTCCCTTTTGGAAAAAATCAAAGATCATTTTCTTTAAATCAGGGTCGATGCGATCGATTTGAAAAGCGAGGGCTTCCACGGCTTGTTGGGCATTCTCTGGAGTATAATCACCAATCGATTCTGCGATGGAGGGGCTGCACACATGGGCGAGCAGGGGATTCACCTGTAAACCGCTCACTACGATAGTGGGATTAGCGGATGGGTACTTGTCCAAGAATTGCTGCATCGTTTGGATCAGCAGCGGTTTGTTTTGCAAATCACTGGGCTTGATAACGCTAAAAACCGCTTTGAGATTGCCTTGAATTTCTCTGGAATCCTTAGACCCTTTCAGGATTTCCGCAATTTTTGAAGCGGAGACCCGCAAAGTGTCAACCGCTTGGAAGCGACTGGCTAACTGCCCCCCATCCCTGCGCAGTGTTTCGATATCCACTAGAGTGGGTGCCACAGGCGGTGTTTGGCCTAATCGCATAAAGTTCCCTCTTTATTAATTAATAAAATTATTATACCATTTTTAGAGGATTTTTAGCAAGTTATTTTTTTAATAGGCGCAGGGCATTCAAGCCTACGAGGACGGTGCCGCCCTCATGCATGACGACGGCGGCCCAGAGGGGTACCCAGCCGAATAGGGCGGGGAAGGCTGCGATGGCGATGGCGGCGACGGCTACAGTGAGATTTTGGCGCACGATGCGCTGGGTCTGGTAAGCCTTGCCCACCAGCCAGTCGAGCAGTTCGATGTTGTCGTGCAACAAAACGACATCGGCCGCATCTATTGCCGCCGTGCTGCCCCCTTTGCCCATCGCAATGCCAACAGTCGCACGGGCCAGTGCCGGGGCATCATTCACCCCATCCCCCACCATGGCCAGGCCGCGCTTTTGCGCGAGTTCGGCCACATGATTGAGCTTATCCTCTGGTTTCAAATTGGCATAATAAGTGTCGACGCCTAACTCCTTCGCAATCCGCTTAGCACTATCCTCATGGTCTCCTGTCAGCATGACGGTGAGCCAATGCCACTTCTTGTGCAGGGCTTGGATAGTTTCACGGATTTTTGTTCTTGGCGTATCGTGGAAGCGAAATAGCGCGATTTTTTCGCCATAGAGCATTAAGGCAAGCAATTCACCACGCGCTTGAATCGCTTCGATCCTGGTGCGGATGAGAACGACCTTTTCTCCGGCAAGCTTAGGCAAAATATAATCGGGGTTACCTAAGAAAACCGTTTTTTCTTCAACAAATGCTTCTAAACCATAACCTGGAATGGATTTAAAATTGGCAAGAGGAGCCACAGGAATATTGTGCAGCTGCGCATAATTCAAAATGGAGCGTGCGATGGGGTGGACGGCATTGCGTTCTAGAGCATGGGCGATAGAGAGCATCTGGTTTTGCTCTTGCAACGTGAGAGAATCGACCATTTCAAGCCCCTCACAGGTGAGTTCACCGGTGGTCAGCGTGCCGGTTTTATCAAAGGCAGCAGCAGTGCAGCTCGCTAAAGCATCTAGCGTAATGCCGCCTTTCAGCAAAATGCCGCGGCGCGCACACACGCTAATGGCACTCAAATAAGCGATGGGGATCGCGATGATTAAAGCGCAAGGCGAGGCGGCAATAAGAAAAGCCAAGGCTCTGTAGATCGACCCTTCAACACCCAGCATCGGGATCTTTAAAAAAAAGGGGAAGGTGAGGGCAAAAAAGCCCGCCATCAAGATGATAGTGATGGCATAGGAGCGGCTAAGCTTGTCGAACCAGCGTTGCAGACGGGGACGCGCCTCCTGAGCTTGTGTGACCAGTTGAATGATCTTAGCAAGGGTCGAATCACTACTCGTGTGCGTAATAGAGAGAACGAGAACCCCCTCGAGGTTGCGTGCGCCAGCGGGGACCTCATCGCCTACTTTTTTGGTGAGTGGCAGGCTTTCCCCTGTTAGGTGAACCAAGTTCACCGAGGAGATACCCTCGATGACTTTGCCATCCAGAGGCACCACTTGACCCGATTTGACTAAAACTTTTGTTCCAATGGAGATATCGGAAAGCGCGCGCTCGAGCAGCACCCCCTCCGCATCAATCACAATGGCTTTGGTCGGGGAAAGTTTGCTGAGATTGCTAATGGAGTTTTTGGCACGCGCCGTCACCGCATCTTCAATAGCCCCTGAAAGCGAAAATAGCACTAATAGCAGAGCCCCTTCCATCCCGCTGCCGATGAGCACGGAGGAGAATGCTGCCAATGTCATCAGGACGTCGATGTTGATCTCCAGGTCATACAGGTCTTCAATGGCTTCGATAAGAGAGGGTACCCCCGCCAGAAAATAGACCATCGTCAACAGGAAGTAATGCAGGGGCATTAAATTCTCTTTGAAAGAAAAGGCGAAGGAAAACAGGAGTAAGACAGCAGCTAGAATTGAGGCTTTTAGCGTGAGGTTGGCGCCCCATTTGCGCGCTTCTGGCTTAAGAAAAGGGCTCACCGTTTCGTGCAGACCGAGCTCAAAAAACTCTTCGAAATAGATCGGCTGTTGCCGAGAAGTTGGCGCGTGCATATTTAAAGATGGGGAAGGAGATATTGGATGGAGAAATAAGAAAACCCGATCGCCACAGCACTGAGAGCTAAATTCCAGACGACAGCCGGGATGATGCGATTGCGCTCACGGCCTGCGGCAATTCCAGCAGAGAGGCTTATGGCGAGAAATGCCCCGAGGATAAGTCCAAGAGAAGGGTAAAGATAGTACGCTAGGCAGCAAATGAATGCGGCAAGAAATACCCCCACTGCGGCACCTAAGCTTTGTTGGAGCGGGTGTTCATAGGTTTCCAGAGAGTAACCCATTTCCTCCTCTACCATCACGCGCAAAAGCCTGTCGCCATCGGCCATCAAGACATCGACGACATCTTCTAAGAGCTTGCCTTCAAACCCTTTGGCCGCATAGAGGGCGCGCAGCTCGTCGCGTTCCTGTTGGCGATGATGTTCGATTTCCCACTTTTCCTGAGCAATGACCCTATGAAGGCGTTCGAGGCGCGACCAGCCCATCCAAGCGCTCCTTCCCGCCTTCCAAAGGAGCCACCCGCCGCTGAAAAGCGCTAAAAGGCCCAGCATTTGGTAAAGAGTTAAAGGAAAAGAGCTAAGCAAAATCCACACGAGAGCCAAAGCAATGCCTGTATCGCGTGCCGCATCCGTAGCGGCATTGAGTTGTCCAGGCAGTTCAGTGCCATGGACTTCCGCTGCGGTAATTTTTCCTTGGACCTGGGCTTCTGCCACGTGACCAAGCGCGTCTTTGCCTTTAAAATGGGTAGGTTCAGTCATTTTTTTATAATTTCTTAACAATCAGCATACCCGGTAAGCCGAGAGAGGTGCAAGAGAAAGTTCTTTAAATTTATAGAGTCTGCTATAATAAAATATATACTTCATATGTAACAAGGAAGTGCATATGTCTGATATTCATCTTTCGGGAGATGGGCGCGTTGGCCCAGTAGAAGGTGTCAGCAGTTCTTCGGCAGGTTACGGGCAAAAGGGAATATTTACAGTCCAGGACGCTCTTGATTCTTTAGGTGGAATCCATCTAAAAAAGGGAACTCAGCTGAGCCCCGAGCTCATTCAAGCTCTTTATATTTTATGGTTCTCGGGGGGTAGCAATCCCGTCGTTTTAGAAATGCTGGGAGGTTCTGATAAAGGCGATAAGGGCGTTGTTAGCATCGGAGCTGCTAGAGCTTCAGGTGACAAAATCATTGATCCCAAACTCTTCTTGCTTCAGATAGAAAATCAGCAAGCCCAAATCTGCTGCAACATGTTGACAGCCTGGAATAAACAGCTTCACGAAGAAAGTGAACGCATTAAAGAGGAACAAAAATCCCAGACCTATCAAGAATGGCTTAAACGCAATGGAAGCGAAGGGTTTGATGCTTGGCTCGGCACCCTCTCTACCGCTGAACAGATCGCCATCCAGAATTATCCCAATTACGACCGCATTGTGACATTTAATGATTCTCTGACGAGCAAATTGAATAGCTATAGCCATGCAATAACCACAGATCCTTCTTCGAATATGCCATTCTTTACATCTGCAGTCACGCTCGGGTTGCCGATGCGCAATGAATATACTGTTGAGTCGGGCGACCCTCAACATCGCGCTAAGATTGTGATGACGAATATTTCTCCCACCGTTGCCGACTCTGCGGTCACATCTTGGATCGGTTATTCCATCGTTCAGGCTTCTTCCACAAGTGCTGCGGCTTCTTTGATTCCAAGTTTTGGAAGAACCACCAATATCAATGTGGACAAAGAGTTTGCAAAAGCCTTTGCGGGCGACTTAAGCAAGCGCGTGAACAGCAAGGGATTTGAGACTCTAGCGAGCGCCATTTTTGTGGGTCAAACGGAAGATGGACAATCGTTAAGCCCCAAACGGGTGCGCGAACTTATGCGTGTGTTCAAATCCTATGTGTTGTCACTTGGACTAGCGTTAATGTATCGCACGGAATCCAGTGTCAATGGCATCGGCGGGGGCATCACAGGTCAGGAGTTCAAGGATCTCGTTTCCTTGAACATGAATCTAAAAGGGGCTGACCCTCAGATGATCTCTTTAGCAAGACAAGTGAATACGCTGCTGAATAGTGTGCCAAAAAAAGACGCTGATTTGTTTATTGATAATTTCTACGCCTACGTGGACAGCAACCCCAACATTGGCAACTGGTCGAACTTGCGACAAGTCTATGGAATGTTGCAATTCCACTACGACGCTCCTGCGACTGCAGCCTAAAGAAAGGCCTTCAAAAAGCGGCACATGTCGATGTGATCTTGACAACCAGCGAGTTCTCGCGCTGAGTGCATCGAAAGTTGTGCGCAGCCAATATCCAAAGTAGACATTCCCATGAGATTCGCCGTGATCGGCCCGATGGTAGATCCTGAAGGGATATCATTGCGCGACACAAACTTCTGGAAGGGGATTTTTTCGCGGTGGCACAAATCGACAATGCGTGCTTCTGATAGGGCATCAGAGGCATAGCGTTGCTGGGCATTGGTTTTGATGACTAGGCCCTTATTGAGAAGAGCCTGATGCCTGGGCTCATGCTTTTCTGGATAATTGGGGTGAAGCGCGTGGGAGAGATCGACAGAAAGGCAGAGCGATTGGCTAATTAAGCGGAAGTAATCCTCTCTCTTAAGACCAAGTGCCAAGCAGATTCTTTCTAAGGTGCGAGGCAAGAAAGGTGAGCCCGCGCCTTGAGAGGTGTTGGATCCGATTTCCTCATTGTCCCAGAATACCACCATCTTGAGGATATCTTTATGGGGCTTTACTGCATTTGTCAGGGCATGGAGGGCGGCGTGGACGCTGCCTAAGCTGTCGATGCGGTAAGTGGAAATCATTTCCTGCTTATTCCCTACGAGTCGTGCAGGTTCAAGTGGGTAGAGGAAAAGCTCATATCCCAACAGTGTTTTGAAATCCACTGCCTTTTGAAGTATCTCTAGAAGGTATTGCGTCTTGCCGTTTTTATCGGGTTTTATGTTCAAAGCTGCCAAGGCAGAAAGGTGTTCTTGTTTGTTGAGTAGGAGTCCATTTTCGTTGACGTTGCGATCGAGGTGAATAGCGAGCTGGGGAATCACAAGGGGACTATCCTCAATGCGCACAAGCGCGCTGAAAATATTGCCACGGCCATCTTTAGCGGCGATGCGGCCAGCAATCCCTAAATCGCGGTTAAGCCAAGAGGTCAGAAGAGGCCCGCCATAGATTTCGACGCCCAGCATAAGCATGTTTTCTTTTAGATATTCCGCATTAGGCTTAATTTTGAAGGCGGGGCTATCGGTATGTGATCCGATCAGATTAGCAGCGCGAGGCATCTGGAGTGGCACCACAAAGGCAGAAAGTGTTGAGCCATTGCGTATAATAAAGTACTGTCCGCCGGGTTTAAGCCGCCAGGCCTCGCCTTCAGCAAGTTCCTGAAAGCCCTCTTTGATCAGTCTCTGGCGCACAAAATCAACCGCATGCCAAGCTGTTGGCGAAGCGTTGAGGAAGTCGATCAAATCCCTAATTTCTGGTTTCATAGGCCCCATCTTATTCATTTTCGTCAATTTATTCGCACAACTTTTGCGTCGATCACCGCTTGACGCGGGATAGAACCTTCATACAAATGGTAGTACTTATTTGAGCCACCTGGATTGGCCTCGTAAACCAATCTACCGGGTAGTTTGGAGGGGTCTAGTTTTAAGATGACATATTCGGGGACATTTGCCCAATATTTGCTGATGATTCTCTCTAATTGGTCCTCTTTGGCAAGATGGATAAAGTCCCTATCTTCCTCAGATAATTGGAGAGCAGGAGTTGCTTGACTAGCTTTCCAATTCTCAACCGAAAGAACTTTGTAGAGGTAACGTGGGACTGATTCTTCACTCATCAACATAAGCGGCCAAACTAAACTTAGCATTAGAATATACTTTATCATAACACCTTGATACCATCCTTGACTGTAAAATCAAAATCTTTAATTGTTGGTAGTCATATTCATAGGAGGCTCAATGGAAATGTCGGTTTTTTTAGCTAAATGGATCGGTCTATATTCGTTGATTATCGCCGCCCTGTGGATGGTGCGTAGGGAACAGTTTGAAGTCATGGTGAAAGAAATTCTTTCAAATAAGGGCGTCGTTGGCTTGTTGGGGATCATGGATCTTCTTTTTGGCTTAGCGATCATCCTCATCCATCCCTATTGGGAGTTGAATTGGCGAGGACTCATCACCCTGATCGGGTTATTGTGCATTGTTAGGGGCATCATTCGCTTTGCATGTCCGTCCTGCATAGAGCATTTGGCCACTTCGCTTCTGACTAAAAGTTGGCTTTTCATAGGCATTTTAATTATCATAGGTCTTTATCTGACTTACTTTGGTTTTACGACCCTACTGCCTCTGGAATAGTATGCATCGAGACTATGTGATGCGCCTTATCGAACAGATAGCGCAAGCAATTGCGACCATTATCGCTTTGCGCAAGGCTGGAAAGCATAAAGAGGCGATTGAACAGATCAAAACAACTTCTCGTCGTTACATTCGCGAGGATTTGAGCTTATTATTGCTTCAAGAGCCTGAAAAAGTGGTAGATCATTTCAAAGATGCTACAAATACCTTAGATGCCGAAAGAGCCATCCTTTTTGCAGACTTACTCTACGAGTTGGCGCTCATCCAAGAAGCGGAGGGTGCTCCAGAAGCCGCCCTCCACATTAAACAGCTTTGCCTAAGTTTATATACCGCATCGATTTCGGCGGATAAGAAATATGCTGCGCCTTATTCCGAAAAGGTCACTCTTCTTAAGCAAGCGCTCAATTGCTAAACCAAAAGCTTTCGCAAAAAAATCGCATCGTGGGGACCGTAGAGTTTTTCGACAAACCCGATTCTATGATAACCGCGCTTTTTGTAAAACTCCTCTGCTTGAAAGGGGAGCGTTTCCATTTGGACATGCGTGCATCCCTGCTTTTTTCCTTCCTCTTCTGCAGCGAGAAGAAGTTTCGTTCCAAAGCCCTTTTCTCGATGAGACTCGGCTACCCAAAGGATGTCGATAAAAAGAAGATGAATGCCAGGACGCATCCATGCCAAGACACCGCCTAGAACTTGATCGCTTTCATCTTTTAAAAAAACGGCAAAGTTAGGGCTTCGTTTGCCTCCGAAAAAAGGGCTGTTGAACGCGCGAATGCCTTCGGTTACAACTTCCGCTTCTTTCTCATTAATTTTATATTCGATGGCAATGCGCATAAAAGCATTCTAGATAGAGGAGATTTCGGTGTCGATAATTTTCATAAACAGTTGACTATTAACTTACTAACAAATATCATTTTTTCATGCAAAGCCTTGAGCCCATTTTACAAAACGTTCCACGAGATGTTGCTGGAATCATTGTCGATTTATCACCTCTACAAGCTGCGTTAAATTTAAAAATTACCTGCAAACTTTTTAACAATTTAGATTGGGCAAAGATTTACGCCACGCGCTATCTACAATTTTCCTCTGAAGATTATACCTTTTTGCGAAAAAAGTTTACCGGCAAGCAGGATCCACTACAGTATCAACACCTCAATGCCCACAAAGAGGCTCCCTACTTTCCGCTTCTTTTTAGAGCCTGGTGCACAGCTCATTATGCCATTTATAAAGCTCCTTTTGGAAAGGATATAATGGCTTCTGTATTAAATTTTGAAACTTTTGTTTACGGTTGTTGTGCAACCCTAGACTGTAAAAGAAAATTTATCTTTTTAACTGTTGAAACAAGAGAACTGGATCGATTGTGGAGAGATGTAGAGAAGGCAGCTTATGCCAGAGCGGATGAGTGGCAACAAAAACTCGAGCTTCCCAATTCTCATTGGAAGTGGAATCCAATTAATGCTGAAAAAGTTTTCCAATCTTTCTGGCATCAAACCCAAAATCCTTTGTTTGGCGTCTATTTAGGCATAATTAAAATTTTTGGCTTTAATAAAAAAATTTACGCCCAAGAAGGGGTTGACCTGATGCGCACTTTGCTTCCATACCCTTTAGCACAATTCACTTTAGGATTTGTAGAAAAGATTAAGAATCAACGTCCTACAAAGAAATCGCGCAAGGTATGAGTAAATTTTTAAGAGGCTTACTTTTATTTTTTATATGCTGCTCGAGCCTTCAGGCGCTTGCCCTGCCAGATGCCGTAGAGATGGCCAAGCAAACGCGAGTGAATAGCTTGGAAGTGATGGATACCCCGGGCGAAATCCAACGCATCGAATCGATCTTAGAAACCCTTATCGCGCAACTTCCCGATTATACAAGCGAATTTCTACTGCCGAACGCCCTTCAAAAAATGCTTAAAGAGACAATCCAATTGGAAGTGCCCTTAGAGCAAATCGTCAATATAAAGGGGACCCCCTTATCAGGCAGGTCCAAGGATATCGTTTTCTTTATTCAGGATCAGCAAGGCAACCTTCTCTACGTGGTCAAGGCGCTGCGCAATCCGAAAAGCTCATTTTCCCACTTTGCCTGGGAAATATCCGCCATGGCTTTTCTTGAGGAGCAAAAGTTTCAAGCTTCCAACAACGTTAAACTGCTTGCGGTCGGCAAGGCTTATACAAAAGATATTTGTTATGGTCTCATTTTGGAAACAGCCGCTCCAGGCATGCGCTTTTTGGACTTTATGAGGGGAATTGCAAGCGCAGAACGAAAGAGCTATTTTGCTAAAATCCTGCGCGCCTACACCCAAGCAGGATATGCACTTGGAGAACTTCAAGCGAGTCGACCACCAGAGCTTGGTGACTTTCCCGAGGAGTCCTGCGAAAAGATCAAAAACGCCCTGCAAGAGTATCTAAAAACGCCTGCAGCGCAGTTGCATAGCGCTGAATTGGATCCCGAAATGTTAACGGATTATGTACAGCAAGTTTTAGAAAACATCAAAAAAGTGGAACATTACCGCGTCATTTGGCATGGGGATGCGCATATCGGCAATTTTATCTACGCTCACGATTCTAACACTTTTACCATGATTGACTTAGGCCGAATGCATGAATCGATTGCCCTGGATGGCCACCCGATGGGGGATTTAGGCTATGATTACATTCGCTTTTGCGATGATATGGATATCAAGTGCCGGGGCCTTTTTACAGTTCAAGAACGCGAGCAGATTCGCGAGCATTTCACACAGGCCTACAACGAAAAGGCTGCCATACCTATCACTGAACATCACCGCCGCTTCTATGAAGTCTACGTCAGAATCAACCGTCTTCGCTCCAATGCGAAATATCTGGATTTGCCGGCAGGCCCCCAGCGCGACGATTGCCACCAGATTTTCCGCGCCGTCCTCGAAGATTTATTGAGGATGTATGCAGAAAAACAAGCTATCAGGCGTATACGCTGCTGCACTTGACGAATTGGAGCCAATACCTGTCACCTGCTTTTAAAGTTTTAGGCAAGGCTCAACAGACCATGATGATAGTGGACGTCATCGAGATTGTCGCCGGTCTTGGTGTATGGTTTAAGTCAAAAGTACGATAATTAAGTTCAAAATCTCTTCGCGAGTTCCCCTTGCGAAGAGTCTATTTTTCACACTTCTTTACCTCATTGAGAAGTTCTTTTTCAAAATTTTGGAGTATACTCCAAATTTTAGGCTCTATTTTTGGAATTGAGTCCAACTTTCCGCGTTTGGCGGCTTAGACTTTTCTAGAAACAGGATTTTATTTGAAAATAAGAAAGCTTAGATATAAATTTTTTCATGATGTGAAATCAAAATTCAAAATAAAGGGAATTCTATGAATATTTGTATGCAAGATCTTCAAAATTTAGAGAAGATGAAATTCTTAATGAGAATTAAATATGGAGTTGACGGGTTAGCAATGCAAATTTCAAGAATAAATGAACTTTTTAATGTTCTTGATGCGGATATATATATAATAATTTTAAGAAGATTATATCGAGAAATTGAAGATTGTTCAAGTGATGCACGTATTGCAAAAATAATAAGACAGAATAAATCATTATTTGAAAAAATCAAAATTCGCGATCATTTCGAACATAATATAGAAACTAAAAAATCTCAATTATATAAAAATAGATTGGCGGAGATTGGAATTAATTGTGATTCGGGAGCTTCCGTAAATATTATGACATCTATGTTTCGCAAATCTGACACAATAGTGATTGTTTCAGGTAATATTGAATGGAATCTACAAAATGATCATAAGAAATTTTTAGAAATAATTGAAATGTTTGTCATTTTATATCCATTTAATATTAATAAAAGTTTAAAAAAAACATGTAAAGAAATTATTAAAGAAAAAGAGGAAGAGATTTTAACGTTAAAACAAGAAAACGAAAAATTAAAAAACGGGAATATGCTGAAACTACTCAACCCTGATAAATTATTTCGAGGTTACTAAGAATAATCAACGGGAATACGGTCATTTAAAAGGTTTTCTGCGCAGGCGGATGGGGTAAGGCCGGAGGCGGAAAAGGTGCGTCGGGATGGACGACGCGAAAGTGAGTGGCGGTAGGCTGCGTCATAATAATCGAGTAGGAGCTCGACGGCTTGAGGGAGTTGATTCTCATGAATGAGCTGGATGATCTGCTTAGAGCGGGCACCCCCTAGACGACGTTGCAGGCGTTCGACCGCCTCGATAAGGGATTGTCGAGGGGCTTGGGAGTAGTCTGCAAGCAATTTTGCCACTCTTTCACTTTTTGGCCTTTCGAGCATGACAAGTGGCTGCTGGCGCATGGCAGCAAATAAAGCGTCAGGCACTTTGCAGCGCCCAATCATGCGACTTTCATCCTCCACCCATATTTGACGAGAGAGATCAAGAGACTGTAGGGCGATAGCAATCTCATTCTCAAACTGCTCATTCGTCGGCTGCTGTCCCATCACCCCAAAGGCACTTCCGCGATGGCAAGCTAAATCCTCCAAATCCAAAATCTGTTCGCCCTTTTCACGCAAGGCATGCAAAATGGCCGTTTTGCCAGCACCTGTCAGGCCGCCCAACACGAGAAGATTTAAAGGTTGGGAGAGCTTTTGAAGGACCCACTTTCTAAAGGCTTTATAACCCCCACGCAGAGTGACCGTCTTAAAACCTGCCGTTGACAGGAGCCAAGCCATGGAGCTACTGCGCATGCCGCCTCGCCAACAATGGACCTTGGCGACGGTATTGGGACATTCTCTTTTGGCAGTGGCGACAAAGGAGGCAAGCTTGGGACCGACAAGACCCAAACCCAGCTCAACGGCAGCATCTTTGCCGCATTGTTTATATTTGGTTCCGACTTCTGCGCGTTCTTCGTTGGTAAAGAGAGGAAGATTGATGGCTCCTGGAATGCGGCCCTGGCTATATTCTCCAGGGCTGCGCACATCAAAGGCGACTCCCGCTGTGCAGAGGAATTCTTCTGGCTCAAGCGCTTGCATGGGTCAGTGTCTGAGGCACTAGCTTGCTAATCCCTCCCAGATACTTCTGCAGCACTTCTGGTAAATTGATAGAGCCATCTGCGTTTTGGTTGTTCTCCAGCAAGGCCACCATTAAACGCGAAGTCGCCAAACCCGAGCCATTCAGCGTGTGCAAAATTTCAGGCTTCTCATTTTTCACGCGGTAGCGAATATTGGAACGGCGCGCTTGATAATCCGTGCAATTGGACACAGAGGAAACTTCGTAATAGCGTCCTTGTCCAGGTAGATAGACTTCAAGATCTACCGTGCGGGCGGCGGCGAAGGAGGTGTCGCCCGTCACTAAGAGCACATTGCGATAATGCAGTCCCAAGCCTTCTAAGACCTCTTCCGCGCTAGCTAGCATCTCGTCAAACATCTTGGGGCTATCTTCTGGCTTGCAGAAGCAAAACATCTCCACTTTGTTGAATTGATGGGTTCTAATTAAACCCCTTTCCTGTGCCCCAGCGGCCCCCGCTTCCCTTCTAAAACAGGGTGTGAAGGCCGTGTATTTGAGGGGGAGTTGTTCATCGGAGAGAATTTCATCCGCATGCAACCCATTCAAAGGGACTTCTGCGGTGGGTATCACATACAAGTTAAAATCCTGATCCTGAATTTTAAATTGCTGATGTTCAAATTTTGGCAGCTGGCCGGATCCATAGACAGTTTCTTTGCGCACCAAGATCGGCAACATCCACTGCTCAAAGCCGTTTTTTATTTGGGTCTCCAGCATGTACTGGAGAAGGGCCCACTCAAGTCTTGCCCCCATCCCACGATAGGTGGGAAAGCCCGTTCCCGCGATTTTAGCGCCACGCTTGAAATCGAATAGATGGAGCTTCTCGTTTAGTTCTAGATGGTTTTTGAATGGGAAATCAAAGTGCGGCTTTTTGCCCACTTCTTTCAAGACGACATTTTCTTTGGGATCTTGCGAGACCTTGATATCATCCATGGGGACGTTGGGAATCTTGGCCAATTCAAAGGCAAACTTCTCTTCAAGTTGCGTGAGACTATGATCGAGGGCTTGGATCTCTTCCCCCATGCCAGACACCTTCTTCATTAGTTCAGCGGTGTCTTCGCCTTTGCGCTTCAATTCTCCGATCTTTTGGGATTGTTCATTGCGCGCAGCTTTGAGCTGTTCAACCTTGGTCTTCCCCTCACGGATCTGCTGATCCATCTCCAAGATGGCTCTTAAGTCAATGGTGGGGTCTTTCGTCTTGAGTTTGGCTTCTACATGAGCGCGGTCTTTGCGAATGAGTTTAATGTCGATCATAAATTTATCCTTTAGAAAGTGTAAATTATAGTTCTCATAACAAAATTCGTACAGGGAAATTTCAGGTTGATAATTATAGTAACAATATGTATGCTAATTACGAATTAATAGTAGGTAATAGTATGCAAAGATCCTCTGGAATTATTCCAACGTATTCGGTTATTTATAATTTTCCTGTCGATACCAAATCTGTAGATGATGTGGAGTTAACTCAACAAGATATCGAACCAAAAAATGCTACCCCCTCTCCAGCCCTTGTCAAATATGTCACTTTAGTTGCACGTGAGTATGTTTTTGCTAACAGAGAAGATCCTCTCTTTAAGCAACTATCCCACATCAAAGGTCGCGTCTCTTTTGATACTCGAACGGGTCTCACTTTAAGAGATTTCAATGACAAAAGAATAGAAGAATTCTTTCTAAGCCAACGCAAGGAGGGAGTGAATATCCCCATGGAAGAGGCGCGTGCGAAGAACCTCTTGGATTTTTGTCGCTTTAAGTCTCCTAAGGTCAAAAAAAGCATCTGCGTCGATGCCCTGACATGGAAATTCTGGAATGAGGGCGTTAAAATAGAAGAATTTGATTTCAGGATCATCCTAACCAAAGCAACGAGCGTAGGGGGTGGATTGACTACTGGAAACATGCGTTTTCCCCATCTTCTTTTAGCTATCTGTAACTTCTTATACCAGGCAGGTCGTGTCGAGAGCATGGATTTACAAGTCTGCATTATAGGTCCGGGGTTCAATCCGGGAGAAAGACTTTCTGAATGCCCACAGCTTGTAGAGTTGCGCGCGATCATGCCAGATGCCCATTATTTGCTCTTAGACAATGACAAAACAGCCTTAGAGTCCATGAATAAAGCTTTGAAACAGGTGGGTTTACTCTCCTACGACCCTGCTATGCTAAGGTCGCGTACCCTCGTTCTTCGCGATCAGCCAAATCCTTGGAAAGCTCCTGAACCGCTTTTTTCCATTCTCGATGCATTAAAACTGGTTTTAAAAGACCAGGTTGTTTCTCCAAAAAATGCACTTCCTATGTTAAAAGGGGAGGGTAAAATTGAAGAAATGGTCGTTAAAGTGGATCCTGCTAAGATCGATTTGCGCGAATTTGATATTTTGGCTTCGGAATTTACAGATAAGGAGAAAGGAAAATTCGATGTCATCGTCGCTACGATGTCCCTTTCCTTAGTTGTCAATCTAAAGACTGAAAAGAGAACGGCGCTTGATGATTTCAAGCTAGTTGCTAAATTTATTGCTCCCTTAAGGACAAATGGGGTCTTGTATATCGATTCGCATTTGGGAGAACTGTTCGATAGAAGTTACGGTCAGGAAGGGGTTCAGTTAGGACACCAATATTTAGAAGCCGTTACGGGTTTTAAACTGAACGTCGTGCTGTATCCTTTGAGTAAGGTGGAACCGACCATTAAGAGTTTGACGGGCAATTTTTTAAATGTCAGTTGTAAAGGGGAACCTCGTTCTATCACGACCGCCGCTATTGAGTGCTTGCAGCTCACGAACGTGAAAGTAGAAACAACCTCTGAAAAACTAGCTGAGATTGTGGCCCAACTAGAAAAATTGACGCGCAACGACAAATAGTGTATTATAGTGCCTTTGTTTGGGGGTATTTTTGCGCTTAAAAAAGATCGAAATTGTAGGCTTTAAGTCCTTTGCGGATAAGGTTGTCCTCAACTTCCATCCTGGCATCACGGGGGTTGTGGGGCCGAACGGCTGCGGCAAGTCCAATATCGCCGACGCCTTTCGCTGGGTGTTAGGGGAGCAATCTGCCAAGTCGATGCGCGGTACTAAAATGCCCGATGTGATCTTTGCAGGCACCTCGACGAGAAAACCACTCAACTACGCCGAAGTGACCATCACCATGGGGGATATCAACGGCGCTCTCCCCATCGAATACGACGAAGTCTCGGTGACCCGTCGTCTCCACCGCAATGGGGAGTCCGAATACTTCATTAACCGCTCGCTGGTCCGCCTCAAAGATGTGCAAAGCCTCTTTTTAGACTCTGGCATGGGCAAAGACGCCTATTCCATCTTTGAACAGGGCAAGATCGACCAGGTCATCAATTATTCCGCTCTTGAAAGGCGCTATATCTTCGAAGAGGCCGCCGGCATCTTGCGCTTCTTGCAACGCAAGCGGGAAGCCTTGCGCAAGCTTGAGCTATCCGACCAAAACATTGAGCGGGTCAAAGATATCCACCAAGAAGTGGAAAAGCAGATCGTCGTTTTAGAAAAACAAGCCGAAAAAGCTAAGAGTTACAAAGAAAACAAGGTCAAGTTAGAACAGCTCGAAAAGGGCGCCTATCTCGCTAAGTGGGACAATTTGCAAAAGCGCTCTCAAGACAGTGGAAAGCGGGAAGGCGAGCTTAAACAAGGCATCCATGAGTTAAACATGCAGATTGAAAAGCTGCAGTATAAACTCCAGGAGGCAAAAGAGCATTTGGCAGAAGGGGAAAAGGCTTTGCGCGGCCGCAGCGAAGAGGTGTACCGCACCCGCAGCGAAAAAGAGATCAAATCGCGTGAAAAGCTCTCCAACCAAGAGCGCATCAAAGAAGCTTTAGCCAAAGAAAAACGCTGGCAGCAGGACTTAGAAGATATGTCGCGCAAGCGCAAGCAGCGCCAAACGGAGTCTCAGCAGTCCAAGAAGCAGCAAGAAGCCCTCGAGAAGGAACTGCAGAGCCTAGAGAAAAGCCTCCAAGCCCTTCGCGACAAGGTGCAGGGCATGGAAGCGTCTGTCTCGAAGCTGCGCGAACAGCAGCAGACCTACCAGCGCGAGCTCATGCAACTCGTCCAAGAGGAAAGCCGCATCGAAAGCGATTTCAAGCAGACCTCTGTGCGGCTTGAGTCACAATTAGAGCGCAAAGGTCAGCTAGAGGAAAAGAAGCAACGCCTCAATAGCCAGCAAGAAGAACTCAACAAAATCGTAAAGGACAAGCAACTTAACCTCCAACAGGTTTCTCAAGGGATTGACGAGCAGAAAAAAGTCTTCACCGCTACGGAAACAGAGCTCCAAGAGCTCAATAAAGAGATCCAAGAGACGGAAAAAAATCTCGAACGGCACCATCGCGAACTCACCGACCACAAAGCGCGGGAAAGGGTTTTAGTGAAGATGCGCGAGGACCTGGAAGGGTTTTCCTCTGGCAGCAAGCGCCTTTTGCAAGAAGGGGGCAATCCCAAAAGTGCCCTCCACGGCAAAGTCAAAGGGCTTTACGAGCTTATCGCCCCGCAACCTGGCGGAGAATTAGCTGTCGCCGTTGTAATGCGTCCTTACTCTCAGACTTTGGTCGTAGAGAATGAAGCCGACCTCAAACAGGTCATTGCGTTTGCCAAACAGCATAAGTTAAAGGATTTTTCGCTCTTCTGTTTAGCGCATGCCGATGAGAATTATAAGTCTGTCAAAGGGTTGACGACGCTGTTTGACAAAGTGGCCGCCCATGCCGCAGCACGCCATTTCTTCAAGGGGATCTATGCCTGCCAGGATTCTGAGAAGGCTTTAGAACTCATGGCGACAGAAGGGGCCTTCTTGCTAGAAGATGGGGGCCTAATCGACCATAAACGCGTGGTCTTCTTTTCCGCGCCTGGGGAGAATAACGCCTTTGCAAGAGAAGCAGAAATCAAAACCTTGGAAAAGCGCATCAAAGAAAGCGAAATCAGCAAGGCCGAACTCGACGCTGTGCTTAAAGAGCAGCACACCCAGCGCACAAAGCTCCACAATGAACGCCTGGAGATGGATAAAGCCATCCGCAAAACGGAGATGACCCTGGTAGAGGCGAATTTTGCCCTCCAGCGCGCCAAAGGGGATCTGGAGAAGCTCAAAAATGAAGGTGTCCAACTCGACAAAGAACTGCAAGAGATTGCCAATTCCAGCGCAAAACTGTCCGACATCCTCAAAACCGTGCAGAAAAACTTAGCCGAAGCCAAAAGCAAAGTGGCAGAAAAGCAAAAAGGTGCGGGAACCGTCCATACCGATCTGGAGAGCCAGCTAAGCGCGCTTAAAACCGAACAACGCTCTTTGCAGGAGAAAGAGGCGGAGAATCATAGGCTTGTCGATGAAAACCGCAAAGCCCTGCACGCCCTGCATGTGATGGAGGTGAAGGATCTCGAGAGTCTGCAACAAGAAAAGCGCCTCGAAGAGGAGATCCATGCCAGCCGAGAGCAGCAAGCCCAGTTCAAAGAAAAGACGACGGAATATGAAAAAGTCCTCGGCGACGTTGACCAACTCCTGAAAGAGGTGATGGATGCGTGTGCTGATTTAGAAAAGGAAGTGACGCGTCGCAAAAGTGTTATAGAAGATGTTGAAGCTCAGTTGCTTAACTTACGCAATAAGCTGAAAAAGATCGAGGGTGATCTATATCAGGCATCTTTACAATCGGCTCAGATGGATTCAACGCGTCAGGCTTTGGAAGAAGAGCTAAAAGAGCGTTATCAGCTGTCCATGGAGGAGTTACGCCATACCGGTATCACTTTGGAAAAGACCCTAGAAGCCACTGAAAAGGCTATTCGCGCCTTGCGAACTGAGATCGATTCGGCCGGGGACATCAACATGACCTCGATTGAAGAATTTGAGACGCATAAAACGCGCTATGAGTTTTTGAACAAGCAGATCGATGACATGGGCGTTTCCAAGCAAGAGCTGGTGCAGATTATCAGCGAGTTGGACAAAGAGAGCCGCAAGATATTTCAGGAGACCTTTGAGAAGGTGCGCGACAACTTCCAGAAGAACTTTAAAATTCTATTTAACGGGGGAGAGGCGGACCTCCAGTTTACCGATACAGGCGATGTCTTAGAAGCGGGTATTGAGATTATCGCTCGTCCGCCTGGCAAACAGATGCGTTCGATCAACTTGCTTTCTGGTGGCGAGAAGTGTTTGACGGCCATGGCGTTGCTCTTTGCCATCTTCGAAGTTAAGCCGGCGCCTTATTGCATCTTGGATGAGATCGATGCGCCGCTCGACGACACTAACGTCGACCGTTTTGTCAATGTGGTAAAGCAATTTATCGATCGTTGCCAATTTATCATCATTACGCACAATAAGCGCACGATGGCGATCGCCGACATGCTTTATGGCGTTTCCATGGAGGAGAAGGGCGTTTCCAAAATGCTCTCGATCGAATTCGCTAGAGCTCAAGCTCTCGTGGATTAAGATTCTGCCCAGTTGCAAAATAATTCAACCGCTTCATCTAAATTTAAGATACCACATATCACCTCAAATTTATCTTCGTTTTTTTTGCAAGAAATCCAGTCTTCATTGGATCTTCTAAAAAAAACTGTTTCAAAGTTTTTTTTCATTAAGGTAGTATCCTTTAAATCACAAATCATCATCCATCCTTTGAAATTGTTATATGATTTTATTTCGACACCATAGCTATGTTCCCAATCTTTATTGCAATTATTAATATACCAATTTTGTATTCTTTCAATTGACACGCTATCTATATGATTTCTATCAAATTCAACATTTTTCCACACATCGGACCATTCCGTAAAAGCATGTATTATATCTTGCAAATTTTTTTCACCACCTCGTCCTTCAAAATAATTATTTTCTAACCAACAATTAAACCAATCATTTTCATTTTTATCGATATCAATTGTTGAAAATAATTTATTATTTATTTTTGTGCTGCCGATATCAATAGTAACTTTCCAACCCGGGTTATCAATAGTTTTTATAAAAATGGATGAGTTTGAATTCATGCTAAACCATTTTTCTAACCAAAAGAAATTTTTATTTTTTTTCATAAATCTTTATTTAGGTATTTCTAATATTTCTGCAGGTCGTACCCCACCTGGAGTTTTTGGATCATGAATGTGTGGAGTATAAATATCTTTCTTAGTAGCTTTGTTATAATGTTCTCGTCCTTTACCATCATATCGTTTTACAGATTCCCAAGGGTTAGGATCTAGAGGATTTGTTTGCTCCTGAAATGTTTGATATTTTTCAATTTTTTTTGTTTTAGGATCCATTTTTAACACTGTATGAGCTCCCATCGCGTTTGGATCTGGCTGGAATCTTTTTCCTTTTTTTTCTTCCAATTCGATTTCTGGATTTTGATCTTCATTCGCTATAGGGTTTTCTTCGATTTCTTGTGTGCCAGCATGAACATGCTTGGAATGGTCTTGCGAGCTTATCAATATGGCTGCAGATAACGTCGCTATGGAAAAGCTAATAGCTTCAGTAAGGGTGACCTCGGCCCAAATAAGCGCTGCTAGATCGATCGTAAATTCTACTACAAATGGTATTGCTTGCGCAAAACGACCATCTGGATCTCGGTAGAAAAAGGGGTTGTTCTTGAGGAAAGCATAAAGGTTGGATGTATCTAGTATTCCAAGGGGATCTTGGGTGATCCATCTGCATTGGGTGGGGCTATAATAGCGCCTACCAAAAAAGCTAAAACCAGTTTCAGGATCAACGCGTTTGCTCATATAATGCCAAGGATTGATCGAGTCAAGATGCTGAACTCGATCCGCGTCGAAAATTTTTTCCTGACCAAAGACAGAATAACTATATCTCTCTTCTAGCTCGCCTGTTTGAGAATCTATGAGTGCGCTTACATTGCCCTGACAATCATGCACAGGTGCATAAGTTTTGTCATTCAATTCTATGATAAGGGTCGCTCCTATGTCGGAATAACAGCCTTCTCCTAAAATGCGCAGTTGTTGTCGATTCTCATGATCAATTTCACCAACCTCTTGAAGGTAGAGATAAATATACTTTTTCATTTCGGATGAGCGGTCTGTATGTTCAATGCGTTTGCCTATTCTCCTGTGAAAAGCATCATACACATAATGTATACATCTCTCAGGAAAAGTCACACAGATTAAACGGTCAAGAGCATCAAAAGCAAAGCTCGCAGATTCTTGGGAGCTCTCAATCAAATTGCCATTGTCATCATATCGATATTGGATTGAACCCTGTTCTTTTAGCTGATGCAGAGCGTTGAAATGTTGGGTAACTCCATCTTGATGAATTTGGTGATAAAGCGAGTTATTGATATATTGATGAATCTTATCTCCCTTTTCATAGGTCAATTGGTAGAGAGCATCATAAAAATAATGACATGGAACATCAGCGACCACTCGTGATTTGAGATTACCCATCTCATCATAGCGAATATCGCATTCACTCCAAACCTTGGTACTAATAGCTGTCGGACGGTTTAATAAGTCATAAGTCAATTCAAGAGGGCCGGCTTTCCCAACAAGTTGTGCGGTAAGCACATTTCCGCATAGATCACGTTCTTGGTAGACATGCTGGTAATCAAAACGCTTTACCTTCTTTAACCTTGAACAATGATAGATATATTCCACCATGCTTTCATCGGGATAATAAAAACGCGTCAATCGGCCAAGCCTATCATATTCATATCTAGTCGTCAGGCCGTTTCCTAATGTCTCCTCTTTTAAAAGATCATTCTTATCGTAAAGGCGATGGGTCGTGTTGCCTTCAATATCGTCGTGAATGTCTAATGGATGATCATTAGCATCATATGCTTCGTAGACATAATGGAAAGAGCTATCAGAGGCTGTATAATCGATAATCCTATTTAAATGATCATAAACATACCGGATCGTGACACCATTTGGTTTAATGATTTTGTCGATAAGATCACATTCATATGTCCATTGCGTTGTTTTTTGTTCGGGTGTGCCAACCGCCTCGATTTGTTTCTCTAGACGGTTCATGGAGTCATAATACCATGCCGTTGCGATATCTTGGCCGGGAACTCCTTCCAAATAAACAGTATCGATTTGTTGGGTTCTATTTCCAGAAGCGTCATAACGATATTCACTCTTATGGTTGATTTGATCATTGGCAGAGACCTTCATCGTAAGTATTGGTCTTTTTAGAGCATCGTGCCTAACAATTGACTTATTGCCCAGCGGATCTGTCGTTTCTATTGTAGGATGATGAGAGGAGGTATAACAAATCCGAGTTTGGCATCCTAGTGGATCTGTCAGCAGGATTGGTTGATTCAGGGAGTCATATTCCGTCTGTTTGCAAGCATTTCCCGTTGTAATGCAGGTGCAGTTATCGTTGGTATCATACTCATATAAAATTTGAGTCTCTATTTGACCTTGGGCGTCCGAGACAATTTCTGCAATTAACCTGTTTAGAAGGTCATGTTTCCTTATCTTATTGATGTAATCATCGGTTCCAAATCCATAATATTCATGGGCTTCTATTTGCCTTCCCAAGCTATCGTAGATATAGGTGGTCAGCTGATCTTCTTTTTCAACTTTTATGAGACGCCCAGCTCCGTCATATGTATACCGTCTAATATGTCCTGCAGGATCGGTTTCTTCTAAAAGTTGGAACGTACTGTATTTCTTAGAACAAGTTGAAAGCAACTTCCCGTCTGGGTCAAATACTTGAATCAAGATAGGACGAGAGGCATAGTCATTCTCATACGCTGTATAGGACCCATTTTTCTCGACGTGTTTGAGAAGTTCCCCTTTTGGAGAATATTCAAAACTCTCTACCGTACCATCAGGATGTTTAATTTCATAAGGAAGTCCAAGAATAGTGTTCTTGAAGGTTGTAGTGAAACCTCTTTCGTCTATCTTAGCTATAACATGTCCAAGCTCGTTGTATTGTTTTTGCAAAATAGGATAGAATAAATTGCTTTTTTCATCCAAAACTTGGGGATAAATTGTCTTAATCAAACGGCCGAGATCGTCATACTCGTATCTAGTTTCATTACCATAAATATCTTTGCTTGTGATCTTCTGATTTAAGGTATTGTATTTAAATTCTTTAGAGAGTTTCTGTTGGCCATTGACTTCTGTAATTTTCTTTAAACGGTTAGAATGATCATAACTGTATTCTTTATCAATTTTTATCCCTTTTTCAGTTATTTTATTATCATTGCTATCATAGGTATAATAAACGATATCACCTAGGGCGTTTTTTTTCCAGATGACCTTACCATGATCATTGTAATTCCACTCAAGTGTATAACGTAAAGCGTTCATGTCATCATAAATTTCTTTCTTTAGTAAGTGTCCCCATTTGTCATAGTGATAGATTGTTTTTTTAAGAAAAATTTCGCAGTTAGTTGAAAGATCAAGATAAAATTCTTCTTCAATATGTGGTAAACCTATAGGGAATTGCTGTGTGTTTTGTATTCGTTTAATAGTTCTTAGAGTACAGCCTTTCGTTTTATATTTATCGCTATAATGTCCGTAATTCAAAGGACAATCATCGACAATTATCTCGGTAATAGCTCCATTTTCATCGTATTCGAAAAATTCACGCTTAAGAACTTTGTTTTCTGCTACCATGAGTTTAACTTCAAGAAGCGATGTGCCTAACTTATAGTGGTATTCCCAACCCACATTGTAGTCTTGAAAGTAAGTGACAAGGTTACCTTTTGAATAGTGATAACTTTTTTGATAATACTCTGCGTTATTACTTAAAACTTGTCCTTGAGAATTTACGGATATGATTGGATGAGATTTACCTGTAAGATTCCCATAAAGTGTGTCGTAAAGAATATTTCCAAAGTCATCATAAGAATAAGTATGGCAATAAAGAATGTGCTTTTGGGCATCTTCAAAAGCTTTAGCAATCAGATTGGTTTGATCCCTCCCCGATCCCCAATAATAACATTCTCTACTATAAAGCGAATAAACGGAGCTTCCTATAAAGTATTCAATAGAAGAAAGACGTGAAGTTTCTAATGGAAAATTATAAACCACTTGATGTTGTTTTGCATCCTTAACAATCGTGGAAGCAAGGCCCTTTTTCTTGTGAGTGTGCAATTTATAGCTAAATGTATAGATGGGGATCGGTGAAGTGTCTTCACCAACAGGCGCGCGCAGCTCGGTCACTTTTCCCGAAGAAAAGTTTTTATGACTTTTATCGTAACTGATCTCTAGAAATCGTTGATCAGGATATTCCTTTCGTACGATTCGTTCAAAATGATGAGAGGAAAAAACATCATATTTGTAGAAAACATCTGGAAAATTTGGACGCTGCACTCTATCTACAACAAAACGCAAGGGATGCTCAATAGATTTACCCCTAAGCATTTTAAGAAAATAAGAGACTGAACGCCCGTCCATGGCTTCCACTTTAAGAATGGAAAAGGGGGTACTTTGTTTTAGAGAGAAAGATGTAGGGTAAAAAAAACTGATCTGGTGAGTGATTTGATTTTGTTGATTGGAAAGAGAAGCGCTTGCAATAAGGAGATTTTCTGATCTTTTACATGAAGGTTCAAACTGATAAGTGTGTAATGTCGGAGTTTGAATTTTTGTTAATGTATAAAAGCGTTGTCTTTTTTCAGAATGAGATTTCTTTTGATATGTAAAAATTTCGCCACATCCTGTTACAAGTTCATAAATTCCA
>Ga0206912_1021_pt2 | contig 59761 bp, 77 predicted proteins | sample Alteio_BWOrgHeat_75_FD_152933 | JGI IMG/M metagenome (GOLD analysis project Ga0206912, IMG submission 152933) | Enriched cells from forest soil in Barre Woods Harvard Forest LTER site, Petersham, Massachusetts, United States -... | ecosystem: Environmental > Terrestrial > Soil > Temperate forest >... | reverse complement strand
TAGGGACGATGCAGATCAAGTTCGTACTTCCTATTGTGCGGAATCAAGGCAAAATCAAGCGGCATCATCTGGCCGAAACCGAGAAAATCCTGATCAAGCCCCCACATTTCAATTATTTTTTTATCATCTCCTCCAATTGAAGTGGTGTAGAGAATGGTTGCCGGACCGCCATGGGTAATAAGAAGAATATTTTTACCTTCGTATTTGGAATCGATATCGTAAATGAAATCCCCGATGCGTTCTCGTACATCGTCAATATTTTCTCCGTTAGGCAATCTCTTGGTCAATCTTTCTCCGACAGAATTGTAGTAGGTGTGATATTTCTCGCTGCTCTGTCCGTTAAAATCGCCAAAATTAAATTCGCGAAGTCTGTCATCGACAAGTGTTTCGCCTTTGTATCCGATAGTTTCAACAATGACATCGGCGGTTTCTTTGGTGCGAACAAACGGCGAAGCAATAATAAGATCGATATTTTTCCCAACGAGCGCCTGTGCCGAAAGGGCAACCTGCTCCATTCCGCGTTCAGTGAGATGGTGTGCGCTTTTAGGGTCAGAGCTTAGGATGTTTTGAACGTTATGCTCCCCTTCACCGTGCCGCATGATGAAATACGAGTTTCGTTTTGTTTTGGCTTTGATATCGGCAACCGATCCCAGTACTTCTAATTTTGCACAGGCCTGACACTTCCAAAAAGGCAGCGGCGTAGCCCAGAAACGATTACGAGAAATATTCCAATCAGGCGCGCCTTCCATGCTCTTTTTGAATCGGCCTTCTTTAAGATGTTCGGGTATCCAATTGATCTTTTCGTTATTCGCTATCAATTTATCTTTCAAACTCTGAATTTCAATAAACCATGCTGGGATTGCATAGTAATAGAGAGGTGTTTCGCAACGGAAGCAGTGCGGATACGAATGGATGATTTTTTCCTTGGCAAAAAGCGCTCCGCTTTTTGCGAGCAGTTTTATAATCTCCACATCGGCCGACTGATGAAGGGCTGGCTCTTCTTTAGTTGGTTTTGGCTTGATGAGTTTTCCTGCGAGTTCCCCTACTTCTGCAGTAAACCTTCCGTCGGGTCCAACGTGTTTGATAAAGGGAATATCATGCTGCTGGGCCAAGAACATGTCTTCCTCGCCGAATGCCGGTGCCTCGTGCGCGATACCTGTTCCCTTTTCAAGGGTAATAAAGTCCGCATGCCAGATTTTCCAGATTCTCTCTTTGTTTGGAAGCGGAATATCTTTGTAGTAATCGAACACAGGAAGATACGATCTGCCGATGAGCTCCTCCGCTTTCACATCAGCAAGAATCTCAAAATCAGCCTTCATCACTTTCTCAACCAGTTCTTTGGCCATGATGTATGTCACTCCTTCTTTTTTTACCTTGGCGTAGAGAATATCTTTATTTATTGCGAGTGCCGTGTTTCCAGGGAGCGTCCACGGAGTAGTAGTCCATGCGAGCAAATACGCATCTTCATCCGCCAGTTTGAATTTTACGTATACAGAGATGTCAGTGATGTCCTTATAACTGTTGTCCATGGCGATTTCAGAGTTTGCAATCGGAGTTTCGCAGCGCGGGCAGTATGGCAGCACTCGAACGCTTTCATAAATAAGTTCATCTTCATCGTGAATTTTTTTGAGAGCCCACCAGACGGACTCCATGTAGGTGTTGTCCATCGTCTTGTATGAGCCGTCGAAATCCACCCATCGGCCGATTCGGTCAACAGTTTTTTTCCATTCATGCACATAGTTAAGCACCATGCTTCGTGCGTGTTCGTTGAATTTTTCTACTCCGAGAGCCTCAATTTCTTTTCGGCCGGAAACTTTCAGGTCCTTCTCAACAATGTTTTCAATTGGAAGACCGTGACAATCCCACCCCCACTTTCGCTCAACATGAAAACCTTGCATTGTTTTGTATCGAGGAATTGCATCCTTAATAGTGCTGGGAAGAATATGTCCGTAATGTGGAAGACCCGTGGCAAAAGGAGGACCGTCATAAAAAACGAAATTGCCCTTGGGAGATTCCTTGTCCAAAGATTTCTGGAAAATTTCCTTGCTCTGCCAAAAAGCCAGAATTTCTTCTTCTCTGGTTGCTAACGCTGATTTTAGCTGTTCTGTTGTAGGTTTTTCGGCCATTTGTCCTTACACAATAGCATTTTTAGCCTTATTTTCAATAAAAAATCGAGCGCCCCGGAAGGGTCGCTCGATATAAGAAGCATGAAGCCAAAAGACTAATCACGATAACGTTCCGGGACTTCGGCAAAGCGAGACTCGCGACATGCCATATAGAAGGCGGAACGGTTCTCGACCCCTTCGTCTCCAGAAGCTTCGACATCCCCTCGCCGTTCGGGCGGCATCACGGAATGGCTGAGGGCACTGAAAATACCGTGGTCGAGCGCCCTCAAAGCATCGTTAGTTGGAAAATCCGGACCACGATGCTTGCGGACAAGCTCGAAGTAGGTCTTCACTTCGGCGAGACCTTTCTCACCAAAGAACCAACGTTCCATGTAAGTTCGGGCTAAGGTGCGGTCCTCTTCGGTTTGGAGAAGGGTAAAAAATGCTGGATCAGCGGAAGTAGCGGGAGTAGTGCTCATATTTTTTCTAACACTATAAAAAAAGCCGGTTTCGCGCAAGCGCGAAACCGGCAGAAAAGACGCTAGTTACTCTGATGAACCGCTTCATCCTCACGATGCTCTGACGCTGTTGCAGGAGCCGGAAGAGAAGTGCGACTCGCCACCGACATGAGAGAAGGGACAGCGCCGTTACTAAAACCGACATTACGTCGCAACCCTGAAGGCCACACTACGACCGTTCCATCCTTCCTAAACTTTCCGACATGAGTCGCATACGGTGCAGGATTGCACGAAGACATACAGCACACGAAGAATGTTTCTCCCTCGACTTGAAATCCCCAGACTTCCGAGAGAGCCTGCTCAGGAGCCATCAACTCGTGAAGCTTTTGAAGACCTTGAAGATCAACCAAAGAAACGGGAGCGGAGGCGCCTACAAGAAAATCGGCAAAGGGGCGCTTGCACAAGGGGCAGCTTGGAACCGTGGTCGAAACGGGAGCCTTCGGCAAAGTCTCGAATGTAACGGAGGCGGTGGAGACCGTACTGGTCCCATCTGGGGACTTGGTGACGGTGGTACTGCTGAGGGTGAGTTTTTTGCCTTCTGAGTTTCCACGAAGCAAAAAGAAAAGAATCTGGAGGTAGTGTTTAAAGGGCATTTCGCCATATACTGTAACACAAAAGTACTACAGTGTCTACATCTTGGCAGGGGTATTTATCCCCAGTATGGTCAAGCCATTTTTCAGCACAGTAGAAGTCGCTTGAGTTAAAAGAATCCTGTATTCACTATCCGGACCGCCGTCTAAAATAGGATTGTTTGCATAAAAACTGTTGAACTCAGCAGCAACCGACACAAGATAGGTAGTGACATGCTGAGGCGCGTACTCCTTCCCTGCCCTCTCGACAATATCGGCAAAACGAACAAGCAGTCTTTGGAGATCCGCAGATGTACCAGTGGCAGAAACAGAATCATCACCTATCTCGGCTTTTTTTGTTGCTGCCTTCGCCAAAACCGCCATCGCTCTTACATACGCATACTGCAGATACGGTCCTGAGTCTCCTTCAAAGGAGAGGGCCTGTTCCATATCAAAAATAATATCCTTGCCGGGTGATTGTTTGAGGATCGAATACTTGAGCGCGCCGATCGCCACAATTTCGGCAACCTCTTTCCGTTCTTCGTCTGTAAATTCCCTATCGGCAATTTTTTCCATTACCCTTGATTCCGTATCGACAATCATCGACTCTGCAGTCACTACGTCTCCAGTACGCGATGACATCTTGCCTGTTGTTAGCTTGAGCAGGCCATGAGAAATGTGACGGATCTTTTGTGCTAGCTCTGCATTAATAAGCGAAAGGGCTTTTACAATAACTTTAAAATACGCATTGATTTCATTTGCAGTTACTGTGATTGCGATGTCGTGCTTAAATTCATCGTATTTCGCCTGTGCCAAACCGAGCTCTTTTGCTTCATAGGTAGGCAACCCTTCTTTGTTTACAAATACTCGCGTATGCTCGCCGTATTTTTCTCCAGGAAAAATAATTGCCCCTTCGCTTTTTTCAAACACCCCCTTTTCGAGACCTTCTTCAACAAGCTTCAAACCAATGGGGCCGGTAACGCTTTCAAAAAAGTACCGGTCAAATTTTGTTCCCAATTTTTGGTATATTTCCTCAAAACCAAGAAGGCTCCATTCCTTGCCTGCGACATAAAGTTCGTTTATCTCACCATCTGAATGGTCGTAGATTTTTTTATTCAATGAACGGATAAGCTCATCAAGTGACGGGTCATCCTTCACCGCTTTGGATCCGGCGGCATAGGCCTTGCCCAAATAAGCAACTTTTTTCGATAACGTCTGTGTTTCGTCTGGAAACGGTTCTGGAAGAAGGCGCATACCATAAATACAAAGCGCGACATGCCTGCCCACATCCCCCTGATAACACACCCGCTTCGTATCGGCACCATTCCATTCAACCAATCGGGAAATACTTTCACCAATTGCGTTGTCCATCAGGTGTCCGATGTGGAATTGTTTAAAAGGATTGGGATTTGTGTATTCAACTACAATTTTCTTACCGGACAAGCTCTCCCCTTTTCCGTACTGCTGCTTTTTGGAAATGCTCTCAATTTCCTTTGCAAAAAACGTAGGGCTTAAATAAAAATTGATGAACCCTGGAGCTACCGCCTCCACTTTTGTAATCTCTGCGGATTTAGTTGAATTGATTTTCTCGACAAGAGAAGTGGCCAACTCAAGCGGATTCATTTTGGACTTCTTGCCGAGAACGAGGGCGATGTTACTGGAAAAATCGCCATGCGAAAAATCCCCCGGATATTCCAGATTGATTTCACCCATGTCGGCGGTCGGGAGCACTTCTTTGACCGCCTCCTCAATACTTTTCCTTAAAATCCCCTTAATCACAGGTCTATCCTAACATAAAAGCCCCTATCCTATATAATGAAACAGATGAGATTCTCTCTGGAAAAAATGGAAGAACCAAAGGAGACCGGCTACAGCGGTCCAGATGATATTAAGCGCCTTAAAGAGGAGGTAAGCGAGCTCTCGCTGGTTTCATCAGAAGAAGATGTCCGCTGGTACAAACGGGGACGCATAGACGAAATCAAAGAAAAAAGCATTGAGCAGACCCTCCATATTGCGGAGCTACTAGAACAGCTTCAAGAAAAAATTAAGGAAAATCCAGACATCACTGAACAAGAATTGGACTTGCTGGCTATAGAAGCAGCAAAAAAATATTCACTAAGTTTCGAGCAGGAGCTTGAGATAAAGTCCGGTATTGAACTATTCGTAGAAAGACACACTATCATAAAAAAATACCGACAGGAATGTCCCGATGATATTGATTTATTTGAGAAGTGTTTCGGCTTCAGACCAAAAGGAGAGGTTCGCGTGCACACTGGACCCATGTCCTTTTACATACAGTGTCTTGACGATGAAGATTATGCCAATGCTTACGCACATAACGCAACCGCATCAGACAAACTGCATGAAAAATTACGGGATCGTGCTTTAAAATCAGGGGGTGCTGCTTTCCACGTAATGCCCGACGAAACTCTCAACAACATGGTAGCAATCGAAAGAACTTCGACTTACATGCGAGATGTTCAAAAAGTTGACCGCGTGGAAAAAACTGAAACACAACAAACATTCATATTGCCAAAAAACATCCCTGGAATCTTTTTTGGCGTACAGGGTGTAGCAGAGTGGGGTGCATTTTCCCATGCGTATGGGAACGAAAAAGCAGTGAGTATCTCCCAAGTAGGAGCAACCATTCCGCCAGTACGTATTTCTCTGGAAGACGGCCAGCCAAAACACTCTTTCGTTTTGGAAAAAGATGGACAACGAGTGGGATATGCCACTGTAGAAAACGGAGTTGTGGAGATAACAAACACCACTGACAAGGCCTTTTATGTTCACTACTACACATCCGAGACGTTGAAAGAAATAGACGAAGAAGCTTCCACTAGAACACGCGACCACGAAGAGCAGCACCTATTGAATAGCATGTTCATGCCGGACAATTATGCAGGGAAAATACCAAGCAGAGAGGCACTGCCTGAGATCTTATACGCGTATAGATTTATCAAAGACCTGCGCAAAGCCTGCGTAGATAATAATGCCCGGGACGAGATACTAGCCCACTATAGCGGATCAGCGACACTGCAAGTAACAGAAACTCACCTCCTCCGGTCGGAACTGTACGACTACAAAAAGAAATTCCAAAGCACTATAGACGGTTTTATCAAGGAAAACGCACGATTTCAAAAACTGAATACTACCGCTCAAGAAATGGTTCTAAAAAAGGTATTCGTAACAGAATATGAAAAAGATTTGAAACGCTGGCTTAGAGCTATCGGCACGCTTGAAAAGAAAAAGTACTCGCGTAAAGAAATACTCAGTCTTTTGTATCAAGAACCGCTAGAAGGCTGGATCCGATTGTCCCGCCGTCTTCCTATTTCAACTTCGGCGAAGTGATCCAATCATTGGTGAGATTCATTTGCCAGTGGTCGGAATCTGTTTCTTGGAGAGTGTCCCACATCTTCTTGGCCGTCTCAGTATACAACTTGGTGTCGCGGAGTACTTTCCTTTGTTCTTGCCATTTTGAAGCTGTAGTCGAACCGGCTTTGATCAATTCCTTGAGCTCAATATCAACCTCAAGGTGATCGGCGTCTTTAACAACCTTTGATTCGAGGGATTGTCGCAGAGCGTATTCCTCAAGGAGGGTCAGGTCTTTTTCAAACGAAGTACCGGCTAGTAGATCGTGCTTAGCTTTTTCCTCGTGCCTCTCAACATATTCCCGATGAATAAAAGCAATGTCCGTAGTTCGTGATTCCGCCAGATCGTGGAGAAGCACCATTTTCATAATTTTCTCTTCATCGACATTACCTTCCCCACGGGCAATGGTTAGCGCAGTAAGCATCATTCTGAGAGTATGCTCGAGTACATTTTCCACAGGCATGCCCAAAACTTGCTGCCATGCCCGCGGCACATGTCTAAGTGATCCTGCTTCAAATAGAAAGTCGATGTCTTTCGGTTGCATATTTATTTTGCTCGGAGAATCTTATCGATTTTCTCGGCAATTTTCTTAAAGTCTTTCTCTTTTTTTCCGCGAGACGTTTCTGAAGGAGAACCTATGCGAATACCGGAAGGATCAAAGGCTGACCTTGTTTCTCCGGGAATAGTATTGAAGTTGGTGATGATGCCGCCAGCCTCCAACTTCTCTGCCGCTTCTTTTCCAGGCATTCCCTTTCCGTCCATCCATGTATCAACCAAAAGAAGATGCGAGTCCGTGCCCCCAGAGATTACTTTCCAACCCCGCTTCATGAGTTCATCTCCAAGCGCTTGGGTATTTTTAATAACCTGCTTGGCGTATTTTTTAAATGCGGGAGTGGCTGCCTCTTTGAGAGCAACTGCAACTGCGGCAATCTGACCCATGTGCGGACCGCCTTGGAGCCCAGGAAACACGGCTTTGTCTATGAGTTCCGAAATACTCATCTCCTTTCCCTTTTCGTTTATTTTAGTCAGCGTCTTTTTTGAGAAGATAATGGCGCTTCTTGGACCGCGAAGCGTTTTGTGCGTAGTGGTCGTTACTACATCGGCGTAAGGAAACGGTGAAGGATATGCTCCGCCGGCAATGAGCCCGGCAATATGCGACATGTCTACCATAAGGTATGCACCGCACTCATCGGCAATCTCCCGAAACTTTTTCCAGTCAATCTTCCGAGGATACGCTGTGAAGCCTGCAACAATAAGCGCAGGCTTCTCCTTAAGAGCAATCTCGCGGATAGCATCGTAATCCAGCACTTCTGTTTTCGGATCTACTCCGAAAGGAATCTGCTGCCAGACTTTGCCAGTAATGGAAACTTTTTGGCCGTGAGTAAGGTGTCCTCCGGCGCTCAATGTCATTCCCATAATTTTTCCACCAATCGGTACGAGCGCAAGATACACTGCCAAGTTTGCTGGAGCACCTGAAAGAGGCTGGACGTTTGCCGCCCATTTTTTATCTGAAAGTTTAAATAGTGCGAGCGCGCGTTTCTGAGCCAGAACTTCCAATTGATCGGTATTTTCTTGTCCGCCGTAATATCGTTTATGCGGATACCCTTCGGAATATTTATAATCAAACACTGAACCAAGGGCCTCGTACACATCCTTTGATGCAAAATTCTCGGACGGAATGAGGTTAATAATATTTTTTACTCTCTTCTCCTCGTCTTTTATTAGTTGGGCGATTTGTTTGTCTTTCATGGGTTTATTTGGGGATAGTGGTTAAACCGCGAGAGGCGGCTTGGATAAGGGGGTCAGAATGAAGACAACTTATATCATGATACCCATAATAGTAGCATAAAAAGAACCTGTGTCCCGCGACACAGGTTCAACTTAAAAAGACCGAGAAACCCTAAGAAACGAGGAGTGGATGCGGGATCATGGAGACGGATGGCTCTGAGGATGGATTGGAAAAATCGAATTCCCGAACAAATTCACGGGCATCTTTCCCACCAGATACTTTAAGCACCACCGACACCACCCTCCCTATCACTTTGACTTTGCCGATTTCCAGCGTGCCGATTTTTTCTTTCTCCGGCAGGCACACTCCTCCATCAGCCCACCATTGCCAGCGCTCGATCATAGTTTGTCCGTGGAAAAAAATCTGAAGCTCATCGTAAATCTCCAACCCTTTTTCAGAAAGATTCCCTGCACACAAGAGAACAGCGGCAACGGAATCTTCCCCTGAAGGAATATTTATTTTACGAATGCCTTTGTGACGTTTGACAACAGCTTTCAGAAAGATAATGAGCGGCGGAGAAAGGCCTTGCCCCGCGAGCTGCCTCAAGAGATCTCTCTCCTGCGGTGTGGAGATTTCAATTTGCGCCGTGGTTCGACGGCTGGATGAATGGGTAATCATAAGAAAGAACTATGTAGATACTACATATATAAGACGCTTGAGAACGCCCGTTTCTTTCATTGACAGAAGAGACAAACTCTTTCTTTCTATTTTTGTCATTGAAAACTTCGCCCATTAAGCTATCATTACTTTAATATGAAACCGTATGCAGAACGCAACATTGATACTCAATATCAAGATCTTCTTCGAAAGATCCTAAAAGAAGGTGAGCGAACAAAAAGCCAGCAAGGGACAGATGCCATTACTCTCATGGGTCCCGGTTCTATGCATTTTAAACTTGAAAATGGTTTCCCTATTATTACTGAACGTAATTTTGCACCCAAAATTTCTGACCATCTTCCAGTAACCATCTGGCAACAAGCAATTGCTGAAATCTGCGCCTTTATAAACGGTGTCCGAACAGTAGAAGGGCTTGAGTCATACGGCTGTCACTGGTGGAAATTTTGGGGCACGCCTGAGAAATGCGCAAAAAGAGGTCTCCCTACAGGAGACCTCGGTCCGGGCTCTTATGGTGGAGCCTTCCATGATTTTCCTACTTCAGAAGGCCCTGCGTTTAATCAATTCAAGCACATCATTGAACAAATAAATGAGGAGCCTCACCTTCGCACTCATTTTGTTAGCCCATGGGTTCCTCAATATGTAGGTAGAGGAAAAGGTAAACACCAAAAAGTAGTCGTGGCACCTTGCCATGGATGGGTTCACTTGCGCGTAATAGACAACAAACTGACATTACACATGTTCCAGAGATCCGGTGACGTACCAGTAGGTGTCCCCTCAAACATGGTCCAATATGCCGCGCTTCTCATGATGATTGCCCACGTTACCAATACTATTCCATATGAATATATCCATACTATTTCCGATGCCCATATTTATGTAGACCAACTACCGGGAGTAGAGACAATGCTTGCCCGAGAAGCCCGTCGCTTCCCCACTGTCACTATGAACAAAGAAAAAACGAACCTTTTTGATTTCCGAAAAGAAGACTTCACACTTGGCGATGACTACGAACCTCATCCAGGTATTAAAGGAATTCCTGTAGCTATCTAGCATGACAGACACTGAAAACAATTTGGTTAACCTTAAAAATGTCCGTTCTGATGAACAACGGAAAATCATGGAACAGATCGTGACTGACAATGTTTGTCCTTTTTGCCCTGAGTATCTAAATAGATACCACAAGAATCCGATTCTGACGGAAGGAAAATATTGGCTCATCACAGACAACCAGTGGCCATACAAAAATACCAAGCATCAACTTTTGGCAATATACAAAACACATAAAGAACATCTATCCGAACTTGATCCTGAAAGCGGGAAAGAACTTTTTGAATTATTCGGCAAAATTTCCAAAGAACGCAATATGTCAGGGGGTGCGGTCACTCTCCGTTTCGGTTCAAGCCCCTATGGCAATTATGGAAGCACAGTAAAGCATATCCACGCCCATCTCATAGAACCTGACCTTCAGAATGAAGAGCGTGAAGCAATAAAATTTAAGATCGGAGACCCAAACAATAGAAAAGATAAATAGATTGACGATTTAGTATTTTGTGTCATTATAGTACAAAACTCACAGTCCACCATCTACAATCAAATAATGAACCCGCAACCCTCTCTCGTCATCCCCGGTCTTGACCGGCAAGACATCGGCTCCCTCCTCAACGTTCGGACCTTCAAGCAATACTGCGGGATGGTTCAGGGTATTCTCGAAGGCATCTGCCCCTTCTGCCAAATCAATCCCGCCACTAACCAAACACTGTTCGAAAACAAGCACTGGAGAATCTGGCACAACCCTTTCCGTGACAAAGACGATCATTTGGGACAACACTTGGTCATTCCGCACAAAGAACATATTCTGCATTCGCGGGGCCTACGCGGAGAAGACTGGCAATCACTCGGCGAAATGAACGATTGGGCGCAAGAACACTTCAAGATTCCCGGCTGTGCCTTGGTGATGCGCATCGGGGACCCAACATACAATGCCGGGTCCGTGAGGCACATCCATGCCAATATTCTTGTCCCTGACGGCACAGGAAGGGTCCGGGTAACGTTGGCCAAAGAGAAGGAGGCTACCGCTTCCAAAATGCAGATCCTCCGAGTCTTCGAACTGATGCGGCAAGGAAAAGAATTCGGGGATCTAGATCCGGAAGATGCGGCTCTGGTTCAAGACCGATTTTAGAAATCTACAAACGCCCGGCGCGCAGCGCGCCGGGCGTTTTTTATTTTGTTCCCTGCTCTACTTTTAGTATCTCCACCCCTGCATCTTTCAAAATTCTTTCACCATCAAGCACTCCGTATCCATTACTATAAAAAACTTTTTTAATCCCCGCAGAAGCAATCAGCTTCGCGCATGGTGGACAAGGAAAAGTAGTCACGTAAATATCAGCACCCTCCAAAGCTATTCCTTTCTTGGCCATTTCAGCAATAGCAGCCGCCTCAGAATGGATAAATGTTGAAAGCTCAAGATGAACCCCTTTATGAAAACTGTTGCGCGGATCCCCTTCAAACATCGAGGTATGATCCCCTGGCAAATTTTTATTTCTTGTAGTGCAGAGAATTTTTTTATCCTTCACAAGAACTGATCCGATTCTTCTCCAGATATCAGTGCTTCTCTCTCCTTCGCTTCCAGCGAGAGCATCCATCTTCCTATCGAAACCTTCGCGAGATATTTTTCTGTCTGGATTGACTTCTTTTTCAAGCACAACGCTATGCTTATCCCATCGGAGAAATATGGGGCTATAGAGAATCTCAACTTTAGGAAGGTACTTTTCTGCAAGGGTCTTACTAATATCTTCATTCGGCATAATGACTACAGGTTTTTCTTCGACAATCCGTGCAAGTGCGGCTTTATCAAGAAGCTCAACCTTATCAAATATCTCAAGACTCTCAATTACTTTCTTCACAAGAACAACATCCATGGTTCTAATGTCTTTTGCAAGATAAGGAAATTCAGCACTAAGCTCAGGTCCTACGATATATAATTCTTTTGCATCAGGATTTTCTTTGAAGAAAGTGATGTAACCCTGATGCAGGACCGGTACCAATGCTATGAGTATTTTTTTCATAAGACTATTTGAGGTTTTGAAGGACTTCTTCAATAGTGGTCATAATCTTCGGAGTAAGCGCCGTACCCAAACTTTTTGCGGTGCTGATCTGAAGTTTACGAATCTTAGCACTCGTAGAAGTAGTCGCCATCGGATCGAGAACGATTATCTCTCCGCAAAATTTCTTTAAATCTTTCAAATGCTTTTTCTCATATGTCTCTTTGGTAGCAATGAGCGTATCTGGCTTCACCATTTTTATAAGCTGCCATTTAGGGGCTTTAAGAGGTTTCAAAACAACAATATCAACAGGCCTCAAGTGTGCCACCATCTCCAGTCTCTCCTCCTGAGGGACAACGGGGCGTTCAGGCCCTTTGCGCGCACGAACCTTCTCATCACTATCAACGCCAACCACCAGAAGATCCCCATGCCTTTTAGCAGCCTCAAAATAACGTGCATGCCCAATATGAACCATGTCGTATGTTCCTTGGGTCAAAACAATGCGCAACCCGAGACCTTTGCAATGATCGATAAGCTTAGCTAATTTTTTATAATCAGAAATATACCGCTGATTGAAATTTGAGCCTAAACTAAATATTCCTTTGTTCAACGTAGCGTGTGCTTCGGTCATATAAGATAATTATTCAATAATAAAAGTCTTGTCCGTGCCGTAATAATCCTGCCAATGCTTGTTGTAGAAATCGAACATTCTTTCCAAGCGGTCTTGCTTCAATTCTTCGACACCGAAATCATCCATCAAGGTAAAGAGTTCTTCCTTGGCATCATTGGTTTTGGCTTTGTCATCTACCACCTTTTCAAATTCGGCCAAGTATCCGTAGCCGGCATTTTTGTCGATGCAAATGATCGCGTCTTTGGTATCGTACTCTTCCCTCTCGCGAGACCATTTTGCCTGATATTCGAGGCCTGCGTCGAGAAGCAACTTATCCAATTCGCCAAGAGAAAGCGGCATCTCGCATTCAAATTCCATTCGGGAGATGCCGTTTGAACTGCTGTCAGCATCGAGCGATGCTTTGATTACTAAAATAACTTTTGTTTCGTTAATTTCTCGGGTGCGGATGGAGAAATTTTTTCCTTCTTTGACGATCTTGGAAAAAATTTCCTTCTTGTCTTCAGAAATATGTGGAAGGAGCGCTGCGTGGAACTTCCACAAATCAGTGTAGGTAAAATAGTGATTGAGCTGCTTGCTCTTTTTGGGAACGAGCGAGTTGCCATTTTTTGCCTGAAGTTTGGCAATCAAGGCATCGGCATTTTCTTTGGAACCCAGAAGGCTTTTGATCTCAATTTCGTATTGCTGCTGCATAGGGAAAGTATACCAACCCCAGAAGATCGCACAAATATAGACAAAAGTGCTATTGTGTAGGTATGAGTAAGCCTCGAATATCAATTATTGCCGCCATTGGAACCAACCGAGTTTTAGGCAAGGATAATGCCCTGCTTTGGCGCATTCCTGAAGATTTTAAACGGTTTAAAGCTATCACTACCGGCCATCCCGTGATCATGGGTCGCAAGACTTTTGAATCAATCGGCAGACCTCTTCCCAACCGCAAGAATATCGTCATTAGTAGAAATGCAGGAAAGACACCCGGTATTCATCCGGAAGTGGAGATGGCATCGTCCTTGGACGATGCCATTCAAAAAGCCTCAGGCCTCGACCAATCAGAAATTTTTATTCTCGGTGGCGGACAAATTTACGAACAAGGAATGGCGCTTGCCGACCGGCTTTATCTCACCCTCGTCGACACTGCTCCCGAAGGCGACACCTACTTTCCCGACTATTCACTATTTTCAAAAAAAATCTCCGAAGAAAAAAGTTCCGATGAAAACTTTTCATATTCGTTTCTAGTATTCGAAAAATAAAAAACGGCACCCAGTGAAGGATGCCGGTGGAACGAAAGATCTCCTCAGACCAAAGGCGGTTGTCCAAAACTCGCCTCAAGTTCGCCCATGATTTCCTGCATGACGGCCGCGGTATCAGCGCCCCAGACGATGGTTCTTAGCGGAAAACCGCGATGTTGATCGATCACCGCACGATACAAGGCGGGCACATGATCTCTTGCATACGAGAGAAAAATGAGGGGCTTCCCAGCAAGCAACCGCTGCATGAGAAAAGCCGAACGTTGATCAGAGGACTCCCCGCGGAAAAAGTGGAAGACGACGAGATCGGCTTGGTCTACCGCCGAAAAGGGGTCAGGACCTGGTCGAGGAAAAACGCGGGCCTTTTGGTCGCCCAGAACGAGACGCTGGCAGGTTGCCTTGTCCCCAAACTGATCGAGTAGGGTCACCAGATTTGAATCCCCAGAAAAGGGGGTGACATAAAGGATGGTCGGGTGCGTGGAATGAGCGGGAGTAGATTCAGGGTTCATAAGAGTATTTTGTGTGGATTGTTTCGGAGTTAAGATTACTCGCCAAAGATGGATTGTCAAACAAAAGAGCGCGCCGTAGGCGCGCTCTTTTGTTTATTCTTTGAGTCTTGAAATTATCCCTTTACTTCCACTCCCATTGATCGGCAAGTTCCTTCGATGATCTTCATGGCTGCTTCGACATCATTGGCATTTAGGTCTACCAATTTCTTTTCTGCAATTTCTCGAATCTTAGCTTTTGAGATTGAACCAACTTTCTTGCTTGTGTTAGTACCTGATCCTTTCTCGGCTCCGATCGCTTTCAAAATAAGGGACGATGCTGGAGGAGTCTTGAGTACAAAATCGTATGATCGGTCTTCGTAGACTGTGATAGCCACAGGAACGATGTCACCCATCATGTCTTTGGTAGCGGCATTGAATTTCTGAACGAAATCGCCAATGTTAATACCGGCCTGACCCAAAGCGGGGCCAACTGGAGGCGCAGGATTAGCCTTTCCTGCTGGGATAACGAGTTTTAGCTGTTTGATTATTTTCTTTGCCATAAGGGTTTAGATACTACTTTATATTCGCTTTACTTGCAAGAAATCGAGTTCCACCGGAGTTTCTCGTCCGAACATCGAAACAAGCACGCGGACCTTGCCTCGCTCGCTGTCGACTTCGCTCACCTTGCCTTCCAAGTCCTTAAACGGACCGTCCACAATGATGACTGCGTCTTCCAAATCAAGGTCAATGTTGTGCTTAACGGTGTCAGTATTCATTCGCTTAAAGAGTTCTTCAACTTCCTTCTTTTCTAGTGGCACTGGGTACACCCCTGAACCAACGAAACCGGTCACACGAGGAGTGTTTCGAACAACGTACCAAGAATCGTCAGTTACGATCATGTCCACAAGAATGTATCCAGGGTAGATTTTCTCTTCTTCTTCTACGCGCTTCCCTGCCTTAATCTTGATCTTCTTTTCGGTAGGCACGAGTACGTTGAAAATTTTGTCTTCCATAGCAAGAGACTCGATTCTCTGCTTGAGATTTCGAGCAACGGCGTTTTCGTAGCCGGCATATGTATGGATTGCGTACCAATTTCGCTCTTGGGCGAGCTGCTGTTTTGACATGCGTGTAAAAAATTAAAGGGTGATAATTTTAGCCAAAAGGTCGTGGAAGAGTCCGTCAAACAAACCGAGGATAGCCGCGACGACGAGAGAAATGAGAATAACTACGACGGTATAGTTAATAGCCTGAGACCGGGTAGGCCAGGTTACGTGCTTCATTTCTACTTGTGTTTCTTTAATATAATCTGTAAGTCCCATGTTAGTTTTGTTACTTTCTCTTACTAAAAAACCCCTCCCGGGGTCGTTAATATAGCTATATTACTACATTGAAGGGGGTTGTCAATACAAAGTAAAGACGAGCAAAAGAAAGACCTCGCACCGCAAACGCGATACGAGGCTGGATGATTTTAGTTCGAACTTTCAAACAGGGCGGCAAAAGCATGATAATGCCACGCAGGCTGATTGATCCGCTGATAGAACCACTTCCATTGGTTCTCGAAGAATACCAAATAACGAACATCGAGATTGCCAACCGCGTCGCGGTAAATCGTGCCCCAGAAGTACACAGCTTTTCCTTTCCACTCCTCGGGAATGAGATGCGGATGCTCGAAGAGATAGTCGAGGACATTGGCATTTACAACGGGCTTACCTTCCAGTTCTTTGCGAAGCTTACCGCCTTCCATCCTACTTGCTTCACCCCTCTGGCCTTTTGAGAGATATAACCGGATTGTCTGAGGGTCCCACTTGAACTGGCCGCCTTTCTTGTGTTCCTCAACCCTCCAACGTGGTTCAATAAAGGGCTCGACATCGCAGTCGATGACATGCTCCACAACTTTGATTTCGGCGTAGCCGAGAATGACCTGCCGCACCTTAGCGAGGATGTCTCCTGCGCACAAAGCTTTGATTTCGGCATTCGCCCAGTCGTTGCGGGCAAAGGCAAGGGCAAGCTCGTGAGCTTGCCCTGTACTGATAACTAACGAGTCGTTTCTCATGACGTGTTGGTCTTTCTATATTTTTGCAACCTGTCCTAAATAGACTTGTTGCGGGTTCATGTTCTATTCATCAAATTTATACTTATATTTTTATATTAAGTCAAGTAATACAAAAGGACGCCTAAGCGTCCTTTTGTATCCTATTTAAACTCTTACTTAAAAAATGTTATCGAATCTCGTAGGTGATTGTCACGTTTGAGGTGATAGTGTTCTGGCCAGCTGGGACAGAGGGTGTTGGAGCGGATGCTACCATAGCCCCGACACTGGCATCTTTGAACATGACTGGGGCGTAGCCGCTTCCCTGTTCTGAGAAGTTTGTGATATCACCGAGTCGAACGCCCAATTCTTTTGCCAATTCCTTGGCCTGATCCTGCGCTTTCTGGATGGCTTGAGATCGTGCCTGATTTTTCAAATCATCTTCCTTGTCGATGATGAATGAAATGTTGCTCTCGCTGCTTACACCAGCTGAAGTGAGGCCGCCAAGAATGGTGCCAACTTTTGAAAGATCACGTACTTTGACAGTAACAGTCTGATTTACTTCATAGCCGCTGATAGTTGGGCTTGAGGTTGGGCAACCAAATGAATTACATACGACGGCTGGCTGGTTGTATGTGTACTGAGGATTGATGTCGTATCCCTGTGTCTGGATATCGGCATCAGCGACTCCCTGATCTTTCAAGTAAGCCAAGGCTTTCTGAACGATTGGGTCGGCAGCGCTCTGCGCTGCCGCAGTAGTTGCCCCATTTTTAATAACCGAAAAAGTGAAGGTGGCGGTGTCAGGAGTAGCGTTTACCTCTCCTTGACCAGTCACAGTAATAACGTTATTGGTACTTTCACCAAGAAGGTGTGCACTTTTAATGCCAATTACTATCTGTACGATCAAAAAGATCGCGAGGATCAAAATGGCGATTGAACTCACCAACATGATTCCTCTTTTTTCTTCAAAATATGATTTCATATGTATATTGATTAGCTGGTAGTTCAGAAATTATAGCACAAACCCAATGGCTATCGGGCCATATACTTGATTATTGACAAATCTAGAAAAGTTTGGTACAAATAGGAAAACTCTTTAATATCCATGAAACGTTATGCATTTTTTGGCGGGGTCACTCTCGCTATCCTGTGCCTAACGGCACTCTTCTTTTTCAATCAATCGAACTTGCCCACCCCGACAAAGATCTTTCCAGAAACTCCTCCACCAAGTACTCCATCCCTTGCGACACCAACACCGGCACCTGCAACGCCACCATCTGCTTGGCCGCAGGATGTCTCAGTCGACCAAACTCCTTACGACCGATATTTGGCCAATGTAAGGAAGGTACTAAACGAATCATCCAACGAGGAGCCGAGCTTCACAAGGGTGCAAGCCCTTATGAGACAAGGACGTGCTTTTCGGTACGCGCATGCGGAACCTTACGTACCAGAAGATCCTGCGGTTACTGAAGCTCACCATGCCGGCGACTGCAAAGATAAGGCTCTGTGGCTCATGTCAAAAATGGGCGGTTCACCAAGGTTCGTTATCGGCAAGTTGGATCGGGGCGCGAGATTATCCCACGCTTGGCTCGAGTGGTACTCCGACGGACAGGTGTGGATCCTTGATCCTACAATGCTTGCGCGGCCGATTCCGCGGGAGAAAAAGAGAATCAACGAATATCTCGGCCTCTACGTGTACGATAAAAAAGGGGCTTATCAAAGATACGAAACCCAGCAACCAGAACCCATAGCGACAAAGTAAAACGTGTCGCTATTTTTTATTTTACCTGCCGCTTGCAGGCCTCAACCAGATTTTCAAAAAGAGACGCGACAGTCATGGCGCCCACTCCCCCAGGAACCGGAGAAATAGCGGAAACAATATCTTTCACTGCATCAAAATCAACATCGCCGACAAGTTTTCGCTTGCCCGGAATTTCTTCCTTCAATCCAACTGTATCTAAATTAATACCTACATCGACAATCACCTGTCCTGAACGAACATATTCAGACGTGATGTATCGAGGCTTGCCGATAGCAACCACAATAATATCCGCTGCCAATGTTTCTTTTTTGAGGTCAGCAGTCTTGCTATGAGCCACGGTAACCGATGCATTTTTATTTAAAAGCGCTAAGGCGGTCGGCTTCCCTACCAACATTGAGCGGCCGACCATTAAGACTTTTTTGCCAGCAAGTTCAATCTTGTATGCGTCAAGAAGGGCGAGGACGCCTTTGGTGGTGGCTGGCACAAAACCTTCTGCATTGTTTTGTGCCAGCAATTTGAGATTCGTCGCAGTAAGACCATCAACATCTTTTGCCGGAGCAATATGATCAATAATCTTGCCGGCGTTAAGGTGCGCAGGTATCGGAAGCTGCAGGATGATGCCATGCACACCCTCGTCCGCATTCAAATTCTCCACATCGGCAATAATAAAATCCTGAGACACATCCTTCTCGTATCTTTTATGAATCACCGCTGCACCGACAAGCTCGGCAAATTTCTGTTTTTGAGAAATGTAGGCATTTGATTCTTCCAAATCCCCCACCTGCAAAATTACCAAGCACGGCTTCACCCCAAGCTCTTCAATTTCTTTTTGAAGCTCTTTTGAAATAGCGTCCCTGACTTTTTTCCCATCGAGTAGTAATGCCATGAGAGTTCACTATACCAGACGATCGATGCTGCGCAAAAGCAGAATATAGAAGGTCACCCAGAAGGCTCCGAGAGCAAGACCGGCCAGCACATCTGTCATCCAATGAGCATTGAGATACAGTCGGCTAAATGAAACAGTGAGCACCACAGCAAAAGACGCCACAACAGAAAGCCACTTAGCGGTTTTTGTCTTCATGTCATGCCAAAAGCAATATGGAATGAGAATGCCGAGGAGCATGATGAGTGTGGCATGTCCGCTCGGAAAACTGAAATAGTCCGTCGAGACAAGCGGCGATGGCGGACGAGGCAAAGCCGTCAGGTATTTGATGGCAAACTGTGAGACCGTCCCCGAGATAATGGAAAGAAAAAAGAGGAGACTATAATACCAGTGCTGTTTTCGGCGGGCCAGAATGAAGAGAATGGTGAGACTGACCAACGAAACAACATATGCTCCTCCAAGATTGGTGACAAGAGAAAAGAAGCTGATACCAAGTGGTGTCCAGAGATAATGCATATGCGACTGGATAAAATGATCGAGCTTGAAAAGGGTGTGGTACTCAGTGACATCCTGAATAGTCTTGGCAAAGAGATAGATGCAGAAAAGATTTACTGCCAGCGTGTATATATGATATTTCATAAACACCTCATGCTTTCGTTTGAGCAGGCGATGAAGATAAAACGCGATGACGGCGAGCAAAGCAATAATGAGCACTGCAAAGCCAAGGTAGCGCGCTAAAATTTCAAAACCTCGTCCAAAGATAAATCCTCCGAGCACGTGAGTAAAAGCCCAGAGAATCGTACCGATAAGATCGTACGCCAGAAAGGTACCGAAAGAAATGTTCGATGCGCCGGCAAGAAACGGAGAGATTGATCTGGTCAGATAATAAAAGCGTCCGAACACGATCGACTTCCCGGGATTCGACACCACCAAATTTCTGGTCTTCTCAATCCGCTCTTCCTCCTTCATAAAAAAGAGTCGGCCGTATTTTTTCAAAAATGAATAGCCGCGGTATTTACCGACCGCATAGCCGATCATGTCCCCCGCCAATGCGCCAACAAACGCCAGATAAATAGTGACGTCGAGGTGCAAGCCGCCGCGCCTACACAGGAAACCGGCGACGACCGTTGCAGCACCACCCGGACTGAATATTCCGACAAAAGGCAGACCGTCGGCAAAAGAAGTAATAAAAACCAGAGAATAAGCCCACACAGGATCGATGGTGCTTATAAAATTAAAAAGTCTTAGAACAATATGCATGTGCACCCATAATAGTAGCACGAAAGGGGTGTGCATAACTTGTGGAAATACTGTTGACATGGTGTGGTTAAGAGGAGGATAATTAAACAAAACCTCACTGTCCTATGAATACTCCCACACAGTCTTCAGGCATCACCCAACAATGGGTGAACATCCGCAATCGTACGTTGCGCCTCCGCAACCTTCCAGGGTACCAAGCCCTCCAAAAAGCCCTCACCTCAACCCCCACTCCGTTCCTTCCAAAAATAACCACTTCCTAATCTTTTCCCACTTTTCCGTCACCAACGGACCGATCCTCACCCGATCGGCCCGTCTTTTATTTATTTTAAATTTTAAAAAAGAAAACAGCAGGGCGCGCCGCGAGCCATGCTGTTAAAACCATTCGAGTCAAATCTGATAGAATGGTGAAATGAATCTTCACAGACTGGGGACAAACGCACTGGCGAAAGAGGCGGCCAAGGCACTCAATTTAAAACTTGCGGAAACAAAGGCAAACATGAAAAACAAGCAGACCCTCCTTTTGATTTCCGGAGGGTCTGCTTTAGCTATTCTCGATTTTCTTGATGCGGACCTGACTGACGAGAACACGACGATTAGTGTTTTCGATGACCGACATACTACTGATCCAAAGCAAAACAATTTTTGTTTGCTTAGCGAAACAGAATTTTTTAAGAAAAGTGTAGCGCGCGGAGCGCGCACAATCGACACTTCTTTGCCATCCGATTCCCCTGCCTCTTCCTCCAACACCCCCACCTTGTCGCTTCAAGAACATGGCCAGCAGTTCGAAAACAATATTAAAAAATGGCTGAAGGAAAATCCCGAGGGAATCGTTCTCGCTACCATGGGTGTCGGACCCGACGGCCACACTGGCGGCATGATGCCGTTTCCGGAAAATCCTTCCCTCTTCCAAAACTTATTTGAAAGCGAACAACTCGCGATCGGCTACGATGCGACTGGCAAAAATCCATTTGTCGAACGAATCACCGTCACCATGACATTCATCAAAAAATATCTTTCTTTTGCTGTCGTCTATATGAGTGGGGAAAATAAAAGAGAGGGTCTTGGCAAGATTCTAGATGAAGGGGGTGAACAAGGAGCTTCTGCACCTTCTTTGGCAGAAGCTCCTTGTCGAATTCTCCGGGAAATTCCGGAAGTCGAAATCTTTACTGACATTAGTTAGGTTCAAACCCTATTTCCTATTGGATACTTAAGTAAGCTTTGAATGCGTCAACATTCTGGGCAATGATCGGATACTCTTTGTAGTCAGCCGGATCAATCCATTTGTACTCATCGTGGTCCTTGCCGAGCATCACTTCAGGCGTTTCGGCAGTACATTTTATAAAAATACCGAAAATCTGGAGTGTCACTCCTTCAATAACAGGACTCCACTCTGCAGCAAAGAAGGGCTTCCCCACTTTGATATCCATTCCCACTTCTTCTTTCACCTCACGCTTCAAGCCATCAGCCATTGTTTCACCCAAACGAACTTTCCCTCCTGGAAAATCATACTCTCCTATATGAGAGCCCTTGGCATAGTGAGGAGACTCCTTGATAATCAACACTTTCCCTTCATTAATGATGAATGCCCGAGTGGCCACGAATTGTTTGATTTCCATAAAAGTATTATTTTTGAATTAGTATTGCTATAATACACCTATCACCATGGGATTTGAAAGCTACAACGCACCAATAGAAGATTCGCCGGCACAGGCACAAGAAAATGCCGTCGAAAACATCGAGCACTCTCCAATAGACGAGATTGATATTTTTGATACCTCAAAATTAGGCGAGCTTTCCAAAATCGATCTCGAAGGACGGCTCATGATTATCGATCAAATTACTCAAGCAACCGAAAGCAGAATGTCTGCACTGTCTGCGGCGGACAAACGCCATGCCCGTGAAGATCTCGAGTTACTAGAACGTCAGGTAGAAATTATCAACAGCCTGCTTTACCCTTCTCACGACCAAACCGATGACTCAATGGCAGAGGCTGCATAACATATCACCCTCGCTTTCCCCCTACCTTCTCCGATCAAAATAGACATAGATTACTAGGCTGAGTATCGCCGCAAAGAAACACCAAACAGAAACCAAAGCTTCGGTATAAAACGCATACGCAATAAAAAAGAATGCGAGAACCAACACTCCCAAAAGATTGATGGTCTTTTTGCTTGAAGCGAGAAGACTGCCGCAGGTTGCAATAACATACAGAATTACAATGGGCGCAAAATGCGCTGTCGGATAAGTGTACACAATGCAGTGGTTTTTCACTGCGCCCACAATCGAGGAATCCAGAAAAAAGGAAAAGAAAAAACCGGCAACGATAACTCCGAGAAATTCAAAAAAAGAAATAAGTTTCCTTCTCCATAGCACCGTCTCGATACAAAGAACTGCCAAGGGAATAAAAAGCGGCCACCAGATATTGGAAAACCAAAAGAAGGCATGCGACATGACCGAATTGAGCGTTGGGTTGTTCCAGCCGAGCGACAGCCAGACAAAACCTTCAATAAGCTGCTGAATACCAAAAAGGAGCGGTATAAGCGCCAAGGGAATCTCCTTTTTATTTTTAACCTTTGTGAGTACTACTACCCCTGTGGATGAAAGTACTACCCCAGCGGTAAAACTGGCCGTAGCAGAAAAGCACATAGGGAAAGTATACCCCTTTTCTATGGCTTTGCCACTGCGAATCCGCCTACGCCGTCTCCGGTAACATCGCCAACTTTAACGTCCTGATTCCAGAAATAGAGAGGCATGTTGTTGTAAGTAACCTGAATAGTGCCGTCAGCTCGAGTGAAGGTGCCGATTGAAGAACCCATAGCTGGATTGTTTGCTGCTACAATCGCATCAGCAGAAGCGACGGTGTAAGGAGGCCAATTGGTAGCACAGGTGCCGGTACAATTGCTGGTGCCAGCGGTATCTTTACTGTAGGTGTAAAGGGTCATGCCGTTAGCTGCCGCAAGATAATTTCCAAGGACAGGGTCATTGGCTACCGAAAGAGTCGAGCTTGCCATCACCTGCATGGTGTCATCGGTGCTAGTTGGCGTGGTCGTTGTGGTCATAACCGGCTGAACGATTGAGCTCTGAGCCGACATATACCACCATACTCCCCCGACAACGATGATAAGTAGAACGATAATCCAAATAATTGTTGATGTTTTCATAAAAGTAGTACAACGAGCGCCAAAGATTTATTACACCCTCTTTTTACCTAGGCATTATCTCCCTTGATCATCTTCATCGCCTCCTGAACGGTGGTCATAAATTGCGCAGGGAAAATAATGGTCGAATTCTTTTCAACGCTTATCTCCGCCATAGTCTGGAGCGTTCGAAGTTGGAGTGCTACTGGATGCTTGGAAATAAGGTCGGCTGCCTGACCGAGTTTTTCTGCCGCTTGGAATTCTCCCTCAGCCGCTACGATTTTTGCCCGGCGCTCTCGCTCGGCTTCCGCTTCCTTGGCCATAGCCCGCTGCATATTATCCGGAAGAGTAATGTCTTTAATTTCAACTGCGCTCACCTCAACTCCCCAAGGTTCTGTGTGGATGTCGATCACTTCCCTGATCTGTTTATTGATATCGATTGTCTGGGACAAAAGTTGATCGAGCATGAACTGGCCGATAACATTTCTCACTGTTGTCTGACTGATTTGGTTGATTGCGTTATAGATATTTTCAATAGCTACCACAGACTTCTTCGAGTCGACAATCTTGTAGTACGCCACTGCTGCAATATCAATCGACACATTATCTTTGGTAATGATTTTCTGTGAAGGAATATTCATGGTGATGGTCCGCAGACTCACTCGGGTCATCTGTTCAAAAAGAGGTACAAGGATGATAAGTCCAGGGCCTCGGACACCAGTAAGTTTGCCAAGAAAAAAGATCACCCCGCGGTCATATTCTTTGACCACCCGAAGCGACAAAAGAAGCAGGACGACAATAACGGCAATGATGATATAGAGGATAGGCATGAAAGTTTGAGTTAGCTGGTATAGCGAGATTGTAGCACAAACCCCTTGGATCGAATCCGTATCGCTTTAAATAAAAAGTGCCCGCTTTCCTCTTTCGGAAAGCGGGCGATTCCAGATCATTGCGCAGCGATGCGCTTTTTTTGTTTCCAATCCTTCAAGGAGGCTGCTGCACTGGCTGCGGCACGGCCTTCAGTGGTGAGGATGTAGGTTTTTTTCGGATCGGCCGTCTGCTCGGAGACCAAACCGCACTTCGACATCTCCCCGAGCGCAAGCGTCGCCTCAGCTTCGCTGATAAAGATGATCGGCTCCGCGAACTCGTCAGCGGCTATCTCCCGATCGACGAGAAACATCTCGATGAGGATCGGTCCCCAAGCTGTGCGTTCATCGCGTCCCAAAATTTCAGCAAAGCGAGCCAGATTGAAGGTGTTTTTAAACGTGCCTATGAGTTCTTCGAAAACGGCAACGCGTATGAGAAGCTTGATTCGGGGAGGAACAGTGTCCAAAAAACCGACATCTCTCCGATCCGAGACGATAAGGCTCCGGAAACTTTCTCCAAGCGCCCGCAAGCTTTCACCGTCATGCAAAGTAAGCCAGTTCAGCATGAGACGCTCCACATTTTCGGACCACAGCCGGACGTCATCGTGTGTCAGGGCGTCGGTGGGATTGGGAGAAGTGGCCCGATCAAGCAGGGTGCGGGTAACGTCGGACACACTCGCTTGACTAGACTCCATTGAACAGACGGCGGTAGTAAAGGTATTCATAAGAAGGACTTTGTTTGGCTTCAAGAGTACACTTTAAAACCCTCAAGTCAATCTTTACGAAAAATACCCACTTCCTTTTATTATTACAAAATAAAAAAACCGCTCACCTCCTTGCGGGAAGCGGCGGTACTGAGCAGAAAACAGGGTTTCAATTTGATTTCTTTTTGGCCTTACGCCTGCTGACCTGCTTCTTGAGCGTCCGACGGAAGATGAGACGCTGCCGAGGCTTAAGGCCGGTAGCCATAATGGCATTGATAATGTGCGTCTCGGTTGGTGCCACCTGGACGTCAAAATAGTCGGCATGATCGACATGTTTCTGTGCCTCATCGAGAACACTCTTCATGACGACGGTTCGGTCGAAGCCCTTATTGGCGGCAAGCGAATGTGCCGCCGCCAATACGTAAGTTCCGACATCCTGAACGACGAGAATGCAGAGGCCTGCGACGCGATCCGCATCAGTCCAGGCGACCACATATTTCATGCCACGGTGTTTCATGTCGTGGTCGATCCCAGCAGGAGTTTTGTCTTTGGCGGCCGAATGGCGAGACCGAAGCAGGGCGTTGACGTCGGACAGGACAAACGCCTTGTTGAGGTCACGGGCGCTGAGAAGAGAAGTGCGAAGTTTTCCGGTAAACATGGAGTGGGTGTGGTTGAGGTTATGCAGAAGTTTGTACCAAAACTACCACACAAAGAAAGTAAGTCAAATATTGTAAATGAGGCGCCGCGGACAGAGAAGTTCGGACTACTTACTATAATGCTCCTCAATCACTCCATTCTCCAATTCCCTATTTCCGATCTCACTAAAAGCACGCTCTTTTAGAGTACCCGTAAAACCTCGAATACCTTCATTTAACTCAAGATTTTGATGCATAGTTAAAAATATTTCATCTACTAAATCTTTATCAAGGAAAGCTGCAACTGTCTTAGCCCCACCTGCCAGAATAGCTCTAGTAATCCCCCTTTCTTCTGCAACTTTAATTGCTTCTTCTGGAGAGAGCGCAAACGCTACATTTTTGTTATCCTCCCCTGACTTGCTTGATATTACAATATTTAAAGCTCCTTGAATTGGATAAATATCTGGAAATTGCTTAAAAGTGGTCCGTCCAACAAAAAGACAACCTGATTCTTTTACCCTCTCCTTAAAATTTTCTTCAGCTTTTTTAGAAACCCAATCAGAATTACCTTCCTTAGTAGCGATAAAGCCATCCTTGCTTATGCCGATATCAAGAATAATTTTCATATGAGAAAGTATAACAGAAAGTTACGACTGATTTCATCATCTTATATTATGAAGAGTTTTGAGAAAATTGAGTTCTGGTCTAACTAGGGCCCCTTCCCGAATCTTATACTGGGGGTGTTTATGAATTATGAGTACCTGAAATTCGTAAATGAGAGACTGGGATACATTAGGTGTTTCAGTTAAAACGAGACTTTCAATATGTACCCAAAATTATTTGGTGCAGGAGTCAAATCACCGTATCGTCTAAAAAGACGTAGTCTTGCTTCTTCTCTCTCATTTTTCTTATCTGGCCTATCTTCCCCAAAGGGATAGACCCAAAACTCATGAATACTACTATCTGCTGCAGCCACCTTTAAACACTCTGCCACCTTATTCATATCTACGCCCTCTCTCTTTGTTTCAGGCTGATTCATAGGCTTACTTGTTTCTAAAGTTGCATCTTTATCAAAGGTTCCAAACAATAGTTCGGGGAGTTCTTGATAATTCTTTCCAGAAGTATCTATTATGATCCCAACATTATCAAAAATATATAAGCTACCATTCTCACCGTATGGTTTTTTTACAAAAGGAAGTGGAGTACTCTCTTGCGGTATTTCTGAATTTTCTTTCATATCAAAAGTATATCAGAAGTCAGTATAAGAAAGTTAAGGGGGTGCCCAGAGAGAATTGAACTCTCGATACCAGTTCCACAAACTGGAGTTTTACCACTAAACTATGGGCACCATGAATTTGCTATTTATAATCTGAGCTTCTTAAACTCAAGATTAAAATTTCGCTTTTCAACCTTATCATAGTGTACTAGGTGATGGCAATTATGACAGAGCCAAGCAAGATTGCTTAAAGCATTATTCATACGATTTTGATCAACATGGTGCACCGCCAAAACCCGAATATCAACACTTTTACATAACGTACACATCTTTACTATGTTATGTCTGGAGAGGACACTTTTATAAGATGCTCTGCCGTGAATCCAGTTAGCATGTTTCCTCCCTACAAATTCTTTATTTCTCCATGTAGTCTGACAAGACTTACCACAAAAATAATGCCCACTTTTTGAATGAGTTAAGGCTTTAAGGGGTTTGTATATTTTCTTTGTACAAGTAAAACAATGGACCCATTCACCGTTTCTCATACTAAAATGGTGACTCTGGGCAGAGCAATATTTACCCATACCCTTTTGTAACCAGGAAGGTTTAGCATAAAAACTTTTAAAGCATTGTTTGCATTTTATTATCGGCACCTAACCATTATAAACACCGACACATGAAGAAAAGTTAAAATCTTACAACCCCTTGAGTGGACCGTTCGGATTAATTACTGACTGAAGGTGCGAATAAGGAATAACGACAGTCTGAATGCCCGCGGCATAGCTCGCCACCTGATATTGATTGAAAATAATCTTAAGACCGCTTGGCGTTGGGAAGAAGACGGCAAAATTATCCGCATCAGCACTTGTGCCGCTGGCAATATTTTCCTTATCAGCATCTGCACCAAGCTGTTTGGTAAGAAGCGTACTGCTTTCCTTGGAAAGAGTCGCCAAATAATTTCCGGTAAATAGCGTATCGAGAGTTATCGGCTGGCCGGTATGTTCGTCATAATTAAGCGCAACAGTTTCACTTCCGGGGTGAGCAGCTCCGGCAGAATAATATTCCTGAGTAAGGGCAAAAGAAAGCACTCCTGAAACTGCCGCCTGCTGCTCATACGTAATGGTTAGGGTGCTCCCGTCCGAATCAGGACCGCCAACACCCATCTCAGAGTTCTCGCTTTCTCCCGACTTAAAACTGTCTTTATCACTCTTCACTGCACGCAGAATATCATTATTAATTGCTTGATTGGCTACAGGGTTTGAAAGACCAGCGACAATCGGATATGAAACAGTGATTTGATATGAGTATATTGTATTCTCTTCGGTTGTAGTGGTTGAAGTTATCGAAGGATTCTCCTGTTCGACAGTCACCTGCGGCGTAGTAGTTGCAATGAGTGATTGCTGGACGCCTTCCGGCTTAAAAAGAAAGTAACCAGCCGCAGCAAGAAGCAGAATAAAAATAATACATAAGATAATGAGAACGGTGCTCTTTTTCATACTCTAAGTATAGCACTCTGCAAATACTGAAAACTGCTTTATTGTGCACGAGAGAGGATTTGAACCTCCATAGCCTTGCGGCCGCTACCACCTCAAGGTAGTGCGTCTACCAATTTCGCCACCCGTGCGTTCCGTCATTATGCACAAGTTAGTGGGTTAATTCAAGCAAAAGAAAAGAGCGCCTGCGGCGCTCTTTTCTTTTGCTTTCGTTTTGTATCTAAATTACGCTTCAACTGGTGCTGCTTCCACTTCTGGTACAACAACTTCTTCAGGAGCGGCTTCTGCAACGGCTGCATCATCAGTTCGGACCATTCGTGAGTGTCGCATCTGTCGGCTAATTTCCTTGGCCGCCTTGGTTCGGATGTAATAAAGCTTAGCTCGTCGTACTTTTGCTCGTCGAGTAACTTCGATCTTATCGATCATTGGAGAATAGAGAGGGAAAATTCGCTCGATACCGTAACCTCCAGAAACTTTTCGGACAGTGAAAGTAGCTCCGGCTTCAGAACCGTGCTTTCGGGCAAGTACAAGTCCTTCAAAAATCTGAAGTCGTGTCTTTCCCTTTTCCTGAATCTTCTGTGAGACTTTAACGGTGTCTCCAGCACGAAGATCGAGCTTCTTTCGCTCGTCCATATTTATTGGAGAAATCTTGATATCTGCTGTTTTCATAGGAGCCTATAATCTAGCACAGGGGTCATTCTTTAGCAATAGGAGCCATAGGCCTAGCCACGGGCTTCCAATTTCTCGAAGGTTATCAAGGCTTTTTTGAAGTCCGCCGGATATGGCGCCTCCACTAAGAGAGCCTTTCCTTTCACATCTTTAAAGGAAAGGCTCTTGGCATGAAGAGCCAGCCGCTCAAAGCCGAGCTCGGCAGGCATTTTAGGGGCATACAGCCGGTCAGCTACCACAGGGTGGTTAATAGCCTTGAGATGCACGCGAATCTGATGAGTACGGCCGGTTCGAGGAGTAAGCTCTACAAATGAGAGTTTTTCCGTGGTAGCAAGCACCTTGTATTCGGTCACCGCTTCCCGAGCATCTCCCCTAGCCCCTCGCTGCGCCGACCAAAGTCGAAAATCTTTTTTGTTTCGGGCAATCGGCCGGTCAATCGTGCCGTCCTTCTCATCCATAAAACCGTATACAAACGCGTTGTAGATTTTCTCAACCTCGCGTCCTTGAAACTGCTCCTGCAAATATAAAAAAGTTTTGCGGTTTTTGGCGATCACCATCACCCCCGAAGTCTCGCGGTCGAGCCGGTGCACAATCCCCGGCCGTGGCACCTCTTCGCCTCTTGGCAAAATATGCGCGTCCCCAACCATCGCCATTTTCGGATATGTTTCAAGAAGCCAATCCGCCAAGGTTGGTTCTGTGCTTCGCCCATCTGCATGGACCATAAGGCCCGCCGGCTTATTAATAGCCAGCAAATCTGGCGTTTCTAAAAGAATTTCAGGATTCTGGATTTTCATTTATTTTTAGACCTCTAAACACAAAAGGAGAATTCGACTGTTTATCCAAAGCCGTGAGTAATTCGTCTTTCACCATCCCCTTGGGAATTCGCATAATCAAATACCTTATATCTTCCTTTTGCAAAGTTCCATGAACATGCCGACACAAGTGCATACGCTGCTGGACATCACGTAGATCGTCGCCGCCATTATAATCAATACGGTCGACCTGAATATGATCGGTCTTAAAACCTACCATGGTTTTACCAAAAGCAATAACGCTGCGTACCGGTCCCGGAGCTTGCCCTTCTGAATATGCTATTTTCAATCCTTCGGGCTCGGGAACAACAGCATTCGCGTAATGCTCTTCAGCATCTCCAATCTCAATACCCTTAGCCCCTTCAATCATCTCCAAAACCCGGGAAAGTCTTTCAATTCTTGCCAAACACTGGTCTTCTGCCATTCCTTCATATAACGAACTAACATCATCTAGAAAATGACCATTAACGTCTTCTTCTATTAGTGTCAGAAGGCTTCCTATCGTCTCGCGTATAAATTGCGGATCATCTGAATTTTCCAACTCAAGTGCAAGCTCATAAGCTTTCTTGGGTGTTTCAACTGATTCTAGACTTTTCATAGTGTGGGCGATGAGGGACTTGAACCCCCGACCTTCTCAGTGTAAATGAGTTGCTCTACCAACTGAGCTAATCGCCCGTCCCCACAGTATATCCAAAAAGCTGAAATTGGCAATTATCGAAAGGGTTTTTAGAAAAATTCTAGGAGAAAAAGACAAACGTTGCAGAACGCTGAATTTCGGAGAAAGTTCCTCCGGTCACCTGCTTGTTCACCTCCTCTATATGTATAGGAGTATCGTGCCCTACCCGAGTAAGCTTATCTCCGCTTAGATACGCTGCTTTTGTTCCCGATATGGCAAAAATATCGTTGCCGGAAATGTAACCAACTTTATTGCCTGACACGGCGAATACGTGGGTGTCTTCAATCCAGCCGATCTTCGTTCCGTCCCTATAAATATCTTTTTCTGAAATGTGGAGCATTTTTTATTGCATCAATTAAATGACGTGACAATGTCAAAATCTCTGAAAAAAACATCGTCGGAAACTACCAATGGTTCACCGTCTGCAACAAAAGAGTCGTCGGATTTGCTGCCAATGACAGGTACAACAATTTTTGTTGATCCATCTATGTGATTAGCCGTCACCTTGTATAGCCTGCCGTCTTTTCTTCTAACTGGAGATGTGGGCCTGATCATATCTTTTATTAGCCGCGCTTTTTCCTCTTCATCAAGCAGAGTGAGATCCCCTGTCTTATAAGCTTCTATTCGCCGATTTCTTAATTCTTCTCTTTGTTCTGGCGAAATGCGCGACTGTTGGTTAGGGTCTACGTCTCCTAAAAATACGTTTTCCATGATGCTATTATTTTATCATAAAAAATCTGTGAACCGGTACTTAGCTTGTGCCCCTGGTAGGAATCGAACCTACATTAACGGCTTAGAAGTCCGCTGTTCTATCCATTGAACTACGGGGGCTGGTGCTCTCAGTAGGAATCGAACCTACATTTTAACTTCCGCAAAGTCATGTCCTATCCATTGAACGATGAGAGCATGTGGGCATTAAAGCCTATTTTGAAGGGTCGGACAAGGGGGAACTTCCGGCAAGTGCCTTCTTATAGAGCGCGGCCTTGGCATCTTCGGCGGCCTTGATGGCGGTAATGTCTCCGGTTTTTGGAAGCGATGCGGAAGCTGGCGGAGTTCCCCCGTCTTGAACTTCTGCAGCTTGCCCTGTCTCAACAGTCCAAAATACATATCCGTTCCAAAGAATAAAAATCAAAATCAATCCGACAAAAAAGAAGAATAGCCTCTTCCAATCCCTCGTTGCATCGAAGGTGATCGGATCGAAAGATATTTTTTTGAAGGTAAGCTTTTTCATTTATTTGTTTTTAACCACGCTAAAATCAAAATCTCCTTTCCATGATCCGGAACTTTTTTGAGGACTGCCTGAAACACCCGAAACCTGATCGCTCCCCTCTCCAAGCTCGACTGAACCGACATATACCTTATATGGCATATTTTCAAGGAGAGTCATGAAGCGAATGGTGTTGGTCCAACTGCCGCTCGTCGTCATGTGAAATTGCAGCAGCTCTTTGTTATCAGCTGCAAGCGAATCATCTGGCTGAACATTTATTGAAAGCTGGTGGCTCACGCCGGCAGTGTCCGCTAGAGATTCGATGCTTTGAATAAAATCGGCCACTTTGTCATTGTCGACAAACAAAGAGTCGAGAAGTCCTTGGTCTTTCTGAAGCGATGCGACCGTCTGGCGAAGGCCAATCACCTGCTGTTCTTGCGTGGCTTCCTGGGAAATAGCAGCGGAATCGGCGCTTATACTGTCGTTTGTTCTCACAAAATCAAAATACAAATAGGCGTAGCCGGCGATCAGAATGAAAACGGCGACGGCTGCGGCAATGATCTTTGTTTTTGTGTTGCTTTGCTTCATGGTTAAAATGATCCGCTGATATTCATGGTAAAGCTTATGTCCTTGCTGTCGGAAAGATTGGAAAGTGGAAAATCGGCATTGGCAAACATGGGATCTTTCTTAAGAGCATTATTAAAATCAATCAGTGTCTGGCGGTTAGCCGCAACGCCTGTCAGGGTAAGAGTGCTACCTGTCGTAGCATAGGCATATGAAAAATGAGTGAGGGTAATGCCCGCGGGCTGATACGTCTGGATTTTCAGAAAAATCTGCGAAGGAAAGTGCCCCGAGACTTTAGCAATTGCTACCTCGGCCTGAGCACCCTTAATGGTTCCAAGTAGCGTACCTTGCTCAGATGACAGAGCCGAATTGGCCATGGCAGTTTTTTTAAGAGCCAAATCGTGGGCCTGTACTTTTGAGAGGAGGTAGGATGGCATAAACAAAATGCCGCCAATAATGAGCCCGACGCAAGTCAGAAGAAGGAGCACCACGGCAAAACGTCGCTTGTATTCAATGGAGAGCAGTTTCTTTTCGTCTGGAGGAAGTAAGGTAAACATAGTTATGAAAATTTTGGAATAGCCAAGCCGATCGGCGCGGCATAGTTGAGCGAATCGACCTGCGACATGCTCGGAATGTGCACATCAAAGGAAGCGGTATTCGTCCAAACGTTTCCTATTTCGACCGGAATGCGAAGACTCTGGGAAAGATGGTCCTTAAATCCCGCAAGTGCAGTATCTTTGCCGGCAAGAATTATTTTCTCAATTTTTTTTCCAGTCTGGCCCTCTGCATCCTTGTGCGAATGCCAGTACAAATAAATGCGTTCAATTTCGTCATTTAAAATTGAGACGGTGTTTGCAAGGGCCGCAAACACTGATTCATTCTGCTCCTCTTTCATAAAGCCCTTTTCATTTTTAATTTTTGCGGCCTCTTCTTCCGAAACCTGAAACTCTTTGGCAATTGAAGCTATAAAACTGTCGCTGCCGACGGCTGCAGTTGAAGAAAACTGCACTGCTCCATCGCTGACAATCGAAATGCTTGTTTTTGTTTCTTCAAGATTAACGAGAAGATATGCGTTCATATCCCCAGCCTTTATAAGCGATCGTGAAAGCGCGGCGGATTCCAACAAGAAAGAAAGAGGAACAAGGTCGCATTCATGAAGAAGAGTAATGTATTGATCAATGATTTTTCGCGGCAACACCGTAACGCTCGCTTCCGCATGAGTGTGATCCTTCTGGCGGAAAATATGATAGTCAAAAACGGTTTCCTCGCCGGAGATTGGTACGTTTTCTTCAAGGTGAAACTCGATTGCGGTACGAACCTGTTCTTCTGTTCCGGTTTCGACGTCTGTTTTAAAAAGATATGCTTCCTCTTCGGAGATAGCGACTTTTACGAATTCAATTTTGAATTCTCGCTGGAGAGATTGAAGAGCTTTCTTCAATTCATCACTGGAAGAAAGCTCTTCAGCAGAAGAAACGGGTGTTTTAAGCATTCGTTCGCCATAGCGGCCGAGCACGTAATGGCCGCCCTTTCGCTTGAGTTCTGCCACGCGAACAGCCTTCGGGGTGATGTCGAGCCCGAAGAAAGACATCTGGAGAAATTCCGGAGGCGGAAACTGATCAAAGAAGTGCTTCATTAGCCTGAATTATATCATGTCTTCTGAGAGCAGGACCATAGTAACGCTCAACCCCAGCACTACTTCGTAAAAGTGACGTGCAGGAGGAACCTGAGTCATTTTACAAAGCAGTGCTGGGCTTTCGCTTACACATGGGTTTAGTTGCTATATCTATACTGTAGATAATAAATATTGAGCGCTACTGTCAGATTAATTAGCAGGTGTACCAGGAGGAACGGAAGGATCGGCTTGAATAAGCGAGAACGGAACATCATCGTGGCCACCGGCAGCAAAGAGCATGCCATTACTTTCAAGACCCTTGATTGTCCTCGGTTCAAGATTGGCAACGAAAAAACATTTTATTCCAACCAATGTTTGCGGATCAGGAAAATACGCCGAGATACCAGATACAATCTGGCGGGGAGCTTCCTCGCCGAGATTTACCATAAGCTTGAGCAGCTTGTCGGTCTCGGGAACTTTTTCGGCACTGAGTATCTCCCCTACTTTTACTTCTACTTTTTTAAAATCGTCGTAGCTAATCATATTTTTATTTTGGCTGTTTATCTAAATAACTTTTTAATATGAGGGCGGCGGCCGAAGCGTCGAGCATCTCATTTTTGCCTTGGAGATGCTCGGCTTCGGCCGAGGTCATGAATTCCGGTTCAAACACCACAGGAAGGCCTGACTCTGACTCAAGAACCTTTTTAAATTCTAAAATTTCTTTCATTACCTTATTGTCCTCTCCTTTGAAATTTTTTGACTCGCCAAGAATGATCTTCTCGGCATTTTCGACAAGGCAAATAGCCCGAATACCGGCAATAAGGTCGCGGTCGTTCTTGAGCACGGCCCGAGGAAAAGCTAGGCCGTGCTCCTCTTCCCCGACCGCAATCCCCACATTTTTTGTTCCATAGTCAATACCTAAAAGTCGCATGGCCTGATTGTAGCATAGGTGCCGTTTTGATATAGTTGTTGGGTATTACTCTAATAATTTTATATTACACATGGAACCAACGAACCAAGCTGATAAAAAAAATGCATGGCTGATCCCCGGATCAATCATCGTCGCCGGAATTCTAATCGCAGGAGCGGTATATTTTGCCAATACTCCACACGGAACAACTACCGCAACCATTCCTGGCACAACACCCAATAGCAACGGCACAGTCACCGTCGACTCAAGCAAAATCAGTACAGCTAATGAACCTTTCATTGGCCAGCAGAACGCTCCTCTCACTATCGCTTATTGGTATGACTACCAGTGTCCTTATTGCAAGCAAAATGAAGCAACCCTCATGCCTCAGCTTATTACCGACTACGTAAACACAGGCAAGGCAAAAGTAGTCTTCAAGGATTTTGCTTTTCTTGGAGCTGACTCTCAGACATTGGGACTCGCCTCTCGAGCAGTCTGGGAAGTGGCGCCTGATAAATTCTACGCATGGCACAAGGAAGTATTTGCTGAACAGGGCGAAGAAAATTCCGGCTGGGCAACTCCGGCTAAAATCTTGAGCATCTCAACATCTGTTCTTGGCGCAGCAGACGCAGCTAAAGTTCAGACTCTCATGACCACCAACGCTACCGAATATCAGAAAGACATGGATGCAGACAAGGCAGAAGGCGCAGCACTCGGTGTGAACGGTACTCCATCGTTTATCATCGGCAACCAGCTTGTCGTCGGAGCAGACTCATACTCAAGCATTCAGAGTATTGTTGATTCTCAGTTGAAATAAAACACTAGGCCGTCTTTTTCCATACCACATCCATAGCGGTCAAATTATATGTGGGACGATGGGAAAAGGCTCTAGGCGGATCAAAAGAAATGGCTTCTTTTAGGCTGAGAATTCTTGAGTCCAAGGTTTTTTCAAACTGCCCTCCGGTTCTATTGGTACGAATAGCCTTGTTTGAAGAAACAGCAATCTTGCCGAACCCATTTTCGCCGGCAAATGTTTCAAGTGACTTCATAATACCCGAAAACAAAGCACTCTCGTCTACAGTGTAAAGATAGGTACTTGAGGGATTTAGGGAAGCGCAAAGTATTTTTTCTCCATCAACTTCTTCTGCATGCAACAAAACTAGCCCTTGGCAGATGAGGCTTTCCGGATCTTGAAATACCATCTGCAAGTAATTTTCCATATCCCATATGTTTTCCTTCTTGGTTCCTTTTTCAGGATTATCAGCGGCCACACAGACACCGCCGGTCATTCGCGCATGTGCACTTTCCTTTGTCTTAGTAATAAAAGCATTTAAAACCTTTCGCGAACTTCCTGAAGAAGACTGGAATTTCCCAAGTTCTTTCGATACCGTTTCCTGCTCTTCACCAAACAGCCGAATCATATTTTCAATGGTATAAGAAGCAAACTGATCTTCATTGTATACGCCGCTCTGAATACCTTTTTCTTCCTCCATAAGTTCGGCAAAATTAACTTCTCCCAGATGAAGTTCTCGAGCATCAATCTCCCGTCCAGTAAGTTCCCGTATTGCTGCCATAGTCTTATCGCGTTGAGCTTTAAGCTGTCCGTATACCGCCTTGGTTCCCTTCTCCTTTGAAGCAGAGGATTTGGCTTGGAGCCCGCCTGCTAATTTCTCGTAAAGCGAAATCAGTCTTCGTATTTGCGCTGCGGTATATTTTTTGCCGCTTCTTTGTTCCAAAGTTCTTTTGATCTGAGACAAAAAGCTTTCCGACAATCCGAGCTTGTCTATTTGAAGCTTGTTAATATTCTCCTTTTTCTTCGAATCATTTCTTTCTGCAGAAAGGGCGCTGAAACGCCCTTCCATCGAAGATCGCACCTCTTCGTTTTCGTATGCTTTTTCGACCACTCTTCTGTACACCTCTTTTACACGATCATTATAAAATTCATTAAGCTCACAGAGAAGGGCATAGTCTTTGTTCGATGCATTAGCAACCCTATCGCTTGTTCCTCGAATATAGTCCCGAACATCCTCATTTTCTGAAAATTCATAAGCCATAACAAGCTTTTTTACCTTCTCCTTATCAATAGACTCTTCGCCTTTTCCATATAGTGCATCGGCAAGGATAACAAAGAGTTTGTCTTCCTTAGTATCGAGGCTTGAATATCGTGCGGGAAGAAATGCCTCGATTTGCGACCTGACAAGTTCTTTCATCTTTTCAGGCTCAAAGTCTACAGCTTCAAACATGCGACTGATAGCGTGAATTCCATCGGTCATAGTTGAAATCGCCTTCTGATCAAGTTCCTGACCCTTTTTAAGGGTAATCTCGCCGGAAGCTAAAAGATCAATCTCATACTTTTTCTTTATTTTATAACTGGCCAGATCCGCAGACCGATCATTACATTGCTTCATTGCTTCGTAACTGCCAAAATTCGAAGAATTTTGTGGATATACGTGCCTGATAAGATCGTTGAAGTAAGGCTTTTCTCTTTCTTCGTCTACTATCTTGTCCGACCCAGACATTTTTTCTGCAAGAGAGTTGAGTTCAGCAAAATAAAGCTCTTCTTGATTATTTTTCTTGGCCTGTATATATTCTCGAATTATATCTGGTGCAACAACCCGAAATGACTGGAGAAACTCCGTGACTATGTCATATCCATTTTCTCCGAATAGTCCGTATTGTACGCAAGCATAATATCCTTCCAATATTTTTTCTGCCTGAATACCATAAAGACCGGTAACTCTGTTTGTAAATTCTAAGCCTTCGGGTGAATCAAGAAAAAGAGTTCTGTGATTCATGGCATACTCGAAGGGTCTCTTGATCCCATCCTCATTTGTATCTATTAAGGCAGGAGCTTTGAGGGGCAAATTCACAAAGGTATCAACTGAAAAGCCTTGACCAAGGAGTCTGGATGCAAAAACAAGTGAAGCGATATTAACTCCATAATTTTTCTTGCATTTTCTTGCAAGCCCTATCTTTTCAGTCGAAGCAAGAAATTCTTCGCTATACGTGAGCCACACTGATGCCCCATTGCTTGAATCACTAGTAGAAAAAAGTAAATCCGGAGCGTCGGTAGGTAGCAATAAAGCTTGCTCCTTGGTCAAACCACCTTGATGTATTTTCTTTAACACTCCGTCCATTGCATCAGGAAATCTGCCCTGATACGCATCCCCGAACGACACCAAGTAATCCAAGCCTTCCTTTGTTTGGTATTCAGGATATTCAAAAATATTTTTTGCATAATTTCTTGCAAGGTCGAGTGATGCAAAATGAATGAGGTCTCCCCTTATAATTTCAAGCTGAGTAGTAGGATCATATCCCTTGGACGAGCCAATTAAAGAAGAATAGTCCTTATAAAGTCCAAGGATTGGATGTCTGGCTAATGATTCTAAAACGTGTTGATTATTGGGATCAGACTTGTTTATTTCTCGTGACAGAGGAAGTAGTACAGTTGATATAAAAACTTCAGAACTCTGACTCTTCTGAATTCCTTCAGTCAGCGAGCTTATAACATACTTCCTAAACTCTTGTTCAAATTCGGTTCCAGGCTGCAGAACAAATGCATACGATGAACGTGGCACAAGAGAAGCTTTTCCAAGTGCCGTAGCTACCTCTTCTATTTGCTCCCCTGTGAAAATTCCTTTTTCAACAGACTCCTTGATAAGACTCTCTATAGTCATGGTTGCTAAGGATTTTTTCAGTAAATCCTTTTCTGTAGAGCCTGCCGCAGAAAGTTCCACATACACATTCGAGGCAAACGAAGAACCTTCCCAAAAAGCTTTAATTTTTTGCATTCCCTCTTCACTGTCTATTGACCCGTTACTTTCTTTTAAATCAGTCAAAATCCCTTCTATTTCAGGATATTTCGCCATCATATCTGCAATAGTAGCCTGCCACTTCGGACTATAGGTTATGGAACTTAAAGTTATACCGGCAGCTCTTCGTCCATCGTATGACGTATCTGGAGACAGAAGTCCTAAAAATAAAAGAGTAAATGCTTTACTGCTAGGAAAATATTCAAGTTTAGTAAATTGACCGTAAGTTGCCACTCCCGATTCAGGGTTAAGGGCAAGTCGCTCTTTTTCTTTATACAGACTTTCAAAAGAAGTGCCTAAAGTTTTTTTGAAGAGTGGATCTTCATCTATAGCCGCCCAAAGATCCAAATCATTTTTTTCCGTCTCTATTTTAGAGTTCCTAAAAATATGTTCCCCGAATTTTCTGGAAAAAGAACTGGGAGGGTTATAACGGGGGTAGTTAGATTTAATATTATCCACATCAACATGAGCTTGTTCCAATGGTTCAAACATTTTTTCCATCTGCATCTCACAATCATGCATATATAGATCCATTACTATTTCTCGATGAGGACGAGAATGACGCAACTTGTTTACTGCATCACGAAAATCAACTGCTTGGCGAAAATCATTAGAAACATTCAGGGTTCCTAATTTTGACTCAACTACATAGCCAGAAGGTGTGGCCGCGTCTTTTTCATAAAAATCAGGGAGGGCTAAGTCAACTTGTTTTTTTGCTTTTTCAAAATCAACAGGATCTATCGGGAGAGTTGCATATACATAATCACGCACTACTCGTTCATTTAGAAATCGTATCTCTTCCTGAGAAGCATCGAGGGTGCTTTGATAGAGCTGAGCAAGACTATCTAACCGCTTTAGCGCTATATCTCGCAGGTCGCCGTCAAGAGAGTTCGCGGCATCTGTTTTTGCATAAGACAACAATCTTTTAAGATCTTTCTTAGAGTTCAATACGGACTGTACCTCTTGTGATTGAGCAATCAATCCATTAAGTTTTTTCTTTTTGTTAAACCTGCTTACGGCCGTAACCAATTTCACCACGGCTGAATCTAGGGTATTACCATCAATTTCCTTTTCAAGGCTTCTTTTTTCTGAATTTAATCTGTCGCGCTCGCCCTCTAAAGTTTTAATTTCATCTTCAAAATGCTGAAGATACTGTTTCATTTTAATCACCAGTGCGGCTTCTTCAGCTACTCGCTCAGAGGTTTTTTGTTGAGATGTAAATCCGCGCTTTTGCCAGTTGATTAACTCTTCTGCCTCTTTGACTAGTTTTTCTTCACTTGCTTTCTGTGTACCAGAAAGAGAGAGGCTCTCAACTATGTCGACACTATGATACAAAGTAGCCAGAGTAGCCATCTCCAATTTAATTTTTTGTACCTCAATATGCAAAAGATGCAGCTTTTCTTTAAAGGCTGCGGCTTCTTGGGGCATTTTTTCTTCTATGGCAGTCTCTGGTTCGGTTTTCTCCAGAGTTTCTACTGACTCAGTTTCTTTTATACGCTCATTTAATCCTTCTGCCATGCTTTTGCATTATACCAAGAATACGCCCTGCAAAGAAAAAAAATCGCCCCTATTAGGGCGATTTTTGTTTTGGCGGAGGAGGTGAGATTCGAACTCACGGGAGCCTTTCGACCCCTCTTGTTTTCAAGACAAGTGCGATAGACCTCTCTGCCACTCCTCCCCGCATTAAATGCGTGCAAGCACTATAGCAAAAAACATTCGGAAGCGCTAGAATAAAGCCATATGGAGTTCCAACCTATCAAGTGGCAGGCTCATGAATATTTTCACTACGAACGATCAATGGATTGGTACTGGGCCGTTGCCATCATCTCCCTTTCTATCATTACTCTCGCTTTTCTCTTCGACGATTACCTATTTGCACTTGTAGTAATCGTCGGCGTTTTCACGCTAGTCATGTACGCCAACCGCAAACCAAGACTCATCACCTTCGAGGTTAATCGCAAGGGTGTGCGAGTAGATAAAATGCTCTATCCATACGCCAGCATCGAATCGTTCTGGGTTGAAGACCACCACGAGCATCCTGAACCGCGCCTCATTCTCAAATCAAACAAAGTGGTCATGCCCTTTATCATCATTCCTATTGCAGAAATCCATCCCGATGAAGTTCACCAGTATCTCCTTAATTTTATTCCTGAAGAAGAACACCATGAGCCGCTCGCTCAGCGCATCATGGAGTCATTAGGTTTTTAATATTTGCTTTTTTGCATCATGGACACCTTTTTTAAATGCTTACTCGTTTTTATTCCGCTGACTTTGATCAGCTATTTTTTCGGCGGCACTCCCCTCGCAACGTTCATTCTCTCTGCTATTGCGATTATCCCTCTAGCTAAATACATCGGCGAGGCCACTGAAGAAGTGACACTTTATACCGGCCCGGCTTTTGGCGGCATTTTAAACGCCACGCTTGGCAATATCACCGAACTTATCATTTCCCTCTTTGCCATTCACGCCGGCCTTCTTGAAGTAGTCAAAGCCTCCATCACCGGTTCTATTATTGGAAATCTTCTCCTTGTACTTGGCATGGGCATGCTCATGGGGGGCTGGAAATTCAAGAAGCAGTCATTCAATGTTACGGCTGCTCGGGCGCACGCCTCGACTCTACTTCTCGCCCTCACCGCCTTGGTCATTCCAGCAATCTTTTATTTCACCGCGCCTGCTACGCCAAACAGTACTCTTGAAGCGCTCAGTTTGTGTGTGGCATTCGGCATGATCATCACCTATGTTGCCAACCTCATGTTTTCTCTTCACACACACAAGCATCTCTACACCGAGGATGTGGCACACATCGAAGCCAAGTGGAGCAAGACGCGGAGCATCACTATTCTTGCAGTATCAACAGTATTTGTTGCTTGGATGTCGGATATTCTAGTCTCTTCCCTTCAGCCGGCAATAATTGCTCTGGGATGGACAGACCTTTTTGTCGGCGTGGTCGTGGTGGCAATTATCGGAAATATTGCCGAACATACTTCGGCAATTACTGTCGCCCTTAAAAATAGAATGGATCTTTCACTGCAGATCGCCATCGGATCAGCTACCCAGATGGCGATCTTCGTCACCCCGATTCTCGTCATACTCAGTATCTTTCTCGGCCATCCGATGAGTCTCGTCTTCAATTTGTTTGAACTCATCGCCATTGTCCTTTCAATATTTATTGCCAACTCGGTCGTCGAAGACGGCGAAAGCAACTGGCTCGAAGGCCTTCAACTCATGGTGGCATATCTTATTATCGCCGTGGCGTTTTATTTCCATCCTTAGTAATCATTTAGAAATTGAAAAGTGTAAAAAATAAAATAGAAAGGGCGGTCACACATTGTGTGACCGCCCGAGAGAGACTTGAGAACTGCATTGAAACTTACTTCCTGCTGGTGCTGGCGTAATGCCCGCTGGGTTTCGCTGCCTTCTTGAGGGCGCTGGCGATGGATTGACCGTCCGCCGGATAATAATTGGGGACGATTTCAAACCGGCACAGACCGTCACCACCAAACTTGCGGGACTCAGGAAGCGTCAAATCGATAGCCGATCCGCCGTTTCCCTTGATGTCCACATGGTGGCAAACATCAATAAGTTTCTCCTCCGTCTTGCCGCGAATCTTGTAGACTTTGTAGATCTTCAAAGCTGAACGGCGGACAGGTTCCCACAGTTTCCAGTAAGCATAACCGAAGTGCGGAGGAATCGGCGGAATATTGAAGGTCGCCTCCAGCAATTTCGTGGAGCATGCTGCTCCCTCGACATTGCCGGTCGGTATACCACGCGAACTTGAGAGCGGATTGCAGAGAGAGCTGCCGACGCCATTGTCTTCTTTATCGTGGCGGCCGCCAAAATGGGTGGCCAAACCGAAACCGACGCAGAGACTTTTGATATCAGCGGAGAAATTCACGGCCGTTTGACCGATGGACTGTTCGACGCGATGCGCCGAACGGGAGAAGGCCTGCTGCAGACCGTACGCGAAGCAAAACGGCGGGATCACTTTGAAGACGCCTGGAGTTTTGCTTTTTTCGACAACCGTGGTCGTAGTGACCGAGGTTTTCGAAATAGTCGTCTTGGCCGGAGCCGAAACGGGCTTGAACACCTTGCCGCGGACCAGAAAGGTCGCGGGAGGCATCTTGGCGTAGGCTTTCGCAAGATGAGCAGCATAGCTTTCATGGGCACGCTTGCGCTTGGAGATCACCACGACTTTCTTGATCGTGGTGACTTTTTTGACGATGGGCGCCCGATGGGGGCTGCTGCTGTCAACCTGGTGACGGATCAGCGGGTGCTTTTTGTAAGCGGCGCTGGCCGAGACCGGATGGAGGAGAAATGCGAAGAGAAACGTGAGAAACAGGATGGAAGTTTTCATGAGGTACAGAATTCAGAGTATTGGTGAAAGTTGAGGTTTGAGGCCCATTGTACTACTTTTGATAGAAATGTCAAGCGGTTGAGCCAAAAGGGCCGCTAGCCTGAGATAAAGAAAATCGGCCCCTTTGGGGGCCGATTTTCTTACTGTTGCTTAACCTAGTTTCTTGATAGCCTGTGCCAATCGAGATTTTCTTCGGGAAGCGTTGTTCTTTTTGATGGAGTTTGATTTTGCCGCCTTATCAAGTGCCTTGTAAGCGGAAGCGAGAAGCTTTTTTGCTTCATCTCCCTTCTTTTCCTTGATCAGTTTCTTAATATTTTTGACGATACCCTGAACTTCTTCTTTTCGGCGCACGTTAAATACTCGCTTTTTCTTCGAACCTCGGAGGGCCTTTTTAGCTGATGATGTGATTGGCATATGTAGGAAGGATGGTAACACATGTGACTTGTGAAGGCAACTTCTGCTATCATAGGCTTATGATTTCTCATTTATCCGGCAAGCTGCTAGCGCAAAGGGAGCGCCTCCTTATTATAGACGTGCACGGAGTCGGCTATAGAGTCTTCTCTACCCCGGAAACTATTCAAGCGGTCAGCCAAATGTCGGATGTTTCTCTCTGGACCCACCTCGCAGTACGAGAAAATGCTCTGGATTTGTACGGCTTTGCCACTGAAGAGGAGCTCCACTTTTTTGAGCTCCTCTTAACCATCTCTGGCATTGGTCCAAAATCAGCTCTCTCAATATTAAGCGGCGCCGGCGTCGAAACCCTCAAGAACGCCGTCGCCTCCGGCAACGCCGCACACCTTACCAAAATTTCCGGCATTGGCCGCAAGAACGCTGAGAAGATTGTCCTCGAACTTCACGGCAAGCTAAACGCACCAAGCGAATCCGACACCGCAAATATGCAAACTGAATCGGATTCAATCGCCGCCCTCCAATCGCTCGGTTACTCACAGAAGGAAGCGCGCGAAGCAATAAAAAAAGTACCGAAAGAAATCACCAGCACCGCCGAGATTGTGAAGTTTGCTCTCAAAACGCTAAGCTAATATGTCCGAAAAAATTCTTCGCTTTTTAAAAAAACTCATCCCTGCCCCGCTCTTCCGAGCGGGCCAACCTGTATACCACTACCTTCTCGCGGTGGCAGGTGCAGTCATTTACGGCTACCCTTCCCGCCGCATAAAAGTAGTGGCGGTCACTGGCACCAAGGGTAAATCGAGTACCGTAGAAATTCTTAATGCCATCCTCGAGGAAGCTGGTTTCAAAACTGCTTTAGCTGGAACAGTGCGTTTCAAGATTGCAGAGGACAACCGGCCCAATTTATATAAAATGACAATTCCGGGAAGATTCTTCGTCCAGAAATTTCTCCGCGATGCCGCCAATGCCAAATGCGACTACGCCATTCTTGAAATGACTTCAGAGGGGGCAAAGCAGTACCGACACAAGTTTATCGCTTTCGATGCCCTACTCTTTACCAACCTTTCGCCTGAACATATCGAGTCCCACGGGTCATACGAAAAATATGTAGCGGCAAAACTTCGCATCGCCAAAGCCTTGTCGCAATCGTCAAAGAAGAGACGCGTGCTTGTGGTGAATGGCGATGACAAAGAAAGCCCAAAATTCCTTGCGATGCCGAACGTTGAGAAATTTACATATTCATTGACCGAAGCAGAACCGTTCGTTCTCGGCAAGGAAGGCACCGATATCACCTATCTCGGTGAAAAAATCTCCACTCACCTTCCGGGCGAATTTAATATTTCAAATATTCTTGCGGCAATCACCTACTCCAAAACTCAGGATGTATACCTCGAGCATATTAAAAAAGCTCTGGAGAAATTCCAAGGCACCTTGGGCCGCGTGCAGAAAATCTCGCTCGACGAAACCAACCCGATCCGAACGCTTCAGGATTTCCGATTGATCGTCGATTACGCCCACACTGCCGACTCGCTCGAAAAACTCTACAGAGTATTCGATGACGGCAAACGGATCTGCGTCCTCGGAAACACCGGAGGAGGCCGCGACAAATGGAAGCGGCCTGAAATGGGAAAGATCGCCGACACCTACTGCGACCACATCATTCTCACCAACGAGGATCCTTATGACGAAGACCCTACAAGCATTCTCGAGCAAATGACTGCAGGCATCAAAAACACGCCGCATGAAATCATCATGGACCGCCGCGAAGCCATCGCCAAAGCCATTTCTAAAGCAGAAAAGGGTGACACGGTGCTTATAACCGGCAAAGGCACCGACCCTTACATCATGGGCCCGAACGGCGAAAAAACTCTGTGGAGCGACTCCACCGTAGCCCGCGAAGAATTGGAAAAATTCCTCTTAACAAAAACTGTTTCTGCTATTTGACAAAAAGCTTTTAATTAGGTATTGTGCTAAAAAATAAACCCATTCACCAAACCTGAAATAGACCCTTAACAAATGAATACTCCTGCCATCTCCAGCAACCACCCCAAGGCCTTCACCCTCATCGAACTCCTCGTCGTCATCGTGATCATCGCCATCTTGGCGTTCATCGCTGTACCAACATTCAACAAAATGGTGGAAAGCAACAAAGTCGCACAGGATGCCCACTACCTGAGACTGATCGGCAGCGGCACCGTAGCATACCTCAACGACCACAACGATTTCATCTTCGATGTCACCACAACTGCCGAAGACGCTCACGGAAATACGTTGCGTGGTCCCGGACTACTCACGGTAAAGTACATTCAGGATGTGCGTACTTTCCATTCGCCGTTCGACAAACGGGCGGATAAATCGACCGGCGCGCCCATCATGAGCTACGGGGTTAATGAAAATATCATGACTTGGCCTGCTCACCCAAAGCAATACGAATACGACGGTAACTGGACAAACCTGAGTGCGGCTTCTCAACTCGTGTATATGGCACCCAATATCGACGTCTCGAACGCCAATGATGTCGTTTTTCTTCCGGAGGATGCTAGTACAGCCGTAGCATTGAAGGTGCCAATACCGGCCACCTCTCGAGATAGTTACCGCGGAACCCACAAGAACCGTTCACAAATCAATGTCTTATACGCTGATTGTCACGTGGCCTCGGTCTACTACAAGTACTTCACTGCCCAAACCACCGACGACGACAAGAAGGGCTGGCAACCCTTTTATCCGTAGTTTGTCTCAATACAACGTGAGCATTTCATCCCGTTTTCTCGAAAGAGGAAGCGGGATTTTTTCTATTGACAAATAGTATTTAATCCAGTACTATGGGATAAAACCACTCGATCGAAGTGCCCTTCCCAAAACAGAAGAGCGCTTCATTGAAAAACCAAAACTGCAGAACCTCCATTACCTACCGTTATGAAAACTCAGCTCAATTCCCGCCGTGGCCTCACCAAGGCCTTCACCCTCATCGAACTCCTCGTCGTCATCGTGATCATCGCCATCTTGGCGGGCATCGCCCTGCCGGTGTTCCAGAAAGTGCTGGAAAAGGCGCACGCCACCAACGATGCGTCCAACCTGCGCCAGATCGGCATCGGTACCGTGGCGTACCTCAACGATAACAACGACACGATCTTTAACATGCAGACGTCGTTGTCGGACACCTCGAGCAACACCCTGTTTGCGCCCGCGCTTCTGCTTGTGCAATACGTGCCCAACCCCAAAGTCTTCCATTCGCCGTTCGACAAACGGCCGGATAAGTCGACGGGGGTGCCTATCATGAGCTACGGGGTCAACAGCAAAATCATCGACCGGCCGCCAAATCCGGGCCCAGGTGAATTTGACGGCAATTGGACGAAGCTTTCGGCCCAGTCTCAACTCGTCTTTATAGCACCGAACATCGACCATGCTCAGGCAAACGACGTTACCTTTCTGCCAGTTGACGGCTCTACCCCGACATCGCTCAAGAAGCCGGATGTTGCCAGCGATCGTGCCAGCTACCGCGGAACTCACAACAACCGCGGTCAGATTAACGCGCTCTATGGCGACGGCCACGTGGCTTCGGTCAACTACAAGAACTTCACTGCGTACACGACCGACGACGATAAAAAGGGATGGGAACCGATCTACCCCCCTGCCAACCCGTAAGCACAGATCGAAGAAAAACTTCAACCACCGTGTCTCTCATCTGAGAGCACGGTTTTTTATTTTCAAAATAAAATTTTAAAGGTTTTATAAAATTTATATAAAAAAACCCGCCTCGCGTCGAAACGCAAAACGAGTTGCTTGGGTGTGGACCGAAGTCCTAGTGGCGCAGATGCAGGATCCGCTCCGCGGGCCGCAAAGAGAGCGCCGTGCCGATGATGAGGGTGATGAATCCCGCAAGGATGACTTGGGTCATCAGCGTGCGTTGGTCCGAGACGAGCAGGGACTCATTGCTGTAGGGATGCATCCCGATGGTGGGCTGGAGCTTCGCCTTGATGTACGCGTTCAGCTTCTTGCCCTCGTCGGTCGAGGCAAAATCGATCTGCTTCGTGCCGATCAAGCTAAAGAAGGACACTTGATCGGACGAGGCAATGGTGGCTTCGGGATGGTAGTTGACCATGCCGATCACGAACAGCGTGAGGGCGACCGCCAGAGCGATGCAGAAACCGAAGATTGCAGCGAGCAGGTATTTCAGATTTTTTTTCATGACAGTAAGTTGGTGGTTCAGGATGGGTTGAATTGACAAAAGCCGCGAAGTGCTTTCTGGTATAACCGTACCATAGGTACCATATCTAGTCAAGCATTGCTGTGCACTATAAAAGAGGGTACGCTGAATGTACTATGCCCGAGCTTCCCGAGGTTCAAACAACAGTCAATGGGATCAATAAAATGGCTAAAAACCTCAGTATTTTAGACGTATGGACAGACTACCGCAGCATCTCTCACATAGGCAAAGATAATATAAAAGATACAGTCTTTTTTGCTGAATTTAAAAAGAAAATTGTAGGGCAAAAGATTACCGGCGCGGAGCGCCGAGCCAAAAACATCCTGATCCATCTCCAAAAGGGCAGCACCATCCTCATCCACATGAAAATGACCGGCCACGTAATGTTCGGCGAATATGATTTTGATCCCAAAGCCAAACGTGATCCTTGGACCGCTCGTACGAGCGGTCCCCTCTCCGACCCTTTCAATAAATTCATTCATCTGGTTTTTACCTTGGCATCTTCACCCTCCTCTAAAAAACCAAAGCAGCTCGTCCTTTCCGATATGCGAAAGTTTGCCAAGGTGACACTCATTGAAACAAAAGACTTAGAACATTCGTTGCATTTAAAAGATATCGGCCCCGAACCTCTCACCAAGGAATTTACATACGAAGTATTTAAAAGACAAATCCAAAAACGTTCAACCGGTCGCATCAAAACCGTATTGATGGACCAATCGCTCATCGCCGGTATCGGCAACATTTATTCAGACGAAGCACTGTGGCGCGCAGGCCTCAATCCGGAGGAACGGGTCAAGAACATCCCCGAAAGCTATTTGAAAATCTTGTACAAATCAATCAAAGAGGTACTGCTGAAAGGTATCGACTTCGGCGGAGACTCAACATCAGACTATCGAAACATAGACGGCGAACGCGGCAAATTCCAAGCCCAGCATAACGCCTATCGCCTCACCGGTAAACCCTGCAAGAAAAAAGACGGCGGTACCATCATCCGCAAAATCGTCGGCGGCCGCTCGGCCCATTACTGCAACGTCCACCAGAAACTTTTGAAAAAAGTTTCAACAAAGAAAAGGAAATAAAAAAATACCTCGCGCCGTCGGCGCGAGGTATGGATGAATTGTCATCACTCACTTGAGAGGAGCTCTCCCCCGTTTCCATCGGCCGATCCCAGCCGCTAGAAGAGCGACTAGTTCGACGCAAAGAACGCTAAGCAGAAAAGAATTGCGTTCAAATCGGTTGTGGTAAAAGAAAGACACAGCGTGCCAAACCACCCACAGGCCGTATGCCCCAAAAAGAGCCATGATGAGAAGAGCCATGATGCCCAGAAATGAATCATAACATTCCCCAATCCGTGTCGCGGTCCAGTAAAACGCGTTACCGATCAATGCTGCCGAGATGGCCAGAAAGATCACAACGAGGGTGCTGATGATGCGGCATATTCCACTTAGAAGTAACATATGAATAATTAAAGAAGGTTGAGGGTTTCAAGAAAATGCTAGCATATCGAGACACTAAATACCAAGTATCCGAAAAAGGGCAATCCCCAGAGAAACCCCTACGTTCAAAGATTCCTTCTCACCCTTCATGGGTATCTCGGCAATGATATCGCACCTCTTTTGAAGCTCTGGCGACATACCTTTCACCTCGTTTCCTACCACAAAAGCCACGGGGTACTTAGGTTTCACTTTTTTATAATCAACGGAGCTTGGTGATTGCTCCAAACCAATCACCTGAAAACCCTGCTTCTCCAACGTATTAAAAATTGGTGTCGCAGTTTTGAAATACTCCCAAGGAATAGCTGCTTCAGCACCAAGTGCGGTCTTCCCAATCTCTTTTTGCGGCCGGCCAAAACGGTCTGCCGGCCGCGGACTATAGCCACTTAAATAGATTTTTGTCACCCCAGCCGCGTCAGCCGTACGAAAAATAGAGCCCACATTATGGGCACTTCGGATATTGTGGAGAACAAGGACGATTTCCTTTTTCATATAGGCGAATGCTATACTGTATTCATGATACTTTCAACCTTTCCCCTGCTTCTCAATTACCATTTAGCCGCTCCAGCCCTTATCCGCATTATCGCCGGCATCTTTTTTCTCGTTGCTGGTTACCAAAAACTAACTATCCGAAAAGCCAAATATATTGAGGTCTTTCAGGTTATCGGCTTGAAGTGGCCAAAATTCGTCACCATCTTCGTTGGCATCGCCGAACTCATCGGAGGCGTCCTTCTTTTCATCGGACTCTTCACCCAGATCGCCGCCCTTGTTTTGGCTATCGTGGCGATCGTCGCCCTCATCATCAAATCTCAGCGCCCTGACCTTCTTGAAAGAACTGCTTGGACATACGTTCTTCTCTTGGCCATCCTTCTTTCGCTTCTCCTAAGCGGCGCCGGCTCTCTCGCACTAGACCTGCCTCTCTAACTTTGCTATATTTCAATTCTTAGTATATCCGCCCGTAGCTCAGCTGGTAGAGCGGCTCCCTTTTAAGGAGATGGTCGCAGGTTCGATTCCTGCCGGGCGGACAACAATTTCCTTTTAGACTTTTAGTATACAACTTGATAGGATTTGCCTATGGAAGGATTAAAGCAAGAAACTATTTCCCCTAAAAGACAATTCCAGCAATTTCTTCTGCAACAAATTTCCTTACCGGAAACAGAGCGTAGTGATGAATTTAATAAATATGTTACAGAAAAAGCACTTGCCAACAAAGAAGTAGCTGACCAAGACGAAACCGCGGAAGAATTAAAAGAAAAAACCTTCCAAAGATATCTTAAAGGTCTTGACCTGACAGAAGAAGAAATGAGGAGTAAAAAAATCCTTGATGTTGGCAGTGGAAAGGAAGCCGATTTTATTCAAGCAGTATTAAGTAAAGGTATTACAGGCGAAGCATATGGCATGGATATTGAAATGGATGACACATTGGTCGGAAAAGATCCTGAACATTACTTTAAAACAGATTTTTTAAATCCCCCAAATGTCAGCAATATAGACTGTGTTGTATCAGTAGGAGCCTTGTCACTTGATACGAATGCAGAATACATAGAAGATATTTTCTCTCGCCTCGCTCAGCTTTCAAGCGATACGAGCGAACTAAGAATATACCCCCTAAGAAGAGCACCCGAGGGAAGTGAGCTTATGGGAGTTATTGAATCAAGAAAGAAATGGGAGGCAAAGTTAGAAGAGATGAAACAAAAATTTGGTATCGAATACGAATTCCGTCCTATAGATATAAGAGTATCTGGTAATAACAAGGACTTATGGTTAGACGAAACGCTGATCATCAAAAAGAATTCATGATTGAAGCTCTTTAATGTACCTCGCCCTCTCCCACAACCATTCCATATACGCCACATCACTCAAGATAGTTATAATACCTCCCTGTTCGGGGGACAACGATTTTTACTTTTGTTTCTAGTCATCTTTGTTGCTTAACCTAAACAGGAATCGAATTTTTGCTATACTTCCCATACGCATTATGTCTGAAAATTCTAAAAAGAAATTTAGGAAGTTAATATATCAGAGCCAAACCAAGTGGTTTGGAATGTACCAAGAACATATTTCTAATGGAAAAATACTTGTCGTTGGACATGGTCTCGGTTATACAACAGAAATTATCTCCAAGACTAATCCCAATGTAGTTGCTTTGGATGTTGCACTTGAACCAGAAGCCCAACTCAAGGAAAAAGTAATTGTTTATGATGGCTCTCAGTTTCCTTTTGGAGACGCTGAATTTGATACAGTCATAGTAAGTTACGTACTCCACCATGCAAAAGATCCTAAAAAGCTTTTTGAGGAAGTAGCGAGAGTATCGAAATCAAAGATTATAATTGTAGAAGAAACTTATTCTAATATCTTTCAAAAACTGGACCTTGCTCGCTATTGCCGATACTTCAATCGCAAAGCAGGACAAAAAGTAAAAATCTATTGGAATAGCTACCTAACATCAAAAAAGATTATTGAATTTGCCAATAAATCTAATTTCGCACTCAAGTCTCACAAAGCAGAACCTATGAGATCATATAAGGCTGAACTTTTTGTCTTTCAGCGATAAATCTTCTTACTACCCATTTCTCTGAGATAGAGAACTTTTGAATACATCGTCTCCATATAACTTACATCACTCAAAATACTTATAATACCTCCCTGTTCGGGGGACCAGATAGGCAACTCTGTTGAACTCTGCTGAACTTCTTTCTCGACAAGAAACTTCTGATCTGCTTAAATAAGGGAAACTTCGCTTCTTTATTATATGCACCTACCTCACGATTTCATTTTATTCGTCTTTTCAGTTTGGTACCCAATAGTTTGGATCGTAATCAGCTACGTCACCATTGAATCTGTCCTAAAAGATAATGCAGACAATGCTCCGACCTTTGGCACCACTACGACCAACGAGTCGATGGACCACGCTTTCTGTTTCGGAACCTGCGGCTGCGGAGCAGAACGAAAAGGCATGAGGACTTTCCTAATCTGGTGCGGACAACTCGTACTGACCGCATTGATCACCTGTTTTATCTGACCAAACACCTTACGCCTTTGATCCCATGAAAAAAGTTCTGATTGCTCTCGCCGTTATTGCGCTCCTCTATGCCATCCTTTGGCTTCACGAGAATGTTACGTTTCTCTAGCTTCAACCAACTCCGTCTTCCTTGCACTCGCGCGGGAGGCGGTTTTTTCTTATCCAAAATAGGTTCTAACTCAATCAATCAAGTCGGACAAGAGAAATCTAAATTTCACTAAAAGATTGAATCAGTGTGGTATATATCTTATCCACCATTTCTTTGTATCCGTAAATAACGAACTGTATCTCTTTTTGTTTTTTAAGATAAATAGTGACTTTTTTTGTCCCAATATTAGTGTTCCAGAATGAATCTTCTACTTCCATCTTCCCTTTTATAGTGAAAGAGGTATGTATGCTCCAAGTAAGTATCGTTGGCGTGTAATCCGCGACTGTATTCAGTGCATAAAATATTTCATTCTCGTTTACTCTTATAGTCCAATCAGCAAATTCGGGATAGTCAAAACTGAATACGCCACCACTATAATGCAACTTCCCTACAGCTGTATCTTTCATTTTATTTAAACTACTGTAGTCTCCAAAGCAGATAAAAAATCCCCACCACGTTGAATGCATTTATAAAGATTAGAAACAAAAAAGTGGGAAAACCTCCAATGAGCAGGTCCACGTGAAAGATAAGATAGGAACAAACTAAAAAAACAGCGATCAAAACCAAAAAGTTTACCACTCCCAGCATATTTAGCCTAAAGAAGAGTGCACCGGCTAAAACAAGTAACAAAAACAAACCCCAGCAGGCCATTAACATAGAAAAAATCTCCCAAGTACCGTAACCAGGACCGGTAAATTCTTTTGAATTAAGGATATAGTCTATTTCGGAAAATCCCCAGAGAACAGGAAGAAGTACAAACAGATAAAATAAGACGTACAATGGAATATACCAACCATGACCGAACAGCAATCTAGTCAGGAACCTCATAGACTATATGATATCGTAGTCATGGAAAAACCTCAATACTTTCAGTACAACAAACAAGGTGAACCATTCTACAAACGAATCGAAATTCCGAGCACTTTCCAAATGTTTCTCGCGAAGAAATCTCCTTCAACCTTCATCTTCGCTGGGCAGATGGTCCATTTGTCACGGTCTACCTAGTTTTGCAGTTCGGAGACATACCTTACGACGGATCGTAGTCCTTCTCAACTCTTTTATCACTGTTCTCCTTCACGAGCGGCCAGTTTTTATTTACTCATCTCTCTCAAATATAAAACCTTCGCATACAACATTTCCATGTAAAAAATATCGCTCAAAATACTTATAATACCTCTCCGTTCGGGGGACAACGAAATCTTACTTACAGAAATTCCAAAGCATTTCAAATAGATTTTTCTGTACACTTATCATTGAATGGCTTTCTATAATGGTTGTAATGACGGGGTTATCTAGTTGGTGAATTACTATTTTCTTTTCAGTAATAATTACATTTGAATCAATCTGATACCCTTCTGGAAGAACTTTTACTTTTTCTTTAAAGTTCTTTTCAAATTTCTTATACTCTTTTGCAGTCTCAGAATAACTAAGTAGAAGCCTTACCTTAAGGTCAATTTTTAATCGCTTTTTTATAAACTTTTTAAAGTATTCCTTAGCATGTGAATCCCATCGTTCTGGGTCCCCTATCACCAAATACTCATCGCCATCCTGTAACTCAATGAGTAATTCATCATAGATTGATTTCATTGCCTCCACCCCTTCAAATGTTTTTATTAAAAAATCTTTTCCTTGAGAAGTGAACAAAGATTTGAGGGTTGGAAGAACTTCTAATAAATCTTCTTGCTTTCGATTAACGATTGTCGAAAGCCGTGTAGGATTCTCCGCACAATACGCTTTTTTAAAACCTTTATTCTTGATAGAGACTAACCCTAAATTCCTAAGATTCTCAATTAGGGGGTAAATAGTTGATCTCTTTATGCCAGAAGCATGTGAAATCTTGATTACTGTAGTTTCACCGAGTGAGAGCATCGACAAATACAACACCGCTTCGGTCTCATTTAGGCCTATTTCTATGAGTTTTTTGGTTAGCTCGGTATTTTTAAGCACAAAGTGTCTTAATATTCGACAACGTTAATACCTAATATATAAGGCTTATTTAATAATAAGTCAATAAACCGTCTGACAAATATGACAACACTAAAATATATGGTTAGATTTAAAGAAACTCTATGAAAACCCAAAAGAAGAAGGCTCCTATAAAAACAAAGGGTTACTTGCACGATATCCGCCCCGGCAGTATCGAAAGTCTCAAAAAAAAGCTCACACAAAATGACACCAAAAGAAAGAGGAAAAACAAAAGACGAAGAGAAGAAAGGGCAAAGGAGAAAGAACGATTGGAAGAATGGGCTCGAGAAAGAAGGTCTGTGGAAGACAGACAGGACGACGCAAGACATCGTTATGAACACCTTCAACCAGAAAACCGCCCTTCTTGGTATGGCAGTGTTGTGTATTAATTATTTCAAAGCCAGTCTCGCAAGAGGCTGGTTTTTTTATCTACTCATCTCCCTCACATACATCAGCCTAGAATATAACCCTTCCATATAAAAAACGTCGCTGAGTATGGTTATAATACCTCCCTGTTCGAGGGACAACGAAATCAGAGATTAGCTTTTTGAATTCCGACCTGATAAGCTTGTTTTATGAATAAAGCTGAATCTAACCCCTCCGTCCCAGAGAATACACCCAATAAAGAATCGCTGGAGGTTATATCTTTAGAAGAATTTGAAAAGCGTTTTGTATCACCTCAGCCGGATATAGAGATTTGTCACGTAGATGATGAAACTCTTATGGAGCATGTAACAGGTAAATTGCAGGCCTACCAAAAAGAAGGTTTTCGAGCTATAGAGGGCGAACCAATACAGGGTAAATTACTTTTTGAGACAAATGAAATGAAAGTCGCTGATTCCTCAGCCGCAGCTTTTAGAATAGCTAATGTACAAAAAGTTGTTATGAGATCAGAGTCTGCTATCAATGACCTTCTAAATAAAGGACAAACTACCGAAGAGACAAGTCTTTAATATATCTAGCCCTATTCCATAGCCCATCCATATACGCCACGTCACTGAAAATACTTATAATACCTCCCTGTTCGGGGGACAACGAAATCGGAGGTTCTATTTCTAAACGGGTCAATCTTTGCAACAAATTTTTAAAGAATCAAATTTACCAAGGATTTGTTATACTTTCCGCATGGAATCACTTAGCCTTCAGGCAGACCGGGATACCTCGCAAGAATCGTCACACGAGCTTTTTGAACGTTCGAAGCTAAAAGGCAAAGCCTACTCAAATTTAATATGTAGATTAACAGGAGCCTCAGATAATGAAGATACGACTGATGATAATCCCATAGAAGAATACCAACAAGCTGGTGAAGCATACTTCCACAAACAAAAAGAATTATTTTACGAACAATCCTTTGATGCTAAAAAACTATTAGAGCAAATATTTAAAACGGGACTACCAGAGGATTTTTCTGACCCAGAGGCATGCACTCTTCAAGAGCTGTCCCCCGGAGTTTTTATTGTTAAGATAAAAGATACTTTGTACAGAAAAATTAGACCTGGCGCACGAGCTGTGGCGGTAAAGGTCTCTGGAGGAGTTTCTTTTGTTATGACTCCCTCATATGAGGATAAAGAGTTTGAAGAAAAAGAACTCAAGGAAAATATTCCTCATGAAGTTCATCATCTCGTATGGAAAGGGGTTAAAGAAGCCGGACTAGCAAAAACATCTGAAGCAAATGCGGATTTTCAGGAGGCATTCTTAATGTTCCAAGACGAACTGTTGGCCAGATTAGCAAGCGAGGGTTCTTTATTCGGCTATACCCACTTAGCAATGCTTGATCCTGTAGAAAGAGAGGCCTTTAAGACTGCTAACCCAGAAACCTTCACGGATATTATAGAAACCGCTTCAGATTTAAATGACTTTCTGAAAGAAATAGCTATCGACCTAAGACGGCGCGATATTCAATCATCAAATCTAATAGGTGCGGTGATTGAATCAACATCTTTTGAGACCTTACAGAAAAATCTTCATAAGGTTCGCGAACATATTTTAACCATGCCCATTACTAAGCCAGATGAAGCTGATGACAGTGGTTGGGGTAGTGCCTAATAAATAATAAAATGGAAGATTCAAAATATGTCTATCATGGCTCACCAACGAACTCTTTTGAGATAGTAAAACCAAAAAGAAACATACGAACCCAACTATCCAAGCGAACACACAAGGAAGAAATACTTTTTGATCAGGTATCTTTTCACGCCACCCCATACAGATGGATTGCCGTAGCATATACATACCATGGCAACATTCCGTTCGAGATTGATGGCAAAATGGCACATTACAACATAGGTGTAAGTCTGTATACTAATACAAGAAAGTTAACAATTTACGGTTTTAAGTCTCTAGAGAACAGCCTAGAACGGCTATATGGGAAAGGTGGTTATCTATATATATTCGACGAAAAAGATTTTGTACATGGGAAAGGATTAGGCAACTTAGAAGTTATAACGAAAGACACAGTCTCCCCTCTTTCTATAGAAAAAATCGACAACCCTATAAAAGAGCTGAAAAAAATGAAAGTCGATTTTGAATTCATAGATCTTTCGGAACCAAAAAATGTTGAGTTTAGAAATTACTATTAGACACAAAATATATTTATGAGTATAGAAAATTCATCACCAGAAGAAACAGAACTTGATCTTTCCACTGAGGAAGCTATTACTGCTGTCTTAGAAAAAGGTGATGTAGAAGAACTTAAAAAAGTGGCAGAAAAATTTAACTTAACTCCTGATAGAGTGGAACGGTACAGTAAATTTGCTCAACTTAGAAAAGAAACGATTATTTCGACAAGAGCAGAGCTCGATGCAAGAATGAGAAAAAAATTTAACCCAACTCCAGCAGAAGTTCAATTGGGTGCATACAAAGAAGTAATCGAGTCTCAGGTCAGAGAAGCTGTTTTCCTATTGAGAGAAAAGGGGTATCCAACTTTTGAATCTGGGTTTGGTGATCTTGAGGGGGCCCAACAGATAGGACTCACTGAAAGTGTTTTAGATAACATAAAAATAGACACCACTCTCGCAGAAGAACTTGCTAGTCAGGGCATCCATGTAGATATTCAACCTGACAAAATTAGACTTACTTTTGAAAGATTCTGCTCATTACCTGAAATAGAATCAGCATGGAATGAAGTTGCAAAATCTTTACCCTCTCTCGGCACTCCAATTCAACCCCAAATACAAACCCCGACAAAAGTAAACTACAGTGGGTTCTTTAGTTAAAAGTCTCTTTACCCCAAATTCCTTATGTATCTTAGCCTATCGTACAGCCCTCCATATAAAACACACCACACAAAATACTTATAATACCTCTCTGTTCAAGGGGGGGCCAGATAGGCAACTCTTACGAACTCTATTGAACTTCAGTTGGGCCACGAAATAGGTTCGAACTGTTTTTTAACATATTGAAAAAATAAAAAGGTTGTGTAATAGTGTCCCCAAATGCATATCTTGTTCCTCTTCCTCCAGTGCCTCTGGTTTTTTCTGCCCATCTCCATGGCCAACCAATCCGCAGGCTTCGCCAACAAACTCCACCTCCCCGGAAACATCCCTATTTGGAAATGGGGGCTAGGCCAGAATAAAACTTGGCACTACCTCTATTCCGCACCGCTTTGTGCCATCATCAAATTGCTGGTGCAGCAGCTCTTCCCGAACGTAAACCACATTCTGGCGATTAATCATTCGGACACAGTCAACATCTTTCTCCTAGGTCTTGTCCAAGGAGTGGGCGTTGTCTTCGGAGACTGGTCAAAATCCTTCATCAAAAGAAGAATGGGAATTCCTCCAGGAGCAAAATTTTTTCCGTGGGATCAGACTGACTACATCTTTGGTACAGTAATCCTTCAAATTCCACTCATCGGATGGATCGGTTGGAGCTACTTCCTCTGCCTTCTGAGTATTGCTCTTGCGATTCACCCAGTCGGCAATTTTGCCGGCTATAAGTTTGGATTGCGAAAAACCCCTTGGTGATCACTCTCACCCCCCAAAGGACATTTGTCCCGCGGGGTTTTATTTTGCCAATATTGAGTAAATAGACAATAAAAATTCTACATGGTTTAATCTACCCAAACTCGTACCTATACATACCTATGAACCCTACCCGTATCAAAATCCTTATCTCCTGCTTCCTTGGCAGCTTCCTTGGAGCTCTTTCCGAACTCCAGCTGCATCATCACCTGTCTTGGCTCGGCATCCTCATCGGTGCTGTCGCAGGCTACGTGAGTTACGACTTCAAGGAAATCCCGCGGATGTTCCATCGCGTCTGGCAGCAGATGCCGGAGAGAAAGCGGATGGCTGCGCTGCTTCGCCGAATGACCGGTGATGCCAAATACATTTCGAGCGGTATCGCTATCGTCCTCGGTATCATCGTCTTTTTCGGCGGAGGTTTGGTGCTTATGGTGTTCAGTTTTGTGAATACCATCTTCATTATGGCGCACTACGCTGGCGCACCGATTATAGACACTTTCCAACCGCCAACAGGCCTCTGGTTTTATATCGGGGGGACAGTGTGGGTACTCATCGGCACACCCTTTGTCTTTGATTGGATGGATGGTGAAACATACAGATGGGAAGCGACCATAGCCGTGGGATGCTTTGCACCGGCAATCACCCCAGTAGTCATCCCGCTGGTATTGGCAATCATTGCTCTCATTCTTTGCCTCCTCATCCTTGCGGTCATTTGCATCTGCCTCGTTCTTTTTGCCATTGCGGCATACAAAACTTTTCGTCTCGTTCACTCTGACATGCGCCTCCTCTGTCTCGTCGATTCTGCAATCGGCGGAACGGCTGGTTATTATTTGGGAAATCCCATTATCGGAGGAATCATCGGCGCCTTATGTGGCCTGCTCAATTACGAGCTTGTCTCCGTGCGCTGGCTGAGACTGGTGCCGGTAAAAAGCTAAGCGTCGAGAGCTCTCAAAGTTCACAATCACACCTCCTCCCCGATTCGTTCTGGGCGGAGGTTTTTTATTATCGCCACTTAACATAAAAATGTTTCGGTGTATGATAGCCACAAACAACAGAAAGAATCACATTGAAACTTCAAGAACTTACTATCTATCCTGTCAAAGGATGTGCGGGGTGTAACCGTTTTACCAGCTTTGTCACTCCTCATGGCTTACGCAACGACCGCACTCTCATGGTGGTCGACCGCGATGGCACGTTCATCTCGCAAAGACGCCAGCCAAAATTGGCCAGTGTCACGTCTCAACTCCATGAAGACGGCATCGTTCTCTCCAACGGCGACGATGGATCCCGGCAAGCTTTTATTAGCATGCCATTCCTGCAAGAAAAAACGATGGGGGTTTCGGTACACAAAATGCCTTTCACGGCACACGACCAAGGCGATGACATCGCCGACTGGTTCAGCAGCTTTCTCGGCACCGACTGCCGGGTGGTGGCCGTAACCGAAAACCTTATGCGAGAACGACAAGATGGTGACCTTGAATTTAAAATCGCGTGCCATGATTCGTCACCCATTCATCTGGTAACGGACGCTTCGCTCACCGCACTCAATAACGCCACTACAGATAATGGAGAAATAAAAAAGC